>Ga0209096_1000152_pt1 | contig 100944 bp, 82 predicted proteins | sample AD_UKC034_MetaG_FD_184407 | JGI IMG/M metagenome (GOLD analysis project Ga0209096, IMG submission 184407) | Active sludge microbial communities of municipal wastewater-treating anaerobic digesters from USA - AD_UKC034_MetaG (SPAdes) (version 2) | ecosystem: Engineered > Bioreactor > Anaerobic >... | reverse complement strand
GGCCGTTACGGTCGCTGGCGCCTTGCGCTCCGCCAGTCTGAGCGGTAGAAACGGTCGTTCGTTTACGCATATCACTGGTGGACGTAGCAACTTTGTTGCGCGTCCACCAGCTCTCATGCCATCTGTCCCCCTATCCATCCCCGAGGGTGGATACGCGGGTCGAGTTCAATCGGCGATCCGACCCGAATCTGCGCGGTATGGTTCCTCGCCGATTCAGGGCGGAACGCAGATTGGGGGAGGGATTGACTGTGAACCTGTCCCCCTATCCATCCTCCGCCTTCGCCAAGGCTACGGCGGACAGGCCTGCCCTCTCCCCCGAGCGCAGTCGAGGGGGCGAGGGAGACAACATGTTGGTAGATACTCTCTGACAAGGGGCTAGCGTGGTGTCACCCGATTGTAACAGGGACGACAAACCGGCGTCACACGCCCGTCACAGACTGAGGCGCAGGGATCGAGCGGCTGGGGGAACGTGAACCCCGCCGCAGGCGATCCAAGCTGGCACGCACACTGACGATTGCATGCAACGATATCATTGGCTCCGCCTCGTGTTGGGTCTGGGAATGATCGCCGCCGCCTGGCCCGCGGCCCGGGCGCAGTCCGCCGATGCCCTCATCGACAAACTGGTCGAGAAAGGCATCCTGACGGTCAAGGAGGCCAATGACCTGCGGGAGGAAGCCGACAAGGACTTCACCAAGGCCTACGCGGTGAAGAGCGGGATGCCCGAGTGGGTCACCTCGCTGAAGCTCAATGGCGATCTCCGCGGCCGGTTCGAGGGTTTCTACGGGGACCATCCGGCATTCGTGGATCGCAACCGATGGCGATATCGGCTTCGATTCGGCGCGGTCGCCAACCTGACGGACCAGATCGAGGTCGGGCTGCGTCTCGGTTCCGGCGATATCGACAACGCGAGCAGCTTCGTCTCGGGAACGGACCCGATTTCGAACAACCAGTCTTTCCAGAACAACGCTTCCAAGAAAGGCATCTTCCTTGATCTTGCGTACGGCAAGTGGAGCCCGATCCGCACGCCGGAGTTATCCGGGGTGTTCATCGGCGGCAAGATGGAGAACCCGTTCACGTTGTCGGACATGCTGTTCGACAGCGACTACACGCCCGAGGGCCTTGCCCAGCAGTTCGGGTACACTCTCAGCGAGCAACACACACTCCGGCTGAACATGGGCGAGTTCGTCCTCGACGAGCTCGGCGGGGATTCCGACGATCCCTATCTGTTCGGCGGTCAGCTGCGACTCGAGTCGGTCTGGAACCCCAAGGTGTCCACGAGCGCCGGCATCGGCTTCCTTATGATCGCGAATGAGGATCTGCTGACCAGCAGCGCCGTCCCGGACATCAACGCCGGGAACCTCCGCAACACCCGCGTGACGGTCAACCCCGACGGCTCGAGAACCGTGGCCCTCACGAGTCCCCGCGAACGCTACGAGACCCTCGTCGTCGACGCCGCCCTCACCTACACCCTCGAGTCCTTCCCGTTCCACGCCGGCCCGTTCCCGATCCGGGTGTTCGGGGATTATCTGCGGAATCTGGCGAGCAACGGCCAGAACCAAGGGTACCAGGCGGGCATTGCGTTCGGGAAATCGGGCAAGCGCCGCACGTGGGAACTGACTTATCGCTACAAGGTGCTCGAAGGGGATGCGTGGTGGGAGGAATTGACCGACTCCGATTTCGGCGCCTACTATGCCAACAGCCCGGCCCCGACCCTCGACCAGGCCCGGAGCAGCAGGGCCGGCTATTGGGCGGGCACGAACGTCCGCGGACACGTGCTCAAGGCTGCGTATTCGCCGCTGGATCCGCTGACGTTTTCCGTCACCTGGTTTGCCACGGACCTCATCGAGGAGTACCGACCCGATACCGACAGCCAGATGAACCGAATCCAGGTCGACGCCGTCCTGAAGTTCTGATCCTTGACCCGAGCCCTCGTCCCCCTGAAACCGCAGCACTCCCACCGTGTGAAACTATGAAGACCCGACACCTGACTGCCTTGTTGGCCGTGACCGCTCTCCTTGCGGTCCCGGATGCCCTTGCCGCCTCGATCACCGTCAAGGGCTCGGATACGCTGGTCATCCTGGCCCAGAAGTGGGCGGAGGTCTATATGCGGCAGAACCCGGATGCCAAGATCCAGGTCACCGGCGGCGGCACCGGGACCGGGTTCGCCGCGCTCCAGAACCAGACGACCGACCTCTGCAACGCCTCGCGCAAGATCCGCGCCAAGGAGATCGAGGCGTGCGTCAAGGCCTTCGGCAAGCGGCCCACCGAGTACAAGGTCGCGCTCGACGGGCTGTCCGTCTATGTCAACGAGGCGAACCCGATCGGCCAGCTCAGCATCGAGGAACTGGAAGCCATCTTCACCGGTCGCCTCCGCAACTGGAAGGCCGTCGGCGGCCCTGACGCCCCCATCGTCCTCTACAGCCGCGAGAACAGCTCCGGGACCTACGAGTTCTTCAAGGAAACGGTTCTCAAGGGGAGGGACTTCGCCGCGAGCGCCCAAACCATGCCGGGCACGGCGGCCGTGCTCCAGGCGGTGGCCAAGGAGAAGAACGGGATCGGCTACGGCGGGGCCGCTTACGGCGCCGGCGCCAAACACCTCCGTATCAGCCGGGAGAAGGGCGGCGAGGCCATCGAGCCCACCGAGGAGAACGTGGTCAAGGGCGTCTACCCCATCTGGCGCCACCTCTTCATCTACGTCAACCCCGCCCTCGACAAAGGGCCCACCGCCCAGTATTTGAACTGGATCCGCAGTGATGACGGCCAGACGGTCGTCAAGGACGTGGGCTACTTCCCGCTGCCGAAGGCGTTGCGGCAGTAGCCCGCCGGACCCGGCGGGCCGTGACCCCGGCCTCGGGGCGTCGATCGCCGGCGGCCGTTGACACCATGTCACACCGGAACAACCAGGGACCGCGGTCGGCAGGATGGATGGGGCTCCGTCGGGGCCACCGGGCTCGCCCCCTCGAGTGGGTCGCGGAAAAGGCCATGTTCGCCGTCTCCCTCTCGGCGATCCTGCTGGTGTTCCTGATCTTCCTGTTCGTGACCCAGGAGGCGCTCCCGGTGCTGCTTGGACGCGTCGACAGCGCCGCCCGGCAGCCGCTCATCCCGGTCGAACGCATGGAAACCGTCGCGCCCGAGGAGCTCCGGAAGTACCTGGGCCTGTCCCGGCGGGAATTCGCGGCCAAGGACCAGGAGACCCTTCGCCTGTTGATGGAGATTCGGGCGGAAGCGGCTCTCGAGACACCCGACGACAAGGACGCGGGCTTGAACACGGCGTCGTGGCGGCACTTGATTCTGCCCCACCAGTGGACGGGCTACGACCAGCCCGCCTACATCTGGCAGCCCATCTCTCCGATTCCAAAATACAACATCGTGCCGTTGATCCTCGGGAGCCTGAAAGCCACGCTGGTCGCGCTGGTGTTTGCCGTGCCCCTGGCGCTGGCGGCGGCGATCTACGTCTCCCAGCTCGCCCCGCCGCGGCTGAAGGAGTGGATCAAACCCGCCATCGAGCTGCTGGCCGGCATGCCTTCGGTGGTTCTCGGCTTCTTCGCCCTGGTCGTGATGGCCTCCTTCATGAAGGCGTTGTTGGGGTATGAATCCCGATTGAATGCCCTCGTTGGCGGTGTGGCGCTGGGACTCGCCAGTCTCCCGGTCATCTTCTCGATCGCCGAGGATGCCCTGACGAGCGTTCCCCGGTCCTACACCGAGGCCGGGCTGGCGCTGGGTTCGTCGCGCTGGCAGGTCGCGTGGCAGATCGTCCTGCCCGCGGCGGTGCCGGGCGTCTTTGCCGCGGTCGTGCTCGGCTTCGGCCGGGCGATCGGGGAGACCATGGTCGTGCTGATGGCGACCGGCAACGCGAGCATCATGTCCTGGAGCGTCCTCGACTCGACGCGCACGATCACCGCCACCATCGCCGCCGAGCTTGCTGAGGCCGTGTTCGGGAGTCCGCACTATCGCCTGCTGTTCCTCCTGGGCGCGCTGCTGTTTGCGGTGACGTTCGCTTCGAACCTGGCGGGGGATGTGATCATCCACCGGTTGAAGAACCGTCTCGAGGGACGCCGATGAACCCCACAGTCAGCCAGACTGTCGACCGGAGTCCCTTCGTGTGCCGCCGGCGTGATTGGGCCTCGTCCGGCTTCACCCTCCTGACCGGCCTCGCCACCTTCCTCATCCTCGCCATCCTCGCCGTGATCCTCGGCAACATCGCCTGGAACGGCGGCTCGACGATCTCATGGCGGTTCATCGTCTCCGGCACCGAAGCCGACATGTTCGACGTGGAGAAGGCTGGTGTCCTGCCGATGGTTGTGGGCACGGCGGCGCGCGTTCTGCTGATGACTCTGTTCGTCATCCCGATCGGGGTGACCACCGCCGTCTATCTCAACGAATACGCCTCGACCACCTCGCCGGTCACCCGGATCATCCGCGGCGCGGTCAACAACCTCGCCGGGGTGCCGTCCATCGTGTTCGGCCTGTTCGGGCTGGGGTTCTTCATTGGCTTCCTGGGCGGCGGTCTCGACGCCGTGTTCCGGCCCGACAACCCCGAGCCGAAGTGGGGCAGCCCCTGTCTGCTCTGGGCCTCGCTGACGCTCGCCGTGATGACCCTGCCGGTCGTGATCGTGGCGACGGAGGAGGCGCTGCGGGCCATCTCCCCTGGACTTCGCGAGGCCAGTCTCGCCCTTGGCGCCACCAAGCTCCAGACCATCCTGCGCATCGTCCTTCCCAACGCCCTGCCCGGAATCCTCACCGGAGGGATCCTCGCGGTCAGCCGCGCCGCGGGCGAGGTGGCCCCGATCCTGTTCACCGGCGCGGCCTATTACATGGCCCACCTGCCGCAATCATTGACCGACCAGTTCATGGACCTGGGTTACCACGTGTTTGTCCTGTCCACGCAATCCCCCAACATCGAGAAAACCCGGCCGATTCTCTACGCCACCGTGCTCGCGCTGCTGGGGCTCACCTTCTGCCTCAACCTCGTGGCCATCCTGGTCCGCGCCCGCCTCCGCCGCCGCCTTCGCGCCAGCCACTAACGATCGGCCTTACCCCCCATCCCCATGCCCGAATCACTTCCTCCTGCTGTGACCGTGGATGCGGGCCTTCGTTCCCGCGCTGACGCCGATCCCGGCGCTGCGCCCGGCGCGACCCCGGACACACCCCTCATCCGGGTTGCCGGCTTGAGTCTGCATTACGGGGCCGCCCGGGCCCTGCACGACGTCACCCTCGACATCCCGCCGCGGCAGGTCACCGCTTTCATTGGCCCGTCCGGGTGCGGCAAGTCGACGCTGCTTCGATGTTTCAACCGGATGAACGACCTGATCGACCATGTCCGCATCGAGGGATCGGTCACCATCGCCGATCAGCCGATCTACAGCCCGGAGGTCGATGTCATCGAGCTGCGCAAGCGGGTCGGGATGGTCTTTCAGAAATCCAATCCCTTCCCGAAGAGCATCTACGAGAACGTCGCCTACGCCCTCCGGTTGCACGGTGTCCGGGATCGCCGAACGCTCGACGACGTGGTCGAGCGCAGCTTGCGAGGAGCGGCGCTCTGGGACGAGGTCAAGGACCGCCTGCACGCCTCCGCCCTCGGACTCTCCGGCGGGCAACAGCAGCGCCTCTGCATCGCCCGCGCCATCGCGATCGAACCTCAAATCCTGCTCATGGACGAACCCGCTTCCGCCCTCGATCCCATCGCCACCGCCCGCATCGAGGACCTCATTCTCGACCTGAAGAAGGACTTCACCATCGTCATCGTCACCCATAACATGCAACAGGCGGCCCGCATCTCGGACCGCACCGCCTTCTTCTACCTGGGCGAACTGATCGAAGCCGACACCACGCGAAACCTCTTCACCCGGCCCTCGCGGAAGCAGACCGAGGACTATGTCACCGGCCGCTTTGGCTGAGCCCGATCCCCATGCAACACTTCGAACAAGAACTCGCTCTCCTGCGCCAGCGCCTGATGGTCATGGCCAGCCATGCGGAGTCCGTGGTCACCCGCGCGGTCGAGGCGGTGGTGCGGCGGGACGACAGCCTGGCCCGGCAGGTTCGGGACGACGACTCGATCCTGGACACTCTCGAACTCGAGCTGGACGAGGCCGCCGTCCGGCTTCTCTCCCAGGCGCCCCTGGCAACCGACCTGCGCCTCGTCACTGTGGTGATGAAGATCACCCAGAACCTCGAACGCGTCGGGGACGAGGCCACGAAGATTGCCCGCCGGGCCCGCGACCTCAACGGCGAGCCGCCTTTGAAGACCCTCATCGATGTCCCCAAACTCGCCACCCTGGCGGTCGCCAATCTGCGCTCCGCCCTCGATGCCTTCAGCGCCGGCGACGCTCCCGCCGCCCGCGCGCTCATCGCCCGCGACAAGGAGATCGACGCGTTGAACCGCGAGATCCACGCCGCCCTCGAAGAAACCATGCGGCAGGATCCCGAGAACATCCGGCGGTGTCTGCACTGGATGGTGGTCTCGAAAAGCCTCGAACGCATCGCCGACCACGCCAAGAACATCGCCGAGGACGTGGTCTACCTCTCCGAAGCGCGCGACATCCGGCACTCGAACCGGCGGTCCCCCGAAGAGACTCAACCCCCTCACCGATGAGGACCAAGATCCTGGTCGTCGACGACGAGCCCGATGCCGTCGAACTGGTGGCGTTCAACCTCCGGCAGGCCGGCTTCGAGGTGGCGACCGCCGCGGACGGCGCCGAAGCCCTGAAGAAAGCTCGCGCCTGGATCCCCGACCTCGTCGTGCTCGATGTCATGTTGCCCGAGCTCGACGGTTTCGAGGTCTGCAAGCTGCTCCGGCGCGACCCCGCCACCGCCGGCGTCGCCATCCTCATGCTCACGGCCAAGGCCGAGGAGCTGGACCGGGTGCTGGGGCTCGAGCTGGGCGCGGACGATTACCTCACGAAACCCTTCAGCCCGAGGGAACTCGTCCTCCGCATCCGCAACATCCTCGCCCGCCGCCAGTCCGCACCGCCCGCTCGCGAACGCCTCGTGTTTGGACCCCTGGCCATCGACGTCCCGCACCACCGGGTCACCTGGCATGGACACGACATCGACCTCACCGCCACCGAGTTCCGACTCCTCACCGTGCTGGCCAACCGGGCCGGGCGCGTCCAGTCCCGGGACCAGCTCCTCCGGGACGTCTGGCACTATGACAGCCTGATCGATACCCGGACAGTCGACACGCACATGCGCCGGCTCCGGGAGAAGCTCGGACCCGCGGCCAAACACCTCGACACGGTGCGCGGCGTAGGGTACCGGTTTGTCGAGTAACCCGTGTGGCTCGCGATCTCCATCCTGCTGGCCGTCGCCCTCGCTCTGTCCCACTGGGCCTGGCGCCGGCACTCGGCCCGGCGCGAGCACTACTGGCAGGATCGCCTCGCCGACGCCAATCGGCTGCATGAGGCCCAAATCGCCGAAGACCGCACCCGCCACGAGGCCCTCTTCCACCAGATGGTCGAAGGCGTCCTCGTCCTCGACCGCCAGGGGCGGATCCTGATGGCCAATCCCGCCCTGCTCCGGCTGGCCCATTGCACCGTCGACCCCAAGGGACGCCCCTGGATCGAGGTCATCCGCGCCCATGAGCTGGATGCCCTGCTCGCCGAGCTTGCCCGGGACGGCGTCATCCGCGCCCGCGTCCTGCGCCTGCCCGGCCCCACCGAACCGTGGGTCGAGATCAACGCCGTCGCCCTGCCCGACGGCGACGGCCCGAGCCGCGGCTTCCTGCTCGTCATTCACGACGTGACCCGGCTTCGGCAGTTGGAGAACACCGGACAGGAGATCGTGGCCAACGTCAGCCACGAGCTGCGAACCCCCCTCTCCCTCATCAAGGGATACGTCGAGTCCCTGCTCGATGGCGCCAAGGACAATCCCGACCTCAACGAGAAGTTCCTGCGGACGATTGACCGCAATGTCGATCGCCTCTGCCGGCTGATCGAAGACCTTCTCGTGATCTCCGAGCTCCGGTCAGGCCGGCGCCAGATCGACCTCGACCGCGTCGAGCTCCGGCCGCTGGCCGACCAGGTGCTCGATGAACTCGCCACCCGCGCCGCCGACCGGCGCGTTCAGTTGCTCAACCGCATCCCCAGCCTCGAAGTCCTCGCCGACCCCGATCGGATCCACCAAGTCCTTCTCAACCTCGTGGATAACGCGGTGAAATACGGCCGCCCCGGCGGCTGCGTCACCCTCAGCACCGAGGCGCTCTCGCCGGAGCAAATCGAAGTCTGTGTCGCCGACGACGGCCCCGGCCTTGCCCGCGAGGTTCTTCCGCACCTCTTCCAGCCGTTCTACCGGGCGGACAAGGCCCGTTCCCGCGAACAGGGGGGGACCGGACTCGGCCTCTCGATCGTCCGGCACATTGTCGAACTCCACGGCGGCGCGGCCCGCGTCGAAAGCGAACCCGGCCAGGGCGCCCGCTTCTTCTTCACCCTGCGCACGCCGCCGGCGTAGAAACCCGGCGCTGCGGGCGGCCCGGCGCGCGAACTCGCGCACCCTCCATGTCCCTTGCAGCGGCTGTGGGTCCGGCCTTGCCCTCAGTAGTGATAGCGCAGTTGGGCGATCAACAGATCCCGGCCAGCGGCTTTGTACACCATGCGGTGCTCATCGGTAATCCGCCGTGACCAATACCCCGCCAAGGCATGACGCAGCGGCTCCGGCTTGCCGATCCCCTCGAACGGATGTCGCGTCGCGTCGCTGATCAATGCGTGAATCCTCCGGGTGATCTTGGGCGCCGTCTGCTGCCAGAAGAGGTAATCCTCCCAAGCCTGTTCGGCGAAGATCAGTCTCATGGCGCAAGCCGGATCTTGCGCGCTTTGCCCTTCCCGGCTTCGAGGGATTGGATGGCGCCAAGCAGCCGCCGAGCGTTGGCCGGGCTCCGGAGCAGGTGCGCCGTTTCCTCGAGCTCCTCGTAATCGTCCATGGACAGCATCACAACCGCCTGATTGCGGTTCCGGGTGATGACCATGGGAGCCCGGTCGTTGCAGACTTGATCCATGGCTGCGGCCAGGCCCTCGCGCGCCGCGGTGTAGGTGATGGCCTTCATATGGACAGGATACTGTCCAGATGTGCCCCGAAGTCAAGCCGATGTCCGATCCGAAGGTCGCGTGGGTCGGGTCCGTCCAGTCCCTTCGTGTCGGTTCAACCGCTCTGGACACGCTTCTCTGGATAAGGCGGGGGGATGCACTACACGGTTCCCCTCACCCGCCCTTCGGGCACCCTCTCCCCATCGGATGGGGAGAGGGCAGGGTGAGGGGCCCTGTAGCCCATGCCGGCGACTGCTCAGTATGTCAGGCGAGTGGCAACCTGCCTGCTGACGCGGACAAGGGGCTATCCCGTTCGACCGAACGCCTCCCGCATCCGCTTCAGCCACTCGGGCACGGCGGTCCAGGGGTCCGGCGCCGCTTCGTATTCGAGCGCCACGAAGCCCTGGTAGTTGACCTGCCGCAGAATGCGCACGATGCGGGACAGGTCCGCGGGTTCCTTGCCGCTCCCGGGACGGTTGATCTCGACCTTCACCTGGACATTCACCGCATAGGGCGCGAGCCGGGCCATGTCGTCGTAGGGATCCCCGGGCCCGTAGAAGTTCCCCGTGTCCAGGTTGACGCCGACGTACGGGCATTGCACGGCGCGCACGATCTCGAGCAGGTCGTCCGCCTTCGCCACGATCCCCCCATGGTTCTCGAGTCCCAGCCAGATGCCCTTCGCGGCGGCGTACGCGCCGCATTCCTCGAGGCCCTGGATGCACTGCCGCCGGGCGAGCCCCGCCTCGAGACCCCGGGCGTCCCCCGCGAACACCCGGATGTGCGGCGCTCCGAGCACCGCGGCGTGGTCGATCCACTGTTTGACCCCGGCGACCTCCCGATCCCATTCCGGGCCGGGGGGGCGGGCGAAATTGTTGCCCACGGCGGTCCCGCTCACCGCGAGGCCGCGCAAGAACGCGCGGCGCCGCAGGTCGAGCAGCGCCTCGGGAGTGACCTGCGGCGGGAAGTAATAGCTCGTCAGCTCCGTCCCCTCGCACCCGTGATCCGCACAGTAGTCAATGAACTCCGCGAGCGTGATCCGACGGCCGGCTGCGGACGGCTTGAAGAAGTCCCGGAACGAATAGGCGGCCAGGCTGAGCCGGAGCCGGCTGGTTCCGGGTCTTTGGATCGGCTCGATCGCCGGCGCTTCGGCCGACAGCGCCAATCCGAATCCGGCTGCGGCTGAACGTCCAAGGAATGTCCTTCTCGAGAGCATGGTATCTCCTCCGTTGCGGTGTTATCTCCCGGGCGCCACGGTCACCGGGAAGGTGTCCGTCCGGAACGGCGAGACCGGCAGGCCGCCCCGGCTGTACAGGTTCACCACCGGGTAATCCGCCCATCCGAAACGAACGGCCACCGGCTCCTTCACCGAGGGATGGAACACTTCGATGGTGTCTTTTCCCCGGATCTCAGCCCGGGCCCAGACGAATTTGCGGTCGGCCCCGGCGATGGCGAATCCGGTCAGCTCGCCCCCGCGTGCTTCGAGACCCCGGCCGACGCGGTCGAACCGGACCATGGCCTTGCCGTCGCCAAATGTGGCGCTGCGGAAGACCGGGCTGAGGCCGTGGACGCGCTCCCCGTACGCGAGGACCCGGGCGGCCAAGGCCAGACGCTCGCCGACGGGCGTTTTCTTCGTGGGATGGATGTCGTCCTTGTCGCCGACGTCGGTGATCACAGCCAGGCCGACCTGCGGCAGCGTGCGCGCCACATAACCCTGGGCCTCGCGCAGCTCTGCCCAGTCGCTCTCGACCGGCGTGGCGGTGATGACGTCGAGCGGCCGTTTTCGGTTCTTGTCCCAGGGCGCCAACTCGACCGCCAGGAAGGTGAAGTCCTTCTGGCCCCAGGCCGCCCGCCAGTCCAGGATCAGATCGGCAAAGAGCCGACGGTATTGGGCTGCCCGGCCGACGTTCGACTCGCCCTGGTACCAGATCGCGCCCTGGACCGCGTAGGGCACCAACGGGGCGATCATCCCCAGGAATAGCTCGGTGGGCCGCCAGGGTTCCCGGGGCCGGGCCTTGTCGAACTTGGCGCCCGCGGCCTTGGCAGCGTCCCGCTCCTGTTCCCAGCGGGCGACCGCTTGGTCGTGGCGTGCCCGCGCTGGCGGGTAGGACTCGAGGATGTCCCGGCGATACTCCGGGTCCTGGCCGAGCCGCTCGGGGCTCACCCAAACTTCGGCGGGCGATCCGCCCCAGGAGGTGTTGATCAGGCCCACCGGTACCTGGCGCTCCCGCTGCAACGCCCGGCCAAAGTAATAGCCCACGGCCGAAAACCTCGGGACCGTTCCGGGGGCGCACACCTCCCATCGGGCAGGCACGTCGACCTGGGCGGTCTCCGACCGGTGTTTCGGGACGGTGAACAGCCGAATCCGGGGATTGGCGGAGCTGGCGATGGCCGCGGCGGCGTCGTGGGAAGCGCTCAGGGGCCATTCCATGTTCGACTGGCCGCTGCAGATCCAGACTTCGCCCACCAGGACGTCCCGGATCTCGATCGTATTGCGCCCGCTCACCCGGAGCACGGATGGCTTGCCGATCTTCTCGGGCCGCAGTGTCACGCGCCATTCCCCGTCGGGGGACGCCGTGGTCGTGGCCGTTTGCTTGCGGAAGTGGACGATCACGCGTTCGCCGGGGTCTGCCCAGCCCCAGACAGGCAGCGGCTTGCCCCGCTGCAAGACCAGGTGATCCGTGAACAGGCCCGGCAATCGGACGTCGGCATCGGCCGGGAGCCCCAGCAACCACACCGCCAAGGCCAGCATCCCGACGGTTTTGCGCGGCCGGAGGAAACACGAGGAGTAAGGCGAACCGAGAAGTCTGCGCATGCCGGTTAATCCATCCCAAGGCCGGAGGTTCGTCAACGCTGAATGTCGGGCCCGGATCCTCGCCTAACGCGTGTGGCGCGAACGTTCGCCATCGGCTTGTGGTGGGTTTTAGCCTTGTCGGGGGTGGGGTGTCGGCTCCGGGGCGGCCCGCCCGCTGGCGGGCGGGCATCCAAATCCGAGGAAACTCCGGGGGAGGGACCACGGATGTCACACACCGGACTGCAAGCTGGCGTGCGAACGGTGGGATTGGCGTCGTTTGCGGCTTTGCAGCGGCCAGCCCCCGGGAAGAGCTCACCGCTTATGAACACGATTGTCGAGACCGTCCTCAATGCCCTCGAGCTGGGTCCGGCCCAGGCCCGAAACGGGATCATCGTCATTCCCCTCGTAGGATTTGCAGACGCCGATCCGCCGTATCTTATTCTTGATCAGGCTCTTGCAAATCACGGGGTCGAAATCTCGGAAGTCAGCGTTAGCGGCTCCGTGCCGCACGTCCGAGTGACCAACGCCAGCCCGCAGGCCGTCCTCTGCCTCGATGGCGAGGAGTTGGTCGGCGCCAAGCAGAACCGGGTGCTGAACACTTCGATTCTCTTGCCGCCGCTCTCCCAGACGTTGATTCCGGTGAGCTGCGTCGAGCAAGGCCGGTGGGCCTACAGCACGCACAACTTTCGGACGTCGAACGCGGTTCTCACCCGTCAGGCCCGATGCCGCAAGGCGCGGAGCGTGTCGGAATCCCTGGCTCAAACCGGGACCTTCGCTTCGGATCAGGGCGAAGTCTGGCAGGAGGTGGCCCTGCTTCACGCGAAGGCCGGGACGCGACCGGTGACGGGGGCGCTACACGACGTGTACCAAGCGAAGGCTGCCGAGCTTGAGGCGGCCCTCGAGGCGTTCCCATGGGTTCCGGGGCAGATTGGGGTGATCGTGGTTCACCGGGGGGAGGTGGCGGGCTGCGACGTGATTCCGCGGCCGGCGGCGTATGCGGCGCTGCACTCGAAGCTGCTTCGGAGCCATCTTCTGGATGCGCTCCTGGAACCGGGAGGCCGCAAGGTCAGTCCGCAGGTGGCGGCTGCGAAGGCGCTGGTGTTCCTCAAGACGCTTCCCGGGTGCGTCGAGCAGGCGTATGCGTCGCCGGGTTGCGGCACGGATCTGCGGTATCGGGGCCGCGGCGTCGTCGGGGCCGGACTGGTCCATGATCAGCACCTGCTGCATGCGGTGTTCTGCCGGCTGGTGGAGCCACGGCCCCGGGCTCACAAGCCGGTGGGATGATCGAGGAACTCCCAGGGCAGCCCGAACCGGCGGGAGAGATGGTCAGCCAGGGCGCGGACACCGAACGTTTCGGTGGCATAATGGCCGGCGTAGAGCACATTGACCCCGAGTTCCTCGGCGAGTCCGAAGGTCCAGTGTGGGCCTTCGCCGGTGACGAGCGTGTCGGCGCCCTCGGCGGCGGCCTGAGCCAGTTCGCCCCCGGCGCCCCCGGTGACCACGCCGATCCGCCGGCAAACCGCCGGCCCGCCGGGGATGAGGCGGACGGGTCCGCCGACCGCCTGTTCGAGGCGGGAGGCGAGCTGTTCACGGGGAAGGCGCGCGCTGGCTGCGAAGCCGATGGTGCGGTTGCCCTGGCGAAGGAAGGGACGGAGCCGGCGCAAACCGAGGGCGGCGCAGAGGCGGGCGTTGTTGCCGAGCCGGGGATGCGCGTCGAGGGGCAGGTGGGCGCTGTAGACGGCGAGGTCATGGTCCAGGAGCGATCGCAGCAGGTCGTAATGGTGCCCGGTCCAAGGCTGGCGCGGGCTCCAGAAGAGGCCGTGGTGAACCAGCAACAGGCCGGCCCTGCTCGCCGCCGCGAGACGCACGGTCGCCGGGGTGGCGTCGACCGCCGCGGCCAGGCGGGTGACGCGGCCCCGATTGCCCACCTGGAGTCCATTGCACGCGCGCGGGTCATCCTGGAACCCCTCGGGGCGCAGCAGGCGGTCGCATTCGCGGACGAGCTTCGAGAGCGAGACGGCTGGCATGCCGCCATGCAATCAGACTGCAGACATCGCGCAAAGCGCGAAGTTGTTGAAATCCGGCGCGCCCTTCCTATAGTGCGCCTGCAACTGTACGATGAGCAGCAACTCGGCCGAGGCCAGCCAGCCCTGGGGCATCCAGGCGGCGCGCAGCGTGTATAACATTGACCGCTGGGGCGCGAACTACTTTGACATCAACGAGGCGGGGCACGTGGTGGCCAAGCCGCTGCAGGAGAGCGGCGCGGTCGTGGATCTGACCGACGTGATCGAGGAGGCGCGGGGCCGCGGCCTGCAATTCCCGCTCCTCATCCGCTTCCAGGACATCCTGCGGCACCGGGTCGAGTCGGTGAACCAGGCCTTTCTCAACTCGATCGCGGAATACAGCTATCAGGGGACGTACCGCGGGGTATTTCCGATCAAGGTCAACCAGCTGCGCGAGGTGGTCGAGGAGATCCTCGACGCGGGCCGGCCGTTTCAGTTCGGCCTCGAGGTCGGCAGCAAGCCGGAGTTGTTCGCCGGCCTTGCGTTGCAGAGCCAGGTGGGCAGTCTCATCATCGCCAACGGGTACAAGGACACCGCGTTCATCCGGATGGCGCTGATGGGGCTGAAGCTGGGCAAGAAGGTGATTCTCGTGGTCGAGAAGCTGGGGGAGCTGCGCCAGATCCTGGCTGTCTCGAAGGCCATGGGGGTCGAGCCGGTGCTGGGGTTCCGCGCCCGGCTCTCGAGCAAGGGGGGCGGGAAATGGGCCGAGAGCGCGGGAGAGAACGCGAAGTTCGGTTTGAACACCGCCGAGCTGCTGGCGGCCGCCGAGTGTCTGCGGGCGGAGCGCCTCGAGCATTGCTTCAAGCTCCTCCATTTCCACATCGGGTCCCAGGTGCCGGACATTCTCACCGTCAAGAAGGCGGTACAGGAGGCCGCCCGTTTCTACGCCAAGCTTGCGAAGATGGGGTTTGCCATCGAGTACTTCGACGTCGGCGGCGGCCTCGGCGTGGACTACGACGGCAGCCGGTCGGCATTCGACAGTTCCACGAACTACACGCTGCAGGAGTACACCAACGACATTGTCTATTACCTGGCGGACGTCTGCAACGCGGAGCGGGTGCCGCACCCGGACATCATCAGCGAAAGCGGCCGCGCCATCGTTGCCCACCACAGCGTCCTGATCGTCGAGGTCTTTGGCTCGATCATCAAGCGCCAGGACTGGCCCCACCTGCAGTATGGCGACAACGAACATCCCCTGGTTCGCGAGCTGCTCGACATCCGGCGCCACCTGCAGAAGCTCAACAAGCTCGAAGCGTACCACGACGCCCTCGAGCGGAAGGAGGACGCCCACCACATGTTCACGCTCGGCCTGCTCGACCTGCTCGACAAGGCCAAGATCGAGAATCTCTACTGGGAGATCGGCGAGATGGTGGTCCGCAGCTACCGCGGCCAGGCCTATGTGCCCGAGGAAATCCGCAAGCTCGAAGACAGCCTCGGCGACCAGTATCTCTGCAACTTCTCGGTGTTCCAGTCGCTGCTCGACCATTGGGCGCTGGGGCAGCTCTTCCCCATCATGCCGGTCAGCCGACTGGATGAACGGCCGACCCGGGAGGCCACGCTGGTGGACATCACGTGCGACTCGGACGGCCAGGTCAACAAGTTCATCGACCTCCATGACGTCCGGGACACGCTCCCGCTCCACGATCTGGGGTCGAATGGCAACGGGCCCGCGGAACCCTATTACCTCGGCTTCTTCCTGATGGGGGCTTACCAGGACATCATGGGCGATCTCCACAACCTCTTCGGCCGGGTGAACGAGGTCCACGTCTTCCTCGATCCCGACGAACCGTGCGGCTATTACGTGGAGGAGATCATCGAAGGCACCACCATCGGACAGTCGCTGGCCTCGGTTCAGTACGACGAAAACGAACTCAAACGCCAGATGAAGGCGCAGGTCGATGAGGCGATCAAGACCGACCGCCTCAAGCCCTCCGAGGCGATGCGCCTCCTGGACGAATATGAGCGCGGCCTTCGGGAATATACCTACCTGGCCATCCGCTAGAGTCCTCGACTTGTTGAATATGGGGTCAACAGGTCAAGTTGGGTCCCTGCCGTTCCAACCCCACCCCTGCCTTCGAGGACTCTCCATGAGGAGAGCAAACCCGCGCGGGGTCCGAGAGCAAGAGCGATGCAACACCCTGTCCCCGCCGTCCTGACCCCTGTCGCGCATGCTGGATCCCAATGCCCAGGCTGATCTGATGCGCTCGCTGGGGCGCCTCGTGCGGGGGCTCTCGGCCCTGTTCTGGGGGTTGCCGCTGGCGCTGGTGGTGTCTGTGCAGACCGGCTACACCCACGTTTGGGCCGCGTTCGGCCTGGCGCCGCCGATCCTCGTCAATGCCCTGGTCGTGTTCGCGATCCGCGAGATCGGTCATTTTCAGCCGGGCGAGCGCATCTGGTGCCGGGCCGTGGACCGCTGCCGTCTTCTGGCCCTGATGAATCTCGGGCTCTCCCCGTTTCTGCTCTGGTGGAGGCGGATGCCGGAGGTGCTGCACTATCAGTTCTCGGTCTTGGTGATGGCGGTCAGCGGCCTGGCGCTGCTGTTCGCCGTGAACCAGATGCTCGAACGGCTGGCCGCGATGCTGCCCGATGAGACCCTCCGGATGGAGGCCCGATTCATCACGCCGCTAAACCAGGGGTTGGTGGCCGCGGTCCTCCTGCTCGGCGCGCTCTGGGTTGGGTTGCGCGTCCTGACCCTGGTGCCGTGGCCGCTGCTACCCCTGCTCGTGATCGCGAGCCAGGGAGGGTGGATCATCCTCCTGATGCTGGTTCTGCTGCCGCTGGCCCTGACCATGGCCCTCATCTGGAAAGTCAAGGAGACCATCCTGGCCAGCGTGTTCGCCACAGGCACGAGCCGACAGTGAATCCTCAGGTCCGCAGACGCATGCCGTAGCCGCCCGCGGTCAGCGCCCGCGGCCGCAGTCCGCTCTGGCGTTTGATCGGGGGCGGGGCTACCTTCGGCGGCCATGATCGCACCGGCCGATCTCTTCGACCTCGAACAGACGGCCCACGCCAGCTTGTTCGCAGGATGCGGTTGGGCGTGGGAAGCCCTGGCACGCCTCGAGGGCTACCTGGCCGAGCACGCGCGGCCGGACCTGCGGAACCGATGCGACGGCATCGCCTGGATCGGCGACCGGGTCGCCGTCGGCGAAGGCACCGTGGTCGAGGACGGGGCGATGATCCAGGGCCCGGCGATCATCGGCCGCAACTGCGTCATCCGCCATAACGCTTACATTCGCGGGAACGTGCTGGTGGGCGACGGCTGCGTGATCGGGAACGCCTGCGAGATCAAGCACGCGGTTCTGTTCAACGGATGCCAGGTCCCGCACTTCAACTACGTCGGCGACTCGGTTCTCGGCTGGCGCGTCCACCTCGGGGCGGGAGTCAAGCTGTCCAACGTCAAGCTGGTGCCGGGGACGGTGGCGGTGCGGATCGAGGGGGGGACGATTGACACGGGCCTGGCCAAGTTTGGCGCGCTGATCGGCGACGCGGCCGAGGTGGGCTGCAACGCGGTGCTCAACCCGGGCAGCATTCTGGGCCGCGCCAGCCTCGTCTATCCCAACGTCAACTGGCGCGGCGTCCTGCCCGCCCGGTGCGTGGCCAAGAACCGGGCGGAGGTCGAGGTGGCGCCCAGGCGACCCTGCGAAGGAGTCCCTCCTTCCGCGGCGGCCGGGCCGCCACCGCCAGAGACCGCCGCATGATCAGACCCTCCGACGTTGATGCCTCTGCGGCCGCGCCCCTGGTCGAACAGGTGCGGGAGTTCTTTTCGCCGAAGGGTTTGCTGGCGCGGGCCCGCAATTTCGAATACCGGCCGCAGCAGCAGGCGATGGCGGTGGCGGTGGCGGAGACGCTGGTGCGGGGCGGGCACCTGGCTGTCGAGGCGGGCACCGGCGTCGGCAAGAGCCTCGCCTATCTCGTCCCCGCCATTCTTCATGCCGTGGCGGCCCGCAGCAAGGCCGTGGTCTCGACCCACACCATCAATCTCCAGGAGCAGCTGACCGAGAAGGACCTGCCGCTGCTGGCCCGGGTGCTGCCGGTCCCCTTCAAGTTCGCGATGCTCAAGGGCCGTCAGAACTACCTCTGCACTCGCCGGCTCGACCGCGCCCTCCATCAAGCCGAGAGCCTGTTCACAAGCTCCGAGCTCGAGGAGCTGCGGCGCATCCGCGACTGGGCCGGACGCACCGCGGACGGCAGCCTCTCGGACTTCGAGATCGAGCCCGATCCGAAGGTCTGGTCGCAGGTTTGTTCCGAACGCGGCCTCTGCTCGCCGAAAAAATGCGGGGCCCCCTCGGATTTCGTGAAGGCAGGAGGCGCCCCCTGTTTCTTCCAGCGGGCGCGGAGCCAGATGGCGGCTGCGGACGTGCTCGTGCTGAACCACACGCTGTTCTTCCTCAACCTCGCCGGGCCGGAGGAGGATCCGCCCGAGAAGGGGGTGCTGTTCGCCAACGACTTTGTGATCTTCGACGAGGCGCACACGCTCGAAGCCGTGGCCGCGCGGCACATCGGCGTGAGCGTGTCGAGCGCGCAGGTCCGGTACAACCTGCAGCGGCTCTGGAACGATCGGACGGGCAAGGGCCTGCTCGCGACCCTCCGCCAGGGCAAAGCGGTCGAGCTCGTCGCCGAAGCCGGCCAGGCGGCGGCGGGCTTCTTTGCGGCGATCGAGGAGGCCTGCGAGAGCCTGCGGCAGCGCCACGGGCCGGCCTTCCCGAGCCGCGGCGCCAGCGCTTCCGACCGGACCGAGACCGGATCGCGATCGTGGAGCGAGCTGCGGATTCGCCGGCCGGAGCTGGTGGCGGACGACCTGAGCCTGCCGCTGCAACAGGTGCGCGAGGCCCTCGCCGACCTGGCCAAGGCGACCGACGACGCCGACACCACGGGCGAACTCCTCGAGTGCCAGCGCCGGCTCGGAGAACTGCGCGAGGCCGTGGGCTTCTTTCTCGAGCAGCCCGCGGAAGACCACGTCTATTGGGTCGAGCGCACTGGCCGGGCCTCGCGCGCCCAGCGCTCCCTGACGCTCAACGCCGCCCCGGTCGACGTCGCCGCCCACCTGCGGGAGCACCTGTTTTCCTGCGACACGTCCGTGATCCTGACGAGCGCGACGCTGGCCACCCGGGCGGGCCCCGACACCGGAGCCTCGAGCGAGCGAGTCGAGGACTCCGAGGACTCGGGCGAGGCCGACAGCGACGGGATGCGCTACTTCACCCGGCGCGTGGGCGCCGACACGGCCCGCTGCCTCCAGGTGGGCTCGCCGTTCGATTACCCGAACCAGATGCGCCTCTTCCTCGTGGCCAAAATGCCCGACCCGCGCGACCCGGCCTACCGCGAGGCCCTGGTCCGCTGGATCGGCCATTTCGTCCGCAAAACCCACGGCAAGGCCTTCGTCCTCTTCACGAACACCAAGCTGATGCAGGAGATCGCAGAACAGATGCGCCCGCTCTTCGACACGCTGGGGATCGCCTGCCTCGTCCAGGGGACCGGCACGCCGCGCTCCCTGCTCCTCGAGCAATTCAAGGAGGACGTCGACTCCGTCCTGTTCGGCACGGAGAGTTTCTGGCAGGGGGTCGATGTGCCGGGCGAGGCCCTGAGCAACGTGATCATCACCCGGCTGCCGTTCGCCGTGCCGGACCATCCGCTGGTCGAGGCCCGGATCGAGCGGATCGAGGCCGCCGGCGGCAACGCGTTCAACGACTTCTCGCTGCCCGAGGCGGTGCTGAAATTCCGGCAGGGCGTGGGCCGTCTGATTCGCACGAAGACCGACACGGGCATCGTGGTGGTGCTGGACAACCGGGTTCTGACCAAGCGCTACGGGCGCAGGTTCCTGGACGCGCTCCCGCGGTGCCCCGTCGAGATGGTTTAGCGAGGCGCGCCTCAGACCCGGTCGGGTCCTCAGGCTCATGAAGACCCTGCTGTGCCTGCCCATCCTCTCTTCCGCGCCTCGCTAATGTAGAGTCCTCGAAGGCAGGGGGGTGGGGTTGGAACAGCAGGGACCAAACTTGGTCTGTTGACCCCATGTTCCACGAGGCGAGGACTCTAGAATCGGTAGACGTTGTTGATCTGGCCGCAATGCGGACACCGCGACCGATCGACATCGGCGTCGTCCGTGTAGACCGTCTGGCATTGCTCGCAACGGAACAGGTGGTCCTCGGTCCGGGTGGGGCCAAAGCGCCGCCGTCGCAGTTCATAGCGCACCGCCGCCCAGATCAGCCCCAGGAAGAGCAAGACCACGTAGGTAAACAGCAACGCGTCGGGAGTCATGACGGCGGAGGCGTTGCGGGGGCCGGCGCCGGCTCGAGGGCGTGCCACACGAAAACGAACTGTCCCCATTGGAACCGCTGTGCATCCGCCGGCGAAGCCAGCGGGGCGAATCGGGCGGCCCGGGCGAGATCGAGCGCGCGCTGGTCTGCGGCGGGCAGCCCGCTCCGGGTGAGCAGCGTGGCGGAGACCACCGACCCATCCCCCCGGACCAGCACCTGAACCGTCGAGGGCTGGAGGACATCCGTGGTCTCCCAGCTCGGCAGCTCGAGCGGCCGGGCCAGCGGACGGCTGGCCAGATCCCCCTCGACACGCACCAAGGAGCGCGTTTGCAGGCGGCCGGTGGGGATCGACACCGCGGCGGGCACCACGGGCACCGCCTCGGCCACGGCCGGGGGCGCCGGCGCCAGCGGCAGCGCCGCCGGGAGCCGCCCCAGCTCGTTCAAATCCCGCGCCAGCCACCGCGGCGGCTCCGTCCAGAGCCGGGGCTCGACCCGCAGGACCGTCCGCTCCCGCCACACCCGCCCGGAAAAACCGTCGGGACTCGCAAGGGCAAACTGGGCGGGATCCGTCATCCAAGCGTCGGCTGCGGCGCTCGCGAGAGTCGGGGCGAGCAGCACTCTGCCCGGATGCGCCGGCGCGAGCGCGGGTTCGGGCGGCTGGCGGGAGAAGAGAAAAATCAGCGCGACTTGCACGGCGAACAGCGCTCCCACTGTCCCTCCCCATCGCCGACGGCTCCAGGCCCACGTCGGCGCCTGCGGCTCAAGACTCATGGCGCAGGGGGCGAACGGCCCGGCGGCGGGAGCAGCGGCGGCCGGGTTGCGATGATCACGTTGTGGATTCCCGCCGACCGGGCGAGGGTGGCGACGCGGACCACGGCGCCCTGGCGGACGGCTTCATCCGCCTGGAGCATGAGGGTGAGGGGCGTGCGGTGCCGGGCCACGCGGGCAGCCAGGCGCTCGTGCAACGCATCGGCGCCGATGACCTGATGATCGAAGTACAGGAGCTCGTTCTGGTCGATCGCGACCACCAGGGCTGCGGCGGTCCCATCCGGGACCTCCGAGGAACCCACTGCCGGCAGGCTGATCCGGAGGCCGGGCGCGGGCGCCAGCGACGACTGCAGCAGCAGCAACAAGACCAGCAGGAAAAAGACGCCCGCGAACGGCGCCAGGTCGAGATGGCCCGTGACCGGCCGGAGATTGCGGCGGATCTTCATGCCCCCTGTTGCAGGTCGCCGAGCAGGTTGAGGATCTCCGTCGTGGCCTTTTCCATGTCGATGACAATCCGGTTCACCCGGCTGACGAGGTAATTGTACGCGGCATAGGCCGGGGCGGCGACGGCGAGTCCGGCGCCGGTGCAGACCAGCGCCTGCCAGACCCCGCCCGCCAGCAGGCCCGCAGGCGCGGAGACTCCCTGCTGCTGCAGGACGCGAAAGACCTCGATAAAGCCCAGCACCGTCCCCAGCAGCCCGAGGATCGGGGCGATCTGGGCAATTGTCCCCAGCAGCGTCAGCTTCTCCTCGAGGCGCGACACCTCGAGCAGGCTCGCATCCGCCAGCACCTCCCGGACCCGGTCCCGTTCCCGATCCCGGTTCAGGATGGCCAGCTTGACCAGGCGCGACACCGGGCCCGGTGTCGCGTCGCAGATCGAGACCGCCTCGACCACGTTATCCCGCTTCAGGACGTTGCGGACGCCGGTGATGAACTCGATCGAGTTGATCTGCTCCCGGTGATAGTGCAGCAGTCGCTCGACGAATACCGCCACCGCGACCGCGCCCGCCAGCAGCAGCAGCCAGATCATCAGCCCGCCGTGATGCAGCAATTCCGGTAACATGAGCCTCTTCTATAGCGACGCCCCCCGCATCCGCAATGTTCAAAAAGCGGCCACGGGCTTGCCAGGGCGCATAAGGCGTACCGGACTCAGCCGCCCAGAGCCGCTTCAATCATGAGGCCGAGGTCGGGGGCTCCATGCCATCCGGCGGCCTGGATGAGAGTCTGCTTGACCTGGTTTTCGAGTTGCCCGGCGTCCACGAGGAGTTCATTCCAGAACCCTGGGTTGTGGGTTTTCACCCACGAGATCCAGGTGGCGAAGAGTCGTTGTGCCCGGAGGGCCGGGGCCGGAGGCGGCAAGTCCTCCTCCTCTTTCCGACTCCATTGCTCGAGCACGCTCTCGATGCGAGCTGCCGGGTGTCTGTATCCGTCCGGTGCGACTATGGGGGTGCTCCGCAGCAGGGCGAGGACCCGGTCGAGGTATTGGATGAAGGTCTTCTGGAGCCGGAAGAGCACCTCGAGTCTCGGTTGGAAGGCGGCCTTGCCGGTGGCTTCAGCCAGGGCAGGAGCGAGAAGCGCCAGCACAAGTTCGCTCTTCCTCCGCAGCCAGCAATCCTCCGAGAACCAATAGTCCGAGACCAGCATGGCCACAAGTTGCTCGATCGAGGATGGATCGTGTCCTTCATCTCCGAAGCAGACCAGGCTGAGCGGGCCACTCTGGAGCGACAGCTCGAACAGCGCCGCTGCGATCCGTACTTCGCGAGGCGGCCAACCGCCCAGAGCCGTTGCGAGGGCCGTCCGATCGACGCCTGCCATCCGGAAGAACTGCGAGTGTCCGTAGGCGTAACCACACGAGTGGAACCGCACATCTCGCTCGATGGCTCGACGCAGCGCGGCCTGATCCCCGGAGCAGGTCTGTTGGTAACTGGACAGAATCCGGGCGATCAAACGGCTTGGGCCGCCGCCGGAGCCAGGACAGCCTGGCCCCCGCTGGCTGTCGTCCGCCAGCAGGGGGCCGTACTTCTCGCGGACAACATAGCGGATGGCCATCTCGCGCACCGACGAGGGGTCCGGGGGATGACCTGTCGCGGCCACAATGCACGCGGCCACGGGCGTCCGGGCCTGTTCGCTCGAGAAGACTTGGATTTCGAGCCCATGGAAATCGACCCTGCCCGCCTCTCCGAAGACGAAGAGCGCCAAGCCAGGTGCCAGGCTCGAGACGGCGCGGCACTCCGGCTGTGGGCTTGGCCACCGGGTGCCGGCGAGCAGACGGAACGGACTTTCGAGTGATCTCAAGTACCGATTGATGAGATCAGGCCGGCCCGGAGGGATTCGAGACCCGAGGATCTCGACGCGAAGCCGTTGGACGAGGACCGACAGTGTCCCGGCCTCGGCGCAAACGGCCGCTCCCGGTCTTCGGCCATAGAGCAGCGCGTCGACCGGCATGATCTGGTCGGCGGGGTCAGGCCACAACGCCCGCCCGATCAGCTGCAGCTGGCGAACTTGCAGGTCGCGAGCCTCGTGCACTGTCTGTTTCACGGCGCCTTCGGCCGCCCGTCGCAGGACGCCGATCACCCCGGGATACGCCGCGAGCAGATCGGGGGCCTCCGCCGCCAAATGCTCCGACACGAGGCGCCCCTGAGCCGCACCTTCGTGAGCCAGGGATTGGAGATCAAGCAAGTCATCGCCGACGGGCAGGGGTGAGGGTTTGCACATAAGTCTCCTTGGGATACTCAACGGTGAACGGCGGATGGGGCGACGCGGAGGACGTGCTCGAGCTCCCACCGGCGGAACACGGTTCGCAGGAGCACGGGTTTGCCACCCACCGCCTGCGACCACTGGTGGTGACAGGTCACCAGCCAGCCGACGAATCCCGGGCTGACACGGCAGCCGCGGCGCAAACCGACCAGTCGGAGATCGACCATCGGCGCACCCGGAACGCGGTAGAGCGAGAACTTGGCCGGCGTCCAGCTTCGCACCAGGTGCAGGAGGGACTGGAGTCGAGCTCCCGGGTCATCCCATGGATCGAGTTCCACGTCAAACAAGGCGGACCCGGGTTCGAGGTCGAGCGAGTCCAAGAAGGGCGAGAGCGGGACGGCTGGCGCCGCGCGCTGATTCGAGAGAAGAGTCAGGGACGACCTCGAAAGCCGAATGCAGTCGGCCAGCACCCAGCGCTCGGTTTCGGAGAATCCCGCAACGTCCAAGAGAGTGTCGACGCCGGCCTGCCATAAGCTCGGAAAGAGGCCGGTCGGCGCCCACTGTGACTCGACAGTCTCGACTTTGAAGTCGCCTGCGGCGCCTTCGTTCCACAACCGCTCGGCCTCGGTTTCGAGCACCCGCGCGGCAGTATCAGTCTGGAGCCGCTGCCAGCCATGAGTGATGATCGGGATCTGGCGGCCCGAGGTTTCCCTCGCCATAAAATGGGCGTAAACCGCCGCGTTCAAGAAAGGCTCCGTAGGATACGAAAGGCCCCAAAAATCCGGCTGCTGCTCTCGCTCGATACCCCAGTGGTCAGTCGAAATCAGCAGCTTGGTCGTCGGATCCCACTTCAGACGCGAGGCCACCGCCGCTCGCGCACCCGCGTCTCCCAACATGAAGAGTCGCAGCAAGACCATGGCCGTCAATCTCGAGACGAGGCCCCGCAAGGCTGCGCCCGGCGCCGCCCCCCGGCCCGCAGCCTCGAGCCGCGGCAGCGTGCCCCCTGGGCTCCAATCGGAGTCGCCATGCCAATGGGCCGCGATCAGGAACTCCTCGCGCGAACGGACCTTCTCGGACCACGGCGGCGGTATCCGGCGGAGGTAGTCGGCGACGGCCAGTTGTTCCAACCCCAGGGCTTGGATGGCCAGCGTCCTGAGGGAGTCGCGGACCTGGACCAGTCCTGCTGCATCCCGATTCGGAAGCAGACGCGAAGCCAGGACGGCCGTCACGCTGCGGCCGGAGTCGGTCGTCACCGCAGCGGTGAGCTCCGCCACGACAAACCGGTGAAATGCCCGAGCCAGCGATTCAGGCACGAGAACGAGGCGGTCGTCCCCGAGAACCAGGTCGCGGAGTGAAATCCCGGTTCCGGCATCCGAGACGACCGCCACTTCATGGAGCGTCGCGCCGAGATCGATGGCGGCGAAGTCGGCGTGCGGCGTGCTGAGGATGCGGCCCGCGCTGAGCTCGCCGGGAACGGCGGCGATTCGGATGTGGCTTCGCGGGGGCGCGAGTCCCACGCCCGCCTGTTCTGTCCAGCGGGCAAGACGGTTGAAATCCGCCGCCGAGCGGATGTCGCCATAGCCAGGGATCACGACAGCCCCTGAATCGAGGCATCGTCTGGCGAGCGCGACGAGCTTGCCGGTGTCGGCCAGTTCGGGGAGGAAGAACCGCACGGTGTCATGCCGAATGCCGGTGGGGACATGTTGTTTCATAGAAGTCAGGCGAGTCAGGACTCGGAACCGATCATCACGAGGGCGTTTCCAAGACCGAGGTGCGCCAGCCCGTTCTCATCGGCGCACAGGCCCCATACCCCACTGGAATCGGCACTCAATCCGTCAAGAACCAGTCTCCAGAGCCATTCGTCCTTGGCCGCATGGACTCGGGGCTTGAGCCCCACGACCAGCGCCTCGGGGTCAACCACGAGCACCTCGGAGGGAGCCCCCGGCACCGCCGCGGCATAGCCCGCTTCCACAGTCTCGGAGATGCCCGCGCCGGCGCGAAAGAATGAGAAGCCGTCGGTCGCTTTTCCGTCGAGCCCATGCTGAACAAGCAGCATGTCAGCCCCAAGGGGTTCGACCCAGGCCGCGGAACTGGGCAGGTTGCAGGCCGTTGACTCGCCCCAGCGAGCCAGTTTCTCCGGCGCCTCCTCGGGCGCCAGCAGTCGCAGCCAGTCGATCCGATCGCCCGCGATCACGGCAAGGCCCTGGCCGCAGGGCACAATCGCGCAAGGCTCACTCCCACGCCCCAAGAGACGCGCCGCTCCGGCGATCGGGCGGACGCGCGGTTGGTGGGGATCACTGCGGAGTGCAAGGGCCACAAGGCTCTGCTGCCCGGCCACCAGGCACGTGTCTTCATCAACGTAAAGGGCCGCCGGCCGGTTCCGAATCACGTCGAACCCGAGGTCCGCTGTCAGTTGGGAGACCCGCCGGAATGCCGAGCCGCGCCGGCGATACCAGTGGACTTCCCAGCGGTCCGTGCCGACCACCAGGGCGTTTGCGGCGCCGGTGGCGGCCAGGCTGATGGGACGCTGCCCCTCGAGCGCCCAGGGAATCCGGAGCGGACTCTTGACGCTGCTCGTGTCACCGGCGGCGGGGGGGGCGGAAAGCAGGGATAATCCTGACTCGTCGAGCAGGGCGGCCGGCGAACCCGCATGGCCGCCAACAAGGCTCCCGCGACCCAACACCTTGACCTCGCGGAATCGGTGGGGGGCACCCTCGACGACGCAGACCCGGCCGTCTTCGAGCTCGATGCAACACCGTCCGCCGATGCAGCGCATTCGCACAGGCGACGACTCGAGGGACAGGGTCCGGGGTTCAGTGGGATAAATGGCGGCGTTCATGGTCATGGTGTCAGGAGGCGGGGTTATCGGTCCACGGGAGCTCGGGGTAGAGCATCTGCACCGTGGCATAGAGGGCTTGGAGGAGATCGGCCTCGGTCTGGGGCGTAAAGGCCCGAGCGCAATCCGGTCGGTGCGCGAGGATTCTGCGCGTGAATGACGACAGTGTGCCCCCGTCGTCCCCCGGCGGCTGGGATTGGTATTCGAAGACGGTCACCGAGGCGGAGACCGAAGGGCGGCAAAGTGCCTCTGCTGTGGCCTCCTCATCGGCGAGGAATCCGTCGGTCAAGAGCAGCCAATGGCCGGGCTTTTCCAGAACCGACGCGATGGCGGCGACATGCAAGGAGCTGCCGCCTTCTTGCTCGACCAGCACATTCAACTCCCCACGGTAACCGGTGCCGGTTCCGGGGGTGCCCGCGACGACGAGGGTGTCATCGGAGAAGTTCGCGGTCACCAGTTCAGGGACAGGGTGGCCCAGCCGGCGGAGTCTGGCCAAAGCCCGGCAGAGGGTGACTGCCCCCAGGGTTTCGGCCGAGCTCACGGTGCCGCTGCCGCGGGCCATGAGTTCGCCGGTGGACCCGGAGCTGTCGATACCCAGGATCACCGGTGGCAGAGCCTGGCCCCGGTTCGCGGCCGGCGGCTCGGGCGAAGGGGGAGGCGCCGGAGGATTCAAGATCAGGCTCCAGGCGATTTCAGGACGTTCCATCACGACGGCGGGGGTCTTGCGTCGAATCGCCTCGAAGAGGCTTTGCCTGGCCGAGAACTGGCGCGCCGAAGCGCTGGCAACGATTCGTGCGCCGGCATACACCACGGGGATTCTCACCGGTGGGGGCGAAGGGCTGGAGTTCCTGGGCGGGGGCAGCCGGAGTCGGTCCACCAAGCTCTCGGCTTGTCGGCCGAGTTCGGCCAGACGGAACTCCCGGGTCGCGCCCAATGCGGCTGCGAGCCGGCCGGCGCCCTGGCGACCAAGCCCGGCACTGGCCATCAGTCCCTGGGTCACACTGGGACTGAGAAGCTCCTCCCAGCCGCTGCCGCGAAGACCGTTTTCGGTCGTCGCCAGGTCGACCGCGATCTTGGTGAGGGCGGACACCACCGGTCGGTAATCGGCGGCCGTCAATGCCGGGAGTCGCTTGCGAATCTCGCGGGCGGCTTCGGGTTCGCTCCGGCGAACGGCTGCGATGAGGGCAAAGGCTTGCTCCTGGGACAAAGACCCGGCAGGTCGGGACTCGCCCTCTGGCGGGGCCCCGGTCAAAACATCGATAAGCACCATGTCCAAGGCGCCGGCGCTTTCGACCAGCAAACGTTCAAGTTGCCGCCGGGTCCTGGAGAAGGAGGAGGGCGAGGCGCCTCGCAAGAGGACATCTTCGGCCTGCCAGAGGGCAGCGATTTCGTTGCGGGCCGTCGTCGAGAGCTGCCAGGCGGTGGCGATATCCACCACCGCGCGCGCCAGGGTCAGAAGATTGCCGCGGACGAAGGCCCGGGCCTTCTCTGCCTCGACGGGTTTTCCACGGCCGGAGATGAACGTCGCCACGAGGGCGTCGCTCGTCGCGGCGAATTCCAGGAGAGCCGCGAATCCCATGTGGCGCTGGGCCATCTGGGCTTGCCAGAGGGCCCCGCGACAGGCGGCGAGGAGCGGGCCTCGCGACTCGGTCCAGTCGGCCAGTGCAGCGGCCGCCAACCGGGTCGGGATGACCACCTGGGGTTCTTCGCCGGCAGCGCCGAGCGGGACCTGGGCTCGAGTCCCTGCCCCGGCGACGATGACAACCGCCTGCAGCCGTGGGGCGAGGTAGCGGGTCAGTCGTCGGGTTGGCAGCTGCACCGGGTTCATGAGCTACTCCTTTCCGGCGAGCGACAGAGCCGTGTCGGGTGTGACCACCGATTCCTCCCGATGCAGGTCCCGTTGCCGGCGCCCGCGAATGCGGGCGAGATCCAGCAAAGCGACCGGGTTCGGGTTCACGCTGGCGCTGAAGGCCTCGACGGCGAGCCGCTGCGGGGTGGTCAGCGCCCGGTCCGGTCGGTCTTCGAGTTGCTCGAGGAGGTCCCCGAACCGTGACTTGAAGCTGCCCGTCGCCTCGACAAGACCATCCCACCAGGCCAGTGCGCGGTCTGCGGCATGGCTGCGGTCCTTGACGGGGGCGATCCGTTGCTCCGGGGTCGTGAGCGCCGGAAGCCACAGCCGCAGCAATTCCGCATCAACGATCGGTGGCTGGCCTGGCGCGGCTAACCGCAGGGCGGTGGCGCGTGCCAGGGCACTGAGTCTCATGCCCAAATTCGGAACCGGGGGCAGGGTTCCACAGGCGCTCGCAGCGTGGCAACTACAGCTCGAGCACCGTTCGCCCTGGTGTGCGGCACTGCCGCCGCCGCGATGGACGCAAGCGGCGCTGTCGGCCACGAGCAGAAACTCGAGCGCCTCGTCCTCGATGGGGACCATGGCCAGGTCTTCGCGGGCCTCGAGCAGCGCGTGAAAGGCGGGGCGCCCTTCAACATCGAGGAGCGGGCCGAGCCCCGAAACATCGCCCGGACTCAGGAGCCGCTGATCGAGGCGGGCGTGCCTGTCCGCCACCGTCGTGGCCTCGTGCACGGCAAAGGCGGCCGTTCTCGACACCAGGCTCTCGTCGGGGGGTTCTGTGTGGTATCTTGCCCCAAGCCAATTTCCTGTCATTCCCACGAAGGCGAAATTGTGCGATAACAAACGCTTCACAGTGGTCACCGGCGCACCCCCCAGATTTTTTGTGATCTCTTCGAGCGCCAGCGCCACACCGAAGTCTCTGTCTGCGATCGCCGGGCCCGAGCGTGTCGCCACAATCCGCTCGAAGATACTCGGGTCCAGGTAAGCCGAGCACCAGATCACGCTGAGCCGGGGCCCCACGAGAAGCCGCAACATCGCTTCCAGGAGCAACGATTTGGCCCCCGCCGTCGGCCCGACCAACAAAGGTATGAGGCCGGCCACGAAGACGCCGACCAACGCCGAGATGAGGTCGGGCTTGCGCGGGTCTTCGGACCAATGGAAGGGCGACCCGGTCATGTGCAACCCGACTGCGGCAAGGGCGTGGTGGACTTGACGATCCACGCGTCGAAGCGTCTGGGCGTGGCGCTCGAGGCACTCGGCCTTCGGTCGGTGATTTCGAGTCATAAGAGTTTCGTTGTTTCGCTTCGGTCCGGGCCCAGGGGGCAGGCTCATGCCCGCCCCCCGAGACCGGATGCACATGGATTACCTAACGAGAGTGGCCAGAGTGGCGGCCCGGTAGTAGCGGGTCTTAACGCTCGTAGAGAGCTCATCTGCCCAGTCGATCATGCCGTTGCCCGGAACCAGGGATTGTTCTGCCAGTGTCCATGGGCCCTGGGGACCCGGCGCTGACTCGATGATCAGCGGTAATCCCGGGCAGGCACGGAGGGTCAGGATGGCCGGGGTGTTGTCGACCGCGGATGGCGGGTGCAAACTGAGTTCCGCGGGCCTCACCCATAGGCTGTGGATCTTGATGGCGCGGGCCCAGGCAACGTAGTCCCCCGGCTGGACCGTGAGGTTCAATAAACGGGCTTGCCCGGGTTTCACGCTCTTCGGAAAGGGCACGCTGACAAGATGCCAAGTGCCATTGATCTGCCCGAAACTCGTTTCGCTATCAAAAAAATCAACCGCCGCTTCGCCGTCGCCTAATTGGATTCTGACTTTGTTTTTTCGGAAGTTGCTGGCGCTTTGACTCCCGACCAGAACGTGGGCCGTGACCGAGAGCAACGCGTAATCGTTCGGGATCCCAGCTCCCACGACGATCTCGGCTTGGTAGTCGTGCGTGTTTCCGAAATCGTCCTCGTGATCCGCCGAAAGTCGTCCGCCATCCGTTGCCGGCGCGTAGATCGCGGACAATCTGGACATCGGATAGGCGATGTTGGTGGCTGAGGTCGTGGCCGGAGCCAAATCATACCATCTCGATCCTGAGCCGATCGCGGCGATCGTGAATCCCCCGTTTGCCTTGAACGTGGCGTTCGTGACCCAGCCGTCAGCCGACCTCGAGTAGCTGCAGGTCCCGCCTGGCGAGTGCTCGATGAAGAAGGGTTGCTCGGTCTGGGCCGTGGCCACCGTGGCTGCAAGAACTGCTGATGCCGCAAGTCTGAGTGTTTGCCGTTGCATGATCGCTGCCTTTCTCGTCTTGGTTGTTCGTCCAGTTGATGTTTCAAGGGCGACGTTTTCACCCTCTGGTTGCATAAGTGGGTGTTTTCAGGACGAAGGGGACATTTCTCTTGCCATCCTGCTGAAGGTGCAGGCCAAATGCGCGCGTGAGTAGCGCTGGGGCGGATCCAACGACGAGCGGGATTTCCCGGAGCAGGCGCGGGAAAATGCCAGCGTTCGCGGCCCAGACCCCGGGCACGCCACCAGCCGGCGACAGCAGCAAGATCATCGCCCTCCCATCCCCGGCCGTTGAACATCCGCAACTGGGCGAAGCCCTCAAGGCCCTCAGGGTCCCCAAAAAGACGCATGCTGAAGCTATCAGCCTCTGGCTGACGGATCTCGAGCAACAGGCGAAAGGGTGGGAGCCAGGGGTTCTTTGGGCCGTGTGGCTCGCCGCCAAGCACGAGCCGCGGCTTGGATCCTCGCAGACGGCCCAGCACCTCACGGCGCGGAACGAGCGGTTGTTGGGCATGGTCGAAGACCGGCTGAAGGGCTGTTTCTCCCGCCTGGCATGTGCCGATCTCGAGGCATTTCTCACGGGGGCGCGGACCTTCGAGGCGCTGGTTACCGAAATCATCCCGGTCCGCTGGTTCGACCCCCTCCGGTTGGAGCTCGAGAAGGCGCTGGAGCAGCGGCTGGCCTTGCTTGCGGAGCAAGCTCAGGTCCTTGAATCCTGCCGCAGGGCAGTGGCGGAATTGCACCACCGTCTGGCGCCAAGGCTCCTGCGTGCTCCGCCTGCTGGCACCAGGGCGGGCCAGGACGCGAGATGCAAGATGTACGTCTGGCTCCCCTCCATCGTGCTGGATGTCGATTCTGAGGCTGAAATCGAGGACTGGATTCGGTCGGCATTCGAGACCGGAGGGGACGGTGGTTCACCCACTCGAGGCCGAAGAGGGCAGCGTGACGATTCGACCTCTTGGGCGGTGGCGAAAGTGCCGGTCCCGGTCGCGCGGTTTCGGGGGCTGACGGTTGCAGACCTTGTTTTGCTCGCTCGAGTCACCTTGAGGTCGTTGCTCGAGGCGAACAAGATCACGGAGTCGACTTTGGGCCGGCGCTTCCACATCGAGGGCGAAGCCGGAGAGATGCTCTTTCGGGCGGTGGCGAGGGCGGTGCTCCAATCCACGTACGTGTCGCCCCAGGCTTACATCTATTTCTTGCTGAGGAGTGCGCTCCGGGAAAGCAGAAACGCCGCGCTCGGCGTGAGCCGCCACATGCAGGAAGTCCTCAAGCAGCATGCCGAGGACGAGGGCGAGCCCTGCAATCCGAAATCGGTCAAGAAGGCCTTGCAGGCCCAGGCCCTGGCGTGCCCCCTCTCCCTCGAGCAAATCGCCGAGGAGGATCCCGCGGCGCTCGATCGGATCTCGTCGAGACTTGCCACGCAGCCCTCCCTGATGGCGAGTGACGAGCTTGAAGCGGCGTCCTGTCTGCTCCGACGGTCTCTGGCCGAAGCCGGTCTGAAGCTTGGCAAACTGGCTCGCGGCCTTGAACTGCTTTGGCTCCACTTGGGCCGTGGACAGACCTTTGCCGGGATCGCGGCGGTGGGGCGGTTTGGGAAGACTGAGGAAAGCGTGAAGAAGCTGTGCGCCCGATTCGTTCAGACGGTTGCCGGTTGTCGGTCCCTTTCTGGACACGAGAAGGCCGCCGTGCGCGCGATCCTCGAGAGCGACTGGTTAAGTGCGATGCTGCAGGACAAGGGATGGGAATGGCTGTTGCCGTCGAGTCCGCCTGCCCCTGGTCAGCACCTCAAATCAAAGTGAACAGCTTACGGAGGAATTCCATGCGCATTCCAGATCCAAACATCGTGATGGACGACGAGTCCCACGAGTTCGCGATGCTGCTCGCGCAGTATTTCGAGGGGACATTGTCTCCGGCCCGGCGCCGCGCGATTGACCGCCATCTGAAGACGTGTGCGGCCTGCAGGAAGTTCTTCGAGGAGGCCAAAGAGGATCTCGAGACCCTGGCCGCGGCACCACCGATCCGCAGCCGCGACATCGAGGATTCCCGGAGCGCCAGCGGTCGGGCGCGCAGAGTTGGAGGACGCCCTCACAAACAGCCAAGGCCAACCGGCCCCCCGACGTCCGACAACGTGGTCGTCCTGGACTTCACCAGCCTCCGTGCCCTGGCGCTTGCGGCCGGTTTCGAGACAAAGCCCGGCAAGCGGTCCGCGAAGGCCAGGGAGGAAGCGTCCGGGCATGAAGGGGGAATCCGCGTAAAGCTTGTCAAGCGGCATGCGGCCAACTACCTGCTGGCGGAGACGCGGGAGGTGGCCCTCGCCGGCCGTTCGCTCGCGATTGTTCGAGGTGGCAAGGTGCTCTCGCAGGGAGTGCTGATGGGCAGCGCGGATTCGCGAGGCCTGTTGCAGGCCTACCTGCACGTGCCCTCCGGGACGTTCAGTGATCCCGAGGTCGAGGTTCGGCTCGAGTTGCGGTGAGTTGAAGCCGGCCCGGGATTCCGGAGACAGGGTTGTCGCATTGCATGGCTCGGGTGATGAATCGACTGCCGCGACCATCCGATCCCTGGGCTTGGCTCTATCCGCCTCGGGGCGGGAACACGGAAGTGGCCCTTGAAGCCTGGGATCGGCAATCGGCGTCGCTGCGAACGGGCGAGACGGCACTTCGGCTCGCCCGAATCCGCCCCGGTCCAGAGCGGGGACCGGCCCCCTCGGAGGTAATGCGCCAATTCGGGCGTTGGCGGAGCGTGGTCCTGCCACTGGACGAGCGAATCGATCCGTCCACCCCGGGGGTTGACGCGGACCGGATCGCCTACGCGCTCATCCAGGGCCTTCTCGAAGTGGCGGTGGGTTGCGCAGCGTCTCGGCGACCGGACGTTCCAGGCCGCCAGCCTGACGACCAAAGGCCTCTCGCGAGGCTGGGGTCCTGGCGCCGGGCCACCGGCGCCTGGATGCGCGCCGGGGGGCGGACGGTGTGTGTGGGAAGCGTGCCGGCGGTGGCGGTGACCGCCGAGCATGTGCGGCTTGGAAGATTCGAGTTCTATCGCCTCGATCCAACGTTCGAGCGGGATCGGGAGTCTGCTTCACACGAGGGCCTGTGCATCCATCCGGAAGACCTCTGGTTCGGAGTGACCAAGTGCCAGCGTTCCTTCCTGCGCAGCCTCGAGGGGGCCTGGAAAGTGGCCCAACGGATGACGGCATCGGACTCCGCCCCGAGGCCGCGGCGCGGTCCCGTGTTGTGGCGCTGGACCTGGGGTGAGAGCAGCGAAAGGAGCAGCGCCGACCCGATGATTCTCGAGGGAAACAGCGCGAGCGGCGCGGCGCTCTTCGGATTCTCGGCTGTCTGCGCCGGGAGGGTGCCGGACAACCGTCTGCTCTGCTGCTTCGCTGTGAGCTCTGAGGGGGCGGTCGATGATATTGGGTGTCTGACGCTGAAACTCGAAGGGCCGCGGCATGCCAGTGCGATTGATACCGTGGTCGTGGCCAGATCCAGCGATGTCGGCTGGGCGCAACGTCTGGTCGATGAAGCCCGTGGGGCATCGGGGGCCGTGTCGGTTGTCGCCGCCGGGGAGCGCGCCTCGGACGCCGTTCGGATCCGTTCATCGTTACGCCGCGGGCTCATTGCCTGCTGCCGCGACTTGTCCCGGCAGGCCGAAGAGCCGGACGCTCTCTGGCCGGTGCTCACGCCGTTCGACCCCGAGCGTTCTCCCAAGAAGACCGGCACGGGAGAGGGCAACCAGGAGGATGAGGAGGACAGGGCCGGCGGGAAACGGAGGGCGCCGAATGAGGCGTCCGCACGTTCCGTGGTGTTTCGGGGGCACTCGCTTTGGCTGGTGGGGCCGGCAGGAGCGGGAAAGGGTCGGCTGCTGAAGCGCTGGGCGGCGGTCACCGCGCAGGAGGCCCTGCTCGAGTTGGAACGGGGTCGCGAGGACCCGGGGCGGGCTGTGATCCCTCTCCTTCTCAAGGCGCGAACCTTCTGGGAACGGCTGCGAGACGTGCCGGAACCGACATCGAACCAAGTCCGGGAAGCAGCCATCCGCTCTCTGCGCCATCAGAGTTTGGTATCCGAGCCTCTGCGCCAGTGGTTGGGGACCGAGGCGTCTGTGAGGGTTTTCATCGACCGCGTCGAGGACCTGGGGGGTGGCGAGCTGGAAGACTTGCTCCGGGCCGTGAAAACCGCTGACGTGCCGATGGTCCTCGCCTGTCGAATGGACGCCTTCGCCCAACGATTCAGCCCGTCGAATCGAGCCGATGGGCCCTCGGCGGCCTGGGCATTGGAGCCGAACGCCGATCGGGAGCTCTGTTTTCGTTCCCTTCATCAGAAGGCGCGGCGTGTCTCCCGGTCTGAGGGCGAGTCCCGGGGGCTGTCGCTTCCACAACTCGCTCAACTCGAGGCTGTGGCCGACGTGGGGGAACAGGCGGGCATGCCGGTTGGGCCGATGGTCTGGGAACTCGATCGGCAGGGGGCGTTGCCGACACCACGTTTTCTGACCGTGACCGAGCTTGTCCTGTCCTGGCTCCGGCTGCGCCTCGACGGCCGCGAGAGGGGCCGGTCGTCCGAGCGTCTTCCGGTGCTCGAGGAGCTGGGGTGGTGCACCCTGCGGAGGCGCAGAATGCTCACGCGGGATGAGGTCTTGTCCGTCTTGCGGAGTTCAGACCTGGCATCGCCCACGACGGTGCTTGCCGAGTTCCTCGACTGCGGGCTCCTGGTCGAAAGAGACGGAGGTCCGGGTCGCGCGATGCTCGTCGAGATCCCGCTGGCTGGCTTCCTGGCCGGCCTCCGGCTGGCGCGCCTCCTGGCGGACCAGGGTGCGAGAGGCGAGTGGCTGGTGCGGCTGCACAACTCGCCCGCGCCGGGGCAAGTCGAGCAGATCGCGCTGCTCAAGGCCGTCGATCATTGGTGTTTCGACCCGGCGTGGGCGCCTGGTTTGCTGGCGCTTGCAGCCCAAGTGAGCAATCCGGCCCCCCTCATCAGACAGGTGTCTCTAGGGCCGGACGCGGTTTGGGATCGGCCGCGTCTTCAACTGGCGATTCAGATGTGCGCAGAACGACCCGAGTTGCTCGCGGAGGGCGTTGAAGACCCCCTATCCGTCGGTCAACGTTCAGCACTCGCCGAGTGTGCACGCCGAGTGTCCTACGCGGCCTTGAATGCCTGGCGCCAAGCACCCTCCTATGAGGCCCATAACCGGGTTGCGTCGGTACTGGTGCCCCTGGGGCGGCTGCTCCCGGACTTCATCAGGAGGGCCTTTATCGCCGAACTTCAGGGAGAGCGCGGCCAGCTCCCCTGGAACAAGGACGCAATGGCCAAGCTGTGGATTGGGGTCATGGCTTCGCCTGCGGGGCCTGCCGTGTTGGCAGACGCTTGCTCGAAGCTGCGCCACGTCGATTCCTGGGACGAGGCCGCGTTTGCTCTGACTCTGATCGAGTCGCCGGCAACGACCGAGCCGCTGGTGGAGGCGTTTGCGAGGGGCGGACTGGACTATCTGAGATCTCCCCTTTGTATCAAACACAGCGTCTTGTTTGCGGTGTTGCACCTGGCCTTCGCGCGTGCCGTCGCCCAGCCGGCGGTCGTCGAGTACGCCCTGGCTGTCGCTGCGGCCATCGACACGCTGGTCCGACGCGAGGCTGAGGCGTTCGGTATCGACAGCGGCAAACCGGAGGAGCATGCGAAGTACCTCGAGGATGAGAAACGAAACATGCAGGGCTGTGTGCTGCAGCTGATCCAGGCTGTGGCGGATGCCAAGCCTCCCGCCGCACTGATGAACCGCATCCTCACGGGCCTGGACTCGTTGGCCGGTCACGAAGATCCGGTGACGCGCGAGACGGCCCGACGCGCCGCGATTCGGTTGAAACCGGACGCCGCCCGGGTCGATCGCTTCCTGGAGCAACTGACCTGGAAGGCGAAATTCCTCACGCCGAACGTCGCGTGTGTCCAGGGCTCTCCGCAGTGGGAGGGCGAGTACTCCCTGCACCGGACGTTGCCTGAGGGCCTGGCACCGGTGGAGCAGCTCGTTCGAGACCCAGCCCTGGCGGACCTGCAAGACCTGCTGTTCGCTGACAACACCAACACTCCGGTCGGACCCGAGGCGGCGAGGAGCCTGGTGGGGGGCCTCGATGGTCATTACGGAGCCTGGGTCCTGAGCCGGATCCTCGGCCAGCGCGCTGGGCCCGACGTCGTCGAGGGGATGGTGCAACTTGCCGCGGCCAAGCCCGTGCACCTGGCCCGGGTCATCTTCGCTTTGAGAAACCTCGCTCCAGAGCGTGGCGTTCCGGCCGGCTTCCTGTTGGAAACCGCCGAGCGCCATGCGGACACGGATCCCCTTCTGGCAATCGCAGCCGTGCGGACCCTCGGCGGTTTGCGGGCACCCGTCCGGCGGGAAGCCGGCCGAGGCCCCCTGGAGCGCCTGTTCGCCCTCATCGAGCGGAACGTGGAGACACCGCTGGCCGCTGTGTCCGTGTGGGCCCTGCGCCAGATCTACGGTGGCACGCTCAGTCCGGATGAGGCGGACCGGTTGATCAGGCTGTCCCGACAGATGACCGGCCGCGAGGTGCTGACCGAGGTGGCAAGGACGCTCGGGTCGGTCGCGCCGTCGGCCGTCAACGACACCGTGTACGAACGACTGCTCGAATTGTCCGATCGGGTCTGCCAGGACTACGATCGTTTCGGCAGGCAGGCTTTACGGAGTTTGGGCCGGCTGACGGCCACCGATCCAGACCATAGCCGGCAGTTGCGAGTACTCGAGAATCTCGAAGCCAGAATGGACGGACTACCGACAGGCGTGCAAAGCGGCTTGCTCGACGCATTGGTCTTCTGTGCCACGCCATTGCTTCAAGATCGCCAGCTGATGGAACGCCTACTCGCCCGAGCACAACGGGGCACCCCGAGTGACGACTCGAACTCCGTGGCTATCATCATTGATACCCTCCTGCGAATCCTCAGTCGGGACGGCAACTACCGGGTCTTCGCTGAAGGCGACAGGCTTGTCCTGAAGACCATGTCCGATCTCGTGAACGATCCGGCCTTGACTCGAGATCAGCCAGGTTGTCCCGCAGATTAGGGATCGAGGCCGGTTCGCCGGCTGCGGACCCTGCATCGGGCCATCGGTCAATACCCTCGCCGGCCCGAGCCCCCCAAAGGCTTGCCAGGGCCCTCGATTTGCGGTTTGCTGGCGGCCTCGGTCAAGGAGGTGCCGGAGGTCCCCATCGTGAAGCGCCCGTTTGTCAGCATCGCCCTCGGCTACGGCGCCGGGGTCGCGCTGGGAGGGTTGGTGTCGCCCGCCCTGCCGCCGGCGGTCCCGGCCGCCGTCGCCGCCGTGCTGGCGGTGGCTGCGCTCCTCCCCACGCCCCGCCGTCGAGCGTGGATCGGGCTGCTCCTGGCGACCCTGGGCCTCGCCCACCTGACCTGGCGGGAGCACCCCGGATCCGCGGCGGACCTGCGCCGGTTGTTCGGCGAGGGCACGGAGCTGGTCGCTGTGCGGGGCCGGCTGCTCGAGACCCCCGTGCTCAAGCCCGCAAGGGATCCGGAGGACACGCCGCGGACCCTGGCGCGGCTGGCGGTCGAGGCCGTCCGGCGCGCGGCCGATTGGGAACCGGCCGAGGGCGCCCTGGTCATCAGCACCACGGGACAGCTTCCGGAGGAGTACTTCGGCGGACGCGCCGTCGAAGTCTATGGCGTCTTGCGCCGACCGGCCCCGCCCGTGATCAAGGGGCTGTTCGACTATCGCGCCTACCTGCGCTGGCAGGGCATCCATTACGAGCTCCTCGCGCGCACCCCGGCGGACTGGCGCCAGCCGCCGGGGCGCCCCGGACCGGCGCACCCGCCCATCGAGGATCGCTTCATCCGGTGGGCGCAGGCGGCCCTGAGCCGGGGTCTGCCGGTCGAAGACGAAGCGGTGCGGTTGCTCTGGGCGATGACCCTCGGCTGGCGGACGGCGATGACGGATGACATCTCCCGCTCGTTCGTGAGAACCGGGACCATGCACATTTTCGCGATCTCCGGCCTGCACATTGCCTTGATCGCAGCGATTCTCGTGGCCTGTCTGCGGGTGCTCCAGGTGCCGCGGCCGGTGTGCGGGCTGGTGGTGGCGCCGGCTCTCTGGTTCTACACCGCCGCGACGGGCTGGCAGCCGAGCGCGATCCGGTCGACGCTGATGATGACGGTGATCATCGGCGGGTGGACGCTGCGGCGGCCCGGGGACATGGTGAACTCGCTGGCGGGTGCGGCCTTTCTGATCCTGGTGTGGGAACCGCGGCAGCTGTTCCATCCCGGGTTCCAGCTCTCGTTCGTGGTGGTGCTGGCGATGGCCCTCGGCGTGCCGCCGATCGACCATTGGGTGCACTCGCGGGTGGACCCGGACCCTCTGCTGCCCGAGGCGGCCTGGCCGGCGTGGCGGCGCTGGGTCCGGACGCCCCTGGCGTGGCTGGTCCGGGCCCTGGCGACCTCGGGGGCGGCCTGGCTGGGCTCGCTCCCCCTCATCGCCCACTACTTCCATATGATCACCCCGGTGAGCCTGATTGTGAATGTCGTCATGGTCCCCCTGAGCAGCTTCGCCCTGATGTGCAACCTCGGCAGCCTGGTGACCGCCGAGATCGCCACTTCCGTTGCGGAGCTCTTCAACCACAGCGGTTGGTTTTGGATGAGAGCCATGATGCTGCTGGCCGATGCGGCGGCTGGATGGCCCGGCGCGTGGGCTTATGTGCCGTCGCCGGGCCTGGGGGGCACGGCCGTTTACTACGCGTTCTTGCTTGGTCTGACCACGGGCTGGCTGTTCGACCGACGCCGGCGCCCGTGGCTGTTGGCCGTCGGCGTCGGCGTGGCGGGAGGGGCGGCGGTGGTCGTCTGGCGCGAGGCGTCGAGCACGGAGATCGTCTGGCCCGCCCTGCCGGGCGGAGCGGCGGCGATCGTAGATGCCCCGGGGCGAGCGCGGGACCTGGTGGTCGATGCCGGGGATGCGTCGGGCGCCGACGCGGTGGTGCTCCCTTTCCTGCAAAGCCGCGGCGTGAACCGGGTCGCCCGCATGCTCCTGTCCCATGGGGATGCGCGTCACGTGGGGGGCGCGGAGATCCTGCTGCGCGAGATGCCCGTGGCGCAGGTGATGGTCAGCAGCCACAACGCCCGATCGCCCGTCTACCGCCGGATTCGGGCGGGGCTCGAAGCCTCGGGACGGCCTGCGTCGACGCTGTCCGCCGGCGCGGAGATCGCCGGCTGGCAGGTGCTGCATCCGGGCCCGGGGGACGCCTCGCCGCAAGCCGATGACGCCTCGATGGTGTTGCGACGCGAGTTCGGACCGGTGACCGTCCTGCTGGTGTCGGACCTGGGAAAGACGGGACAGAGGACGCTGCTGGACCGCGGCCTCAACCTGCGGGCGGACCTGGTGGTCGCCGGCATGCCCACGGCCGGGGGCGTGCTGTCCGAGGCCCTGCTGGCGGCGATTCAGCCCCGGGTGATCCTTCTCCAGGACGCGTTCACCCCGGTGGGGGAACGCGTCACGCCCGGCGTGCGGTCCCGGCTCGAATCTTACGGGGTCCCCGTCTTGCGGTTGACCGAGCACGGTTCGCTCACGCTGCGGATCACGCGATCGGGCTGGAGCCTGCGGGACAATGACGGACGAAGGGTTGGGGCTGGTGCCGGCCTGTGAAGTGAGACAGGCGAGTTCACGGCACCTTGGTTCGGCGCGTTCGGCGGCTGCCGCCCGCGGCCAACGGATTGAACCACCGCAGACCCGGGAAGCGGATGAAATCCGCGTCGGCGGTGTGGAGCACCGCATCGTACTCGATCGCCAGAGCGGCGATCTGGGCGTCACTGACGAGGTTTCCGGCGGTCCCCAAAGCCTCGAGCAAGTGAAGGAGGGTCGAGAGATGCTCCGGACCGGGGACGAGAACCTGCACGGGGGGCTGTTCCAGCCAGGCGCGCACATGGCCTGCCGCTTCCCGCAGGTGCAGGGGGTTCACAAAGACGCGCGGGCTCGTCACGAGGCGCAGAAAGCCGCACACCACGACGTGGGACAGGCCCACCGGTTCTTCACCCTCGAGGCACGAGCGCCACCACGCCCCTGCCCTGGCGTGACAGGGGGAGCTCGAGTCATAGGCGTAGAGCAGGAGATTGATGTCGGGGATGATCATGGGGCCGGTCGGGCGCGATGTCTCCCGAGGAAGGCGTCGATGTCAAGGTCATCGGCCAGACTGTTGAGTCGCGCGGGGTCCAGGCCCGCCCGCAAGCCGAGCGGCTGGGCCCTGATCACAAACGGCCGCCGCCGGGGACGAGGGGGGGCACCGCCCAACCCTCGACGGAGGGCCGCATTGAGCGTCTGCTTGAAGCCCGCCCGGGAGTTGTGCATGGCTTCGCGCAACAGGCGCTCGACATCCTTGTCGAGGGTCACCGTCGTTCTCATGCTCGCATCATGATGCTCATGATTGCTGCTGTCAAGATGTGAACTGTCCCCCCAATCCGCGCGTAAGCGTCCCTTGCGGCTCAACCTCCTGGGCTGGACCAGACGCCTTGAGCCGCCCGGTCCGGGGTTGTCGCGGATGTGGAAGCCCGCCATTCCGGTGTCGTCACTCCCTGCGGGACCGCGGCGGACGAAGGGTTGGGGCTGGTGCGGGCCTGTGAAGCGATATACTAAAAGACCCGGTATGATTGTTGTAGGCTTGGAATGAGAACGCAGGCCCTGCGCGTCGGAGAACGGGATGTGCCATGCTGACGGAGACGAGGTTGGTCTGGCGGTTCAACCGGGGTTGTCGCGATGCGCTACGCGAGATCTACGAGCGGCACAAGGTGGATCTTGTGACCCTGGCGACGGCGCTGCTGGCCGACAAGACCGACGCCGAGGATGTTGTGCATGACGTGTTCCTCCGCTTTGCGCGATCGACAGGCAAGTTCCGCCTGACCGGCAGCTTGAAGGGTTTCCTGGCAACCTGCGTGGCCAACGGCGCGCGGAACCGGAACCTGGCGGGCCGGAGACGCGCCGGCCATGAGGGGGATCCGTCCGATGCGCCGGCGCCCGACTGCCAGCGGCCGGACTGGGCCGCGGTGTTCGGCGACGACCTGCGACGCGTCGGGTTGGCGCTCGCGGCGTTGCCTTACGAACAACGGGAGGCGGTCCTCCTGCACCTGCGCAGCGGATTGACGTTTCGCGCGATTGCCGAGGTGCAAGCGGTCTCGATCAACACGGTGCAGGGCCGCTTCCGCTACGGCCTGGACAAACTGCGGGCGCTTCTCGACGGGGAGACCTTCCCATGCGAACAACCCAAGACCTTACCGAAGTGATCCGGCGATTGCGTGTCCCGGCGAGCGCCGCCCTGGACGAGCGGATTCGCAACGCGCTGAGCCGAGGGGCCCCTCCAGCCGCGGTCGAGGCTCCGGCCGACGGGCCCGGCACGCTGACGCTGCTCGCGATGCTGATGAGAAAGAAGCCCGTTCGTGTCGTCCTCGGCGGATTGGCCACCGCGGCGACCGTGCTCGCGCTGGTGCTCCCCGCGTCGACCACGGTGGCCTGGTCCATGGACCAGACGATCGCCGCGCTGCAGAAATACCGCGGCGTGTTCATGGTCGGGCGTGGCCTCGGCCGGACCAGCGACAGTGTCTTCATGCTGTGGGGTCGGGCCAATCCCTCGGGCACGGCCTCGGAGGCCTGCCTGTTGATTGCGGACCACAAGGTGGTCTGGGCAAAAGACAACGTCACGCATTATTATGAGCCCGCCGAAAAGCGCGTGCTTGTCGACCGGGCGACGACCGCATTCCTGTCCCCGTGGTTCGGACCGAAGTTGTTCGGGATGATGTCCCGGGTTGGCGACCCTACCGCGCGCGAAGAAGCCGATCCGGTCACGGGAGAGCGACGGGTCTCGTTCCGCTGCAGTCTGCAGACCGCGAAGGGCCCCGAGTCCTGGCTGATCGAGTTCGATCCCAAGACCAAGTTGCCCACACGACTCAAACAGTGGGACAAGGCGCGCCCGGAAGGGCAGCCGGCCCTCGATGTCGAGAGAATCCTCTATCTCGAAGACGTGTCGCCGGAGGTCTTCTCCGTCCATGTCCCGCCGGAGGTGCGGTTCGTCGCAAAGGACCTGGAAATCCCTGAGGCGAACCTGCCGCTCCTGGCCGACCCGAAGAGCGGAATGTCGGCGGACGGCCTCAGCCGGAACGAGGCATGCCGCAGGATGGTGCAGGCGTTCTGGGGCGCAGCCATGGCGAGGGACCTTGCCCGGCTGCGTGAACTCTGTCCCCTGGTCTCCGGTTGGAACGATGCCCTCGTCCGCGGGATCCTGGACCAGGATGCCGCAGTCGAGTTGCTGGAGATTGGGGCCATCGAGAAGGAAGGGCGGTCCCGACTCGGCTCGATGGCGCTGGTCCCCAGCCGGGTCCGGTGCCGGGACGGCCGGCAGCTCGAGGTGAAGATCCTCGTGCAGTTCCGGGAAACGGACGCGGGGACGACTTCCTGCGTCGTTCATGCGCCCTACGGCATCCCCTTCGAGATCGGGGAGAACACCCCCACGCGTCGGTGAAACCGTCAATGAAGACACCTCACATGCGCACTATGAAGACTCACGGAAGATCGCTTCGTGGCTGGTTCCTGGTCGGCGTTGGATGCCTGCTCGGCCTGCTGGGCCTCCGGATGGCGAAGCATTTCTTCGAGTTCCCGGCCATCCCGGGCCTCTTGACCGTGACGTTTTGGCCGGACACGTTGGCCTTTGCCATCCTGGCGGCCACGGGGGCCGCTCTCGCGGTCTGGGGCCTTGCGCGGTCGAGGGCCGAGTGACGGTCCTCCAAAGAGCCGCTCACGGACCGGCTGGTTTCTCCCCGCCGGCGGGCAGGAAAGCCTTGATCTGGGTCATGCCGCCGAGGGCCCCGGATTCCGGCGGGCTCCGATCGGCCATCGCAGCGACTTGTGCCCGGGCGTCGTGTTCGGCTTCGGCGCGCAATCGGGCGCCCAGCTGCCCCCGAAGCCGCGCCACCTCCTGTCGCAGGTCCAGCTCGGCGGCCCGCAGCCGCTCGAGCTCGGCCTGGTCCGCCCCCGGTTTCGGCACCCGCTGGACCCTTTCTTCGAGGCGGGCAGTGACGCCGGCACGAGCCTCGAGCTCGGCGTCGATCTCGGCGTTTCGAGCCTCCAGAACTCGCACCCGGTGCTGCTGCCAGACCAGCAGGCAGACGGCGGCGACGAGCAATCCACCGACGGCGAGTGTTTTGTAGGTTGCGGGACGCATAGAACGGACGGCAATCGCGCTGCCAGAGCCGCCCCGGGGTGACGCATGCCAGCGGCCGCCGACCGACAGCGTGGACTCGACCGTTAGGGGCCGTCACACGGTGCGCTTCTTCGCTTTACCGCTGCTCTTGGCGGGCTTCCGGGCGCTCGGACGGCGGCGGGGCGGCCGGGGCGGCGGGGGCGGCTTGGGCGCGGTCTTCTCGTGGATCACCTGGCGGAACTCATCGAGTTTGCGGTCGACTCGGGTCCGGGCCTGGGTCAAGCCCCGCTGGGTGCCGTTGACGACGTCCGTCAACAGCGAGCAGCCCTTGCGGATGCGCTCGACGTAGGGGCCGTCCGTCAATTCGATCCCCTTGCCTTTCAGGAATTGGCTCAGGTGGCTGTAGAGTTCCTCGGGTCGAATGGTTTTCATGGTGCAACGTTTCGTTGGGCGCGAGCATCCGCCCGGCGGCGCCGGTACGCAATTATACTCCGCTGCGGGGTTTGTAGATTGTCGCGGATTCCTTTCGGCCGCGGGCCCCAACATGGTTTAGGATGCGGCCGTGCATACGCTCGGCGAGCATTTGGCGCCCACGCTGAACCAGGTGGTGGTGCCGGATCTTTGGCAGCAGGAGGCGGTCTCCGCCTTGCGCGCCGGGCGGGATGTGGTGGTGCACGCCCCCACCGGGGCGGGGAAGACCCTCATCTTCGAGCTCTGGTCAAACCAGGGGAAGAACCGGGGCCAGGCGATCTACACGGTGCCGACCCGGGCGCTGGCGAACGACAAGCTGGCCGAGTGGCGGGCCCGGGGCTGGAACGTGGGGATCGCGACGGGCGACTTGTCGGAGAACCTGGGGGCCCCGGTGCTGGTGGCCACCCTCGAGACCCAGAAGAACCGGCTGATCCAGGGGGAGGGCCCGACGCTGCTGGCCGTGGACGAGTACCAGATGATCGGGGATCCGGACCGGGGCTTGAACTACGAGCTGGCGATTGCCCTGGCTCCGGCCCGGACGCAACTTCTGTTGCTGAGCGGCAGCGTCGGCAATCCGCAGGATGTGGTGAAGTGGCTGCGGCGGTTGGGCAGGGACGCGGTGCTGGTGCGCGATGATATCCGGCCGGTGCCGCTCGAGGAGGTGCATCCGAACGCGCTGGGCTACCACTTGCCCTCCGAGATCCGGGGTTACTGGCCGCGCTTTGTCGCGAGGGCCCTGGCGGAGAATCTGGGGCCGATCCTCGTCTTTGCCCCGCGGCGTCAAGCGGCCGAGGCGCTGGCCGCGGAGCTGGCGCGGTATGTGCCATGCCCCGAGCCGCTCGCCCTCACGGCGGCGCAGAAGCCGGTGGTGGGGGAACACCTTGGCCGGCTGTTGAAGTGCCGGATGGCCTACCACCACAGCGGGCTCAGCTACGGGGCGCGGGCGGGCGTCGTCGAGCCGCTGGCCAAAGCGGGCCAGCTCCGCGTGGTCGTGGCCACCATGGGCCTGGCCGCCGGCATCAATTTCTCCCTGCGCAGCGTCGCGCTGGCCGGGGAAAGCTACCGGCGGGACGCCGTCGAACAGCTCCTCAAGCCGGACGAGATTCTGCAGATGTTCGGCCGTGCGGGCCGGCGGGGGATTGACGAGACGGGCTACGTGCTGGTGGCGGCGAACGAGATCCGGCTGCTGGACGCGCATCCGTGCCACCTGACACGCAACGGCATGGTCGACTGGTCGGCCCTGCTGGGCATCATGCGCGGCGCCGTCCGCCAGGGCCGCGATCCGTACCGTGAGGCGGTCCGGGTTCAGGAGCGGCTGTTCACGTCCAAACCGATCTTCCTGGGCGTGGAAGCCTCGATGGCGTTCCCCGAGGCGCCGTGCGGCTTGCGGACGGACACGGAGCGGGCGCGGCGGGTGCGGCGTCGCGTGCGCGAGCTCTGGAACAGTCGCGGCGAATGGCAGCGGTACCCGGAGACGCGCGACGTCCCTCTCAAGGAGGTCTGGATCCTCCGCGGCCCCGCGGAATCTCAAGGACCCGGCACCCCGGCGAGCGGTGTTGCCGCCGAGGGTGTGCCCGGCCGGGTGCCGGCGTTGTCGGAGCCGGCGGCCCTGGAACGCTTGGGGACCGGCACGCTGTGTGTCGTGGCCGAGGAGGGCGCGCTCCGGATTCACGGGCGGGCGACGACCGTGGCCGAGCGCTGCGGCGGCGGCCGGGTCCGGCTGGCCAAGTGGGTGCGCCGCCTCACGCAGTGGAGCGGGCGCCAGGTGGGTCTGGACCTGTGGCGATCGCGCGTGGTGCCGCTCCTCGAGAAGAGGCTGCTCGAGCAACGGACCCCCGCGGTCCGGTTCGAGGAGCGGGCGGATCGGATCGTGGCGGTGCTGAGCCTGGCGGAAATGACAGTCCGCGCGCCTGTGGATGCGCATGGCGTAGCGCTGTGGCGGCCGCCCGTCCGGGAGGTGCTGCCGGAGGAATGTGCCGGCTGTTCCTGGCGGAGCTCGTGTTCGAAGCTCACCGCGGCCACGGGCACCGCCCTGTTATGGCGGCGGCTCGGGCTGGTCGATGCCGCCGGCGTGCCGACCCGGCGCGGTGTGCTGGTGAGCTTCTTCTCCCAGGGGGACGGCCTGGCCCTGGCGGCCGCGCTCGAGGACGAGAGCTACCCGCTCGAGGATCTGGTCTACGACCTGGCGAACCTGGACGCGGGCTTCCGGTTCTGCGGCGAGGAGAACCGGTGGGCTGGCCGGCTGGCCATGGTCTGCCATCAGGCTTACGGGTTGCAGTCCATCCCCGGCTATCTCGAGAACGGGTTGCCCCCCAAATACGGCGCCGGGGCGGAACAGATCGTGGCTTCGATCCACAAGGATCCCGACACGAAATTCCGCTGGGTCACGGAGTTCCTGGGGGTGGGAGACATCGACCGGGTGATCATCGAATGGCGGAGTCTCTTGCGCCAGGTGGCGCACGCACCGGCGCTCGAGTGGCCCCGATGGGAAGCGCTGCAGGCCCGGGCGCGCGCCCTGCTGCACGCCACGGAATCGCCGACCCTCACGGATCTGCCCCCTCTCGACTACACCCAGACCCGGAGGATGGAGCATCGCCTCGTGCTCCGGCGGCATTGATCGGTGGGCGATCCCTTGCCCGCGGCCCCAGTTACTCCGTCCGCACCACGAACACGCGGGCGTCGAGGGGCCCCAGCTCCGGCTGGAAGCGAAAGCGGTCGCCGTGGCATTCGCCCAGCGGCGGCGCGTCAGGATCTCCAAGAGTTCGGGCCCGGCTCCGCGATGAGAGGCCGCAGCGCTCCCGGTCCAGGGCGATGACGGGTCTCAGGGGCCGGTCGGCGATGGTGGTGACGGCCACGGCGACCCGCCCGTCCCGCGCGCGCCAGGCCGACGCCAGCACCAGCGGCACCGTCTTCTCGAATTCCTTCAGGGCGCCCTGTTGTCCCGCGTAGATCGACAGCCGCGAGATCGGCATTGGCTCGGAGGGGGCCTCGACCGAAGGCGGGGGGAGCATGACACCATTCTGCAGCCAGTCGAGCGCGCGGTGTCGTTCCCTCGCGAGGCGGATCACCCAGGCGATCTCTTGGGAGCGTTCCCGGAGCTGCGAGGGCAGGAAGTTCGCCAGCGTTGGCTGCTGTCCCCAGAGGAAGGCGCGGGCCTGCTCGAGGCAGAACTGACGGGAGAACTTCCGATCGAGCAGCGCCAGGGGTTCCTTCGGTGCAAAGGCCGCGGGCCACAGGTCGTCATACGGCGGCATCGTCAGCGACGAGTAATTCCCGTAGAAGACCCCGTAACCATGGTAGACCGCCTGGAAGAAGGGGATCGGGTCCCAACCGTCCGGGGCGGCGTAGCGCTCGCGGCTGACATCCAGGGCCAGCATCAAGTCCAGGTAGGGCAGCCAGTTCTCGGCGCATCCTTCCCCGGCCAGCGCCACGCCGCCGCGGTCGGGGCAGCGGCGTCGCAGGTCTCCGGCGAGGGCCCTGAAGCCTGCCATCCAGTACGTGCCGCCGCCGGGGGGATGTCCATGCGTGCGGTCATAGCAGGAGAGGCTGCTGCAGGCCTGGTCCATGTAGATGCCGTCCACGCCGAGCTGGTGGAAGGCCTCGGCGGCCACCCCGGCGTACTGGCGCCGCCAGAACTCGGTGGCCAGGCACATGGTGGCGCAGGGCAGTTTCGTGAACGTGTTGTAGGTCTCGGGGCGCACCGTGCCGTCGGGACCCTTCACCGCAAACGCCGTGGCGTTCTCGTTTGTCCAGCTTGCGGTGGTCATGCCCCAGAGCCGCTGGTTCATGTAGACCAGTGCATGCACGTCGTGCGCGTGCGCCCGTTCGAGCGCGGCGGCGAACGCCGTCTCTCCCTCCCGCGGCGGCAAGTACTCGGGGAATCCCGTGTCGTAAGCGCAACCGTGCCACCAGTGCCAGAACACGCTGACGGGCATTCCGGCCTCCCGCTGGAGGGCGATGGCCGGCTCGAGGACCCCCGGCGAACGCCCCCGATTCCACACCCAGAGCCCGGTCTTGGCCACCCACGGTGGCACGGCCCCGCGTCGCCACCGGCTCTCCCGCGCCCACGGCTGGTTCGTGGCCCAACGGCGGTAGATGGCTGCCGCGTCAAACCAGTTCCCCCGGAACGTCCCGAGCACCGCGGCATACGGGAGCGTGTACGCGCGCTCGCCGGACCCATCGTTCCGCTGTTCCGGGAGATGGACGATCTCGAGGTTCAGCCCCGGCGCTGCACGGGGTGCGGCGGCGGGCTGTCCGGCCGCGGCCGGTGTTGGCGCCGGTGCCGGCACGGGCCGGCTGAACGCAGCGAAGCCCTTGCGATAGCCCGCCGTGTCGTCGCACGCCGCATAAAGACCGGGTCCGCCGTCCGAGTAGAAGGCCATGCATTGCATCGAGCCGTGCCCCGGGTAGTCGAACTCGCGCCGCACGCCGCTCGTGGGGTTAGCGGCGAAGACCGTGCGGGGGTTTTCGGAGAGCAAGCCCGCCCAGAACGGCATCGCCAGGCGCTCGTGTTCGAGTGTCGCGAGGTCCAGCAGGCGGGGGAAGCGCAAGCTTTGGATCGGGATCGACCCGAGGCCGTTGACCGTGATGCCCCAGCGGCTTGCGGGCCGATGCCGATCGAGCCGGACCGTGACGTGAACCTCGAGGTCGGGCATCCCGACTTGGCCAAACCGGCTCCACTCGATGCGCAGCCCCGGCTCGCGTCCCTCGAGGGTCCTGACCCTGCGCGCCTGGGCGGCCGCGGGGGAGAGCTTGGACGGCGGGCTGCCTGCCCACTCGAGTTCCCAGCAACCGCCAATCCCCGTGGCAGCGCCGATCAAGTCCTGTCCCGAGACGACATCCAGGAATTCGACCACCCGGCCCGAGTCGCGGTCGACGCCGACCTCGAGGTACGAGGTGCCGATGCGCACCACGTCCGCGGTGCCGGCGGGCAACGCCAGGGCGACGGCGCAGAGAAGCAAGACGGCGGCCGACGGGCGGGCGGCGGGCGCCGGCGGCTTGTCCGGTCGAGCCATCAAGCCGGGGAGCCGGGCGGGAGCAACCGGGCGACCGGCGGCCGGGGTGCGCTCTCGCGAGCGGCCATGAGGTCTGCCAGCAGCGCCCGGCCCTGCGGCACCAGGGCAATATCCGCTTCGCCGGCCACAATCTGTTCGGTCTCGAGCACCTGGAAGAGGGCCTCGGCGATTTCGGGGTCGGCGGCGATCTCGCGCAGGGCGGCGCCGACGATTTGCGGGCGGGTGGCGGCGGCCCGGGCGAACTCGATGGCGGCCTGGCGTTCGGCGGTGCTGGTGATGACGTTCACCTGGTTCGCGCCGTCCTGTTTGATCGCCGACGTCACCTGGCGCAGCCGGTTGACGACCTTCTCCTCGATCTGCCGGATCATGCCGCTGTCGCGGAAGTGCACTTTGCGGATGTAGACCGAGCCGAGTTTGAAGCCCCAGTCCTCGGACTTGGGCGAGACCTCATCGCGCACGGTCCGGCTCATGGCATGGCGGTTCTCGAGCAGGTTGGACAACCGCATGTTGCTCAGGCATCGGACCGCGGCGTTGCTGACGTTGGCCGCGAGCGAGCCCCGGGGATCCGCGTTCTTGAACAGGTAGGCGACGGGATCGCTGATGTACATCTCGTACCAGATGCCGACGCCCATGGGCGCGCCCTCCTCGGAATTGACCGGCTGGCTGCGCAGGTACTCCTGGTCCACCCGCAGATCCAGGACGTGACAGCGTCCGATCCAGTTCACGAGCGGCGCCTTCCAGCCGAGCTTGAACCAAAGGAAATGCAGGCCCGGCTCGTGCAGCACGGCCACGACCTTGCCGAACAGGACATACACCCGGCAGCGCCGTTCCTCGACAATCGTGTAGAAGCCAAACAGGCGGATGAAGCCGAGCACCAGCGGCATGAGGAAGAACATGCCGAAGAAGGCGATCACCGCCGCGAGGAAGAAGTCACGCATGGGGCACCTCGACAATCACGCGCCGCGCCTGGTTGAAGAGCTTGAGTCGCACATTGCGGACGTAGGCTGCCATCGCGCCCGGCCCGCTGGCCCGGAGTTGGCGCAGCTGCTCGGCCACGGCCGTCAGCGGCTCGACCTCGGCCTGCGCCTTGAGCGTCTCGATCTCGACCGCCCGCCTCGACTGCACCAGCTTCTGGTCGGCTCCCGCCTGGGCCAGACTGATGTCCGACGAGACCTGGTTGTAGGCGGTGTTGATCGCCGCCAGAGCAGACTCGACCTCGTTGGGCGGGTCGATGCCGGTGATCAGCGACGCGTCGAGCAGGATCCCGTAGCGCGCCGACGAGGAGGCGCACTCCCGTTCCATGTGCTCGTTGAGATCCCGCAGGTTCTTGCGCAGATCATTGATCGACACCCCGATGGCCGCCGTGGCCGCCTCGAGTGCCGGCGGGACACCCCCCTCCGACGATGCCGTGCCCAGCGCCATGCCGGGCGCCTCGAAATTCGCGATCCGCTCCCGCAGGATCGAGATGAAGTAGCCCATCACGTGGACCACCGGCCGTTTCACGCCGAACAGGTAGGCGTAGAGGTTCTTCTCGTTCACCCGGTACCGGATCTGGCCCTTGAGTCCCGTGTTGAGCTGGTCCTTGGTGACCGCCTCGAGCACGGTTCCGCCCGCGTTGGCCCCCGGGCTCTCGGCGTCGTAGGCCATGTTGATCGTCTGGGTGGCCACGGACACTTTGTGAACCCGCTCCCAAGGCCATCGGAAATAGGGTCCTCCGGGCGGGATCACGCGCACCTGGGGGAAGCAGTAGCGCTCGCGCTCCTCGGGGCGAAGCCCCTCGCTGATGGGATCATCGAGGGTCGTCGCTGTCCCCAGCCGCTCGGCGCGGCCGAAGGACGTTTTCACTGCCCGCTCGTCCTGGTTGACGGTGTAGATCCCCGCCGCCAGATACCGCACGAGGAACCACGCGATAAACCCCACACAGCAGCCCAACAGGATGGTCATAGGCTTCAGGTTGACGTTGTCGTGACGTCGTTCATAACGCCCGGAGCGCCGTTCACCAAGAGGAAACCGCTAACCCGGATCCTCGGCCAAGGCGTGTGGCGCGAACGGCTGCCAGCCGGCGGGCTCTCGAGCCCTTCTTGAAAACACTCCTTCGTGGGGCGGCTTCGCGGGGGCCAGTCTGGAGGTGCAGGCGCTGACCGCGGCGGGCGAAGGGGTAACGCGGAGCGTTCCCGTGCCGGGTCAGCGGGCTGGCCCCTCGAGACGCACCAGCGCCCAGAGACCAAGCCGGGGAACGGTCACCTGGCCGGCATGGCATGGCAGGGGCGCTTCGCCGCCCTCCGGTGTGAGCAGCGCGGCCCGGTTCACCTCTGAAATCCCGATAGCCGGGCAATCAACCGTCAACACGACATCGTCCATCGGCGTCACCTCGTCCCGGCTCGAATCGTAGCCATAGTTGAGCAGATGGATGACCGCCGACCCGGCGCGCACCCGGGGGAGGACCCGGACCGGCCTCGCGCCGGCCACCTTCACGGCGGGAGCCACTGTGGACAGGGCGGCTGTGGCGGACTCGAACCGGCGCTGACGGGGCGCCGGCTGCGACAAGCGGTCGCGATCGGCGGGCAGCAGATCTCCCGGGTCGACGACAATCAGGGCGCGACACGCGGCGAGGGCGGCGGCGTCCAGAGGGTGATCCACCGTTTCGTCACCGGCCACGAAGAGCCGGTAGCCGAGATTCGCCGAGGCCAGCGAGCCGCAGAGGTCGAACCAGCGGTGGGGGTTTCTGCCACCAGCGGCAGGTCGCTCGGCTTCCGGGTGGCGGCATGGTGATCGGTCTCGGCGGTGAACAGGTCCAGCGCCTGGTAGTCGACCAGATGCCCGGGCCAGAGCAACCCCGCGTTTGCTCCCACCGGAACGGGATGGCCCGCGGTTCGGGCCGCCAATTCCCGCAATTCCAGCATGAACGCCGCCGCACCCCGCCCCTGGTAGACGGACCAATGCCGCCACAAGGGATGTCCCTCGGGCTTCCGGTCGGATCCCGGGCCGCCCCCGGCCATCCAGGCTCGGACTTCATCGCGGAAACTGAATCGCGCGGGGTCGCGGACGCCGAGGCGCTCGCGATCGTCTGACGGCAACGCCGCCAGGTAGCCGCGGAACCCGTCCACGCACCGGTCACAGAAGCAGATCCCCAGCCACAAGCCCCCGGCTGTCCCGAGATGATCGTCGATACCTGTTGGGCACAAGTTCCCCGAGTCGAGGACTCCAACACAGCGGCTTTCATGGTTCGATTCCCGGTCGATTGCACTCACCGCAACTCGATCACGACGGCGCCGTCCCCGGGCACGGCGAGACGCAGGCCGGTTGCGGTCAGTTGTTTCGCGTCGAGTTCACGGGGAGGCGTGGCGGCGCCGGTCGATTCCCCGGAGGGCCGGGTGGCGGTGAGCCGGGTGGCGTGGGTCACAGTGGCGAGAGGGTGCGGCAGCCGATCCGGTCGGATGGTGCACGGGATCTCTCGAGCGGCGGCGTCGAGGTTGGCGACGAGGACGTAGCTGCGGCCGGGCCGGCTGTAGACGGCCGCGGCGCAGGAGGCGCCTTCGAGCTGCACGGCCGGGCTGCGCCAGTCCGCGAACCGGCAGGCCGCGATCGGCCCCAGCGGGTGAAGAAGCGCCGAGAGCTCGATCGCCTCGGGGCTTGCCGGCCACGGGGTCACGCCGCTGACCAGGGCTTCGAGGGCGAAGACGCGATGGAGCCGGCGGGAGGCTTTGTCGTCGATCTGGCCATAGCTGATCACACCGCGCGCGCGGGCGCCGACCAGCGACCATTCCAGGGGCAAGTCTTCGAGGGCGGGCGCCTTGTCGCCCCACGTGCCGTAGCCCCATTCGTTGGCCACGACGTAATCCGCGAAGTTCTCCGTGGCGAACATCGGCGTGGTGGTGTTGTGCACGATGACGATGCCGCGCGGGCCGACCCGCTGTCGGGTCCACTCCATGAACTCGATGAGTTCGTCCATGTCCCAGTGGCCCGCGGCGGCGGTACCCGCGGTCTTGCCCTCGTGGAGCGGATTGCAGCAAAGCAACGCCACGTTCCAGTCGTAGTAGACCCCATCGAGCGGGTGGTTCTTGAGCACGCGGTCGATCGAGGTTCTGAGGCAAGTGCCCCAGCCGGACCGGAGGCACATCTGGGCTCCGAACTCGCTCTGAGCCCGGAACATGTTGTGCTGGAGGTCGCCTTTGCGGTTCATCCGGCCCCACTCGAGGCCGTGTGCCTGGAATTCGCGGGTGGTGGGATGCAGCTCCTTGTTCGAGAAGTAGGTCGCGGTCCGGATGCCGGCGCGGCGGCAACCCTCGAGCACCGCGTCGAACCGGTCCATGTCCGGATAGGGCGGATACGCCCCGTCCCGCCAGAACAGGCCGTCATCGTAGTAGTCCCCATCATTGTGACAGTGCACCGTCTGGATCCCCGACTCGGCCCAGCGGCGGATCTGGTCGGGCGGCACCCATTCCCCGCGGTTCCGATTGAACGAGGTGTGGAGCCACGGCGCGCGGGCGTGGCCTTCGAGGATCGGCAGACCCAGACACCAGTCCAGGCGGCAGAGGCCGGGCAGGGCCACGGCGGACCCGGCCGACTGGAGCACGGAGACCGACAGCGCCCATCCGGCCGGGGACGCCTTCGGGGTCAGGAGACAACGACCCTGCCCGCGGCGTCCGGTCAGTTGCAGGTCCCACGCGGCGAGGTCGGAGCCGAGGAACCACTCGAACCCCTCGACGCCGGGGTCGGCGAACAGCATGGACCGCGGCACATGGGGGATGTCCAGGGCCGGCTTTGCGGACTGCTCAACACCGAGTGCGCCCCAACGGTTGCTCCCGAAGGCGAAGGGCGGCGCCCCTTCGTCCTCGGTGGTTCCCTCCCGATAACCGTACCGGGTCAGCCGCGGTGAAAGCACGGTGACGATCGGCGTCACTTCACGCGCGCGGAAGGGGTCCGCTGACCTCTCGAGTTCCCGTCGGATCCGGACGTAGCCCCAACGGTACTCGAAGACCGTCTTTACCCGGACACCCGAGGCGCGGCCCTGCGGATCGAGCAGGCGGGCCTCGACGGTCACGATCTCCGCGAGGCCGTTCCGGCGATGTTCGACCCGAGGCGCGGAATCGCCGAGGTCGGTGAACGTCACTCCCTGGTCGTCCTGCAGGCGCATGGCCATCGGCGCCGCCAGCAGGTTCTCCGCCTGGCCATGGGTGAGGCGGATTCGGCTGATGGCGCCGCCCTTTCGGAGGTCATGTTCGACGAGGTAGTAGGGAGTCGCCAGGGAGAGCCGCCCGGCGGCGTTGTCCTGCTGCACGGTGTAGGGTTGGGGCCAGGTGCTGGGCGGGGGTTCGGCGCTTTGCCCCGAGGCCGGGCAGAGGCCGGCCACGGCAAGGACGAGCGGAAGGACAACGCGTGCGACGAACCGGCGGCAGCGGGGCGCATTCACGCGGCGAGCCTACCGCCACAGCGGGGAGAAGACCAAGGCGGAATGAGAGCCCCTGTCAGCGCTTCCAGGCGGTGGCGTATTGCAACCGGACGAGATCGGGGGTGGTGTTGACCCCGCCGCTGATCACGGGGGCGTCCAGGTCCTGGTCCTTGTTCAGGTAGCGCCAGCGCCAGATCTCGGCATGATTATCCGCGAACGAGAGCTCGCAGGACAAGTTGTGACGGACGGTGGGCGAGTTCTGCCAGACGTTGTTGCCCGGGGCTTTGACGGCGAAATAGCCGTCGTCGATGGTGAGGTAGCTTTCCTCGATGAACACGAACGCCTGGGAAGGCGACGGGTCGACGATGTCGGCGGTCTTTTTGAACAGGGGGTAGGTTGTGCCGAGGACCCAGGAGGTGTCGCTGGCCCCGTAACGGCTGGCGTCGCTGGCATCGCCTCCGCCCATGCGTCCGTTGAGCGAGTAGCTCCGGACGCGCCGCTTGCCCCGCATGACGGTCCGGATGTCCGAGGGCATCTGGGTATCGGCGGGGCACCGGTAGACGTCGGTCGAGGTGTTGTACGGGTAGAGCTTGCCGTTCTTGATATCGTTGAGGTTGGTGGCGCCGGGCATCGCGCTGATGTTGCCGGCGATCCACGCCTGCGCGCTCGACAACCAGTTTTTGACCAGCACGTCGTTGTTGTCGTCCGCGTACATGCTCCAGCAGAGCGTGAGCTGCTTGAGGTTGCTCAGGCAGTTCGCGTTGTGCGCCTTGGACTTGGCCTTCGCCAGCGCCGGCAACAGCATGCCCGCCAGAATCGCGATGATGGCGATCACCACCAGCAACTCGATGAGCGTGAACCCCTTGGCTCCGTGGCGCGACACCTCCTGGCGGCGCCCCAACACACCAGACACTTTCACAAGGACCATAAACTCTAAGGATGCAGGCTCTCGCAGCGAGCCGTTGGTTTGTTGGTGTGACCGTACGGAATCGCCCGCGACAATGCAATGTTCCTTTCAACGCACAGCCAAGAGCCCTCGACTCCTGGAAAACAAGTGGCGTGCCGGGGGCCGAAGCGACAGGATGCCCCCGATGCACCGGGTCACGGACTTTCTTCACCGCGGGCTCCGAGTTTTCATGGTTGATCCCGAGGCGGCCTCGGTCCGCGAACCTGCCCAGGACAGTCCTCGATCCTGGCCCCCGGCGGGCCGGGTCATGCTGTTGGCGGCGATGGCCGGGGCGCTCGGCTGGGGGATCCGGGGCCAGTACGGCCATGAGACCGGCGCCATGATCGCCGGGTTGCTGGTCAGCCTGGTCCTGGTCCTTCAGCTCTGTCCCCGTGCCGCATCGCTGCCCGCGGCGCGCGCGGTCGCCTGGTGCACGGTGGCGATCGGGTTCGGGGGATCGATGACGTATGGCCAGACGGTCGGGCTCACCCACGATCCCGCCCTGGTCGGCCGCTGGGACGCGCTCGCGTGGGGGATGCTCGGGCTCTCGATCAAGGGGGCGCTCTGGATCGGGTTCGCCGGGCTTTTCCTGGGCATGGGCTTGGGGGGCGTCGCCTACCGGCCGCGGGAACTCCTGGCGCTGTGCCTGGTGCTGGTGCCGCTGGCGGCGCTCGGGATGTTCTGTCTCAACCAGCCCTATGACCCCGCTCACAAGATCCTGCCGTCAATCTACTTCTCGAGCGACTGTCGATGGCAACCCGGGGCTGACCTCGAGCCGCGGCGCGAGCGATGGGGCGGATTGCTCTTCGCACTGCTGGCTGCAGTCGCCTATGTCCGGTACGCCCGGCGGGACCGATTGGCGGCCCGTCTCGCCGGCTGGGGGCTGCTCGCTGGCGGCCTCGGCTTCCCCGCCGGCCAGGCCGTCCAGGCGTGGCATGCGTGGAACCTCGACCTCTTCCAGGACGGCTGGCTGCACACCGTCGCGCCGGTGATCAATTGGTGGAACTTCATGGAAACCACCTTCGGCGCGGTGCTGGGCGCCGTGCTCGGCCTTGGGCTCTGGCGCAACCGGGACCGCATCGCCGAGCTTGCCCCCGCGCCCGGGGCATCCTGGTCACCGTGGGTCGAGGGGATCCTGCTTCTTGCCCAGGCGGGCGTGCTGGTGTTCTCCGAGTTTGTCCCGATCCGCTGGATCGAGGCAGTGGCCGAGTCCGGCCTGACGCTGGGCATTATCCCGATCGTCGCCGTTGCCGGGGGGCGCTGGTGGCCCTATGGGGCAGTCCTGCCATTGACGATGCTGCCGATCGCCGCAAAGACCCTGCGCGAGCTCGGCTCCAAGGCTCAGGCCCTGCCGCTGGCGGCGGCCTGGATGCTGTACCTCGTTGTGCCACTGCTCGTGACCGCGGGGGCGGCCGCAGTCCTGGCGCGTCGCGCAGCGAGGGGAGGCGGCGGATCCGACTTCGCCCGCAGCGCCTTGCTGTTGGCGGTCTGGCTGTACTTTGGTCTGAACTTCGCCGTGTTCCAATTCCCGTGGCCGTGGGCCCCGTGGACTGCCCGGACTCCGAACATGCTGGTCTTCCTGGTGTGCGCCCTCGGGCTCACCGTCGCGGCGCTGAGGACTCCGCGATCGGGGAGGGAAGGAGAAGGGAATCAAGGCCCAGCGGTCTGGCCCGCAGATCCAGTTCCGTGATCCGGCGCGGGGTTGACGGTGAAGGGGCCGGTGAGGTAGTCGAGGAGGGAGGCGATCTGGGCTTCCGTGAGGGGGCCGCCTTCGTTGATCGCCCAGGCGGGCATGAGCGTCCCCGCTTTGCCGCGGGTGATCCAGGTCCTCCAGTACTCGCGGTCGGCGGGCTTGTTCAAGGCGCGGAGGTTGGGGACCATCGAGGCGCGGTGCTCGGCCTCGTGGCAGACGCCGCAAGCGTCGAAGTAGAGCGCCTCACCCGTCTGACCCATGGCCGGCTGGAGGTGGCAGGCGGCGCAATCGCCCTTGAACACGGCCTGGCGATCGGCAAGAGCGATCTGCAGGTTGCGCGCGCGTTCACTGAGCGACATGGCGGCGGCGCTGGCCGAGGCAGGAATCGAGACGCGCACCGTCAAGTAGCGATAGCCGGCTGTGGAATCGATGGTGATCGTCTTGGTGACAATCCCGCTCTTCCCCCGCAGATCGACGTCCACGTCGAACGTCCCGCTCCCTCCGGCCGGGATTCCCCAGGGGACAGCCGGCAGTTTGGCGACGGTGCAGCCGCAGGAGGTGCGCACGCCGTTGATGGTGACCTCGGCATTCGAGGTGTTGGTCAGGCTGAAGGTGAAGCTATTCGTGACCTGACCGGGCTTGAGCGTGGCTTCCTTGACCAGAGCGTCCCAGGCAAAGACGTTCTCCCGGGGCGGCGGCTGGTACACGACGCGGGGAACCGTCGTGCGCGGGGCATAAGGTGGCAGCGGCTCGGTTGGAGGCAGCGGATTCAAGCCGGGAATCTGGACCGGATCGACCACCGGCGCCGTGGGGCCATAGGTCTGCAGCGGGGTTTGGGCCGGACGGGGCGCCCGGGTGCCGGGCTGGCCCTGGTAAGCGCGGAGCGGGGTGCTCTGGCGCATTCCCGACGGAGTGCGGTTGGTGATGAACGCAGGCGCGTTCGTGGTAAGAACGCGAATGATGGGCCGGGCGGAAGGCGGTGGCGGCGGCAGGGGCGGCAGGGAATTCGTGCCGATCAGACCCTCGGCGGCGTGGGCCATGCCGATCAGGCCCGCAGCCAGTGCCAGCCGGAGCTGGCGGATCAGGACGCGGTTCGTCATCGTGCCCGGGAGTCTGGCGAGCCGCGTCTCCGACCTGACAACCGCGAATCTCAAGGTTCGGGGACTCTAGTCCATCGGCCGCCATTGTCAAAGCCGCCGGGCTTCGAATCCTCCCGGCTGCGTTCCGCAGTTGAGCCCCGGCCCGAGTCGGGCTACAGTGCGCGGCATGCGGGGGTGGCGAGCGATCCGATGGGCAGCGACGGTGGCCGGAGCGATCCTGGCGGCAGGGATTCTGGATGCCGCCGCCGGGACGCCTCCCGAGACGCCTCCCAGCCAGTTGAACTGGCGGGTGGCGGAAGGCCGGGTCAACGCCCACATCGAGGGTTGGCCGCTGCAGAAACTGCTCCGGGAGATCGCCGCAAAGACCCATTGGCAGGTCTTCGTCCAGCCGGAGGCCAGCCACGTGGTTTCCGCGAAGTTCAAGGATCTCAAGCCCGGCGAGGCCTTGCGGCGCCTCCTGGGGACACTGAATTTCGCCCTGGTTCCCTCGACCAACGGGCCGTCCCGGCTCTACGTGTTCCAGAACTCCCTCCAGGCCGCCACCGAGCGCGTGCTCGAGTCGGAACTGGGATCCAGACGTTCCAAGCGCATTCCCGACGAACTGGTCGTCACCCTCAAACCGGATGCGGGCGTAACGATCGACCAACTGGCGACAGCGCTCGGCGCGCAGGTGACCGGACGTCTGGATCCACTGCACACCTATCGCCTGAAGTTCCCGAGCGAATCCGCCGCCGAGGCCGCCCGCGCGACGCTGGCGCGGGAGGGTGGGGTGGACGGTTTTGACGGCAATTATGCGTTCGATCGGCCGGTGGGATCCGATGGCTCGCCCATCCGGTCGTCGACGCCTTTCAATCTCCGCCCCCGGTCCGGGGGGGACGCGGACGGTGTGGTGGTGGCTCTGGTGGACACTGCAGTCCAGACGGACGGGACCGTGTTGGGGGGCTTTTTATTGCCGGGCGTCTCGGTGGCGGGGCCGAGCCAGACGCCGACCGATCAGCTTACCCACGGCACGAGCATGGCGCAGACCCTGCTCTATGCCCTCGCGGGCTCGACGCACGCCGCGGAAGGCACGGCGGTCAGGCTGCTCCCGGTGGACGTCTACGGCCCTTCGGCCAGCACGACCACGTTCGATTTCGCCAACGGCATCTACGAGGCGATTCATCGTGGCGCGGACATTGTCAATCTGAGCCTCGGCGGCGACCAGGAGAGCCCGCTGATCCGGAGCCTGATCAAGGCCGGTCGGGAACAGGGTGTGGTGTTCATCGCCGCGGCAGGCAACGAGCCGGTCTCGACCCCCACGTACCCTGCTGCCTATCCGGAAGTGATCGCCGTGACCGCCTCGGACCGCACCGGCGGCGTGGCAGCTTACGCCAACCGCGGCGCGTTCGTGGACCTGATCGCCCCGGGGACGAGCCGGGTTCCGTTCCAGGGGCAGGATTATTGGGTGGTGGGAACATCCGCGGCAACGGCGATGGTCTCGGCCCGGGCTGCGGCGCTGGCGGAAAGCACCGGCCAGCGGGGGGCGGCCCTCGAAGCGCTTCTGCGCGGAACCACCGGCCCCACGGTCACCCCTTAGTGGGGTGCTCACGCATGATCGCGTGTTCTCGTCCTGTGGTTCCGGCGGCCGCGATCGGCCTCCTGCTGTTGGCCCTTGGCAGCGGCGCGCGCGGGGCGCAGCCGGCCGACCCGGCAGTTCTCAGCCTCGAATGCCTCGATGCCGACGCTGCATTGTTGCGTGTGCACGAGCCGATCCGCTTTCGCCTGAGCATCAACCGCGAGTTCGTGCGCCCGGAGAATCGGCACGAGGCCCGGCTGTGGCTCGACGTCACGGGCCCGTCCGGCCGCATGCTCCGTTTCCCGGCATTCTACCATCAGCCGCACCGCTTCGTCTCCAGGCCGGAGGCAGGACGGGACCGCGAATGGGTCTACCCGATGGGCCCCGCCGAGTGGCGCGCGCGGTTCGCCCCACTCGAACCCGGCCGGCACCGTGCCGTCGCCCGGTTCATTGGTGAGGACGGCGACGTGCTCTCGCCCGCCGTCGAGCTGGACTGTGCGCCGCCCCATGGACCGGGCGGCGTGCGCGTATCCGATCGTGACCCGCGGTTTCTCGAGCGGGACGATGGCCGTCCCTTCTTCCCAATCGGCCATAACCTGGCCTTCGTCGCCCGCGGGCAGTACTTGGACACCACCCGCCTGGACGGTGTCCTCGAGCGCATGGCCGGGAACGGCGCGAACTGCGCCCGGGTCTGGGTCTGTTGCGAGGACTGGGCCCTGGCCCTCGAGGCGCGCAAGAGCGCCTGGGCCCGATCCTGGGACTGGAATCCGCCCTTCGATTTCGCGCCGGGCCGCGGGGCCTACGCCGATCCCGCCCCCTGCGTCGTCCTGGGCGGGACGCGAACGAATGCCACGCTCTCGCCAACCCACGCCGTCGCGCTCGAGAGCGCAACCCGCTACGAACTGACCGCACTCGTCCAATCCGAAAAGGACGGCACGCTCGAGATCGACCGGGGCGGCCGGCCCTTTGGGGCACCGGCGCGCAGCTCGAAGGCCAGGGCCTGGGAGCGCTGGAACCATCGCTTCACCACCGGCACGAACGAATGGTGGCTGGGCGACCTGACCCTGCGCGCGACGGGGCCAGGCCGGGTCTGGATCCGGCAACTCTCGCTGCGCAGCGCCGACGGCGGCCCCGAACTGCTCGGCGAAGCCGATCCCTCACGTCCCGCCCGCGGTCTCTACGACCAGCGCGACAGCTGCCTCCTTGATTGGCTGGTCGAACGGGCCGCGCGACATGGGATCCGCCTCCAGCTCTGCCTCCTGACCCGCGACCACTACATGGGTGACCTGAGCGATCCTGCCAGCGCCGCGTATACTCAGGCGGTCGACGACGCGAAAAACCTGCTGCAGTACGCCGTGGCCCGATGGGGCTCCTCGCCCGCCATTCTCGGGTGGGAGTACTTCAACGAGATCGACCCTGGCAAACCCCTGGACCGATTCCACCGCGAGCTCGGCGCGTTCCTGGCCCGGATCGATCCGTATCATCGCCTGCGGACCACCAGCGCCTGGGGCCCCGCTCCGGCCCACTGGGTCCACCCCGACCTCGATGTCGCCGAGCTGCATTGGTACCTCCGCCCCGCCTGGGGCCCCCTATGGCGGGATGAAGTCCAGGCCGTGCTCGATCGCACCGCCCTGCTCCGCCAACACGCCCCGCACCGGCCCGCCCTCCTCGCCGAGTTCGGCCTCGCCGACGATCGCTGGGGACGGAGCCCGCACATGGAACGGGATCGCGACGGCGTGCACTTCCACAACAGCCTCTGGGCGTCGGCCTTCGCGGGGCTCTCGGGCACCGCCCTGTTCTGGTGGTGGGAGACCCTGGACGCGATGGACGCCTGCCGGCACTACCGGCCGCTGGCCCGGTTCGTCGACGAGATCCCGTTCCTGGCGGCGACGCTGCAGCCCGTCACGGCAACCACTCCAGTCCGGCAGTGCCGCGTCCTTGCCTGGCAGGCTGCGAACGCCGCCGACGGCTGGATCGTTCATCCCGACGCCGCCTGGCATCGGCAGGTGGTTGAAGGCCGGCCGCCCCCGCGGGTCGATGACGATCGGTTGGTGCTGACCGGCCTCGAGGCGGGCGACTACGAGATCCGCTGGTTTGACCCATGGCAAGGTGAGTTCGCCGGCCCGCCATCCCGAGCGCAAGCCGCCGACCGCCTCGAGGTCGCCATCCGCCCCTTCACCCGGGACATCGCCTTTCGACTCCGGCGGCAGCCGTGATGCCGTGCGGCCTATCCCGGTGTCTGGCGGGGCAAAGGGGGATCTGTGAGGGTGATCTGTAAGGCAGCCCGCTCGATCGCGGGACGGGAGACCCTCAGGTCGGCAGGCGGCGGGTTCAGGCACGGAAGAACCGTGCCGCCAGCCCATTCGCCGCCAAGCCAAAGCCGGCCAGCATCGCCAGCGGGAGCGTGGCGTCCGCCAACCCGCCGCCGAAGGTGATGAGCCGGTTCAAGGCGTCCATCGCCCAGCCGGTCGGGATGCTGTGGGCCAGGATCCGGGCGAAATCGGGCACGACTTCCAGCGGCCACCAGCAGCCGCCGAGCGCGGCCATCACCAGGCTGGCCAGGAGGCAGATGCCGATGACCTTGTCCTCGGCGCGCACCAGCGAGCCGACGAGCACGCCCAGCGACGACGCCACCCAGGAGTAGACCAGCATCACCACGACGATGCCGCCGAGGGAGTCGCCGAAGTTGACGTGGAACAGGAATCGCCCGGCGAGCAGCAGAACCGCCACTTGCACTGCCGCCAGCAGCATCAGGCCGTAAACCTTGCCGGCGATGAGCGCGCTCCGGCTCATGGGATGCACCGTCAGTCGCCGCAGGACGCCGGACTGTCGCTCGCTCGCGACCGTGGTGCCGCCGAAGATGAGCAGGTTCATCAACACATACATCACCAGCACGCCGGGCAGCGAGAAGTTGAAGCCGGCCGGGATCGGCTTGCGGCCCGCGTGACGGGTCCGCAGCTCGACCGCCGGCGGGCGCTGTTGCAGCGCGCGGACGGCGTCGGCGGTCGGCGGGGCGTTGGCGTCCGCGGTGCCGAGTTCGATGAGATCGGAGTTGAGAGCGATCAGCGCGCGGACCACGCGCAGCTCGACCAGCGCCGCGGCGGCATCGCCGGAGCCGGCCACGCTGAAGAACTCGACGGTGCCCTGTCTGCCGGAGAGGATGTTGGCTGAGAAGTCGGGGGGAACGCGCACGCCGCGGCGAGCGTCGGCGGCGTTGGTCGGCGCGAGAATTCGCAGGCCCTGGGCCCCGAGCGCGTCCAGGAAGCTCGCGCCCAGGAAGCCGGTGTCGTGATTCTCGACCAGCACCGCCGGGCTGGCGCTGGCGGGGCCGCCGGGACCACGATTGGCAAAGCCCATGAAATAGACGAACATCACCGGCACCGCGAAGAGCCAGATGAGCGAGGAGCGGTTGCGGAGAAACAGCCGCAGGTCGTTGTGGCCGATGAGGAGTGCTGCGTTCATCAGGCCATCGCGTTGCGGCGGAGCCGGCGGCGGAACAGCCACGCTGCCAGCAACGTCAGCAGGACGCCGAGCGCCGCGAGCTTCACGGCGGCGAGCGGCCAGGGAGCCGAGCCCGCGCCACCGGACTGCGTCCCGCGCACGCCTTCGATGAACCACGCCGGCGGCAGCAGCGGCGTGACGTGATAGCGCAGGAAATCCGGCAGCGCGTTCGACGGAAACGCGCAGCCGCTGGCCAGGCCCAGCAGCATGACGCCGATGGTGTTGATGACTTCAGCGCCCCTCGCGCCGGCGACCAGCGCCGCGCTGCACGCCAGCAAGCCGCCGGCGAACACGGCAAGTGCGGCCGCGAGCACGGCGAGGATCAGCGGGCTTGCCCATCGGATGCCGAAGATCGCGCCGCCGCCGCCGAGCAGGATGGCCGCGCCCACGAACACCATGAGGAACGTGAACACCACCTTCGAGGCCACGAAGATCGCGGGCCCGGGCGGCAGGGTGCAGAAGCGCGAGAAGGTGCGCTGCTGCGCTTCGCACCGCAGATCGCGCATCGCGACGTCCGCCAGGAACAGCAGGAACATCGCGGCCAGGCCCGGCAGCAGGAAGGCAAAGATGTCCGCCATGGCGTTGCCCGCGGCGCCAAGGCCGGACTTGCCAGCCGCGGATGTCGCGGCCTGCTGTTTCTTGTCGAACCAGACCGGCACCGGATCGAGACGGTCGCGGAGGGCATCGAGACGATCCGCGGTCTGGTCGAGCAGGCCGGAGACTTCGCGCATCGTCGGGCGCTGGTCGCCGGAGAGCACGTCGCGCCAGTCGCCGAGGCTGGCGCTGAAGTTCTGCTTCACCGCGCTCAGGCCGGTGGTCACCACGCGCAGCAGCTCTTCCAGGATTGCCGGATGGAAGGCCTGCGCCGGGTTCTTCACGAGCTCGAGCGCGACGGCGTTGGTGCGCAGCAGGTAGTCGCGGGCGAAATGCGCCGGGATGATCAGCGCCGCGCTGAGGGCGTTGTTGGTGACCTGGCGCAGGGCCTCAGCGCGCGCGAGAAAGACCGGCTCGAGGCGGGTCGCGGCCTGGTCCTGGTTGAGCGCGCCGCGCAGGAAACCGGTCAGCGGCGAGTTGTCCTCGTCCACGACGGCGAACCGGATCCGGCCCAACCCGCCGTCCTCGGAGTGTCCGCCGAACACCAGCCCCAGGAGCGCGGTGATGACCAGCGGCACGCAAAGCTGCACGAGATACGGCACCGGGTTGCGGAGCGCACGGCGCAGGTCTTTGGCGAGGAGGGTGCCGAGCATGTTACTCGCGGAGGTCGCGGCCGGTGAGCTGGAGGAAGACGTCGTTCAGACTCGGCCGCTTCAAGGTGACGTTCGTGACGCGAACCGGCAGGTTGAGGAGTTGTCTGAGGTCCTCCGCCGGATCGCGCGGAGCCGTGGCGGCGATCACGAGTTGGCGGGCGGTCTTCTGAATGACGCTGAACGAGGCGGTGAACCCGGGCCAGCTTCCCGGCTGCGCACCTTCCCAATCCCCCTCGAGCACAAACAGCCGGTCGCCGCCGATGCGTTCCTGCAGCTCGGCCAGCGTCCCCTCGGCGAGCAGGCGGCCGTGGTCAATGATCCCGATGCGCGGGCAGAGCGATTCCGCTTCGTCGAGATAGTGGGTGGTGTACAGGATCCCGGTGCCTTGGGCGGCGAGGCCGCGGATGAACTCGAGGATGTTCGCGCGAGCCTGCGGGTCGATGCCCACCGTCGGCTCGTCGAGCAGCAGCAGCTTCGGCCGATGCAACAGCGCGCAACCGAGGTTGATGCGCCGCTTCATGCCGCCGGAGTACTTCTTTACGGGGTCGCGGGCGCGGTCGGCCAGGCTCAAGGCGTCGAGCAGCTCGCCGGCGCGGGTGCGGGCCGTGCGGGCGTCGAGGCCGGCCATCCGGCCCCAGAACTCGAGGTTCTCCCGGCCGGTCAGCTCCTCGTACAGCGCGATCTCCTGCGGCACGACGCCGAGGGCGCGTTTGGCCCGGGCCGGATCCGTCGCGACACTCGCGTGATCGACGAACACCTCGCCCGCGTCGGGCCGCAGCAGACCGGCGATCATCGAGATCGTCGTGGTCTTGCCCGCGCCGTTGGGCCCGAGCAGCCCGTAGATGGCGCCGGGCCCGACCTCGAAGCTGACCTCCGCGACGGCCTGCAGCGGGCCGAAGGCCTTGGACAAGCGGCGAACGCGGAGGATCGCGGAGCTCTTGGCGGGTTCAGGTTCCACGGAGCGAGCATCGCGAGTCCCGCCGCGGGAGTCAACGACGGCTGGCGCTGTGCGGGGTGCCATGCACCCAGCGGGCGTTTGACGCCGCAGTCCTCCCGTAGGGTTTTCCCATGAAAGTGACGGCGGAACTTCCGTCGGTGGCTCAACTCCGGAAGGACCGACCGCAATGGGATCGTTGATTGACACGTCGCGGTGGGTCGACCAGTTCCGTCCAACGACGCCCGCAGCGCTCAAAGACCAGGTCTTGGCCCAGGTGAACCAAAAGGAAATCTGGATGCCTTTCGTCTCCGGCGCCAGCCGCAGGGCCCCAGCGCCGCCGATGCGGGCAAGCTGGAATCGTTCGGAGGGCCGGTGCCACCAGGCGAGGTGACCGGGTCAGCTGCGACGCGAACGAGCCGGCAGAGGGTTCGGAAAGGCAGGAAGGCCGCCTGGAATCGCGGACTTCGTTAGGTCTGAGGTGCGCCTCGCTACGGGATCACGGCCCGGTAGAACCGCGCGCTGGCGCCGGCGCCGGTGTCGGTGAGCGTCCAGGCATCTTGCGAAGGCGTCTGTGTCTCGAGCGGCGTCCAGTCGCCGAGCTCGGAGGAGATCTCGACGCGGCACGGCCATCCGGGTTCGGACACGATGCGGAGTTCTGCCACTCCGTCGCGCAGGGAGAGCATCGTCAGCTGCGGGGCCGGGGGACGCTCGATCGGTCCACGCATGATGGCGAGACTGTTGTTGGCGTAGGCGGCGATGGCGATGACGTTTTTCATGCCCGGGGGCAACGTGATCTGGCCGTAGGCATTATCGCCCCAGGCGACCACGGTGCCGTCGGCTTTCAGCGCCAGCGAATGACTGGCACCCGCGGCGATGGCGATCACGCCTGTCAGATCGGCCGGCACGTTCGCCTGGCCACAGGCGTTGTCGCCCCAGGCGACCACGGTGCCGTCGGCTTTCAGCGCCAGCGAATGACTGGCACCCGCGGTGATGGCCTTCACGTCGGCGAGTGTGGGTGGGACGGTCGATTGTCCGGAGGCGTTGTCGCCCCAAGCGACGACCGTGCCGTCGCGCTCCAGGGCCAGGAGATGGCTGGTGCCTGTCGCAATCTGGACCACATCTTCCAGGCCGTCGGGGGGAAACGAGCCATCGATCCATGCGCCGATCGTGTGGTCGCAGCGCAATGCGATCGAGTGCGCGTACCCCGCGGCCACCGCGAGGATGTTGGTCATGTCGGCAGGGACTTGCGTTGCTCCATTCATTGCCTCCGGGGGCCAGCCGGCGACCAGCCCGTTGCTCCGCAGGGCAAGGCTGTGGAATCCACCTGCCGCGATGGCCACCACGCCGGCGAGATCCGCAGGCACACTCGTCTGGCCAGCGGCGTTATCCCCCCAGGCGACCACGGTGCCGTCCGGTTTCAGGGCCAGCGCGTGGTTCCACCCCGCGGCGACCGCCACCGCCTGCAGGCCGGGAGGAACCTGAGTCTGGCCCGCGTTCGAGTCGCCCCAGGCCACTACGGATCCGGCCTCCGGAAGCGGCGGGTTGGTGACGACGAGCACCGCCACACCGCTTGTGATCGAGCTGAAGCTGTTGCTCAGGACGAAATGGTAGCGTCCGGCCTGGGCTTCCCGGACGGCGGGCAGGAAGAGCGAGACGCTGGTTCCGCCAGGCACCGGGTCCTCTTCGAAGAACCACTGGGAGAACCGCGGCAACGTGCCGTCGACGGTGCTGGCCAGGGTGACGTTCCATCCGGGCCAGGCGGTTTGACTGCGGGGTTGGGCCGGGATGGCGACGGGGATGTCCGGCAGTTCAAGGTTGTCATAGATGCCCGCCTCGACGCCGATGAGCGGCCACGGACCGGAGTCCAGGCGCACCCACTCGATCGGGACTGGAGACCAATGGGGCTGTATTACGCTGCGGACGCCGCCGTCGGGTGCGACGACGATGTTGGTCACCTGGCTCCATTCCTGGTTGAAATCGAAGATCACCTGGTAGAAGCCGCCGGCGGGCGTAAACGCCCCCAACCCGCCGCCGTCGATGCCGCCCGCGCCTCGCGAGGCCCGGACAAAGAACTCCTGGGGGTGTCGACGAAATTGTGATCGAAGTTCGCCTCGAACCGGATCTGCTGATAATTCGCGTCCGGGCCCTTCCCGGAGCCGATGGTCATGCCGCCGCAGTAGGCCCAGTATCGCGTCGAGGGGTCGCTGGGATTGTGGAGGGACGGTTGCGGGAAGAACATCACCGAGATCCGGACGGCGCCGTCCGCCTGGGTCAGGGGCCGGGGCAGCACGTAGATGGCACCGCCCGTGTACTGTTCCTGGCTGTTGACGGCGAAAGGAGTCGAGAGCGCCTGGGATCCGCCCACCCCGCGATCGGCGACGATCGTCGGGACCCCGCCCTCGGGGACCCCCCAATACTCGGCGTCGGAGATCAACGGCGGCGGCACGTGTTGACCGGCGATATCGTCGGGCCCATCGAAGTTGAAGCGCTCGGCTTGGACGACTGACATGGCGGCCAGCGCACCCAGGGCTGGGAGCAAGGCCCAGTGCGAAGGACTCGAGTGGAATCCGGCATCTGCGGGAGCATCAATAGGGTTCATTGGGGGAAAGCCCGCGTGGGGTTTGATGGCTGTCGCGGAGCATGTTACTGCAACCGGGGAGCGGATGGCAAGATCCGAAGGCGCCCCCCAATCCGCGCGTAAGCGTCCCTTGCGGCTCAACTTCCTGGGCTTGACCAGACGCCTTGAGCCGCCCAGTCCGGGGTTTTCGCGGATTTGAAAGCCCGCCCCCGGGGCGGGCCCATTCCCTCCAAACCCTATAGAGCCCGCCCGCCAGCGCAGCGCGGCAACCGGCGTCACCGTCGGAGCCGGAGGCAAAGGGAGAGACTCTGGGCTTTGGACGCGACCAAGCCGCGCTGCGTTTCCCTTCAATGATCGTAGCGGCCGATCAGGACCCATCGGCCGGCCTGGCAATAGGGCTGATCGCCACGGTTGGCCTTCAGGTAGACCTTCATCGTGGTGTTGTAGGGGATCGGGCGCTTGGTCACCTCGACCCGCCGCACCATGCCGTCCTTCGAGGTGGATTCGTAGGTTCGATAATAGGCGTTGCCGCCCGCGTGGACGTAGACCTGGGGGAAGGGCTGGCTCTTGTCGAGCCGGGTGACCTCGACGGCCACGACTCCCCGGGTCTTCATCGTGAAGGAGTACCCGAGAGTCTGGGGGAGGTCGCGATGGTCCGGAGACACAATGTACCGGCGCTCGCCCCATTGGTAGTGGAGCACACGATGCCAATCGAACTGGGCTTTCGTGACGCTCTTGTCCGGGTGCTCCCGGTAGGTGAGTTTCCCGCCCAGTTCCTCGATTTCGTCGTGCCGCCGCCGTTCGTCCACCGACCACCCGGGGAACTCGATGTCGCCGGTATCGCCCGCGGCGGTGGCGGTGGCGGTCCCCAGCAGGTCGTCGCCGAAGAGCATGGCCAGGATGTCCTGGAAGAACTCGGTGAATTCCAGCAGTTTGAGAATGACATCCAGAACCGTCCCCAGCAGGCCGACAATGCTGTCGAGCAGGCCCTTGACGAATTCCAGGAAGCTGTCGGCATGCTCGAACGCCTTGCCCACGATGTCCAGAACGACGCCCAGAACCACGCCCACCGGCCCTCCGGCGAGGAGCGCGATCACGCCGGGGCCGAAGGCCTTGTTGATGAAATTCATCGCGTTGGCCTCGCTCGGATCGAACAGGAAGTTCAGGCCGGCCACGAGGGTCGAGACATCGACCCCCAGGAGCTTGGACAGGTACTCCGCGACGGACTCCGCGCCGGCGGTTTGCTTCATCAGGTCGCGCAGCTTCTGGAGGATCTGGTTGCGATACTGCTCGAATTTCCGCTCCGCCATCTCCTCCATCTGCTCGCCCAACTCCTGCAGGAACCCCTCCATCACCGAGTCGAAGAAGGCCCGGAACAACTCCTTCTCCGCCTCAGCTGCGGCGCGTCGCACGCCCTCGATCACGTCGCTGCGCTGGGTCTGATCCTGTTCCCAGCACTGGGCGGAGAAGGTGATCGGCAGCCCGTAGCTCGGCGTCCAGCCGGTCCATGAGTACGGAGTCAGGAAATTGTCCGGTGGATTCAGCCCGCGTCGCTCGCCCTGCTTGAGCGGGTACTCCTCGGTCACTTTGCCTGACACCGCCATCACCTTGCCGCTTTTGTAGCCCTTGCCGTACGACCCGCTGCGGGAGAGATCGAGGGCCGGAGTGCTGACCAGCTTGACGAAGTAAGGCTCGGCCGTCCCGCCAGGGTCGTGCTTCTCCACAAGCCAGAACCGCGGAAGCCGCGCGCGAAAGCCCCATTGGTTGGCCCATCGAGTGCCCTCCCGGTTGAAATAGGCCAGGCGCGTCGGGTGTTCGCGCAATACCTTCAGGAAATCGACGCTCCGCTTCTGGTAGCTGCTGCCGGCGGGCGCCACACCCCCCGGATTCTCCCGCGCCCGCATGGCCTCGACCAGGAACGCCGACACCGGCGCCAGTCGCTCCCGCAGGTCGGGCGCCAACCGCCGGAGGAACAGCTTGGCAAACTCGGGGTTGACCGTGATCGGCGCCGGCGGATCGCCAATCTGATGCAGCCCCGCCCCGCCAGCCCCTTCGGGGGGCGGCGGGTCCATCGACGGCAGATCATCAATCAGGACACCCTTCTGTACCAATTGGTCGTAAGCCGCGAGCAGGCTTTGAGCGACCCCGAGAGCTTCCCCGACCGCCGATTCGGACAGCAGCCCGCTCCGGGGTACCGGAAGGCCGCACCGCCGATCCAACAGGGGCGGTGGCGCGGGATTCTCGACCTCCTCCCACCGCGGCGGCAGATCCGCCGCCGCCGGTTCACAGGCAACCGGCGCCCGGAGCGGACTAAAGAGACGCGACCGATCGCACCCGGCGTTGCCGCCGCCACCCGACGCCTCGCACTGGGCCTGCAGATCGTCCTCCATGAAGTTGTCGGTCAGGATCGGATCCGGACAGAAGTCCTCGCCGGCGGTGCCGGATCGAATCGCGGTCTCGAGAGCGCCGGAATCGACGAGTCGCCGCAAGACGCGCATGTAAAGGGGCAACAGGGCCTGGCGCACGACGCTCGTCGGCTCCGGCCCGCCCAGCAAACCGATGCCGGTCGGGCCCTCGATCCGCCGCAGAACGCCCAGCAGCGCTTCCTCGGCATTAGCCGCCAGCGCCGGTGGATCTCCGGTCGTCCGCGGGGCGGGCGGATCCGCCAATGGCAGTTCCTCGACGGGCCCGGCCTGCGCCGCCACGTCCTCTTCTCCGCTCAGGAGCATCAGCCAGGCCGGGTCCTCCGTGAGAACCCGGTAGTACCGGACTCCCGAATCGAGGGTATCGGTCACGCATACGCCGGCGCCGGTGCCGACCTCGACCCGGACGTCGCTCCAGCCGCCGTACGGGACCGATGCCGAGGTCTGAATCCGGTAGACCGTGTTGGACAGCGTGCTGAAGGTGAACCTGAACTGCCCGCCGATCACCTCGGCATTCAGCAGGGTGAGCGGCGGGTCCCCGCCCCGAAGGCGGATCCGGGTTCTGACGGCGGTTTCGGCGCTTTCCGGGTCCGGATGGGCGGCCGCCAGCCGCGGCGGGGCCATGCTGAGCAGGATCAGGGTGATGCCCACAACCCATCGCACACCGAGACCGTGCGCGATCCCTCGAGAACCCGAGGCGCGTTTCATAAACCACCTGTGCCTTGTTGGCTGATTTGCTTCTTGGACTCCAACAAAGACGTGGAACATCCAGATAGAAAAAGTCAAGGACAATCAACTTTCCTGTCGCGGTGCGGTGCGCGGTGCGAACAAAACCGGACGGCTGGAGATAGCAAAACCGGACTTCTGCGACGGCCCCCTTGTTGAGCGTGTGGCAGGTGGTATCCTTGCGGCGCTTCAGCGGAGGATAGGGCAACGCTGGGAAGCGACCTGAGCGCCGCCTGGAGACTGGATATAGCAGGAGTCGGGCGGTCCTTCTCTGGAGGGGGCCGCCCGGCTAGAGTCCTCGACTTGTGGAACATGTGGCAAACAGGTCAAGGTTGGCCCCTGCCGTTCCCAACCCGCCCCCCCGCCTCCGAGGACTCTATGTTAGCGAGGCGCGGGAGAGAGGGTCCGAAGAGGCAGGAAGGCTTCATGGGATCGCGGACTTCGTTAGGTCTGAGGCGCGCTTCGCTAGTGTAGTGTCCCTCAAATGGGTGGACATTCGCGGCCAGGAGTTTTGCCGCCAGACAAGGACTTCGGCGAGCTCAGTCGAGCCGCGCGAGCGACGAGCATATCCGCAGAGATCTGTGAGAAGCGAGCAACGCCCTCTGGCGGCAAAAGAACGGCCGCCCCAGGGGTTGCGCCGAAAACGGCCTGGGGGACAGCGTCCCCCAGGGCAGCTATTCTGGAGCCATGAAAGACGAACGCGCCAGTTGTTTCACCGGTGTGCCGCTCTGTTGATCCGCCACGTGCTGGCGGCCTTCCGTGCGGCCGGACTCAAGGGCTCAAAGAGGAGCAAGGGAACCGCGGAACACGCGGAACACGCGGAAGAGAAGGGAACACGTTCCCCCTCGCTCTCCTTAGCGCCTTGGCGCCTTCGAGCCTTTGCGTTTCCTTCGGGGCGAGGGGAGTCAACGCAAAGACGTAAGAGAGCGACAAAGTGCCAGGTTCATAGTAGACCGACACGCGCCCGGCACCACGCAGCGCCGCGCATCGTGAGTTCACGAGAGCGACAAAGTGCCAGGTTCATAGTCGGCCGACGCACCCAATGCGCCTTGCGGCCCCGCTCATCGTGGCTTCTCGTGGCTTCATCGGTTGATCATCCGGCGAAGTCTGCCGCTTGGGTCCCTTCCGGACCCGGTCCGCGGACCCGGTGTGCATCCCACGGGCGCAGTCCTTCCCCCCGGCTGTTGCCGATCTCGAGGTGCTAGCGATGTGAAAACGGGTTTCTTCCTCTGGGTTCCCGGGCCGATGGCCTCCTCGCCTATCCCACCGCGTCCATCCGCAGGTCCCGCAGCGTCATCAAGGGGGACTATGAGACTGTCACCTTGTTGACACCCCAAGCGACTCCGTTGACGGCTGAGGCCCCGGAAGAGTCGTGTCGGGACAAGTCGATTCCCGGTGATTGCCCTGCCAAGGCGATCAGCGCGGTCCCTGGGGCTCGCGCCAGACCGGCTGGGTTTTCCAATTGAAGACGATCGCCAGCACGCGAACGACGAACGTGGCACCGATCGTCAGCAGCGCGGCGGGCGTGGCTTCCCAGTCCAGCTGCCGTGTGAGAAGAACAAACAGCAGACAGCCCGCGAACGCGGCCAGGACATAGAACTGGCCCGGCTTGAAGAGCAGCGGTTCCTCCCGCACGAGGACATCGCGCGCGACGCCGCCGCCCGAGGCGGTGATTACGCCGACGAGGACGGCCGCGGCGACGCTCAAGCCCGCGTGGAGGGATTTTTGCACTCCCACGACGGCGTAGGCCCCCAGACCGAGCGCGTCCAGCCACGCGATGACCTTGTTGAAGCGGATCACGTGCTCGCGGAACAGGAAGACCACGCCCCCCGCCAGCACGATGACCAGGATGTAGCGCGAGTCGGTGGCGATGCCGGGCGGCCCCGCCTGAATGAAGATGCCGTCCCGGACCAGGGCGCCCCCGACCGCCGTGACAAAGGCCAGGGCATACAGGCCAATGATGTCGTAGCCGCGCTTGACCGCGGCCAGGGCCCCGGTCAGCCCGAAAAGAAAGAGGGCAGCGAGATCGATCTCGATCGGCAGCGTGAACTCGCCCTTCAACAGGAGGCCGGCATCCATCGGCGGTTCAGCGGGGCATGCTGGCGCGCTCGTTGATCCAGGCGACGTCGCGGGGCGCGGTGTACGCCCCGGACCACTTCTTCGCGATCGTCGCCGGGTCCATCCAGCGTTTAATCTCCGCGTGGCCGTCGGCGAAGCTCAAGCCGCTCGCGTCGTTGTGGTAGGTGGCCGGCAGGTTCCCCCAGTCGGTGGGGCTGTCCACCAGCACCAGAAAATAGCCGTCGTCGACGCTCTGTTCCCGCTCGTCGATGAACACGAACTGCGTGGACGGCTTGGTGATCTCGCTCAGCTTCCGGTAGGTCCACCACTTCTTGTCGATGATGTCGGTGTGCCAACTGCTGCCGTTCATGCAGCCGTTCATCGAGATGCTGCGGGTGCGGGGGTGCTTCTTGCCGCCGATTGTGACCATGAACCGGTCGGCCGGGCACTTGTAGATTCCGAGGGACTCGTTGTAGGGGTAGAGCTTCCCGTGCGGCGGCTTGAGCAGGTTGATGTTGGTGCAATCGGTGATGTTGATCGGGTTGCTGACGCTGATCCACCCACCCACCCACCCGTCCTCGGTGCCGTCCCCGTTGGACACCAGCTTGTCCTGGTAGTCCTGGGCGTACATGATCCAGGCGAGGCTCAACTGCTTGCCGTTGTTGATGCAGCCGATCCCCTGCGCCTTGGTCTTGGCCCGCGCCAGTGCCGGCAGGAGCATGCCGGCGAGGATGGCGATGATGGCGATCACCACCAGCAGTTCAATCAAGGTGAACGCCCCCCGGCGCGCACCGGAAAAAGATGAAATCGCGGCTTTCATGGTTATTCGCAGCCCGACCCCTGTCATCCTGCTCGTCGAGCAGCGCGTGTGGAGCGTAATCCCTTTTCCCAACCGGCTCAAGAAGAGTTGCATGACCCGGAGCGGACACCCCACGCGCCTACAAGGCGAAGACCCACCACGAGCCGATGGCGGAGGTTCGGGCCGCACGCGTTAGGCGAGGATCCGGGCATGACCCGGAAGGAGGGGAGGGCTGGAGGCATGGAACCGGACCGGACAAAACTTGACCTGCTGACCTGATGTCCCACAATTCGACGCCTTCTAGCGAGGCGCGCCTCAGACCGATGAAGCATGCAGTCGAGAGGAACTGTGGGGGGCAGCGGGGCACCCTGCCTTCGCGCCTCGCTAATGCAGAGTCCTCGACGGAAGAAGGGGGGGCTGCAATGGGGGCGGCGGAAACTTGACCTGATGACATCGAATTCCACAAGTCGAGGACTCCAGCCGGCATGAGATGAAACTCGAGTCATTCGCTTCGCCGTTTTCCGCCAAGCCACGAACGATGCCGGCTGGCGCGGGGTTGCCACATCTCCCCGGCTGGCGCCGGACCGAATCGACGACCATGAACTTCCTGACCTGGCTTTCCGTGGTGCTCCTGGGACTTCTCTGCCTGCCCGAACCGGGTGCGGGTGAACCCTCGTGGACAACGCTCGAACACCAGTTTCGCGAGCTGCCGCCCGAGGCCCGGCGTTTGACCGGACCGCTGTTCTGGCTGCACGGCGACGAATCGCGGGAGCGGCTTGAGGGGTATGTGGCCAAGGTCGCCGAGGGAGGCAACGGCAGTTTCACGACGGAATCGCGTCCGCACCGCGACTGGCTGGGAGAAGGCTGGTTCCGGGACGTGGCGATCTGCCTCGCGGCGGCGAAGCAGCACGATCTGAAGCTCTGGATCTTCGACGAGAAATGGTGGCCCAGCCAGGGCGTTGCCGGCAACGTGCCTCCCCAATACGCCGCCAAACAACTGCAGGCGTCGGCCGTCGACGTGACCGGCCCGAGCCTGTTCGAGGCGGACGGGTACGCCGGCGAGAGCAGCATCGCCGCCGTCGCTGGGCGAGTGGCCGACGATGGCGCCATCGACGGCCGCAGCCTGATCGACCTGGCAGGGTCCGTCCACAACGGCCGGCTGGCCTGGAACGTCCCGGAAGGGCAGTGGCGCGTCATGAAGTTCACCTACACTCTGGCGCCGGGACTGGGCCAGGGCGGGGGCCGGGAATTGAGCGTGGACGGCTTGAGTCCGGAGTGTGTCGAGTGGTACCTCCGGACCGTCTACGCGCCGCATTACGACCGGTTCAAGGAGGACTTCGGCAAGACCATCGTGGGCTTCTTCTACGATGAACCGGAGACACGCGGCGACTGGGGCACGGCCTTGAACCCGGTGCTGGCCGAGTTGGGCGTGGACTGGAAGCAGGCGTACGTGGCCTACAAGTTCACGTTGTCCGGGGAGGCGCAGGCCGCGGCGCGCTATCAGTTCCTCGAAGCGCGCGCCGAAGCCTGGGGCCGCACCATGTACGGGGGGATCACCCGCTGGTGCCAGCAGCGCGGCGTCGAGTCCATCGGCCATTTCATGGAGCACGGCGGCATGTGCCGCCTCCAGGACTTCTGCGCGGGCGACCTGATGCGCGTTCAGAAATACAGCAGCATGGGGGGAATCGACGCCGTCTTCTCCCAGTTCAAGATGGGCCAGCGGGCGGCTTACGACGCGCCCTGCTGGCAGACGCCCAAACTCGGCAGCTCGATCACGCACGCCTACGGCAAGCCTCAGGACATCACCATGGTCGAGATCTTCGGCGCCCGCGGCCAGGATCTGACCTACCCGGAAATGAAGTGGTGGGCCGATCACATGCACGTCTCGGGTGTCAACTTCCTGATCCCGCACTCGTTCAATCCGCGGGCGCCCCGGGACACCGATTGCCCGCCCTACTTCTACAACGGCGGGTTCGAGCCCCGCTGGCCGCTGTATCGCGTGTTTGCGGATTACACGAGCCGGCTCAGCCTGCTGCTGACGGGCGGTCGGCACGTCTGCCCGGTAGCCCTGCTCTCCCCCGGCCAGAGCCTGCACACCGGCAAAGGCACGCCCATTGACGATCTCAGCGAGAGTCTTCAGGACGCCCTCTACGACTGCGATTGGCTCCCCTACGAGGTGTTCGAGAAGGACACCCGGGTGCAGGGGAAAGCGCTCGAGCTGCGCGCCGAGGCGTACCGCGTTCTGGTGGTTCCCGCGGTCGAGGTCATTCCGCTTGGAGTCCTGACCAAGGCCAGGGCGTATTTCGAGGCGGGGGGCGTCGTGGTTGGATATGGCTTGCTGCCCAGCGTCTCCGCAACCCCCGGCCGCGGCGCCGCGGACCTGGCTGCGCTTCGCGATGCGATCTGGGGCAAGGCCGAACCGGGACTGGGCGCCTGCAAAACCAGCGCCCGGGGCGGACGCTCCTACTTCCTCCCGGCCAAGCCGTCGCCGGAACAGCTCCAGCAGGTGCTGGCCGGCGATGCCGGAATCCACCCGACGCTCGAGGTGCTCGAGGGTGAAACCGACCACTGGCTCCACGTCCTCCACCGGGTTCGGTCAGGCCGCGACGTCTTCTTCATCGCCAACCAGAATCACCTCGGCGCTCCGCGCACGTTCCGATTCCGGATCGCCGCCGAGGGCGAGCCGGAGTGCTGGGACGCCATGCGCAACGAGATCACCGCTCTGCCCTGCGAGCGGTCCGGCCGACATGCCGTGGTCAGCCTCACCCTCGAGCCCAACGAGAGCGTCCTCCTCGTCTTCCAGCCGCAGAAACGGCCGATCCCGCCGCGCGATCGCCTCGGAGCGGGCTCGAAGACCAGGGAAATCCCCGTGGCCCGGCAACCGGTGGCGCCGCCGCCCGAGCCCATGCTCGAGCCGGCATCGCCCTTCCAGAAGCTCTTCCAGGGCCGATCCTGGGTCTGGTATCCGGAAGGGAATCCGGCCCAGGCCGCCCCTCCGGGAGTGTGCGGGTTCCGGAGAACCATCGAGCTGCCCGAGGGCCGCAAGCCCGCGCAGGCGCTGTTCGCGGGGACTGCGGACAACAGCTTCGTGCTGTTTGTGAACGGGGCGGAGGCCGGGCGCAGCGACAGCAGCAGCGAAGGATGGCGGAACCCGGTTCAACTGGATCTGAAGGCGCACCTGAGACCCGGGGCGAACGTGCTGGCGATCCGGGCGATCAACGCCAGCACCCAACCCAATCCTGCCGGGCTGCTCGGTTGTCTCCGCGTCGAGTTCGACACCGGCGAACCGCTGGTCGTGCCTGTGGACCGCTCGTGGAAAACGTCCCGCGATCCCGTCGGCGGCTGGACCGCTGCTGCCTTTGACGACTCGGGGTGGAAACCGGCGGCCGAAGCGGCGCCCTACGGCAGCGCCCCCTGGTCCGCGGTTGGCGTCGGCCCGCTCACGCTGAGCCCGGTCAAGGCCGACCCCTTTGTGGGCTCCTGCCAGATCCCCGCGGACCTCGACTGGCGGCGCGGCGTCCATCTTGTGATGGATGGCGTCGCCCCCGAGGCTGCCGCCCGGGTGACGCTCAACGGCAGGGACGCCGGCGGCGCGATTGGATTGCCCCTTCGCCTCGACGTGTCCCCTTATCTCAAGACCGGCGCCAACACGGTCCGGATCGAGCCCTTCGCACCCCGGACGGTCCGGCTGGTGGTCTGCGAGTGAGCGGTGCGCACAGCATGGGATCGAACGACTTGCTGACGCGATTGCTGCGCGATGTTTCGCGGTCCTTTTATCTTACCCTCAGGGTGTTGCCGCCGGCGATCCGTCCGCAGGTCGGCCTCGCGTACCTTCTGGCGCGGGCTACGGACACCATCGCGGACACGGCCCTCGTGCCGTTGAACGATCGGCTGGAAACCCTCGAGCGATTGCGGGATCGGGTGCTTGGCCAGTCGGCGGCCGCGCCGGATTTCAGCCGGTTCGCCGCGGGCAGCGGGGCGGAACAGCGTCTCCTGGCGCGGGTGGGCGAAGCGGCAGCGCTGCTGGATCAGCTCGCGGAGGACGACCGGGAGTTGGTGCGGACGGTCCTGGCCACCATCACGAGCGGCCAGGTCCTGGACTTGCGCCGGTTCGCCGGGGCCGGTCCGGGCCCGGTGGCGGCCCTGCAAACCGACGCGGAGCTCGAAGACTACGCGTATCGCGTGGCCGGCTGCGTCGGTGAATTCTGGACCCGGATCTGCCAGCGCCGGCTGTTCCCGCACGCGGCCGTCGACGAGCCGCAGTTGTTGCACTGGGGCCGCCGGTTCGGCATCGGGCTGCAACTGGTCAACATCCTGCGGGACCTGCCGCGGGATCTGCGCCTGGGACGCTGTTATCTTCCGGGCCCGGCGCTGGCCGCGGCCGGCCTCGAGCCGGCGTCGCTCCTCGACCCGGCAGTCCAGCCGCGGTTCAGGCCGGTTCACGACCGGTATCGGGCCTGGGCCGCGGCCTGCCTGGACGCGGGCTGGGCTTACACCAACGCGCTGCCGCGAAACCAGGCGCGGGTCCGGCTGGCCTGTGTCTGGCCGCTACTGATCGGGGCGAAGACCCTCGAGCGGCTGGGGCGCGAGGAGCTGCTTGATCCGGCACACCGGGTGAAGGTGAGCCGGCCCGAGGTATGGCGGATCGTGGTGGTGTCGGTGGCAGCGCATCCCTGGCCGCGGGCCTGGAGCCGGCTCTGGCGACGCGGCGCGGCTTGACCTGGGGCGGCGGGGGGGGAGGATATCGAGCCATGACCAAGACCGCAGCGTCGGCCCGGCACGCCGCCCTCGCCGCCGAGATCCGGGCGCACGATCACGCCTACTACGTCCTGGCCCGCCCGACGATCAGCGATGCCGCCTACGACCGCTTGTACCACGAGTTGCTCGATCTCGAACAGCGGTTCCCCGAGCTCGCCACGCCCGAGTCCCCAAGCCGCCGGGTGGGCGGAGAGCCGCTGAGCGAGTTCCAATCGGTGACCCACGGCGTCCCGATGCTGAGCCTGGACAACACCTACTCGCGCGCGGAGGTCCGGGAGTTCGTCGGGCGGGTGCAGCGGTTGCTGCCCGGGGTCGATCTCGAGTGGACGGTCGAGCCGAAGATCGACGGTGTGGCCGTGAATCTGCGCTATGAGGGCGGGCGGTTGACCGTGGGCGCGACGCGCGGCGACGGCGCGACCGGGGACGATGTCACGGCCAACCTGCGGACGATCCGGAGCGTGCCCCTGGTTCTGGCCCGCCCGCACCCTGCCGCGCGACGGCCCGCGTCGCCCCGCCAGAGCGATCTGTTCGAACCCGCGCCGGCGGGGCCGGCTCCGGAGATTCCCGAGGTTCTTGAAGTCCGGGGCGAGGTGTTCATGAGCCGGGCGGGCTTCGCCCGGCTGAACGCGGACCGGGAGGCGGCGGGCGAGGAGGTCTTTGCCAACGCCCGCAACGCGACGGCGGGATCGTTGAAGCAATTGGATCCGCGGGTGGTGGCCGGCCGGCCGCTGGACATGGTGCTGTACGGCGTGGGGGTGATTCGCGGGAGGGCGGTGCCCTCGAGCCAGAGTGCGCTGCTGGGCTGGCTTCAAGCCCTTGGCTTTCGGACGCCTGAACGATGGTGGGTTTGCCGGTCGCTCGAGGAACTCGACGCCGCGATCGCCGAACTGGACTCGGTGCGCCGGGGATTGGCCTACGAGACGGACGGCGCGGTGATCAAGCTCAACTCGTGGGCGCTGCGGGAGCGGTGCGGTTCGACGGCGAAGGCGCCGCGCTGGGCGATCGCGTTCAAGTACGCGCCCGAGCAGGCCTGCACGCGGCTGAAGGCAATCACCGTCCAGGTGGGCCGGACGGGGGCGCTGACGCCCGTGGCCGAGCTCGAACCCGTGCTGCTGGCCGGCAGCACCATCAGCCGGGCCACCCTCCACAACGAGGAAGACCTCCGGCGCAAGGACATCCGGGTCGGCGATTGGGTCCTGGTGGAGAAGGCCGGCGAGGTGATCCCGGCCGTGGTCGGCGTCGCCCCGGGTCGGCGGACGGGGACCGAGCGGTTGTTCCGTTTCCCGCAGGCCTGCCCGGAGTGCGGCTCGCGGGTGTCGAAGGACTCGCTGGGCGGGGACGAAGGCGTGGCGTGGCGCTGTCTGAATCCGGATTGCCCGGCCCGGATTCGCGGACGCATCGAGCACTGGTGTTGCCGGGGCGCCATGGACATTGAAGGCGGAGGCGAAGTGCTGGTGGCGCAGCTGGTGAAGACCGGGCTGGTGACCGACGTGGCCGATCTCTACCGGCTCCGGGTGGCCGAGGTGGCCGCGCTCGATCGGATGGGCGACAAATCGGCGAGGAACTTCCTCGAGGGCATCGAGGCCAGCAAACAACGGGACCTGTGGCGGCTCGTGTTCGGGCTGGGCATTCTCCATGTCGGGGCCGGCGTCGCCAAGTCCCTGGGCCGCCATTTCCCGACGCTGGACGAGCTGGCGCACGCGACCCAGGAGCGCCTGACCCAGGTCGAGGACGTGGGGGCCGTGATTGCGGCGAGCGTGTTCCAGTGGTTCAGCGATCCCCAGCACCAACGCCTCATCGAACGGTTGCGGGCCGCGGGTTTGAACTTCACGTCGGCCTTGCATCGGCCGGCGGCCACAGCGGGCCCGCTGGCGGGCCAGACCTTCGTGTTGACCGGCACCCTGCCCGGCATGAGCCGGGAGACGGCAACGGCCCGGATCGAGGCCCTGGGCGGACGGGTCGCCGGCAGTGTCAGTCCAAAGACCGATTATGTCCTCGCCGGCGACGACCCCGGATCGAAGCTCGAGAAGGCCCGGCGGCTGGGGATCCGGGTGATCGACGAGGCGGAGTTCCGGCGCCTGGCGGGCGAGAGCGGAGCGTGAGCGCCATGGACCGCGAGCGATTGCGGGAACGACTGTCGGAGCTGGGGGCGCGGGGCGTGTACGTCGGGACGTCCTCGTGGAAGTACGCCGGCTGGTGCGGACAGATCTACGACGCGGCCCGCTATGAGTACCGGGGCCGCTTCGCCGAGGCGCGCTTCAAACGTTCCTGCCTCGCCGAATACGCGGAGGTGTTCAAGACCGTGTGTGTGGACGCCGCGTACTACCAGTTTCCCACCGAGGGGATCCTGGGCGATCTCATGGCCCAGGTGCCTCCGGACTTCCGGTTTGCCTTCAAGGTGACGGATGAAATCACCCTTCCCCGGTTCAGCCGGCTGCCCCGATTCGGGCAGCGAGCCGGACAGCTGAACCCGCGCTTCCTGGACGTCGACCGGTTCAGCACGGCGTTCCTCGGGCCCTGCACGCCCCATCAGGGCCGGATCGGATTGCTCGTGTTCGAGTTTTCGCGTTTCTACGCCACCGAGTTCGCGCGCGGCCGGGAGTTTGTCGATCGCCTCGAGGGGTTTCTGGGCCGACTCCCTCGAGGCTGGCCCTACGGCGTCGAGGTCCGAAACCGCAATCTGCTGCAGCCCGAGTACTTCGCCATGCTGGCGCGGCACGGGGTGACGCATGTCTACAACAACTGGACGGCCATGCCCTCGGTGGCGGAGCAATGGACGCTGCCAGGGAGCCGGACGACGCCGGACCGGCTGGGGGCGCGGTTCCTCCTGCAGCCGGGACGGAAGTACGAGGAGGCCGTGCGCGCGTTCAGCCCGTACGACCGCGTCCAGGAGGCTTGCGACGAGGGCCGGTCGGCTGGCGCGCAGCTGATCCGCGCCGCCGCCGCTTCCCAGGGTCGGACGGAGGCGTTCCTCTACGTCAACAACCGGTTCGAGGGCAACGCGCCGCAGACTATCAGCGCCATGCTCGAACAAGCGGCAGTCAGCGACGCTTGAAAGCGGATCCGGAGGCCGTGTAGCATTCCGCCATGACCCCCGATCCCTCGCGCCGTGTGACGGTGGACGTTGAACGAGACGCCGAGAGCAAGCCCAAGGTCTTTCTGCTCCGGCTCGGCCACGAGACGGTCGCTCTCGAGCCCGGCCGCAACTGGATTCAGACCGACCATTACAAATGGACCACCCGCGGCTTGATCGAGGCGCCGCAGTCGTTTCATGTCCGCCCCAACCGCACGGTGGACATCAACGGGGAGAGCATCGCCGTCGACGACCCCCAAGGGGCGACCCGGCTCGAAGCGGAGATCAACAAGCGCCATACCCTGGCGGCGAAACCAGCAGCCCACGCCGCCGCGGCGGCCAAGGCGGCCGCGCCGCTGCCCGACCGCGTGGTGTTTCGCGTGCGGCTGGATCACCTCGGGCATCTGGCTCTGGAATGCCAGCGGGGCACGGAACGCACGGCAACCGGACTTCGGGGTCTCCCGATGCTGATCGAGAACGGCTTCATGCTGCGGCCGCAGAATCTCCACGTGGATCCGCTGCAGCGGTACCTCGAACTCGATGGCGTCCGGTTCGAGTGCAGCGAGCCCGGCGCCGCCCAGCTCCAGGAGACGCTCAACGCCCGCTACGCGCCCCGGCTCGAAGAGGGACAAGCGTGCGCCGTCGAGATCCGGGACAACCCGGCCGCCGCCACGGGATTCGATATTCACTTCTGGACCGTCGTCGCCGGCGCGCGATTCGAAATCAAGGGGCATCTCAACCAGGAGCACCTGGACGTCCTCCAGGACCACGCCAAGTGCGATCTGCTCCAACCCGGCATCCTGCTCCGGCTCTCGCCGCCGTTCCTGCTCGTCCGCCGACGGCGTCCGGACGGGGGCGAGGAACCGGTTCCCGGACTTCCCGACCTCCAGTACCGGCGGGCGACGGCGCAGCAAGTCCAGGCGCTGCTCAATCATCCGCTGGTGCGGCGCGGGGGAGCGGCCTCGGCCCTGCCGGCGGCGGAGAGCGGCCCGCCGGAGCTGGTTCGTCTCCGCGTGATCCGCCAGCCGCAGGACAAGGTCCACCTGTGGATCGAAGGCGAGGTCCAAGGCGGCGGCGAACCGCTTCGCAAGGCCCTCACCCACCACAACATCGCCGACCTCCAACAGGCCGGCCTGTTCCAGCCCCACTGGGATGTGACCCTCTCCCTCGATAATCGCACCCTGGGTTTCCTCGATACCCGGACCGGGACGGAGGAGCGAATCGAGGTGCCGGTGGACAGCTCGGACGAAACCCTGCAAGCCGCAGGCGATCGGCTGACGGCGGTGCTGCGCCCGCCGACGCCGCGGCCGGCCCCGGCCACGGCGCGCACGCACGGCCCGGACCCGGTCATGTCGGGCCCGGCACCGACGCCCGACCCGACCCGAAATCCGGCGTTGGCGACGCCGTCGGCGGCAGCGGTTCGAGAGACGCCAGCGCCCGCGGCGGGCAAACTCGAGGAACCCAAGATCCGGCCGTCGTCCATCTCGGGCACGGGACCCTCGAAGGGTCCGAGGCCGGCCACGGGCCTGGCATCGCCCGCCGCGGGCCCGGTCAAACCCGAGCTGGCGCCCGCCGCTCCGGTCTCCGAGCCGGAGGCGTCATGGTTCGCGGCTGCGGAACCGCTGCACGTGGCCCAGGAGGTGTTCCGGTCCGTGGCGGACCGCCTGAGACTGCCGATCCAGGACGTGCTGCTCAGTCTGCCGCGGGTGTTCGAGAATCGCCGGTTCGAGATCCTCAGCTTTGACTCGGGCGAGATCGACAGCGTGATGCAACTGCGGAGCAGCACGTTTTACGGGATGTACCTTTCGTTCATCACCCCCGAGCGGATCGACCTGGTCTACGCCTGCAGCGGTTGCCACATCGAGTGGGGACCGGACAAGTGCGTGGTCCAGACGTCGCCCCACGCCGAACCGGCCGAGCACAAAACCGCCGCGTTACTCGGCTTGGCGCAGAACGCGGACCGGCACTTTGTGTTCATCGTGCGGCCGGCCTTCCGCCAATGGGTCAAGCCGCACGAAAAACTGTGCGAAGAAGCCTACGCGCACTTCCTGAGCCCCGCCGAGTATCGGGGGGCCCAGGGGCAGCTGACGTTGCTCTGGCCGCCGCCGCCGGCGGGACCGTGAGCGCTGGTTGCCGACTCAGGCGAACTTGTTGCGGCGAAAGGCGCCGAGCTCGGGCGCTTCCGGGTTGACGTCGGGACCGAAGTAGCGGAGCACAACCAGAGGCTCGACCTCGCTCGTGTTCTCGAACACCACACCCGCGCGGGCGGCATCCTCGGTGCAGAAGACTTCATCCTCCGTGAGTTCGCCGAACCGGATCAGCTTGGGACAATCCAGGGTCAGATTGTTCATCCGGCCGCTGCCCTGCACACAAATGAGGCCGTAAGCGCCGTTGTCGGGGATGGTGCATTTGACCCCGGGCTCGATCGTGAGCTCCTTGGCGGTGAAGTACTGCCGGCCCTCGATCCGCCCATAAACGACCCAGCGGTCGACGAACCCTTCCTTGCGGGTGTCGGCCACGGGGACGGGTTCGAGGTAATGGTTCTCCTTGAACTGGGGATCGACGTTGGCTTCCCAATCGAGCTGGTTGACGATGTAATTCAAATCCTGGTGACGGTCCTTGGGCACGTCTTTCACGAGGAGATCCCAGGGGACGTAGCGGCCTTCGACGAGGTTCTGGTACATGCCGAACACATCGCTGCCCCACTGGGGCTCGTAGGTGCAGAGGGACCCGGGGGCATGCAGCAGGCAGGGCCCCACAAGCCAGCCGGTGCCGGGCTGAAGCCGGTAGGCCTTCGACAGGTCCAGAATGCCGTTGTCCCCGCGATTCCAGTTCGCCAGGCACTGCCGCAACTGTTCCTTGGTCGTGCCCGGCTCGAGCCCGAAGAACGTGTAGGGGAAGTTGTTGCCGACGTTGTTGTGCTGCGGCGGGAAGTAGTAACTCTCGGGCTTGCCCTCCTGGCCGACGAGCTTCGCCTGGCGCGCGTTCTGGTGCATGTGGTGCGGGATCGGCCCCATGTTGTCGAAGAACTTCGAGTAGACCGGCCACCTTCCGTACTTCTTCCAAAGGGCCTTGCCGACGACCGTGGCGCCGGCGTCCTCGACGGCCTTCTGCAGGGTGAACCGTTCGCTGCCCACCGTGCAGTAGCTGAGCCCCTCGTCCGGGGTCCGATTCTCGTTGGCGGCCGGCGTCGTGGACGCAAACCAGCGCTCGTCGATGCCGCCCCGGTTCAAGCCGAAGGCGTAAAGGTCGGCCGGGTGGAGCTTCAACCGCTGCCCCGGCTGCAGAAAGGAGCGCGGGACCCAGCAGGGAGCCAGTCGCAGCAGACCGCCGGTCGCCGCCAGGGCGGCTTCGACCCGCGACTTGGTGTTGCCAGTGACGATCTTGAGGTCGTTGATGGATTTCATGGGATCCAACTCAGGAGTGAGGTGCTTTTCTTTGTTCGTTGACACGCAATTCAACGACCCCTGCACGGATCGAGGCAAGCCAAAAACCGGCGGAACCCGGCCAGAGGACCCGATTCTCCTTCCGTTTTGAGGATCCAGGAGCTAGAGGTACGGCGATGCATGCGCCGACGGTTTGGAGCCGGCTGACGCGGGTGGTCCTGGTCTTGGTGGCGGCGGCGGCGGTCTTGCTTGTGGGGGTCTGGTACCTGCCCTTGATCCGGCAGAACCAGGCCATGCGCGAGGAGTTGTTGCGCCTGGGAGCGGAAGCCCGCCGGGCCGAGACCGAGGCCCAGGAAAAGCGGTCGGCCATCGAAGCCCTGAAGACGGATCCCAAGGCCGTCGAGCGCTTGGCACGGGAGAAACTGGGGCTCGCGAAGCCGGGAGAGACCGTCGTTCACTTCGAGCCCGCCGGCACGAACCTCGCTCTGACCAACCAGGCCGGCACCAACACCGTGCCGGCGCCTTAGAGTCCTCGACTTCTGGAACTTGTGGTCAACAGGCCAAGTTTGGTCCCTGCTGTGCCAAACCCGCCCCCCCGCCTCCGAGGACTCTACATTAGCGAGGCGCGGAAGTGAGGATGGGCAGGCACGGCAGGGTCTTCATGAGCCTGAGGACTCGACCGGGTCTGAGGCGGCGCCTCGCTAGCGGATGAAGACCAGCGGTTGTCCCCCGAGGGTCATGGTCAGGCGATCCTCGGTGATCGTCCCCTCGCCCGCCTGGGCGGGGCCTTGCTCCTGGGAGATCTTGAACTTGTACTTGGTGCCTTCGCGTTCCCAGGAGCCCTGGCCGGCGACCTTGATGTCTGGAATGCCGGGGAGCTTGACGGGCGCCGTGGGAGCCGGCGTGGCCGCATCCTCGCCCTGGGGCTGGTTCGGCTGGCGGCCGCGCAGGCCGTAGCGTTGCATCATGCGGGGGTCCATGGTGGGCGCGGGTGCCATCCCGCTCTCTTCGGCCTGGCGGCGGGCGGCTTCGACCGCGGCCCGGGCCGCTTCCACCAATCGCTTGGCTTCATCGGACAGCTCGAAACGAATGAACGCCTTGTTGTCCGGGGTCGCCATAAAGGTGACCTTGTTCAGGAACACCGTCACGAGGGTGCGGACCTGGTTCATCTCCGCAGCGGACATCTCGGGGTTCTTCTTGCGGGTGAGAGTGAGCGTGGCCCCCGCGTCGATGCGCCACCGGCCGAGGATTCGTTCCTCGTCGTACTTCGTCGATTTCCCGGTCGTGAGGTACTGGTAGAGGTCCTTGAGGTCGACGCGTTTGATCTCGCCGCTGATCTCGGCATTCTGGATGAGGCCGACGATCTTGGGGTGGTTCACGAGGGTCATGACCGGCGCGCGGGTCTGCCAGGCGTTGAGCACTTCGGTGTCGCCGATGACGTCCCTGATCTCCTGCCGCTCGCTGAGCTCGAGGAAGGCGGGGTAGTTGACCAGGCGATCCTGCAGGATCGGGTTCAGATAGATCAGCCCGATAAGATCCGATGCGAGATAGTAGGTGTCATGCATCGGGTCGATCGAGGCCAGGGTCCGATCCAGCCCGGCGCCCTGCATCTCCTTGCGGGCGGTGGCGAGCATCCGCTGCGCCAGCGGGCTGTCATCGCCGACCACCTGCACGGCGGGATAACCGAAGACGTAGATGATGAGGCCGACGAGGATCGCGTAGACCCCGGCGGCGACGAACCCGATGCAGAGACCCAGCCGGTGGTTGAGTCGCTCCCACTTGATCCGCGTGTACTCGTCGGTGGCGAAGTAGAAGTGCCGGGAGGCCTTGTAATGGACGAGGAAGGAAAGGCCGAGGAACACGAGCACGACCAGGAAAAACACCACCACCGGCGGCAGGATCCACTCCCAGGCGGGATGGGTCAGGCCAACCTTGGCCACCAGCGGGCGCAACGGGGGCGACAGCGGCAATGCCAGAAACACGGCGAACCCGAGCCCGACGAGCGACACTGCGGATCGGATCGCGCCTTTGTAGTATCCCGTCACGCCCAGAATGGCGAAGATCGCCAGCAAGATCAGCCAGATCACCATGGCTGGCACTGTAAGGTTTCCAGGGCGGCAAAAGCACGCAAAAAATGGGCTGCTTTTTTCTTTGCGGCGGGCCGGACGGTCCCGCATCCTGCAGGCATGGGCACACGCCGGGAGGCGCGCGAGCGCGCCGTCCAATTCCTGTTTCAACACGATCTGAATCCGCCTGCGGACCTCGAGGCGGCGCTGAATCACTTCTGGGAAACGCAGCGAATCGCGGCGCTCGAGGCGGAGCGGAAAGGGCCGACCTGGGGCCAGCGCATCGAGCTCCCCCCGCCCAGCCCGGAGGAGACCGCCACCCGCCTCTTCGCGGATCCCTTGATCCGGGGCACCCTCGAACACCGGGATGAAATCGACGCCCAGATCCAGCGTGTGGCCCGGAATTGGGATCTGCACCGCATGGCGGTGGTGGACCGCAACATCCTGCGGCTGGCGATTTTCGAAATGCTCCACCGGGAGGACATCCCGCCCGTTGTCAGCATCAATGAAGCCATCGACATCGCCAAGAGATTCTCGACGCCGGACAGCGGCAAGTTTGTGAACGGCATCCTGGACAAGATCCGCACCGAGCTGATGCGCCCGGCGCGGATCGTCGAGTGAGAACCGTCGGGCCCAGCGGATGTACGCCGATCTCCATCTCCACACGAACTTCTCGGATGGCACCTACACGCCGGAGGAGCTGGCGACCCAAGCCCGAAGGCACGCGCTGTCCGCCCTGGCTCTCACCGACCACGACACCGTCGAGGGCTGCGCCCGCATGGCCGCGGCCTGCGCCCAACACCAGATCGAGTTCGTCGTCGGCGCCGAGTTCACCGCCGAACACGAGGACCACGAACTCCATCTCCTCGGCTACTTCCTCGACACCGGCCACGCGTCGCTGCTGCGGGAACTCGCCCGGTTCCAGAGCGTCCGACAGGACCGGATCCGCGAAATGGTGGCCCGTTTGAACCGGCTCGACATCCCCCTCGAGGCGGACGCCGTGTTCGCCTTGGCCAACTGCCGTTCGCCGGGCCGGCCCCACGTGGCGCGGGCGCTCGTCCAGGGCGGCTTCTGCCAGAGCCTGGACGAGGCCTTCGGCCGGTTCCTGAAGAAACACCGGCCGGCCTGGGTGCCCAAAGCCCGGATGTCCGCCGCGGCGGCCATCGCGCTGATCCACGATGCGGGGGGGCTCGCGGTCATGGCGCATCCGGGATTGAACCACAACGACGGCTTGATCGCGCCGATGGCCGAGGCCGGCCTGGATGGCCTCGAGTGCTACCACACCAAGCACTCCGCGGCGGCGAGCGAACACTACATCCACCTGGCCCGACAACATCACTTGCTGATCACCGGAGGCTCGGATTGCCACGGCCTGAGCAAGGGGCGGCCGCTGATCGGCACCGTGAAGCTGCCCTTCGAGCACTTCCTCCGGCTCAAGGAACGGGTCCCAACCCGGCCGTCCGCAGGGGCGCCGGCACCACCGCCTCCAGGCTGACCGGCACGATCGGCTTTCCCTCCATGGGCTTGTTCCAGAAATTCAAGGCGGGTCTCGAGAAGACGCACGCCCGGCTGGTCCACGAGATCCGGCGGATTGTCAGCGGCTCCCCCCGGCTGACGGCGGGAACTCTCGAGGAATTGGAGGCGGCACTGCTGGGAGCCGACCTCGGCGTCGCGGTCACCGGCCAGATCGTGATGGCGGTCCGGAAAGCCTACGAAACGCAGGGGGGAACCGGCCCCGACGTCTTCGCCATCGCCGCCGGAGAAGTGACGCGGATCCTGTCGAACGCGGACAGCGCCTTGCGCCGGGCCCTTGCGCCGCCCACCGTGGTGTCGGTGGTCGGCGTCAATGGAACCGGCAAGACCACCACCAGCGCGAAGCTGGCTCATTACGTCCGCCAGCAGGGCCAGACCGCCGTGCTGGCCGCCTGCGACACGTTCCGGGCGGCGGCGATCGAGCAGCTCAAGCTCTGGGGCCAGCGCCTGGACGTGCCGGTCGTGGCCGGCGCCTACCACGCGGATCCCGCCGCCGTCGCCCACGACGCCGTCACGGCCGCCCTGGCGCGGCAGGCGGATTACCTCTTCATCGACACCGCCGGCCGCCTGCACACGAAGAGCAACCTGATGAAGGAACTGCAAAAGGTCCATCGGGTGCTCGACAAGAAACTCGCCGGTGCGCCGCACGAGGTGTTGCTGGTCCTGGATGCGACCACGGGCAGCAACGCCCTCACCCAGGCCCGCGAGTTCCATAAGGCGGTCCCCCTGACCGGCCTCGTCGTCACCAAACTCGACGGCACCAGCAAGGGCGGCATGGTCGTGGCCATCCAACAAGAGCTTGGGCTGCCCGTGAAATTCATCGGACTGGGCGAGCAGCCGGATGATCTCCAGCCGTTCGACGCCCGCTCGTTTGCCGGGGCCCTGTTCGCGGAGCAATGACCCGTGAGAACGGCCGGCGCCCATCAAGCGTCCGCCGACCAAGATCGGCGGTGGCTCGAGCTCGCCTTGCGACTGGCCCGGCGCGGGTATGGATCGACCTCGCCCAACCCCATGGTCGGCGCGGTCATCGTGCGGCACGGACGATTGCTGGGACGCGGCTGGCATCGGAAGGCAGGCCTGCCCCACGCCGAGATCGAAGCCCTCGCCGACGCCCGAGCCCGGGGCGCGACCCCACGCGGGGCAACGCTCTACGTCACCCTCGAGCCCTGTTCGACCCGGGGCCGCACCCCTCCCTGCACCCGGGCGATCCTCGACGCCGGCATCCGGCGCGTCGTGGCCGCCGCCACCGACCCCAACCCCGCCCACGCAGGACGCGGCTTCCGGCTCCTCGAGGCCGCCGGGATCGAGGTGAGCCACGGCCTCCTTGGCGGGATCGCAGCTGACCTGAATGCGCCCTTCAACCATTGGATCGTCCACCGGACACCCTTCGTCACGCTTAAGGCGGCCATGACGCTCGACGGGAAGATCGCCACCCGCACCGGGGAGTCCCGGTGGATCACCAGCCCGCAAGCCCGCGCCGATGCCATGCGCCTGCGCCTGGGCGCCGACGCCATCCTGGTCGGGATCGGGACCGTGCTGGCCGATGACCCCAGCCTCACGGTCCGACGGCCGGAGGCCGGAGGACAGAGGCCGGAGGCCGGAGGTCAGAGGTCAGAGGTCAGAGGACCGACGACAGAGGACGGAGGTCAGACGACGGGGCAAGGGCGAGTGGTCAAGGTATTGCCGCGAGTGATCCTGGATTCGCGGGCGCGAACGCCGCTGTCTGCGCGGGTGGTGACCGATGCCTGGGCCGGGTCGACCACGGTCGTGGTGACGCGCCAGGCGCCGGCACGGAGGGTGACGGCGTTGAGGGAGCGTGTGCGCGTCGTGGTCGCCCCCCGGGGACCCGACGGTGTGGATCTGGATTGGCTGCTGGGGTGGTTGGGGAGGCAGGACGTGACGCACGCGGTCGTGGAGGGCGGCGGGGAAGTGCACGGCGCGTTTGTCCGGCGCGGGCTGGTGCACCGTGTGGTGTTCTACTATGCGCCCTGCGTGGTGGGCGGCCGCGACGCTCCCCGGGCGGTGGCGGGGGTTGGCGCGGAGGGCTGGAGCCACGTGTTGCGGCTCGAGTCGCCCCGGTGGCGCCGCGTAGGCCCGGACCTGCGGCTCACCGCCGACGTGGCGCCGGCCGGCGATTGATGCCAGATTAACGAGCATCCATGAAGATCACGGTGATTGGCGGCGGGTCGACGTACACGCCCGAACTGGTTGGCGGGTTTCTCGCGTTGGCGGGAGTCCTCCCGCTGGCGGAGCTCTGGCTGATGGACATCGACCGGGAACGGCTGGACGTCGTCGGCGGGTTTGCGCGGCGCATGGCGCGGGCGAAGGGGGACCCCTTCAAGGTGGTGTTGTCGCACGACCAGCGCGAGGCGATTGCCGGCGCCCGCTACGTCGTCACGCAGCTGCGCGTCGGCCGGATGCCGGCGCGGCGCGGGGACGAATACCTCGGCCGGCGGCACGGCGTGGTGGGGCAGGAGACAACCGGGATCGGCGGCCTGGCGAAGGCGCTGCGGACGGTGCCGGTCCTTCTGGACATCGCCCGGGACATGCGGGAGACGGCGCCGGGGGCATGGCTGGCCAATTTCACGAACCCGGCCGGGCTGGTGACGGAGGCGCTGAACCGGCATGCTCCGGACGTGCCGGCCGTGGGCGTGTGCAACGCCGGCATCACGATGAAGATGGAGGCGCTGGCATGGGTCGAGAAAGCCACCGGAACGAAGATCGCGGAGGGCCGCGCGGTGCTGGACACGCTCGGGTTGAATCACCTGACGTGGCACCGCGGGTTCACGGTCGATGGCCGGGATGTGTGGCCGACGGTCTTCAAGGCCTTCGCCGAGAAGATGGCGAAGGACAAGGATCCCGAGTGCGATCTCGACACCCTTCGGGTCCTGGGGATGATTCCCAACTACTATCTGCAGTACTACTACTACACGGACCGGAAGGTCGCGGCGCAGCGAGCGTGGCCGCCTTCGCGCGCGGAGGAGGTGCTCGAGATCGAGAGCAACCTGTTGCGGGAGTACGCCGATCCGGCGCTCACCGAGCCGCCTGCGGAGCTGATGAAGCGGGGCGGTGCGTACTACTCGACGCTGGCGACCCAGCTCATCCACTCGCACCACCACAACCTCGGCCAGATCCACGTGGTCAATGTCCCCAACCACGGCGCGGTCCGGGAATGGCCGTCGGATTGGGTCCTGGAGATGCCCGCCCGGGTCGATCGGACCGGGATTCATCCGTTGCCCGCCACGCCACTGCCGCCGGTCTGTTTCGGGCTCATCGCCCAGGTCAAGATGTACGAGTTGCTGGCGGTCGAGGCGGCGGTGCACGGCGATCGGGATGCGCTCTACCAGGCGTTGCTGGCGCATCCGCTGGGCCCGAGCGGCGATCGCGTGCAGGCGGTCCTCGAGGACCTGCTCGAGACGAATCGTCCCTGGCTGCCGCAGTTCTTCCGGTCGTGAACGCATGAAGTACTTCGTCGGCGTCGATGTCGGCTCGACCAAGACCCACGCGCTGATTGCCGGTGAAGACGGCCGGTGCGTCGGCTTCGGGCGGTCGGGCTGCGGCAACTACCAGGCGGTCGGTCACGGGGGGCTGAGGGCGGCCTTGGGCGAGGCGTTCACTGAGGCGCTGCGGACGGCGCGCCTCCGGAAGACGTCCGTCGCCGGCGCCGGCTTCGGCATTGCCGGGTACGATTTCCCGTCGGATCGGCCGGCGCACCTGGAGTCGGTGGCGACGCTCGGCCTGTCGTGTCCGGTGGCGCTGGCCAACGACGGGCTGAACGGGCTGCTGGCAGGGGCGACGCGCGGGATCGGCGTCAACGTCAGCGCGGGCTCATCGAACAACTGTCGCGGGCGCAATGCCGACGGCAGGGAAGGACGCATTGTGGGGAACGGCACGATGTTCGGCGAGTTCGGCGGGGCGATGGAGATTGTCCAGCGGGGGCTGCATTGCGTGAACTACGCGTGGATCAAGCGCTCTCCGCCGACGGTGCTGACGCGGATCTACCTGGACGCTGTGGGGGCACGGGACGAGCTGGATCTGATGGAGGGGCTGTCGTGCGACCGGTATCGGCTCCCGAACGCGCTGGCTCCGCGGATCTCGGCGGCGGCGCACGACGGCGACGCCGCGGCGCTCGAGGTCCTCCGGTGGGCGGGCGAAGAGCTGGGCTGGCTCGCGGTGGCGGTGGCGCGCCAGATCGGGATGCAGAACGACGCCGTCGAGATCATCCAGTCGGGGAGCGTGTTCGAGGCCGGCGATCCGATCCGGGGGCCGATGCGCGAGGTCGTGGCGCGGCATTGTCCGCGGGCGCGATTGATCCGTCTCGACGGCCCGCCCGTGGTCGGCGCGGTCATGTTGGGCATGGAGCAGGGGCGCCACGGGGGCTATGCGGTTCGCGCGGAGACCGTCAGGACCGCGAAAGCGATGATCGCCCGGGCGTTGCGGCGTCCGGGGTGCCGCCCAGGTGCCGGCGGGCGGACTCGGTGAGCACGATCACGGCCGGATGCACCCTGCGCCGTTCGGCGGTGATGGCGTGGAATTGCACCTGGCAGGTTTCCGCCAGGCCGATGATCTGAAAGCCATAGCGGCGCACGGCCTCGCCGGCCACGACCGACGGCAGCGCCATGAAGCCCCTCCCCTCCGCCGCCATCACCTTCATCAGCGCCAGGTCCTCGAACTCGGCCACCACCCGCGGCTCGACGCCGATCTCCCGGAACCACGCCTCGACGGCGCGACGCAGCGACGTGTTGTCCGAGGGCAGCAGGGCCGGCGCCCCGTGCAGCGATTGCGGAAAAGCCCCCTTCAGCGCGCGGGCCAGCTTCCCCGCCGCGCAGAAGGCGGTCGAGGATTCCCCCAGGCGATGATTGAAGGTGCGGCCGTGACTCCCGCTGGGAGCCGGTTCATCGGCCAGCAGGATGTCCAGCCGGTGGGCCCCCAGCTGCCCGAGCAAATCCTCGAGCTTCCCTTCGCGGCAGATCACGTGGACCGGCTGCGGCATGGCGAAGACCGGCTTCAGGATCTCGTTGGTGACGAGCTTGGGGAAGGAATCGGCCACGCCCACGTAGAGCCGCAGGGCTTGCGCCGTCGGGCGCTGCTGGACGGCGCCGACCAGCTCGCGGCCGAGCGCGAAGATCTCGTCCGCGTACCGGAACGCGACCTGCCCGGCATCCGTGAGCACCTTCGAGCGACCGCTGCGGCGGAAGAGCTTCTCGCCCAAAGCGTCCTCGAGCTCCCTCAATTGCCCGGAGATGGACGGCTGGGAGACGTGCAGCCTCTCGGCCGCCCTCCTCAGGCTGCCCTCCTTCGCCACGGCCCAGAAATACCGGAGATGGTGATAATTGAGCCATTCCATGGCGCCCAGCATACTTCGGATAAAGTTAAGAGTCCATTCGGAACTGCGTATTAGTCAACGCCTCGAGGCGGCTTAGAATCTTCGCCAAGTGGACCCCGCGGTCTCGCCGGGAGATCCGGGCCGCCGCCCGGTTCCCGCTGGAAACGGCGGCGGCGGCAGCCGGGCGCCACCCTGGAGCATGCGCCACAACGCCGTGCGAGCCGCAAGACGACCATGAGAATCAACGTGCAGCATCGGAACCTCCGCTCGGGAGACGAGCTGGACCGCTGGGTCGAGGAACACCTCTTGGCCCTCGGTGACGTCCGCCGGATTGACGAGGCCCATGTGCGGCTCGAAAGCCGGACCGAGTCCAGTCCGCCGTTCGCCGTGCACATTCACCTGGTCACGCCCGGGCAGGACCTTGTCGCGGAAAGCAGCGACCACACGCTGCGGGCCGCGTTCACCAAGGCGCTCACGCAGCTGCGGGAAGACCTTGCGAGCCGGGCCCGGCGACGGCGGCGCCGGTTGAAGAGCAACGCGGCTGCGCCTGCGGGCAGGACGCGGGGCGCGCGATCCCGCTAGAGTCCTCGACCTGTGGAATATGCGCTCAACAGGTCAAGTTTGGCCCCTGCCGTTCCAACCCCACCCCCCTGCCTTCGAGGACTCTACATTAGCGAGGCGCGGAGGAGGGGTGGTCAAGCACAGCAGGGTCTTCATGTGCCTGGGGACTCGACTGGGTCTGAGGCACGCCTCGCTAGAATCCGACACTCTGCAGACCCCATCATGACGGCGAAAAACAAGTCCTCCTTCGGCGGGTCGTTCCACCTGGGACGGCTGCTGGGCATTGACGTCCACCTGCACTTCACGTTCCTGCTGCTGCTGGCCTTCATCGGGCTGAGCCACGGGCTTGCCGGCCGCAGCGCGGCAGCGGCGTTGAGCGGCGTGCTGTTCTTTGCCGGCCTTTTCGTCTGCGTGCTGTTCCACGAATTCGGCCACGCCCTGGCCGCGCGCCGCTATGGCATCGGCACGCGCGACATCACCCTGCTGCCGATCGGCGGCGTCGCACGCCTCGAGCGCATGCCGGACAAGCCGTCGCAGGAATTCGTGGTCGCCCTGGCCGGCCCGGCGGTGAATGTCGTGATCGCGGCCGCCCTGTTTGCCGGCCTGTGGTTTGGGGGCCACTGGCAGCCTTTGGCGACGTTGAGCCCGACCCACGGCAACCTCTTCGAGCGCCTGCTGGTGGCCAACGTGTTCCTGGTAGTGTTCAACCTGCTGCCGGCCTTCCCGATGGACGGCGGGCGCGTGCTGCGCGCGGTGCTTGCGATGCGGATGCCTTACGCCCGTGCCACGCGCATCGCCGCGCGCATCGGGCAGGGGATGGCCGCAGTCTTCGGCTTTGCCGGTCTCTTCGGCAACCCGATGCTGCTGCTCATCGCGGTGTTCGTCTGGATCGGGGCGGCCCAGGAGGCGGCGGCGGTCGAGATGAAAACGTCGTTTGCGGGCGCGACCGTGCGCGAGGCGATGCTCACTGACTTCAGGACGCTGGGGCCCAGACAGACGCTGGCCGACGCCGCGCGCCTGGTGCTGGCCGGGTCGCAGCAGGATTTCCCGGTGGTTGATGGGGACTCGGTGGTCGGGATCCTGGCGCATCGCGAGCTGTTCCTGGCGCTGCGCGAGCAGGGCGAACTGACGCCGGTGGCGGACGTCATGCGCCGGGAGTTCGCGGTGCTGTCCGCCGACGCGCCGCTGGAAACCGCGCTGACGCCGGAGAACGTTGCGAAAGGTCTGGCCATGCCCGTGCTCGACCGCGGCCGCCTGGTCGGCCTCGTGACCGCGGAGAACGTGGGCGAGTTCTTCATGATCCGCGCGGCGCTGCAGGCCCGCGGCGGACGCGCCGCGCTCTCGCCCGGCTCCGCCACGCCCTCGAGTGGCCGGCCGCCCCGTTGGGCGCCGCCCCCGATCCTGGGCCGGCAGCCTGGGGCCTGAAGTGGCCGGCTCTTTTCAGCGACGGGCGGACCGAGTAAGCTGTTCTCGACCGATGCTGATTACGACGATGTTGGTGGCGGGCCTGGTGTGCCACTATGGCGGGGCCAAATGGCTCGTGCGCGGCGGCGCCTCGTTGGCGGTGCGCTTGGGCGTCCACCGCGTCTGCCTGTGGCATCTCGGGCCGAAGTCCTGACACCCCATGATGGCCGCCGCCCCCAACGCTGCTCCGGTGTCGACCGCCTTCCGGCTCAGGCGTTGCCTGGGGCGCGCCGGAGGGATGGCGCTGCTCTGGCTGGGCTTGAACGGCCTGGATGGGAGCTCATGGATTGTCGGCGGTCCCGTGGTGCTGGCCGCCGCCTGGATCAGCGTGAGGCTGCTGCCCGCCTTCTCCTGGCGCTGGTCCGCCGGCGGCGCGTTGGCTTTCGCCGCCTACTTTCTCCTCGAGTCCGTGCGCGGCGGCTGGGACGTGGCGCGGCGGGCTTTCTCGCCCCGGCTGGCGCTCTCGCCGGCCATCGTGTGCCATTCCTTCCACCTTCCCCCCGGCCCTGCGCGGTTGTTTTTCTGCAGTGCCATCAGTCTGCTGCCCGGGACCGCCGTGGTGGCCATTGCCGAGGAGTCGCTCTGCATCCACGTGCTCGACGGCTCGCCGCGGGTCGAGGAGGAGCTGCGGGCCCTGGAGCGACACGTGGGGGTGCTGTTTGGCCTGGAACTGACGGACGCGAGGGAGCCCGCCGCATGACTGCGTTCTATCTCAGCGCCGCCGTGGTCCTGCTGCTCACCATCGTCGTGGGATTGGGCCATGTCTTCCGCCAGCCGGGGCGCGCGGAGAGCCTGTTGGCGGCCTTGCTCTTTGGCAGCACGGGCGTGGCGCTGGTGCTGGTGCTGGGCGAGGGACTGGGCGTGGATCGGGCGCTGGACATCGCCCTGGTGTTCGCGCTGCTGGCGGCCGTGCTGGGCGTGGCCTTCGTGCTGCGCGGCTGGCCGGAAGACGGCTCGCAGGAGGACCGAAGGCGATGATCGTCCTGGACGTTCTGACCGGGCTTCTGCTGGTGGCGGCCCTGTTCTTCTTCGCCGCTGGCACCGTGGGCTTGTTGCGCTTTCCGGATCTCTATTCGCGACTGCACGCGCTGACCAAGGCGGACAACGTGGGCCTCGGCCTGACGGTTCTGGCGCTCATGCTGCAAGCCGAGAGCTGGCCTGAGGTGTTCAAGCTCGGCTTGATCTGGGTGATGGTGCTCGCGGCGAGCGCCACGGTCTGTTTCCTGATCGGCAACGAGGCGTACCGGCGTGGCGTGAAGCCGTGGACCCGGAGGTCGCCATGATGCTGCAGGTTTTCGACTGGATTCTGGTGCTGGTCCTGGTGGCGCTGGCGTGGCGTTGCCTGAACGACCGCGACCTGTTCCGGGCGGTCATCAAGTTCATCGCGCTGGGCCTGCTCCTCGCGGTGGCCTGGGTGCGGCTGCGGGCCCCGGACGTGGCCCTCGCGGAAGCGGCGGTGGGCTCCGGCCTGACCGGGGCCCTCATCCTGTCGGCACGGGTCCGCATGCGGCGACGCGAGCGGGCCGCCGCCCCGCACAACCCGTCGGGTCGGGAGGCGGCACGATGATGCGGCGTCTCAGCATCGGGGTGCTTTCGATCGCGCTGCTGGCGGCGCTGGGCTGGGCCGTGCGGTCGCTGCCCCCGGAACCGTCCGGCCTCACGGCGGCATCCCTGGCGAAGCTCCCTGAAAGCGGCGTCACGAATCCGGTGACGGCGGTGCTGTTGAACTACCGCGGCTACGACACGCTCCTGGAAGTGGGCGTGCTGCTGCTCGCCATCGTCGGGGTATGGTCGCTGCGCCGCAGCGAGTGGGCCGCCGCCGACCTGCGCGGCCGCCCGCTGTTGATGTCGCTGCTTCGCGTGCTGCTGCCGGTGCTCGTGCTGGCGGCGGGCTACCTGCTCTGGATTGGCGCGTTTGCGCCCGGGGGCGCGTTTCAGGGCGGGGCGTTGCTGGGCGGGGCGCTGGTGCTGGTGATTCTCGGCGGACTGGCGAGGCGATGGCTTCAACGCCAGCGGGGATTGCGGCTGGGACTCGCGCTGGGCGTGCTCGTCTTTGCGGCGGTGGGCGCGGCAGCCAAGGCGCTGACTGGCGGACTGCTCCAGTACCCGGCCGGCAGCGGCGGCCCTTGGATCCTGGTCATCGAGTCCGCCGCGATGATCTCGATCGGGCTGACGCTCGGGTTGCTCTATTGCGGCGGCAGACCCGGGGAGGATCCATGAGACCCGACATCGCCCATTCGGTGCGCGGAGGCCGGGGGCCCCGCTTCTCCCCACGGTGCCTCAGGACTGCCTGTTCCATCGGTTTGAGGTGCGCCTCGCCAGGTTCCCTGCGCCATGCCTGAGACCGACCCTCAACTCTACCTGTTCGGAGGCGCGGCGGTCTTCGTCATCGGGTTCTATTCACTGCTGGTTCAGGCGCAGTGGCTGAGGCGGATCATGGCCCTCAACGTCATGGGCAGCGGCGTGTTTCTGGTTTTCATCGCGCTCGGCGCGCAGACGCCCGGTCCGATTCCCGACCCGGTGCCGCACGCGATGGTCCTCACCGGGATCGTGGTGTCGGTTTGCGCGACCGGCCTGGCGCTGGCGTTGGCGGACCGGTTGCAGGCGGCCGCGGCCAGGACCGAACCGGGGCAGGGCCCGGAATCCGACCCGGCGGAGCGCGACGCCAAGGAGGAAAGCCGCGCATGACGTCCTCCTGGGCCATCGCCGGGCTGATCCTCGGGCCCCTCGCGGCGGCGGCGCTGGCGTTTGCCTTTCCCCGACGGGGGCGCTGGGCGGCATGGGCTGCGGCCTTGCTCTCGGCCGCCGGCCTGGGGGTGCTGACCCGCGACGTCCTGGCGGGCGGCGTTCAGATCCACCGCGTCGGCGGGTGGAGCGCGCCGCTGGGCATTGACCTGCGGGCGGACGGTCTGGCGGTGCTGATGCTGGCGATCACCAGCCTCATCGCCAGCGCGGTGACGCTCTACGCGAGACGGTATTTTCTCGCGGGACACGACACCGGGGCGCTTCACCGCGAGCGTTACTTCTGGCCGTTGTTCCTCTTCCTCTGGACGGGGCTGAACGCGCTCTTCCTGACCGCCGATCTCTTCAACCTCTACGTCACGCTCGAACTGCTCGGTCTCGCCGCCGTCATCCTGGTTGCCCTGGGGGGCGGGCGCGAGGCGCTGGCCGCGGCGATGCGCTATCTGTGGGTCAGCCTTTCGGCCTCGCTGTTCTACCTGCTGGGCGTGGCGCTCGTGTATGGCCAGTGCGCCACGGTGGATCTGCCTTCCCTCGCGGCGCGGGCACAGCCCGGACCCACCCTGGGGGTGGCGCTGGCGTTGATGACGGGCGGATTAATCGCCAAAGCCGCGCTCTTCCCGCTCCATTTCTGGCTCCCCCCCGCGCATGCCAACGCACCGACCCCCGTGAGCGCGCTGCTCTCAGCGCTCGTGGTCAAGGGTCCCTTCACCATTCTGTTGCGGCTCTGGTTCGAGGCGTTTCCCGGGTTCCTGACGCCCGCGGTGGCGCAGGGGTTCGGGGTGCTCGGTTCGGCCGCGATTCTCTGGGGCTCCGTCCACGCGCTGGTCCAGCCGCGGCTGAAGCTGTTGGTCGCCTACTCGACGGTGGCGCAGCTCGGCTATTTGTTTCTCCTGTTCCCTTTGGCGGCGGGCCGCGAAGGCGGTTTCCTCGGCTGGAGCGGCGGCCTGATCTTCCTTGGCGCGCACGCCTGCGCGAAGGCGGCGATGTTCCTGAGTGCCGGGAATATCCTGCAGGCGGCCGGCCATGACCGGATCAAGGATCTCGAGGGGCTCACGCAGGGAGTGCCCCTCTCGGCCTTTGCGTTCGGCTTGGCGGGCTTGAGCCTGGTGGGCCTGCCGCCGAGCAGCGGGTTCGCAGGCAAATGGCTGTTGCTGGGGGCCGGCCTTGCGCAGGGCCAGTGGTGGTGGGTCGCCGTGATCCTGGCGGGCAGCCTGCTCGCGGCCGCCTATGTCATCCGGGTGCTGACCCGTGCCTTCACCCAAGTCCCTGGTCGCGCGATGCCGGATCCAATACCCCCCGCGATGGAATGGACGGCACTGGCCTTGGCCCTGCTGGCCGTCGGGCTGGGCCTGGCCGCCCGGTGGCCGGCGGACCTGCTGCGGTGGGGCGCGCCCGCGGCCCTGGAGTCCTCGACTTCTGGAAGCTGTGGTCAACAGGTCAAGTCGGGCCCGGTCCGGTTCCAAGCCTTCCCTCCTTCCTTCGAGGACTCTATGTTAGCGAGGCGCAGAGCAGAGGGTCCGAAAAGGCGGGAAGGCTTGATGGGGTCGCGGAATTCGCCGGGTCTGAGGCGCGCCTCGCTAGTGTGGTGTCCCTCAAATGGGTGGACATTCGTTGCGCCCAAAACGGCCTGGGACGAGGACCTCGGCGAGCTCGGTCGAGCCGCGCGAGGAGGGAGTGTATCCCTGGCGATACTCGACCGACGGAGCAACGAAGCCCCAGGCCGTTTTCGGCGCAACCCCTTGGGCGGCCGTTCTTTTGCCACCAGACGGCGTTGCTCGCTTCTCACAGATCTCTGCGGATATGCTCGTCGCTCGCGCCTTGTCTGGCGGCAAAACTCCTGGCCGCGAATGTCCATCCATTTGAGGGACACCACACTAGGA
>Ga0209096_1000151_pt1 | contig 102207 bp, 98 predicted proteins | sample AD_UKC034_MetaG_FD_184407 | JGI IMG/M metagenome (GOLD analysis project Ga0209096, IMG submission 184407) | Active sludge microbial communities of municipal wastewater-treating anaerobic digesters from USA - AD_UKC034_MetaG (SPAdes) (version 2) | ecosystem: Engineered > Bioreactor > Anaerobic >... | reverse complement strand
ATCCGAATATCAAGCCTTTTTACCTGATTACGACGAAGACGGAAAAGATCCATCTGCTTGAGAAATGCGGCGTTGACGGGACCGTGATCATTCCTTTCGATTCGCATTATGCAAAAACCACGGCAGAACAATTCGTTCAGGATTTTTTGTGGAAAAAACTGTTCATCTCGAAAATTATTATCGGCCATGATTATGTCTTTGGACAAGCCAGGCAGGGTAACGACGCGTATCTGAAACTTCACGGCAGAAAGTTGGGCTTTTCCGTAGAAGTGATTCCGGCGTTTACCATTGACGACGAAATTGTCAGCAGTACGCTGATTCGCAACTATATTCTGGATGGCAATCTCCGTTCGGCAACACGTTTTATGGGACGTCATTACAATGTTGCCGGCAGGGTGGTCAAGGGAGCGGGACGGGGTACCGGTTTGGGTTTTCCCACAGCGAACATCGAACCGGAAAAGGAACTGCTGCCACCGCCGGGTATTTACGCGGCATTTGTCATGGTGGAGGATAATAAATATATGGCAGCGCTGAATATCGGAGTGAAACCGACTTTTGAAGATTATACCTATACGTTTGAGGCCTTTTTGCTGGATTATGCGGGCAACCTGCGCGGTCAAACAATAAATGTTCTGTTTGTGGAGAAGTTGCGGGATATTGTCAAATTTGACAGTCCCGAAAGCTTGAAGCGTCAGATCGCTGCGGATGTGGAAAGAACAAGAGAACTATTGAAGGTCAATTAAATGATATTAAAGGAGAAGAAATATGTTGAAAATTGCCATTGTGGGCGCAACCGGCATTGTCGGTCAGCAAGCGATCGTTAGTCTTTTGGGGCATCCCTGGTTTACCATTACCAAACTTGTCGCTTCGGAGCGTTCGGCTGAAAAGAAATATATTGACGCATTGCGTGACGCCAACGGTTCCATCCGCTGGTGGTGCCCGGAAGAACTTCCCCCGGAGATTGCAAATATGATTGTGGAGGAAGCGGGAAGCTTTGACCCGGCTTCGGTGGATATAATTTTTTCGACCATGGATGCCGGTCCCGCCAAAGATCTGGAACCCAAATATGCAAGGACGACGCCGGTGATCAGCACCGCATCGGCGTTTCGTTATGAAGAGGATACTCCGATTCTGGTGGGCGGCGTCAACATGGAACATGCGGCGCTTCTGGATGTTCAGCGGAAAAATCGTGGATGGAAGGGGTTTATTTCTCCCAAATCCAATTGTACCATTGCGGGGCTGGTGGTGTCTTTGAAACCGATTCTGGACAATTATGGCGTGAAACAGGTCATGATGACCTCCCTGCAGGCCATGTCCGGTGCGGGGCGCACTCCCGGTCTTTCCGCCATGGACATGATGGAAAATGTCGTTCCATATATTTCCGGAGAAGAGCCGAAAGTCGAAACCGAACCTCAGAAAATTCTGGGAAAGCTTGCCGGTGATAAAATCGTTAACGCACCGTTCGGCATTACCGCTGCTTGTAATCGCGTGCCTGTTCTCGATGGCCATCTGGTTTGCGCGTTTGTGCAGACGGAGAAGCCTTGCTCGCCGGAAGACGTGAAAAACGTGATGATGGAATATGGAAAGGATTTTGCTGAGTTACACCTTCCCAGTTCCCCTGCGCATCTGATTGATGTGACCGATGATCCGTTCCGTCCTCAACCGCGCGTTGATCGCGACAAAGGTGGAGGCATGACGGTTACGGTGGGGCGTATCCGTAAGGATCCGATCATCCCCAATGGGATCAAATATGTTTGTCTGGCTCACAACACCAAGCTGGGCGCAGCTAAAGGTGCTTTGCAAACCGCGGAATATCTGGTTAAGAATTATCTGAAGCTGGTTTAAGATCGGCCTTCGGGCTGTTGATGGTTTTTTACAGCAAATTCATGGGCGGTGGCGCAAAATATATGAGCGCCACCGCCTTTTTGATGACAGGAACAGGAATTTAAGCAGCCAGTTTTATGGCGTCTTTTTTATTGGAGCGGCGCCAGATGCCCATTTTTTCTGCATCCCGAATCAGATCTTCACGAAAATCCGGATGGGCGATGTTGATTAATGCCTCCGCGCGTTCCCAGGTGCTTTTGCCTTTCAGTACCGCAGTGCCGTATTCCGTGACGATATAATGGGAGATGGTTCGGGGAATGGTGACAATCGAGCCTTGTTCCAGAAAAGGCCGGATACGTGATTTCAGTTGGCCCTGCTTGTCCATTTTAGTCGAAGAAAGGCAGATGAAGGATTTGCCGCCCCTGGAATGATAGGCGCCAAAAATATAATCAAACTGACCGCCTGTTCCGGAGATTTGACGGACGCCCGTGGATTCAGAGGAAACCTGGCCGTAAAGATCGACTTCAACCGCGTTGTTGATAGCCATCATGTTGTCGTTGGAGGCAATTCTCTGTGGATTGTTGGTGTAATCTACGGAATATGAAGCGCAGCAAGGATTCCTGTCCAGAAAATCGTAGAGCTTCTGGCTGCCCAGGGCAAAGGTGTAAACCATTTTTCCGATATCCGAACCCTTTTTCCGGTTTGTCACGCGACCTGCTTCGTACATATCTACAAAGGCATCGACCAGCATTTCCGTATGGACGCCCAGATCTTTGAGATCCGAATGGGCAATCAGCATGCCGACCGCATTGGGCATGGCTCCAATGCCCAGTTGAATGCAGGCGCCGTCAGTCAGTTCGTTGACGATCAGAGAGGCAATCTGTTTATCCACATCGGAAACAGTGGGCAGAGGAACGGAAATCAAGGGTTTATTGTCCGATTCAACGATGAAATTCACCTCGGAAATATGGATCGCTTCGTTGAGACCGCCGCAGCAGTAAGGAACCTGGTTGTTGACTTCGACAATGACGGTTTTGGCATGATCCGCGATGCATTTTGAGATGGAATTGGAAGGCCCGAAGTTAAAGTAGCCGTTGGCGTCCATAGGCGCGACCTTGACCATGAAAACATCAGAGTCCAGAAGATCATAAAGAGACGGTCCTTCATGGTAGAGCAGGGGAATGTAATTGCACAATCCCTTATCGTGAAGAATCCTGTCTCCGCCGCCGAAATGCCAGTTGTTGTAAATAAATTTTTCTCTTGTGGGATCTGCCGTGGCTACCGCAGCCAGGCCCGGAAAAGTGACGGCGCGTATCTTTACATCTTCCAGTTCGTCGACCCTCCGGGCTAAAAACCTGTCCAGGTAAGTGGGAGCGCAGGCGAAATGCCCGTAGTCCACCCAGTTTCCGGATTTTACCACCATTGCCGCTTCTTCTGCGCTGATTTTCTTTGCCGCGTATTCTTCTGCGTATTTCATAACCTGCCTCCTGAATGTTATTTTTGCCTCATTTACGGCTTCAATATAAACGGAAGACAGAGATTTGAAAATCCGCACGATGCTGTTTTGTACGTGCCTGAAAGGATGACCTGGAAATAGGCAAAATGCCTATTTCCGGTCGTCTATTCCCCTTGACTCTGGACCCATTGAACTGCCCGGCGGACCAGATCGGGTGAGCTTTTGATTCCCAGTTTCAACTTGATTTTTTCGCGGTAGGTGCCGACGGTTTTAATGCCCACATGAAGTCTGTCACCGATTTCTTGCCGGCCCATTCCCCTTCCGATCAGGGTAAACACTTCCAGCTCGCGGTCTGAAAGAGTATCAATGGGATTTTGAGATGGTGCAGAAGGCTTTCCGGTCATCATGCCCAGAAAGGATTCGACAACGGATTCGCTGAAAAACTTTTTACCCGCCAAAACATGGCGAATGGCATCAATGACCTTGCCGGTCATCTCCTGTTTCATGATATATCCTTTGGCGCCCGCCCGAAGCACCCGTTCGGCATAAATGGATTCATCATGCATGGAGAGCACCAACACCGGCAGATCGGGAATCTGCTCATGGACACTCTTGATCAGTTCCAGGCCACTGGCTCCTTTCAGCGTAAGATCGACGATCATCATGTCCGGCCGGATTTTTTTTAGGATTTTACCGGCCTCGATGACATCCTCCGCTTCACCGCAGATTTCCATATCTTTTTCCTCATTGATGAGATGGGCCAGACCTTTGCGGAAAATCGGATGATCTTCGACGATCATGACTTTTGCTTTGCGAGACATTGAATGATTGTGCCTCCTTGAGGATGGTTGAAAATTTCCAGTGTTCCGTCCATCATACGCGCACGGTGAGCCATGATGCTCAGTCCCAATCCTTTCGGCTTTTCCTTGTTTTGGATGATACCGGTTCCGTTGTCGGCAATGGACAGGCGCAGAACATTTTTTCGTGAGGCCATGCGGATTTCGATGGCGGAAGCCCGGCCGTGCCGGATGGCGTTATTGACGGATTCCTGGATGATCTGGTACAAGTGTACCGCTGTTTTGTTATCCTTGATGGATACGGTCTTGCCCATCAGCACTTTGCAGGAAACGCCAAAGACGCTTTGGATGTGGGCGGCAAATTCCCTAATCGCCGGAGCCAGTGTATTCTCATCCAGATAAATCGGGCAAAGACCCCGGGCCAGAGATCGTGTTTTAGTAATGGCATTCCGGATCAGATCGACGATGTCTCTGCTGATCTCCGCTTCCTGCAGGTGCTGTGCGTTTAGTCGATTGGTCAACAGCTTTCCCATCGCTTCGATTCCGATCAGGTGTTGCTGCAAATCATCATGTAGATCCTGACCGATTTGCTGCCTTTCCCGCTCGCTGATATCCAGAATTTCCTTTTCCAGACGTTTTTGCTCCGTGACATCAGCAAAGACGGAGATCATGCAGGTTTCTCCGCTTAACTCAATGGTATCGGCGGAATAGATTCCCATTCGCATTTCTCCCGATTTGGGGCGGAAGAACACCTCTTCGTTTTGCAGGCTGCCTCGCTTCAGCAGTTTATCGATCAATTCCCGCCGGTATTCCTCTGACGGCCATACATTGAGTTCAACGGACGAGTGATCAATCGTTTCTTCGCGGGTGCGGCCCGTAATACGCAGAAAGGTATCGTTAACATCAATGAAACGACCATCCTTTAAGGTACTGATCGTCATGGCATCCGGACTGGAGCGGAAAGCCTTGGCAAATTTCTCTTCGGAATGAAGAACGGCCACCTCTGCCTTTTTCCTTTCGGTGATGTCCGTGAAAATGCCGAAAGTGCCAATATATCTGCCTTTGGTATCATACAAGGGTTTGGGAGAGACGATCGTGTAAATGACCTCGTTGTTCTTTTTTCGCCAGGCTACTTCGTATGGATTATAATGATCCTGGCGTCGAATCAGATGATCCAGCCAGATTTTCTGGTAGTCCTCGAGGATAAGTTCAATGACTGATCGACCGATGAGCTCCTTGCGTGAATAGCCGATCATCTGACACATTCGGTCGTTCACGTAAGTGACCAATCCGTGCTCATCCTGAACGCCGAGACCGTCATTCATGGTTTCGACAAGAAGCCGGTACTTTTCTTCGCTGGTGCGAAGGGCATCCTCGGCATTGATTCTTTCTGTGATATCCAGAAGGGAGGCGACACTCTGATTGGTGCCGGGAATCACGGCCACGGTCAGGTAGCAATACCGGATATCCCCATGTTTGTTGACGACGCGTGCTTCATAGTTTCGAGGCGCAAGAGAGGGATCGCTGCGCCTTCGATAGTGGTATTCCACCATCTGACGGAGGTCATCCGGATGAATGAACTCTGTCCAGCTTCGTTTTCCCTCGACCTCTTCACGGGGAATATTTGTCAGTTTTTCATATTCCGTGTTGACCATGATGATCGTCGTGTCCCGATCAATCAGGATGGTTGCCGCCCCCGTGTTTTCAAAAATAGTCCGGTACTTCCGCTCAGACTCCATAAGCGTTTCTTCCGCCTTTTTCCAACGTGCTTCGGAAACTTCCAGATCTCGCACACGTGCTTGAAGGTGGACAATCTCCTGTTGAAGTTCTTCAATGCTTATGGAATTTTTCATATGTTTCCCTCATATGTTCATGCCATATCGCCCGCATTCCGGAATGTAAAGAGGAAATATGACCAAAGGCGGAGCAAAAATTTTTTTATGGCCTTTTCTTTACATTGGAGCAGTCCGTAATTAGAATAGAAAAAATTTATCCAATAGAAGGAGGAATTATGCGGCTTGCAGAGTATTTTGAAAAAGCCGAAGGCATCGGGATTCTTTCCACGGCTGATTCGAACGGAAAGGTTAACGCGGCTGTTTACGGAAGACCACATGTTATCGACGAAAAGACCATTGCCTTTATTGCCGCAGACCGGTTGACGCATGCCAATCTGCAGGACAATCCATCCGCCGCGTATCTATTTAAAGAAAATGGTTCCTTTACCGGAAAGAGGCTCTATCTGACGAAAAGCCGCGAAGAGGAAAACTCGCCGCTTATTGATGAAATTCGCCGCAGAAAACCCGGGAAAAGTGAAGATCAAGGAAAAAAAGAATCGAAGTATCTCATTTATTTTACGGTCAATCATGTTTTACCTCTGATCGGCGATGGCCTATAGCGGTTTTTGTTTTTCTGCCGGATTTTTCTGGTGCGATACAAGGGAAAATGATAAAATCCTTTTAAAATAAATAGATTACAGGAGAAAACCCTATGAAGGTTTTTATGACGGGAGGCACGGGTTTTGTCGGAACCTATCTTGAGAAGTGTCTGGTGCGGGAAGGCCATCACGTTACCATTCTGGCCCAGGAGCCCATCCGAACCGTCTTGAAAGTTCCGGGACGCGAATATCTGATCGGTAATCCCAATGTGCCGGGGAAATGGCAGGATTCAGTGAAAGATCAAGATGTGATTATTAATCTGGCGGGTGCCTCCATTTTCAGCCGCTGGACGGACCAGCAAAAAAAGATTCTTCGTTCCAGCCGCATCGACACAACACGCAATCTGGTCGAGGCTCTGCCGAAAGACGCCAGGCATATTTCTTTTTTCAGTACATCAGCTGTTGGATATTACGGTTTTCATGAAGACGAAGAACTGATTGAATCGTCGCCGGCGGGGAAAGATTTTCTGGCGCAACTAGCGCGGGATTGGGAAACAGAGGCCATGCGTGCAAAGGACAAGGGGGCTCGTGTGGTCATCACCCGGTTCGGCATTGTCTTGGGTCCAAATGGCGGTGCCCTGGCTCAGATGGTTCCACTTTTTCAATTCTTTCTGGGTGGCCCGCTGGGCAGTGGACGGCAATGGTTTTCTTGGATTCATCTTCAAGATCTTGCTGAATCCATCCTGTTTTTAATAAAGCATCAAGAACTGTCCGGTGCGGTGAATATCTGCTCTCCCTGTCCTGTACGGAATAGCGAACTCGGACATGCCATCGGCCGAGTTCTCCATCGGCCATCATTTATGCCCGCACCCGGATTCATGATCAAACTGGTTCTCGGTGAATTTGGCTCCGTCCTGCTCAAAGGGCAGCGAGTGATTCCGCGCCGCCTGCTGGATACGAAATTTGTTTTTCAGCATCCGGAAATTGAGGCGGCAATTCGGAACATTCTCCGCGGTTGAAGTGGAGCCGTTTCTGGAAGTTGTTTTTCATGCCGGGAAGTGCTATGAGAAAAACCTTCCTGATCCGTGTGGTGTTTGTATGATGTCCCTTTTTCGGGGATACCCACAATGAAATAATGCTAGGAGACGACTCTATGAAACCAGGAAAGCGCAGAAATTCTTTACAGATAGCCTGCTTGATTGTGACCATGGCCGTTTTTTTTGGCTGCTCTTCCGCTCAAGAAGAACAAAGTGTGTTGGATCCCTTACATTTAGAGAAGGCCAAATCCACGAAATCTTGCCCTCAATGCGCTTTATACGGCGCTAATTTTGCCGGAGAGGATTTGCGCACGGCAAACCTGAGCGGCGCAAATTTAAGGGGTGCGAATTTGAGCAAAGCAAATCTTATGGGGGCCAATCTGACGGGAGCGAACTTGAAAGATGCCAATTTGAGTTATGCCAAGCTTTTTAACGCCGACTTGAGTGGCAAGGCAAGTTTGCGCAACGCCAATCTGTTTGGGGCGGATTTACGCATGGCGAAAATGAATGACGCAGATTTGTTTAATGCCAATTTGAGTGGGGCCGATCTCAGCAATGCCAATTTGAGTGGGGCCTACCTTTTAGGGACATTCTTGAGTGATACCATCTGGACGGACGGCTCAAAATGCAAAAACGGCTCCATTTCGGAATGCGTGAAATAATGAATCCGTATCGGAATGGTCTGATTCGACGGCGTTATTCGCCGATGATTTTCACTAAAACCCGTTTTTTTCTGGCGCCGTCGAACTCCCCATAGAAAATCTGTTCCCACGGTCCGAAATCCAGCTTACCTTTGGTGACGGCCACAACAACTTCCCGGCCCATAATCTGCCGCTTTAAATGAGCATCCCCATTATCCTCACCGGTCCGATTGTGGCGGTAAAAAGATACGGGTTCGTGAGGCGCAATCTTTTCCAGCCATTCCTCATAATCCTGATGCAAACCGGATTCATCATCATTGATAAAAACGGAAGCGGTAATATGCATTGCGTTGACAAGAACCAGTCCTTCGGTAATTCCGCTCTCCAGCAGACAGTCTCTGACTTGATGGGTAATGTTGATGAAGGCTCTTCTTTGAGGAATATGGAACCAGAGCTCTTTTCGATAGGATTTCATATATTTTCCTGTTCCAAAATGACGAAATTTGCCGGTTCAATGGCGAAAACTGAACCGGCAAGAAAGCATCGTGATCAGGCAACCGTTAAACCTTTGTTACGCAAATAGTTTTTAACATCCTGAATTTTCAATATCCGGAAATGAAATACAGAAGCCGCCAGCAAAACGGATGCACCACCTTCAATGACGGCATCATAAAAATCCTCCAGTTTGCCCGCGCCGCCGGAAGCAACGACAGGCAGTGTCACGGCGGAGGAAATAGCTTGGGTAAAGGGAAGATCATAGCCGGCCTGGGTGCCGTCTCCATCCATGCTGGTGGGTAAAATAACGCCCGCGCCCAGTTCCTGGCAGGTTTTTGCCCATGCCACGGCATCCCGTGCAACAGGGAGAGTGCCGCCGGAAACCACCAGTTCAAAACCGGAAGGCATGATCGGGTTTCTTTTTGCATCAATTGCCACGGTGATTTTATCTGCCCCGTATTTTTCAGAAGCCTTTCGTACCAGATCGGGAGAATTCACCGCTGCGCTGTTCATGGATACATTGCTTGCCCCCGCGTCTAAAACCATTGCAATGTCCTCCAGTGAAGATATGCCGCCGCCAACCGTGAGTGGAATCTTTATGGCCTGTGAAACTTTTTTCACCCATTCCAGACGGGTTTTGCGGTTTTCAAGCGTGGCGGCAATGTCCAGCATTGCCAGTTCATCTGCGCCTTCATCCTGGTAAAACGCGGCATTTTCGACCGGATCCCCTGCGTCCTTGATATCCACAAAATGAACTCCTTTTACCACGCGTCCGTTTTTCATATCTAAACAAGGCATGATTTTAATCGTCTTCATCTTCATCTCCTTTCCAAAGAAACAAATAAATTTAAAGGTTTTCCCATTCTGGTGATGATGTGTAAACTGAACTGGTAAATTTTACAATAAATTATTCTTGACAAAATATATTAATTGGTATATTGGTTCAACCAATGGACCAATTAAGGGCGGGAGAATAGACAAAATGACAGGAAAAAAAGTTTTTGCACAGCCGATTTCGCGTTTCCGGCTTCATGACGAAATTGTGACGGTTTTGCAAAATAAAATTTTATCCGGTTCTCTTGCACCGGGAGAAAAAATTCCACCGGAACGAGAACTTGCCGAAACTTTTTCTGTAAATCGAGCCACGGTTCGTGAAGCATTGCGTAAATTGGAAATTCTGGAACTTATCGAGATTCGGCATGGTAACGGTTTATATGTGAAAAATTATCTGGACAGCGGAAATTTGGATATTATCAAAGCCGCTTCCCGTGCGGATGGGAGTAAGCAGGTGATTCTGGACATTCTCGAAGCCAGGAGATTCCTTGTGCCTCAAATGGCTTATCTGGCGGCTGAAAGATGCACACCTGCCGACCTGGAGGAACTGGGGCAGACGGTTTTCCGGACAGATTTGAACATGCTTGAGCAGGATATTCAAGTTCATTCGATGATTGCCCGATGCACACACAATCTGCTGTGCACGGTCGGCCTGAATTTCTTCAATCAGATCTTTCGTGATTACGGACATCTTTATTTCCATGACGAATGCAATGTACAACGTTCCCGGGAATTTCATAAAAGCATTTATGAGGCTATTAAAAACCGTCAGCCGAAGGAAGCCAAAAGAATCATGAAGGATGTCATGATTTACGCAGAAGAAGCCGTCAAGGTGCATCTGGAAAACGCAGGACAGTAAAAGGAGCTATAAAATGGATAGATTTATTGAGAACTATGAAGGGGAAAAGTTTGACGTTCTGGTAATCGGAGGGGGCATTACCGGCGCTTCGGTTGCGTATGAGGCGGCTGCACGAGGATTGAAGACCGCACTTTTGGAAAAAAAAGACTTTTCTTGGGCGACATCGGCGGTCACATCCAAATTGATCCATGGAGGTTTGCGGTATTTGGCCAATGGAGAAATCGGCCTGGTACGCGAATCGCTTCGGGAACGCCGAGTACTGGAGAATATTGCTCCCAATTTTGTTTATCCGATGCCCATTTTGATGACTCACTATAAGAAACCTCTTAAAAACCGTAAATGGGTTGTGAAAGCAGGCATGTTGATTTACGATTTGCTTTCCTACGACAAAAAAAGTACCTGGGATGCAGGGAAAAGAATTCCAAGTCATAAGACGATTTCCCGGCGGGCCGTTATGGAAGATGAAAGGAATGTGCGTACTGACGGCCTGACAGGTGCTTCCCTGTTTTATGACTGTATCAGCATCTTTCCTGAGCGACTGACGTTGGCTTTTATCAAGTCGGCGGTTGCTTGCGGCGCCAAAGTATCCAATTATGTCAAAGTGGAAGGATTTCTCAACGACGATAAGAAAAATATTCTGGGCGTTAAGGTCAAAGACCTTCTATGCAATAAAGAAAAGAAAATATTCGCTTCCGTGACAGTGAACTGCGCGGGACCCTGGGCCGACATTCTGACTGGTCTTGCCAAAACCAACTCGTCAAACGGAACTTCTTTACGCCGTTCTGAAGGAATTCACATTATCACCAAAAAGAAGCTGCTTTCCGGAAAATATGTTGTCGCTTCGATGACTCCGGCGGGAAGGCATTTTTTTCTCATTCCCTGGCGCGGCCATACCATTATCGGAACAACGGACAAGCCTTTTGTGGGGGATCCGGATGCTTACTGTGTCACCAAAACCAGCATTTTAGAGTTAATTGACGATGTAAACAGTTCCTTTGGCGACGGAAAGCTGTGCTTTGCGGATGTCGTGCATGCCTACGGGGGGTTGCGCCCTCTGGTGGAAGAGCAGACGGAAGAAACCTATTCCAGTTCGAGGCGTTATGAGATTCTGGACAACAAGGAAAGCGGTCTTGACGGTCTGATTACCGTGGAGGGTGGAAAATATACAACCAGCCGAAATCTGGCCGAAAAATGTGTGGACCTCGTTGATGCAAAGCTTAGCAGACCGCGTGTAAAAAGCAAGACGGCCAAGCGGCATCTTACCGGTTGCGGAATTGAAAATTTATCAAATTTTTTAAATGAAATTCATAAACACAGCAAAAACGGCTTTGGCTTTGCCACACTTGATTATCTTGCACGTTGCTATGGAACGGATTGTTCCCAAGTTACCAACCTGGCGCATGGGAACTCTGCTTTGTCTGAAAGCCTCAATGATGATGGCGAAATTCTTGCGCAAGTAATTTACGCCGTACGGGAGGAAATGGCACGCACGCTTCCGGATATTGTTTTACGTCGTACCGGGATTGGCACATTGGGAAATCCTGGAGAAAGTATTCTGCGCAAGGTGGCAGCGGTTGCCGCTGAAGAATTGCATTGGAGTCCGGAAAAAACGGAGAAAGAAATATCAGAAATGATCAACATGCTGAAACTGCCGGAAGTGTAAATGTTTTTTGGGAACAGACAGTTTAAAGGCAAAAAGCAGGGAGGAAAAGCAGATGACAAAAACGAAATTCAGGCCGGACTGGACGGAAACGCCTCCACCTTCGGGAACCTACCGATCCATTTTTAAATATGGAAACTTAAATCAATTCAAGCATCCCAGCGATGCCTGGTATGAAATGATGAAGCGAGATTTTCATTTGCAGGATCAGAACTTTTCCCGAAAAACGGAAGAAGGGTTAAGCCAGGTTTCCATCAATCGCCCTGTTTTGCTGAAACCGAGTCAAATCGATGCCATTTCCAATATTGTCGGCAGGGATCAGGTAGAAACGGATGACTACTGCCGTGTGAAGTACGCATCAGGAAAAACGACCGAAGAGATGCTGGAACTACGCCGGGGCATTGTTCGGGAAGTGGCGGATATTGTTGTGCATCCGCGGAATAAACATGATGTCCGTAAAATGGTTGAATATTGTCATCAGGAATCGATTCCGGTAACGGTTTTCAGTGCCGGTTCTTCTGTAAACTTCGGCTGCCGGCCGTCGCGGGGAGGGGTGTCGCTGGTCATCAGTACGCACATGAATAAACTTCTTGAAATCAATGAACAAAACCAGACGGCGCGGGTTCAGCCGGGGATGTTTGGACCTGCTTATGAAGATGCATTAAACCGTGCCCCGGAACTTTTTCAAACTCAACGTCGTTATACCTGTGGTCACTTTCCTCAATCTTTCGAGTACTCGACGGTGGGCGGCTGGGTGGTGACGCTGGGATCCGGGCAGGCCTCCACCTATTATGGGGACGCTTATGATATTGTATTCAGCCAGGAATATGTCACGCCCGTCGGAACATTCAAGACATTGGATTATCCAGCAACGGCAACCGGTCCCAAAGTAAATGATATTTTGAAAGGTTCAGAAGGTTCTTTCGGTATTTTAGTGGAAGTGACCATGAAAATCTTTCGCTTCATGCCGGAAAACCGCACCCGCTTCAGTTTTATGTATCCCTCATGGGAAGCTGCCGTTCTGGCCAGCCGGGAAATCATGCAGTCGGAATTTGGCAGGCCGGCTGTATATCGCATCTCCGATCCGGAAGAAACCGATCGGGGGTTGAAACTCTACGGAATGCCGGATGTTGCAGATAAAGTATTGATATTGCGAGGATATAAGCCGATGCAGCGCTGTCTTTGCCTTGGCAACGTTGAAGGAGACCGAGACTATACACGCCTGGTCGCTCGGAAAATCAAGGCAGTTGCCAGGCGCTACGGTGCGATGTCTCTGGGGGGGTATGCCACGCGCAAGTGGGAGCACAGCCGTTATACGGAGCCTTACATGCGAGAGGATTTGGGCGATTACGGCATTGTCATTGACACGTTGGAGGCGGCGGTAACCTGGGACAATCTCCACCGGCTGCACAAGGGAGTTCGCGCCTATATCAAAAGCCGGCCGGATACAATGTGCATGACACATGCTTCGCACTTTTATCCGCAAGGGACCAATCTTTATTTCATTTTTATTGCCAGGATGGACGGTCTTGAAGAATTTCAGAAATTCCAGCGGGGGATCATTGACCACATCCAGAAAAATGGCGGGTCGTTAAGTCATCATCACGGTGTGGGGCGAATGATTGCTCCCTGGATGGAAACGCATCTGGGAAAAGAGCAGATGGCGGTTTTGCGTGCGCTAAAAAGTCATTTTGATCCTCATAATATTATGAATCCCGGCGGGCTGCTGGAATAAAAGCAATCAGGATCATAACCATGGAAAAGAGAAAAAATCGTGACGGAGAATTGATTTTATCGTTTGATGCGGGGACCCAGTCCATCCGTGCGGCACTGATTGACCTTTCCGGAAATATTGTGCAAATTGTCAAACGGAGGATTGAACCCTATTTTTCGGTACAACCCGGCTGGGCGGAGCAGAATACCGATTATTATTGGAAAACGCTTTGTGATGCCTGTCAGATACTTTTAGGCGGTGTAGACAGGGCATCGCGGGAGGCGATTGTGGCCGTGACACTGACCACGCAGCGTGCCACCATGATCAATATCGGTGAAGACGGACGGTCACTGCGTCCTGCCTGTCTCTGGCTTGACCAGAGAAAAGCAAATCCGGAGAAAATTCTTCCTTCTTTTGCCAAACCGCTCCTGAAAGCGGCAGGGTACTGGGATCAGGTGAACAATGCGGTTCAGAGCTGTCAGGCCAATTGGATTCGTCAGAATCAGCCGGATGTATGGGAAAAAACCCATAAATATTTGCTGCTTTCGGGATATTTTACCTACATGCTGACCGGTGAGTTTGTGGATTCGGTAGCCAATAACGTCGGTTATCTTCCCATTGACAACAAAACCTATGATTGGGCGGGAAGATTCGACATCAAATGGCGTCTCTTTCCCATTGAAAAGGAAAAACTGCCCCGCCTGGTCAAACCTTCCGAAGTGCTGGGACGGATTACTGCACGGGCCGCAAAAGAGACCGGATTAACGGAGGGATTGCCTGTGATCGCCGCCGGAACGGATAAGGGTTGCGAAATGCTGGGCGCGGGCTGTCTGACGCCGGAAACCGGCTGTTTAAGTTTTGGAACTACCGCCACTTTTAACACAACCGGAAAAAAGTACATCGAACTGATATCGATGATTCCTCCGTATCCCGCTTCCGTGCCCGATTCCTATTACACAGAAGTGATGATTTACCGGGGATTTTGGATGGTCAGTTGGTTTCGGGATGAATTCGGTATGCTGGAAAAGCAGATTGCCGAAAAAGACAACATGGTCCCGGAAAAACTTTTTGATGCCTTGATTGAAAAAGTGCCGCCCGGTTCGATGGGCCTTATTCTTCAGCCGTACTGGTCGCCGGGGCCTAATACGGATCCGTTTGCAAAAGGGTCGATCATCGGTTTCGGGGATGTCCACAACCGGGCTTATCTTTATCGCGCCATTTTGGAAGGACTGGTTTACGGACTTCGGGAAGGAGCGGAATTTACTCAAAAGCGGACGAAAACGGCTATTACGCGCCTCAGAGTGTCTGGTGGCGGTTCGCAAAGTGATATGGCCATGCGTATTGCCGCAGATATTTTTGGTTTGCCCGCGGAACGTCCCCATACTTATGAAACCTCGGCTCTGGGTGCTGCTATTGATGCGGCTGTGGGGCTTGGACTTTATCCGGATTTTCCCTCCGCAGTGAAAGCCATGACCCGGGTCAGGGAGGTTTTTGAACCGGTTGCTGATCATCACCAACTTTACGACCGCCTGTACCGGGAAGTCTATCTGTCCATCTATGGCCGCTTGAGGCCTCTTTTTGAAAAAATCCGTGACATTACGGGTTATCCTTCCAACTGCCGGAAGTTAGACGAGGCACAATAGGAGAGGGGCAAGGGATGATGATCTATCTTTATCGTTTGCCCATCATCCACCCATCTCCCTCTCGTCCAAAATCATCTTGACACGTCATTTCCCGTCTCTTATAGTCAACTCGCTTTACATAACGCAAAATAATCGCAGGGAAGGAGAGGCGGCATGGAACAATACAACAGCATTCAATGGGAAATTGTTGAAAAGGGATTAGGCGTTTTGACGCTAAACCGGCCAAAGGCCTATAACTCGGTCAACGGAGAGATGTTGGACGAACTGGAGGCTTTCTGGCATAAACGGTTGTATGATCTGGATACGCTGGTCATCTTGCTGCAAGGCGCGGGAGAGAAAGGTTTTTGCGCCGGTCTGGATATGAAATACGTGATGGAAAATGCGGCGCAACTAGGCAATCCCCGAGAAATGTACAAGTTTCAGGCGCGTTTAGGGAGAATCAATCTTGCCATGCGCAGAGCACCGCAGCCTATTATTGGCTTGTTTTTTGGAGCAGCGGCAGGCGTGGGTTTTAGTTTTGCTTTAGCGTCGGATATACGAATCATCACTCCTGACGCCCGTTTTTGCGCCGCTTATATCAATATCGGCCTGGGTGGGGCGGATATGAGCTGCAGTTATCTGCTGCCGCGAATTATTGGAGCAGGACGCGCCTATGAAATCATGTATCTGGGAGAATTTATATCCTCCAGTGACGCTTTGAATCTGGGGATGGTAAGTAGAATGGTTCCCAGAGAGGAGCTTTATTCAACCGGCCTGCAAATGGCCAAAACCATGTTGACCAAGAATCATTTTGCGTTGAGGCTGACCAAGGAAGCCATCAATATGAATCTGGATGCGGGCGGCATGGAGCAGGCATTGAATATGGAAGACAGAAATCAGATTCTGATTACTCTGGCTTCGGGCGTGAAATCAACGGTTTGATGACATCAGAACCGGGTTGTTTTGCGCAACATTAAAGGGAAAAGATGAGAATCAGGCCGTTGGCAAAATAAAAGATGCGGATGTATTTGCCAAAGCGATCCAGCTCTTGCCAGTTTTGAGCGCGGTGGATTTTTATCCACAGACGGACAAGAAGCGGCACCGTCAGAAGCGAACACCAGGCCAAAGGGGATAGGTAGCTGCAAAAAATAAGCACGACAAGCGATGAATAAACCGTGAGGCAGTAGAACCACAATCCCCACAGGGCTTTCTTTTTGCCCAGACGAACCGCCAGCGTCCGTTTTCCTGATTGTTGATCGGTATCGATATCCGGAATGCTCTGATAAAAAAGGATGAAAGATACCATCAGGCCGATGGGTAGAGAAACAGGCAGGGCAGACCAATCGACCTGTTTTTGCAAAACCCAGAAGCAGCCCAAAACCATGACAGGACCCATGTTGATGCCGACAAAAAGCTCCCCCAATCCGTGGTAGCCATAGCGGATGGGAGGAGCTACATAAAAGATACTGCTGAATGCGGCAAAGGCCATCAAAGGCAAAATGGCCCACAGTTGAATCGACCAGGCAAGCCCAAAACCAATGACGGATGCAAAAAAATAAAGCAATAGGATGGCGTTGCGCAGTTCCAGCAGGCTGATTTTTCCTTCGTGCAGCACGCGGGAACCTCCGATGGCATTGCCCGCATCCGTGCCCTGGACATAGTCAAAATAATCATTGGCAATGTTTGTGGCAAAATGAACAAAAAACGATGCTAAAAGAATCCCGGCAAAAGGCATAATCGCAAAAGAACCCTGCTTACCGGCCAAAACGGCTCCGGCGGTGAGCGGGATGAGAGTGGCGATGAAAAAGGGTGGGCGGCTGGCCTGCACCCAAGCTTTAATTTTTTCTTTGTTCATAACGGGCTTCTTATATCAGATATTTCCATATCGTGCGAAGAATCTCCTGAGGATATTGGATATGAATGTTGTGGGAGGCGTTCTTGAACACCTCCAAAGTGATACCGGGAATCCAAGCCTGAATGTCCAGGCCGGCTTGATGATAGGCTTTGTCTTGCTCGCCGCAGAAATAATGAATAGAAACATTGGCTTCGGAAAGCAGGCCTGCCAGAAACGCTTGATGGCCGACACCCAGCAGATTCAAGGCCCGACGATATTCCTCGACCGGATGATGGATTTTTTCCAAAATCAGTCCCGGAAGATGGTCTGTTTCCGAAAGCGTTTGGAAAAGAGGCTGACGGTACCAATTTTGCAAAAATTTCCGAAAATCTTCCGGAGAATGAATGTTGGCCAGGAGAGCCTGATCCCGTATCCGCCGATTTTTCCTTTCGGACAAATCGGCAATGCCGAAAGACGCGGATTCCAGAAAAAGTTTATGGATACTGCCGGGGGAGACCAGGGCAACATGCTGGGCGACTCTGCCCCCCATCGAATATCCGAAAAGCGAAAAGCGGCGGATGTCCAGTCTTGCTAAATCTTCCAAAAGGAGAGCTGCCGTGTCTTCCAACCCGCCCAGATGCTGCAATCGCAAAGAAGAGCTGAAAAGGGACGCGCCATGTCCCGGCAAATCAAAAGAAATGCAGCGAAAAGAATCGGAAAGCCCTTCCATGAGAGGTAGAAAAGAGCTTGCCTGCCCCATGAACCCGTGGAGAAAAACCACTGCCGAAGCGTTCGTAGGGCCGATTTCCTGATAACTCAAAGTAGTTTTGTTCATGGGGGTGTGCTTTCTTCAGACAGAGTGCGGGCAAGTCTGGTTAGGGAATTTCTGCTGAATTTCATTTTTCCCTCCAGATGACAAGGTTCCAGTCTGATGATTTTTTTGGGCAGTTTGTATCCCGGCAGGTCTTTTCGCAGCCGGTCCAGAATGCTTTTTTCATCAAATATTCCAGAGGTTTCCACAAATGCCCAGGGTGTCAGGCCATATTCCCTGTGCGGTGCCGGAACGACGATGGCGGTGAGAATGCCTTCTTGCTGCAAAAGGCAATTTTCAATTTCCAGAGGGGATATATTTTCGCCACCAGAAATGAAAATATTGTCCGTCCTTCCCTGAATAACAAGATTTCCCCGGGCATCAAAGGAGCCGGCATCCGCCGTGACAAAAAATCTGTCCGGATCCGGAGACAGGTTTTGGGGGGCAGATAAATATCTTTTAAACAGCGTTTTTCCGCCCAAAACGATGAGGCCGTCTTGTTGAATGCGGATTTTGCGATGTGGCGCTGCCTGTCCGGCGCTGAAATAATCCTGTCTGGGGCTTCCCTGCGCCACACCTGTTACCTGTGCGCATGATTCCGTACATCCGTAGGTTGGCATGATCGGAAGGCCAAGATCAAGCGATTTGACAATCAGCCACTCGGGTGTCGGTGCGCCGCCAAGCATAATGGTTTTCATTCGTTGCAGGCAGGAAAGAGCTTCTTTTTGCTCCAGAAGGCGGATTAACTGAGCTGGAACCACAGAAATCACCGTTGGTTGAAATTGTTGAATCGAATGGGCAAGGTTTTGTTCCGGATCCGGCAAAATGCAGGCGCTTCCGGATAATAAAGTTCTGACCCAGATGAGTGCGCCGCCCACATGAAAAAGCGGCAGGCATAAAAGCCAGCGGTCGGAGGAGGTAATGCCTAAAAATTCGTTCGTTCCCAGGGCGCTGTAAATATAGTTGCCTACCGTATGGACAATGCCTTTGGGGGCTCCCATTGATCCGGAAGTAAAGATGGCGCTAGCTTCCCGGCTAAAAGGAACCGCGCTCCATTTTCTATCCGCAGGCACGACATTTTTCGGATTCAGAATCTGCGCGGCAGGAACAACTTTCCCGTCATAATCTACCGATCTTTTTTCATCTGTGATCAAAAGGGAGATTTGGGTATTTTGGAATAAACCGGTGAGCGGCGCTTTGTAATCCAGCGGAAGATAAAGAAAATCAAGAAGCCAGGCGGCAAGAAACAAATAAAGATGCAGTTCGCTGTTGGCGCCGTGCAAGGCAATGCGCTGTCCTTTGCCCACACCGGATTTGATGAGATTGACCCAAACGTCTGCAACTTTTTCTTCAACATCCCCGAAGGTCCGGGATGCGAATGATGTAATGAGCGCCGGTTGATTTCGGTAGAGTTGAAAAAGGTGGTCGAGGCGAATGGCGTCCCTGAAGATGAATTTTTGTGTCATAGTTCTTCCCTTTCAAGGCAAGCATGGTTCAGATGCATACCTTCCGACAGCATCTTGAGCGGGATCGTCAGTTTTCCGTCAGAAATCGCAGGTGTTGTCGTGAGCACGTCATCCGTCAGATAACGCAGCGTGTCCAGCCCGTGCGCTGTTTGATGATGCGGATTGACGATGGACAGGAAAGCACCCAAAATGGCCAGGGTAATTCCAGTGTTGAAGGAAGAGCTTAAAATGATTTTGATCTTCAGCTTTTTAGCGCGGCTCATGAAGTGGGCCATGCCGTGCAGTCCCTGAAGTACACCCGGTTTTAGAATGACGGCGTGCACAGGTGGAGGAAGCGCAGCCGGATCGGGATGAAACGGATCAAGGTATTCGGACAAGGATTCATCAAGCGACACGGGCCAGGGAACTGCGGTTGACCCGGCGGCCCCGGCATTTTCCAGGGGCTCTTCCGCGTATTCCACGTCTTGTTGCTGAAGAGAAGTATAATAATACCGGTAGGTTTCCGCCGAAAGAGTTCTGTTGCCGTCCAGCCTCAGCTTCAGATCTTTGCCGATGGTTTCCGCCAGTCTGAAAATCCAGTAGATTTCATCGTCGGCAGGCAGGCGGCCGATTTTCACCTTGATGGTTTTTACACCGGATTGTTTCAGAAAGAGAATTTGCCTCTCTGAGTCCGCGGCGGATGTGTCCGGATAAAAAAGCCCGTTTACCGGAATTTCCAGCGGATCCGGAAAGGGCGGGTTTCGGTGTAAATCGTTCAAACCGTGTTGAAGGTCAAGGCTCAACAGGGCGCTTTCGATGCCGAAGAGCGTGTGCGTTGCGCTTTCAGAAAGCATTCCGGGTATGATATTCGATCCGGGGATCAGAGGATCGAAATTTAATTGCATCGGCCGGTTCAGAAGCATCTCTTTTGCCGCCGACAGATCCTTGCGGCATTGATCGAGAGGGATTTTATCCAACCCCGGCAGGGGCGCAATTTCTCCCAGGCCTGTTGCGCCTTTTTGATCGGTAAGAGCAAGTATCAATCCCTTCCGCTCCCGCAACAAGACATTTCCCACCTTTATCGGCCGAATCAAGGGAATCCGGAAGCGGTAAAGGTCAACAGCGGCGATGTTCAATAATGCCATGGAAACTTCTTAAAATTCTTGGGACGTTTTTGCAGGAAGGAATCGCGTCCTTCTTCTGCCTCCGACGTTCCGTAGGCCAGACGGGTGGCTTCTCCGGCAAAAAGCTGCTGTCCCACCAATCCGTCATCCGGCAGATTGAAGCCAAACTTCAGCATCCGCATGGCCGTGGGTGACTTGGCGTTTAGAATGTCTCCCCATTCGAGGGCGACTTTTTCCAGATCCTGGTGGCCAACAACTTTATTGACCATGCCCATGGCCAAAGCCTCTTCGGCGGAATAATTGAAGCCCAGGAAAAAGATTTCGCGAGCCCTTTTCTGGCCGACCTGCCGGGCGAGATAGGCTGATCCATAACCGCTGTCAAAACTGGCCACGTCCGGATCGGTTTGCTTGAAAATGGCGTGCTCGCGGGAAGCGATGGTCAGATCACAAACCACATGAAGACTGTGTCCGCCGCCCACCGCCCAGCCGGGAACGACGGCCATGACGATTTTGGGCATGAAACGGATCAGGCGTTGTACTTCCAGAATATGCAGACGGCCCAGGCGTCCGGGGTCCACCTTCCGCCCCTTTTCATACTTGTAGCCGTCCTTGCCGCGAATGCGCTGATCTCCGCCGGAACAAAACGCCCAGACGCCGTCTTTTGGGGAAGGACCGTTGCCGGTCAGCAACACGCAGCCGACGTCGGTGGTCATACGGGCGTGGTCGAGCGCCGTATAAAGTTCATCAACGGTTTGAGGCCGGAAAGCATTGCGAACCTCCGGCCGGTTAAAGGCAATCCGAACTGTTCCCCGATTTTTCGCGCGATGATATGTGATGTCCTGAAATTGAAAGCCGGGTACGCTGCGCCAGATTTTGGAATCAAAAATTTCTGATAACATGGGTCTTTCCTTGTGTTGAAGTATTATGTCAGGCGTGCCTGCTGCATTGCCTGAAAAATCCGAAGGTCATTTTCCGGTGACAGGAGAACTTCCAGCAGGGTGGATTGCTTGCTTTGCAGGGCAAGGCGGTATTTTTCGGCCAGTTCCTGCGGCCTGTCGATTCTGAAATAAGGCAATTCAAACTGTTCGGCCAGCATTTTAAAGTTCAGGTTGTGGGGTGCCGTCATATAGGGATGGAGAATTTGCGGAAAACGGATCATGGGCAGCCGTTCAAAAATTCTGCCGCCGCCGTTATTCACGACGACCAGGATCACCGGAGCTTTGCTTTCCCTGAGAAAAAGCAGGGAATTTAAGTCGTGGAGAAACGAAAGATCGCCAATCACTGCGGTGACCGGGCATCCAGCGCCCTCAGCAAAACCGATGCTTGTGGCGATATTACCCTCAATGCCGCTGACTCCGCGGTTGGAGATGACGCGAATATTTCGGACGACAGACGGCAAAACAGCGTCGAAAGCGCGGATGGCAATGGAATTGCCCAGGTACAATCCGTCGTTTTCCGGAATTTCTTCAAGCAGGGTTGAGGCAATCAGGGCGAAGCTTAAGCTTTCCAAATCCATACAGCTCTTGACCAGTCGGCGCAGTCGGTCCATTTGCATCATGAGGTGGTTGATGCTGTCCGCAGATGATACCGGGGAAAGTTCGCTTTTTAAACGAACCGCCACGGTGGCTATTGGCGCGTTTATGCGCAGGTGAACCCGGTGGGCGGGATCCCGCAATCCGCTCCGGGGGCTTACCTGAATTACGGTTGCCCTGCTTTGCGGAAGAATGGAAGCATAATAATGCTTGGAGACAAGACCGGATCCGAATTGCAAAATAATATCGGGATCGTACGCATTGATCAGCCGGACCGCTTCAGGGTGATCCAAACTGAATATCTGCCTTGTGGCCGGGATGACACTTTTCAGGGAAGAGGCAATGTCGCAGAAAACCGGCCAGACGATATTCTGTAAAAGTCCGTCCAGTGCTGGCGCGTCCTGGGGCAGGTCCAGACGGCCGATCATGATCATGCCCCGGCTTGCGGTCTGAATGGCGTTGACCAGAACAGACAGGTCCGGACAGACGTTGTTCCGGCAATAGGCTGTGTAGGGTTGGAAATGCTCATAGAGGCGGCTGGCTTTTTCGATTAGATCTGCTGCTACAGGGGGGTGTCCGGATACCTCGGGGGTTAGCGGGTCACGAAACGGAAAGTTAACGTGTACCGGGCCTTCCGGATGGCTGATGACATGATTCAGCTTGGAAAGTAGTGCTTCCAGGGGATATGCGGCGTCGGGACAGGGTAAAAAAAGCGTTTTGCGGCAATAGTTTCCGTAGAGATCCTGCTGGAAAATCGTCTGATTGGCGTCACTTCCGACCAGTTCCGGAGGACGGTCGGCGCTGAGAATAATCATGGGAATGTCTTCTCGGGAGGCTTCAATGACGGCGGGATAATAATTTGCGGGCGCTGTGCCGGATGTGCATACCAGAACACCGGGGCGTCCGGTCGCCTTGGCGTAACCCAGCGCACGGTATCCTGCCGCCCTTTCATCGATGCAGATTTTCTTAATGGCACGGTTTTCATAAGCCAGAGCTGCAATCAGCGGGGCGTTGCGATTGCCGGGTGATATAAAAAACGTGTCGATTCCGTTTTTGAGGAATTCAGCAGTAATGAGAGAGGACCAGATCTGGTTCAGATGGCCGGTCCATGGCAGGGTAGACATTAGTATTTCCTTAATATCATTTTGAAGTTGTTCATTTTCTTTTCCGTTTCCGCCCATTCCGCCTGGGCGTTGGATTTTCCGACTATGCCTGCGCCTGCAAAAAGATGCAACTGATTGCCGTGAACCAGCGCCGAACGGATGCCCACTGCAAAATCAGCATTGGCTTTATCAATCCATCCGATAGGTGCGGCATACCAGCCGCGACAGAAACGCTCGCTTTGGCGGATATGGCCAAGAATGTTTTCCTGAGGATAACCGCCGACCGCGGGGGTGGGATGGAAGGAACGGGCGATTTCCAGAGGATGCGTCTGTCCTCCGGTCAAACCGGTATAGCGTGAAATGATGTGTTGGACGTTTTTGAGTTTCAGAATTTCTTCCGCCGATTCGATCCGGACCTCATTGCAGTAACGACGCATTTTGGATTCAATAAAGCCGGAAACAAACCGATGTTCTTCTCTTTCTTTACGGCTGTCCAGAAGTTCGGCTTCAAGTCGCTGATCGTCGAAATCATTTTTACCCCGCGGGCGGGTTCCGGCTATGGCTTCCGCCAGAATCCGGCCGTTGCGGATACTGATCAGTCGCTCGGGAGAACGGCCCAAAAAGGCAATGTCGTCATCCAACTGATAAAAAAAGGTAAAGGAATTTTCTTCAATGCCGGATATGGCTTTCAGGAGCTTTGCCGGGTTCCAGATGCCGGATTGGGTGAGAATTTTCTTGCGTGCCAGAACAATCTTCCGGAAAACTTCGTCGGAGATGGATTGCAGGGCGTTTTTAATCATTGAGTTCCAATGCAGTTTCTGAGGAAGCAACATAATGGACAGGCTGTCCGCTTTAGTCACTTCGGGAAGCTCGCTAAACCGGTCGTCCAGATAGCGGAGCTTATCGGCGATTTCCCGGAGAACCTGCGAAACAGGCAGTTTCCGGGAAGTCACATAGTTCAAAGACACACGGGATCCACCCGAATTACGGCGGAACTCGACAAAGGGCAGCGTAAAACGGCAGCGGCCGAATCGCTGCCATTCCGGCGAAGGCCGGTCGTCTTCATCGAAAGAAAAACCGCCGAACAGAGGCACCGTTGCATCTGCTTCCCAAATATTGCCGATCTGTGGCAATAGGTCGTGAATGGTAGGGGCCTCAACCGTCAGCGCACTTTCCAGCCCGGCCAGAATAAAGGGATCGTCTTTGGCGCTGAAATAAAACTTTTCCGGAATGCGGCAGGAGGAAACGGCGTCCAGAATCGAAAAACCGGAATCTAGATCTCGGGACAGACGAAAAAGATAGGGCGCCGTTTTATGCTCATAAGTTTGCATCAGACGATCAAGGTCTTCCCGAAACAGCGGATAAAGCAACGGGACGGCTATGACAGGATGATTGGCAATGGTTCGTTCCTCTCATGATCACTTGTATTTATCGGATGCCGACATAATATAACCGGCCGTCGATGTCAATGAAAATGCCGGAATCCGCCATGAAGCTCCAGTCTGCATTGGAAATGGAAAAATGGTGAATTTTTCCTGATGATTTCATATTCAGTGATTTTTTTGTTTCCATTCCTTGTGCAAAATCTTCTTAAGAACTTATATTTCTTGTTGACGCATGGAAGGTTGACATCCCTTTCAGTTTTACATATAATAAAAAACATTAATGATGAAATGAATTCATCAATAAAAATCATCACGGGAAGCAACAGACTGTAATTTGCTTTTAAAGACAGCATGATTAATAAAGTAGTCGTAAAATTTAAAGATAATAAGGTATTAAGAGGACAGACGCTTAATTTTGTGCCAACCAATCCCTCTTTTCATCTACAGCAGACCACAGGGGCTCCCCTACACGTTGAGATAGAGGATTTGAAAGCCGTTTTTTTTGTCAAAGACTTGGCCGGCAATAAGAATCACCGGAAAAGCTATAAAGACAAAGTCATAGGTGGAGGCCGTAAAATTGAGGTGACTTTTCTGGATGGTGAAACCATAACCGGCTATTCATTTGGCTATGACCCCAATCGTCCTTCATTCATGATGGTTCCGGCGGATAACCAGGGAAACAATCAAAGAATATTCGTGATACGATCCGCAACTTCCAAAGTGACCATTTTACCACAATAGGCGCCTGTTTTGTTGGCATGATCATCAAAAGATACGGTGTCACAAACCGTCTTTATCCGGCAGGATTGACAGGCCAGGGGCAAATGGATATATTACCGCCGAAAAACATAGCAAGCAGAAGGTGCTTCCATGATTCGTTATTTTAATGCCGAGCAGATCCCGGCGACGGCAAAGGCATTTGTTCAGGCCGAGAATCTGGTGGCGCGACATTTTCGCTTAAGTGAGGTTGATTTTCGTAAAAACCGATATGAGTTAAAAACCCTTGCTTTTTTAGAGAAGCATGAAGTAAAAAGCGGCGCATTTGCTCATTTGTGCAAATATTCTTATGAAAAAAACACCGGTCAGGTGTCCGAAGAAAAAGGAAGATTTGATTTTTACCGGGTATGTCTTCAGGACAATAGCATTCTGGATGCGTTGGATCGGGCAAACACCTTTGTCAAATTCGCGCCGTTAATGCTTTATATTGCCGTTCATGAACTGATTCACGTATTTCGGTTTGCAAATGGAACGATCGATTTCAATGCGCCGCAGGAGGAAAAGAAGCAGGAAGAAATAATCGTACACAGCTTGACGCGGAGCGCTTTGCAAAATGTGCGGCAAAACGATTTGGAAATCGTTCTGGACTGTTTCAGCAATGAATATCAAATAGGAGATATATATAATTAAATCAGGAGGTTGATCTATGCCTATCTATGAATACCAGTGCAAGAAGTGCGGAAAGCAATTTGAGGCGTTTCAGGGAATTACTGAACCGGATTTAAAAACCTGCAAATTTTGCAAGGGGAAAGTTCACAAAATGATGTCTCTGTCATCCTTTACCTTGAAGGGTACGGGGTGGTACGCCACGGACTATGCGGGAAAAAAGACGCAATCCTGCAAGTCTGAAAAGAAGGAAACTCCGGCGGCCGAAAGTTCTTCGACGTCTACGGAATCCGCTTCAGCCACAAGCGCCAAGGAAGATTAAACCCCTTGGAAAGTATCCAGCCGCTCCAGGGCAGACAGAAGATAATCAAAACGGATTCTTTCTTGTTCCAGCCGTATGCGGTCGCCCCAGTAATTCCGGCGTAACTGCTCGTAAAGTTTGCTTTCTTCCGCACGGAGTCGTACGAGGGCTGCTGTTTCCGGTTTTGGTTCTGTGCCCCAGAGCGGCTGATGTTCCAGAAGAGTAGTCTGATCCATGAGAAACGAAGAGCAGTCCGGATAGATCCGCCGCAATTGATTCAAAATGGCAAAGCCATGCGTGTCAATGTCTCCCCAGTAATGAATTTTCCTGCCCGTCAGCCAGGCGATGTCTTCAAGGTGGTTAAAGCCGTATCCGGCGCCAAAAATCACCATTGCCCGGGAAACTTGCGGAAACGCCAGAAAATTGATTTCATTTTCGGTGATAAACACTTTCGATACCGGCAATTCAAGCGAGGCAAAGGAAGCTTTGGAGATCGTGATGTCCTGATCGGGTGCAGCGGAAAGCAGCCGAATTTCCGGATCAAGCAAGCGAAAACGTACGCGCAACGGTTTATCCAGAAACCCATAGCGACGGCAAAAACCGGAGATACCGCTGCTTGAATCATCAATGGCTTCGGAAGGCAGAACATAATCAAGGAGTTCTGTCAGGACGCCCCGGTGTCCTTCGATAAACTTGGTGGATATTTCCGGCAGATCGATTTGCCTCAAATAGATTGCGGGGCGCGGGTGTGAGGCAAGCCAGGCGACGATCGAGAGCAGATGCGGCCACTCGTTTGCCAGTTCCAGCGCTCGTAAGGGTTTTTGCGCTACCCAACGCAGAAGCTCAGGTTGGCGGACGCCTGTCATTTTTACCAGAAAGACAAATTGTTTTGCCGCTTTTTGCTTGTTAATCAGTGCCAGGGCGTCTTCCCGTGTATCAATCCAAATTGCCGCAGGAATGTCATTGGCGCCCAATATGCGGTGGTTGACTTGTCGCCACTCAATCCGGAAATGTCCCGCGCCGCTCGCCAGTTTGGCGATCCAGTCGCGCACCTCGTCAAAGCGATTGCTTAAATCCCCGGAATCCGGAGCCTTGAGGGTCAGGCGGCGGGGGAAAAGCGTTGTTGGTTCCAAAAGAGACGTCAGAAGCCATCCGTGATTCCAGAGTTTTAAAACCTGCGTCTGGATATCTGCTGGTGTTGTCCAGTTCATGACGACATCCTTTGTTTCTCATCCCGGTACTCCTCGATCGTCAGGTTGCGCAGCGCCGAACTGCGGCCGTCCCGACTGTGAACATAGCCGACGCCGGCGACAAAAGGTTCGATAATATGAATCTTTTGCAGCGGAGTGACAATCAGCAGTTGCAGATTGAGCTGCTCAAAAAGCTGCAATCCATACTGGGCGGATTCATCGGAACCGCGCCCAAACGCCTCGTCAATCACCACGAAGCGGAAAGAGCGGGAACGTACGGCCCCCCATTCCAGTCCGAACTGATAAGCGAGGCTTGCGGCAAGAACCGTGTAGGCAAGCTTCTCCTTTTGTCCTCCCGATTTTCCACCCGAGTCGGCATAATGCTCATGTTCCGTATGATCTTCCCGCCAGCGCTCGCTGGCGGCAAAAACAAACCAGTTGCGCACATCTGTTACTTTGGAAGTCCAGCGTCTGTCCAGATCGGTGTATTCTTCACGTCCCCGAAAACGCTCGATGATCCGCTTGACCTGCAGGAATTTGGCTTCCGAATATTGGGTGTCTTCTGAACCGGAAAGCGCTCCTTCCGTGCAAGCGCGGAGTTCCGTCTGGAAATCTCGGATATCCGCGTCCAGATTCATTTGTGCTTCCAGGCTGATATAGCGTCCCGGATTGTAGTCGATTTGGGTGAGTGAAGTGTTGATCTGGACGATGCGCTCTTTGATGGTCTGGCGTTCGCGGGCCAGCTGGGACTGAAAATTCGCCACTTCCCGAATGGTGTTCTCATTGAGCAACTCTTTAAAACGGCCTTCAAAACGGGGCAGGTCATCAGCCCGAAGCTGATCCAGCATCGCTCTGAACTCAAAACCCGCGTCCAGATGAACATCGACATCCCTAGTTTCCAGCGGCCACTCCTTTTTGTATTCAGTCATGGCCTTGATCATTTTTTCGCCCAATCGGGATAATTTTTTTTCTTCCGCGTCGATTCGGCCCTGCATCCAGTCGCGCATGTCCCGCTCTCGCTGGTCACAGGATTCAACGGTCAGGGGCTGGCGGTTTGGCGCCTCCTCGCGCATTTTTTCCAGAAGGTGGAAAAGAGCCGTAGCGGTTGATGGGGTTTGCGAATAAAGCGATTGCGCCTGTTGCCTCATCTCCTGGGCGGCAGAAATTCTTTGCTCCGTTTTCGAACGCTGGTCCTTCCGTTTGTCAAGCTGACATTCCGTTGTCTTCAAGTCGTTCTCCAGTGCGGCGAGCTGCACGGAAAGGATTTTCAGTTGGTCGGATGCGGCTTCCAGCTCTCGTTTTGCATCTTCCAGACGGGAAATGGCGACAGCCAGCGGCTGCCAGTCCAGATCACGGAAGTCGGAATATTCGTCAAGCTTTGCCAGAACCGCAAGACGTTCCTTGAGGACGGACTGTTCCTTTTGCAATTCGCTGATACGTTTCGCCAGATCGCCAAGGCCGGCTTCCTCTTTCCTGGCTTCCTTTTCCAGCGCGGCGATTTTTTCGACGTTGCTCCATCCCAGCACATAGCGCCTGCGGTCGTCAAGCCGGTGCCGGTCATCTTTTTCATGACGTTCACCTTGGGCCTTGATTTGTCCGGATCGAGTGATGGCCCGGCTTTCGCGGCGAAATTGATCCTGGGTAAGGCAACAGGCCACGTCAAAGCGATGCGCTACTTCACGTTCGATCCAATCATAAAAGGGCGAGCCGGTTTTGATCTGAATCTTGTGGGCAAGAGAATCGGGATGCAGGGACGCCGGCTTTCCGCGTCCCTCGGTGCGAACCCGGAAATAGACAAGAATACCGCGAAGATGAGTTTTGTCCACCCAGTTTGCCACCCGGGCGTAGTGCCGATCCGGAACCAGTATCGACAAGCCGAAATTACGCAGCAGACGTTCAATGGCGCCTTCCCAGTCTCGTTCTTCCGGGAGCACTTGCAGTAGTTCGCCGGCGAAGGGCATCTCGTCTTCCTGCAGGTTTAGTGCTTCGCAAATCGCTCGCCGCATGGCAACCTGCTTTTCGTCGATATTGCTGATGCGCGCCTTCAGACCCGCGATTTCGGCTTTGAGCTGGTCGTAATCCGCCCGTCGTCCGGCAAAATGAACACTCACCTCATTAAGATCGTTTTGCGCGCGAGTTTCTTCCTGTTCGGTTGTGTTCCGCAGAGCCTCCATATCTTTTTGCTGCTTCAGAAAAGTTTCCCCAGTCGTGGCGGGAGGCTCTCCCAGCCGTCGCGTAAGTTCCTCATAACGGGTGGCTTTGACTCTGCGGTGCGCGAGTTCTTCGCGCTTTTGCAGAATTTCCAGAGCGATGTTTTCAATTCGGTCGCCGCCGTTTTCCGCGATGGCCAGACGAAGCTTACGTTCCTGAGCCTGCCGGGTTTTTCGCTCTTCTTCCAGTTCCCGGATGGCGGCAAAGTGGCGTTTCAATTCCTCTTCCAACAGGGCAAGGCGCTTTTCCAGTAAATCCAGTTTCAGAAAGGCAAACCAGGGACGCAGAGCGTCGCGGCAGGCGCGCAAATTTTTCACTTCCTGGTTCAGTTCCCGAAATCGTTCGCAATCGTCTGCCAACGGCTCCAGCATTTCGACCTGTCGTTTGGCCTTCAGCACTGCTTCATGCGCCCGGTTGAGATCCTCAAAGTGTCCGATTAATGCGCTGATGCGCGGTCCGACGTCAAAAGGTTCCAGCATGGAAGAGCGCACGAAGTCGGTGAGGTTTCCGACGGACTTGAGCGATACGGTCTGGTGAAACAGATCCAGCGCCTGCTCGTTGTCGATGCCGAAACGGCGGCGAAACCATGAACCATAGGGAGGAAAACTGTCAAAAAGATCAACGGTGGAAAGACGCAAACGTTTGCGCAGCGCCTGTATTTCGGACCCGAATCCTGAAAAATCCGTGGCAATGGAAAGGTCTCGTTCACAGGCGGCATACAGGCGGACCGGTTGAGTGTTTGGATCTTTCATCCAGAAAACCTGGGCCAGCGTGATGGTTTTGTTGTAGCCGAAATTGTGGAAAACGCCGAGAATCACCGAATAGGCGTTGCAATCACGCAGAGCAACCGGCTTGGCGCTTCCCAGGGTATCCATTCGTTCGGACTTGTAATAACCCAGAACATAGGAACGTAGGGATCTTTCGCGGCTGTCGGCTCCGGCCGCCTTGTTATAGGCAACTTTCTGGGCGGGCACCAGCAGCGTGGTGACGGCGTCAACCAGTGTTGATTTTCCCGAACCGATATCTCCCGTGAGCAGACAATTCTTTCCACTCATGCGCAACGTCCAGACCCGGCGGTCAAAGGTTCCCCAATTATAGACCTCGAGACGCTGCAGACGAAAACCTGCCAGACGGTCATCGGCCAGAAATTCGAGTTCCAGAGATTTGTTCATGGATTTCCCTCGGGAGTCTGCAGTTTGTGATACTGCGCCAGCCGTTCATCCAATTCGGCCAGCCATTGCGCATCGACAAAAGCCTTTATAATCCTGCGCACTTCAATCATCTGCCCCTGACCCCGCAGCCGGCGGATAAAACCCAGCTCGGCAATTTTGTTTAAGGTGACATCGACCTGATCGATCAGTTTTACCTCATTTGTGCCCGCGGGCAGAAAAATCCGAATGAGTTCCACTACCTCATCCCGGGAAAGAATCAGGCGTGTATCGCCGCCGCCTGCGTCAAACTCGGCCAGTTTCTTGCGCAAAAGCGCGATCATCAAACTGACCGAATAGGAAAGCTGCCTTCTGGCGATCAAGCGCGGGGTTCCCGTCTGGTCATCCTCGTCCAGCCGCGAGCGTAAGAACGCGTATCCTTCCGCTTCATCCAGCATCAGTTCCAGGCCGAGCAAGGCTACGTAATCCCGGACACTTGCCTGGAGATTCAGAAGCAATCCCCATCCTGCCGGATTTTCGTCCTGGTAGAGAACGCCCTTGAGCAGACCAATGACCACCGAAGAGAGTTCCTGGGGAAAGCGGGTTCCTGTGCCTGCAGCCATATCGGTTATATTCATCAATCCTTCCTCATCAAAATGATCCGCGGCAAATTTGCCCGGCGTCTAACGCCTGCGTCGGTTTGCCATCTTACCTGTTCCTGCAGGCTGTCGTCCACGGCTGTTTGGGGCCAGTCTTCAGCCAAATGCAGATAGGTGATCAACTCGGCCAGACCGTGGCGAAGCGGATGGCGGGAAATGACCTCAGCCAGACTGACCTGGCTGTGGTCTTGAAGTTCGCGTCGGATGTTCCTTTTCAGAACTTCGCGATCCACCACCACCTGCGCATAGAGAGCCGCCGTATCCAATTCCGCATCGCCTTCATCGAGAGCCAGCCCGTCAATAACGGGTTTTAGCGGCGGCTTGTAAAGGGGCCTTTCCAGGGGAAGATCGACAGATGCCTGGGTTTCGGCAAGCGGCATGAAATTGCCCGGGGGAATCGCTTCCCGAAGCGCCAGCGCATGGGTTTCAATGCTGTGCAGGATGTCCATGATGCGGCGGTTTTCCAGCCAGGCCTGGTCATCGAGAAACCGGCGCAACTGTTCGGACAGCCTGGCGACCGTTCGCTGGGTATGCTCTCCCGCCTCCAGCCAGTCATAATGCACGCGCTGCAAACGGCTGTCGGGACGCATGGCGGCAACCGGCGGCAGCGACAGTGTCCGCGCAAGCAGTCGGCTTAACTCTTCCTGTCTGGATTGGGACATCAGAAAATCCCAGAAAGCGCGAAAGCTTTTGCCCTGATCCGAATTGGCGATAGTGTCGCGCTCGCCCATAATCTCTTCCAGCAAAGCGCCTTTGGAACCTTCCCAAAGAGCAATCCGTTCGCGCACCCGCCGGTCGAGCATGCGGAAATTGTGTTCGACCTCGCGAAAATCGGTCAGAAGTTCACGAGCCATCTGCAAAAATTGCTGGAAACGATCTTTAATGGCCGTGTCATCCAGCAGGGGAATGTCTCCCGTTCCGATGCGATCGATTTCCGCGTTGATTTCGTTGCGGCGCTTTTCCAGTTCGGCAATGCGCACTTCCGGGTCCGTCTGGCTTCCCTCGCATATTTGCCGGAGCAAATCCATTAAAGTCAGCAGGCGGGATTCTGTTCCTACAAAGGCTCGTTCCGTCAGGCTTTCCAGCCAAAGGAGAGCCTTTTCCGTCGCCGGCGTCAGGTCAAAGTGCGGTTCATCGGTGTCGGCCGGGTAGAATTTGCGAAGCCAACCCTTGTCGTTTTCCGCCCAGTCATTGAGGTAACTTTGCGCGGTTCCCGGAAACGCATCTGCACCCATTTTTTCCCGCAACACAAAAAGCTCATCTTCCAGCGCCTCGGCCAGAGCGGCTTGTGGCAGATTGCGCACATTGGGGGCAATAAACACTCGGTGCAGAAAACCGGCCGCCAGAGGAGCGTGCTGGGCGCACAGCAATCGCCAGGCCGGGTGGTTCCGGCGCAACAAATCCAACGTTGAATAATCTAAAGCCATACCGAAGCGATGTCCGGCGCATTTCCGGTCAGAAGTTGATTGAGGGTATTCATCATTTTACTTTGCCAAAATCCTATTCGGACAAATCCGATGAAACAAGTTAAGCTTTGTCTTTGTCAAATAGCAAGTACAAAATCATCGGCGGACTTATGGTCATGCCGACACAATCTCTTGCGGTCGCGGATTGATGTAAGCGTATAGCCGTGCTTCGGACGGTAGATTCCTGTCGTTTCATCAATGCCTATAAGGCGTATCCGTTTGTTTTGTTTTTTCCGATCATCGATTGACAACAACTCAAGGAGCGGATAACCTGCCACAGCCTGCGGTAAAAGAGCGAAACAGGAGAGAACAGCATGAGTACGTTCAAAAGACAGCAAGAGCCGGTTTGCATTCATACGTATTCCGGCATTGCATTTGATTTACGAAACCCGAAGCCTGAAATGATCCGTATCGGGGACATTGTTCATTCGCTGGCTCTGATCAATCGCTTCAACGGCGCGGCCCGGTTTCCTTACAGTGTGGCGCAGCATTCGCTTTATGTGGCGAGTCTTCTTCCAATGTCCTTGAAATTGCATGGTCTTTTGCATGATGCGGCTGAGGCCTACGTAGGTGACCTGGTCAGCCCGCTGAAAAAAATTTTATCTGAATACAAAAAAGTCGAGGCGGATATTGCCAAAGTTGTCGCGGATGTCTTTGGTCTTGCCTATCCGGAACCCGAGGAGGTCAAAAAAGCCGATCTGGCGGTTTTATCCGCCGAGCGGGAGCAGGTGCTGCTTCCTTCCTATGGGCCGTGGTATAAAGATTTTCCTCATCCGGCGGCTATTCGTATCGAACCGATGCCTTGGGAGCAGGTTGAAGAAATATTTTCTCTGGAAATCCGGCGTCTTCTGGTGGAAGGTTAAAAAAATACAAAGCAGACGCAAAGGGGTGTGGAAATTATGGAATTGTCAGGTATTTTTCCGGTAGCGGGGATTTTGTTGAGTCTTTTTCTCTTGATGGGGTTTGCCTACAAAGGCTATTCAGTCATTTTGTTTGCCCCAGTCCTGGCGTTACTTGCCGCTTTTATGCAGGGTTTTCCGGTCATGCCAACCTACACAGAACTCTTCATGGAAAAGGCGGCCGGTTACATCAAGCTCTTTTTTCCCGTATTCTTACTCGGCGCCGTTTTGGGCAAGCTCATGGAAGATACAGGGATGGCCAAATCGATTGCGCGTCAGATTGTGAAAATGATGGGGAAGGAGCGGGCAATCCTGGCTGTTGTTCTGGCCTGCGCCGTTCTGACCTATGGAGGCGTCAGCCTGTTTGTGGTGGCTTTTGCTGTTTATCCGCTTGCCGCGGCGATGTTCAAGGAAGCCGACATTCCCAAACGCCTGGTTCCGGGCAGCATTGCTCTGGGTTCCTTCACATTTACCATGACCATGCTTCCCGGGACGCCGCAAATTCAGAATGTTATTCCAGTCGGCTTCTATGGCACGACAACTTGGGCGGCCCCCCTGATGGGAACGATTGCCGCAATGATCACTTGTGCTGCCGGTATGATGTGGTTGGAATATCGCCGTAAAAAGGCCCGGTTCGCAGGCGAAGGTTATGGAACCCATTATCTGAACGAATCCTCGGCGACAGCAAATGCCGCCGGTTTGCCGCCGTGGCATATTTCGCTGCTGCCCCTCGTGGCTGTGATTTCCATTAATTTTTTGCTGACCTTTTTCTGGTCGTGGGATCCCGAGAGCTTAAAGCCGCTTCAGGGTATCGGACTCAAGATGATTGCTCCCAGCGTCAAAAACACAGCCGGGATCTGGGCGCTGATTATCGGATTGGTTGCAGCAATTGTCCTGGCCGTAGCCATTGGCTATCCGTATTTGTCCGGCGAACAGGGATTGCTGTCTTCGCTCAATGCCGGCGCCATCGGCTCATTGCTGGCCATTATGAATACCGCTTCCGAAGTCGGTTACGGCAGCGTGATCTCTGCGTTGCCCGGTTTTAAATCCGTGGCCTCATTTTTGATGAGCATTAAGCTTGGCGGAATCCCGCTCGTTTCAGAATTTTTTACCGTCAATATCCTGGCCGGGATTACCGGTTCGGCTTCTGGGGGAATGTCCATTGCCTTGGGCGTTATGGCAAAAGACTGGCTTGCCTGGGCGAATCAGGTGGGGTTGTCTCCGGAGCTGCTTCACCGGATTGCCTCCATCGCATCGGGCGGTTTCGACACCCTGCCGCATAATGGCGCAGTGATTACCCTTCTGGCCATTTGCGGTATGACTCATGTCAAATCCTATGCCGATATCGGGGTTTGCAGCGTTGTCATCCCCTTTCTGACCGGAATCCTGGTCATTTTCCTGTACACAATAACCGGGCTTTCTTTTTAGTCGCATGCTTAAACAACATCACAACAGCAACATCTTTTTGACAGGAGCGGGTCATGCGGTCAGTCGTCCGCTCCTCGTGAATGTTACCATCCCGGTTCATCATCACTTTTTATAAAAGAAAACAATGCGATATAAACTGCAAGCAATCCCTGCACATCAAAACGATACACCAGAGGCGATAACCATATGAACATTCTTCTTACCTTTGCCGGAAATCGAGATCCATTCAATCCTGAACTGGTGAAGGGTGTCTTCACCGAGGGGCCGGTTCTCACTTTGCTTGGAGAGCGATCCTTCCACGCTATCCACATCTTCACCAACCCAGGCAGCCTGATCCATGCTCAAAATCTTCAGCGGGAAATTGCTAAAAGAAACAGAGAGATACGAGTGCGGATACACAACATCGATATTCCCGATCCGACGGATTACGAAGCCCTTTTCCTGAACATGAGCGCGCGGTGCCGGGAAATCCTGGAAGGATACCGCGATCAACAGCCTTCCTGTTTCATCGCCACGGCTTCCGGAATTCCTCAGATGCAAACCGTCTGGTTCCTGATGGCCCAATCGGGCATGGTGCCCGCCACCCTCCTCAAGATTACGCCACCGCGTTTTCTGAGGCCGGGGCAGAAAGCCGTCTCTGAGATAAGCCTGTCGCTGACATCCTTTCCTCAAATTGCGCCGCCATTCCGGAAACCCTTGTGGAAAGTGAGCTTTTCGGTCACGAAAAAGGCGCCTTTACCGGAGCCACGCAGCAGAAAAAAGGCAAATTTGAACTGGCGGACGGAGGAACCATCTTCCTGGATGAAATTGGCGATATGCCTCTGCCCGCTCAGGCCAAAATCCTGCGCGTCTTGCAGGATCAGGCGATTACAAGGCTGGGCGGCGAAAAAACCGTCCGATCTGATGTCCGGATCATTGCCGCCACCAACCGGAATCTGGCCTCTTGCATAGCCGATGGCGCATTCCGGGAGGACCTTTATTACCGGCTCAAGGTGATTGAAATCGCCATGCCCGCCCTTCGGGAGCATGCGGAGTATATTGCGCTGCTGGTGGAATACTTTCTTGACCGGCACAATTCCCGTTACTGCCAGCAAAAGCAATTCAGCCGGGAGGCGATGCGGCTCATCCTTTCCTATTCGTGGCCCGGTAATATTCGGGAACTCGAAAACGCCGTCGAAAGGGCTTTTGTGCTATCCAAGGGCAGCGTCATCAAAGAGGACGATCTGCCCCCGGAAATCACGGCGCAGTTTGTCTCTCGTCCCAAATCGCCGACCAATAAGGACCAAACGAATGCTCCCGCAATGGCCATTCCCCCTGAAGGTCTCGATCTGGACGAGCGCCTTCACGATCTTGAATAAGTATATTACGAAGAAGCCATCAAAATGAAAGAAGGCAACCGCGAAGCCGCCGCCCGATTGCTCAACATCAAACCGTACACTTTTCGGAAAAGGTCCAAAGAGAAGTTCGGGATATAGGTTGACACAGATTACCTGTTGATATTTTAGCAGGTTCAGAATACTCTCATGCCGTGACAAGGAGTCTAATTATGAGCAACAATTTGGGAACAATAGAAGAAGCTGCTTTGGCTCTCTCTGCGAAGGAACGTGCAAGGCTGGTGATGGACTTGATAAAGAGTCTCGATAATTATGACGATCCCGAAGCAGACGAGTTGTGGATTCGGGAAGCCGAAAGACGTTATCAAGAGTACCGGGAAGGTAAACTCCAGGGCAGACCTGCCGACGATGTTTATCGTGATGCGTTCTCGAAAGTGCAATGAAGAAAGTCATTTTTCTGCCTCAGGCAGAGCAGGAAATGAACGAAGCGGCTATCTTCTATAATACTTCTGGATTACATTTCCAGTCGTCATTCTCGAATAAACGAGGAGATGCCGACATTGGCCCGGCGATTGAAATATAAGGATGGTGTAAACGATATGATTCGTGATCCGCGCTGTCAAAAAAAAGAAATCTTAACGGGCAGGGAAATCACGGGCGTGCTGACAGGTTACTTAAATTCATATCCTGATTATTGCACCATAGCTGTAAATGGATATGGCAATCTATTGCATGCGGGAGAATCCACTTTTAATTCTTATCCAACAGTCTTCTTAAAAAATCTTGAAAAATGACATTCAGGGTTGTATGTTTCCAAACATTCGACCGGTAATCGGCAATTCATATAAGGCTTTTGATAATCTATGTTTCCTTTTACTTTTCACAATCCCACAAAAGTCATTTTCGGCAAAGATACGATTGGGCAGGCGGCTCGGGAAATTCCGCAGGACGCCAAAATTATGGTTACTTACGGCGCGGCCAGCGCGAAAAAATACGGGGTGCTGGATGAGGTGCTGTCGGCTCTGAACGGATTTAATATTATCGAATTCGGCGGCATTGAGGCCAACCCGGATTATGACACGCTGATGAAAGGCGTTTCCATTGCCCGCGAGCGAAATATTGATTTTGTGCTGGCCGTTGGCGGAGGTTCGGTGATTGACGGCGCCAAGTTTATGGCGGCCGCTATTCCCTACGAAGGGGAGCCGTTTTCATTTCTGGAAAACAAGGGGGCGGATATTTGCCGGGCGCTGCCGGTTGGCGCAGTGGTAACCCTGCCGGCCAGCGGTTCGGAAATGAACAGCCGGTCCATTATTTCCCGCAGGTCTTTCGGGATGAAACGCGCATTGATGAATGATTGTCTGTTTCCCCGTTTTGCCATCCTCGATCCGACAAAGACGTATACGCTGCCAGCCGGGCAAACCGGCAACGGTGTGGTGGATACATTTGTTCATGTTCTTGAACAGTATCTGACCTATCCGGTGAACGGAAAGGTGCAGGATCGCCTTTCGGAAGGTCTTCTGCTTTTGCTGCTGGAGGAAGGGCCGCGCGCTCTGGCTGAACCGGAAAATTACGATGTGCGCGCCAATCTGATGTGGGCGGCAACGCTGGGTTTGAACGGGCTGATCGGTGCGGGCGTTCCCCAGGATTGGGCTGCACACCGCGCGGGATATGAATTGACGGTTTTGTTTGGCCTGGATCATGCTCAAACGTTGGCTGTTTTGGTGCCGGCTATGCTTCAGGTCCGTGCCGCAAACAAAAAAGAGAAACTGTTGCAGTACGCTAGGCGAATCTGGGGGATCTCCTCCGGAACGGAGTCTTCGCAGATCGAGGCCGCCATCGGACAAACGCGGGATTTTTTCGAGCAAATGGGGGTGCCGACCAAGCTGAAAGATTATGGTATCCATGATTTCAATGTCGAAACCATTGTGGAAATGCTTGAAGCGCACGGTCTGTCCGTCATGGGTGAAAAAAACGATGTGACGGCCGATACCATGCGGAAAATATTAAAACTCTGCCTGTAAGAAAGGAAGGTTATTACGCACAACATTCTTCCCGAAATCGGCATTGCCATTCTGGCAGCGACGGCGCTGGGGTTTATTTTCCAGCTCTGCCGTCAGCCGGTGATTCTCGGCTATCTGGTGGCCGGCGCTCTTATCGGGCCGGAAATCGGTTTCAAACTGGTTTCGCATCCGGACAATATTGAAGTGATTTCGGAAATCGGCCTGATTCTCCTGCTGTTCATCATCGGACTGGAACTTAATCCCACCAAACTGGTCTCCTCCGGACGCAGATTGATTTATGCCGGAATCGGACAGTTTGTTTTCTGCGTGCTGATTGGACTGGGGGTTTTTGTACTGCTGGGCTATCCGCTGGGTGGAGGCAGGATCGAAGCTCTTTATCTGGCGCTTTTCTGTGCGCTTTCCAGCACGGCCATTGTGGTCAAGCTGCTCTACGACAAGTACGAACTGGACACTTTGCCGGGCCGGATCAGTCTGGGGGTCCTGATCTTTCAGGATTTGTGGGCCATTTTGATTCTGGCGTTGCAGCCGAATTTTATGGACCCCAAACTGCATCTGGTGGGGCTGGCGCTGGTCAAGGGAATCGGGCTTCTGGCCGTTGGTTTTGTGCTGAGCCGTTATGTTTTGCGCTGGATTTTTGAGCGAATCGCCGAAACGCCGGAAATGGTCGTGGCCATGTCCATTGCCTGGTGCGCTTTCATGGCCGGTTTGGGAGCTTGGATCGGCATGTCCATGGAAATGGGCGCGCTGATTGCCGGCGCGGCGATTGCCTCATTTCCCTATGGTGTGCATGTGACGGCCAAAGTCCTGCCTCTGCGGGATTTTTTTCTGACACTTTTCTTTCTCTCCATTGGCATGAAAATACCTTTTCCTGATGCGGAAACTTTGACGATGGCGTTTCTGATTGTTCTTTTTGTCATCGCCTCCCGTTTTTTGACGATTTATCCGATTTTGTCTTTGTCCGGAAGCGGCCGCAGAACCAGTTTTATTACCAGCATCAATTTGTCTCAGATCAGCGAATTTTCCCTGGTAGTCGCGTCTCTTGGCGTGGGCTACGGTCATATCCAGCAGTCTCTGATGGGGCTGATCATTTATGCGATGGCGATGACGTCCGTCCTGTCGTCCTACTTTATCAAGGCAAATCATCAACTGTACCTTCTTTTTGACAGGCTGCTCACCGGTCTGGGTTTTCCTTCAAAAGCCGCACAGCATACGGCCGGGGATGAAGATGAACATTACCCAATCGTATTATTGGGTTACCATCGCGGTGCCCGTGCCTTGGTGGAAGAGATCGCTCAGAGCGAACCGGATCTTCTCAAGGAATTTCTGGTGATTGATTTCAACCTGGAAGTTCTCAAAGAGCTGGACAAGCTTCAGGTGAAGGGAATATTCGGCGACATCGGCAGCATGGATACACTCAAGCACGCCCATATTGACGGCGCTGACATGATTATTTCCACAATTCCCGATATGTTGCTCAAAAACACAAATAATCTCAAGCTGGTGAAAACTTGTCGCATGCTGGCGCCCAATGCCGTGATTATCGCAACGGCGGATTCCGTTTTGCAGAGTGAGGATTTGAAAATTTGCGGTGCAAATGAGGTTCTGCTTCCTTATTCCCTGGTTGGCGAAGGGATTGCCCGGAGGGTGTACGATTGGTATTATAAGAATAATCGGTAAGAATATCATGAGTATGCATATTGCTTATCGCGGAATTTGCTTTGGCGATTGACGTTGGTTCCATAAAAAAAGGAATTAAAAATGTTGACATCCCTATTGTGATTGATTATAGTTCAGCGGTCGTAAATGAATAAGGTATAGAGATGGATTTTTTCAGCCCGGATAAAAATCTGTCCCGGAAATGTAATTTAATATTATTTTTTAAGGAGGGGGAAAATGAAGAAAATTATTTCGTTGTTTGCTGTCCTGATGCTGGTGGCGCTTGCCACAACAGGATATGCGCAGGTCCGCAAAGGTTCTGTGGACATCACGCCTTCAATAGGAATGTATGTATTTGAAGGCAATGAAGACATGGACAGGGAATTGCCGAATGCATCTTTGCGTTTGGGGTACAATTTTACCAAATATATCGGACTGGAAGGCTATGTGCAGTACGGACAGTCCAATATGAATCAAGTTTTCAACAAGCCCAAACTGGAAGTTCTGAACTACGGCGTTGAAGGCATCATCAATTTGATGCCGGACGCAAGGTTGGTTCCTTTTCTGGCAGTCGGAGTCGGAGGCATTCACTATACCGATGCCAACATGGATACAACGGAAGACAAGAGAGATAAGTTCACTGCAGATTACGGCTATGGTATAAAGTTTTTCCTAACCGACAATTTTGCTCTCCGTGCGGATATCCGCCACGTCATGCCCTTTGACAAAATGCACAATAATATGCTGGTTTCTTTGGGATTAAACTTCTCTTTCGGCGGTGCAAAGCCGGTTGAGGCGGTTTACAGCGCTCCTGCTCCCGAGCCAGAACCGGTGATGGAACAGGCCAAGCCCCAGGAAGAAGCGGCTCCCGTTGTTGAAGAAAAACCCGCTCCGCAAGTTGTTGAAGAAGTAAAACCTGTTCCCGCAACTCGCGTTGCCAAAGAAATCGAGGAAAAGGGCAGGGCAACTCTGGAAGTGTTGTTTGATTTCAACAAGGACACGATCAAAAAGAACTACTCCAAAGACATTGATCATCTGGCGGACGTCATGAAACAGCATCCGGATTTGAATGTGACCATTGAAGGTCATACGGATAATGTGGGCAAGGCTGCATACAATAAAAAACTTTCCCAGAAACGTGCTGAGGCCGTGAAAAAGTACATGGTCAAGAAAAGTAAAATTGATGAAAAACGCCTGAAAGCAGTAGGTTATGGCATGGAAAAACCGGTGGCGACCAATAAGACCAAAGCGGGACGCGCCAAGAATCGTCGTGTTGAAGCTGCGGTAGATTATGTTGTCAAGAAGTAGTCTGTCGGTAACCATCAGCATTTAAAAAAAGCCTCCGCGGATTCGCCGCGGGGGCTTTTTTTTACATGCGGGGAATTTTCTCTCTCAATTCTTTCTTTTTCTCAATAAAGCGCCTGTCGGTACGGCAACCGGAACCGGGATATAAATCTGATTTCCGGCATGGGCCTTTGTGACGGGATTGCCCCGATCGTCGAAGAGGATTTGTGTATTGACAAAAACCGTTTTATCCGGAAGCAAAAGTTCCAATTTTTCTCCTACCCGAAGATCATTGCGCGTATCCATGAGAATCTGTTTTTGAGAGGCGTTATATTTCAAGACAAGACCGACCGGTTCATGCGTTTGGAAATATTTTATTTGTGGACTGGTTTCGTTGATTTTTTCCGTATGAAACGCGAAACCGGTTGTGTAGCCGCGGTGGGATATGGTTTGAAGCTCTTCAATCCACTTTGCCATGCGGTGGTTGACCGGTTCCGGATCATTCAGGTCATCCAGAGCCTGCCGATAGGTTCGGGTAACCACAGCCACGTAGTAGGAAGATTTCATTCTTCCTTCGATTTTGATGCTGGCAACACCCGCCGCCTGTACTTCCCGAAGATAGGCAATCAAACATAAGTCTTTTGAACTTAAAAGATAGCTGTAACGTTTGTCTTCTTCCAGAAGAATCGGTTCATCGGGTCTTGTGGATTCATGCAGAAGGTATTCCCAGCGGCAGGGTTGAGAACAGTCTCCTTCGTTGGCGCTTCTCCGGTTGCGCCAGGATGACAAAAAGCAGCGGCCGGAATAGGACATGCACATGGCACCATGGACAAATATTTCCAACTCCATGTCCGGAGCCGCTTGAGCGATTTTTCCAATTTCTTCTAAATTTAATTCCCTTGCCAGGATAATGCGGCAAATCCCCTGATCCTGCCAGAAGCGAACCGCTTCAATATTGGTCGTATTGGCCTGCGTACTGAGATGCAGCGGTATCTGGGGAGCGACTTGACGAATCAGCCGGATCATTCCGGGGTCGCTGACAATCAGAGCATCGATGCCGGAGGTGACAAGATCAGGAAGCAAGCGTTTTGCCCGATCCAGATCGGAGTTACGGGCGAAGGTATTCAATGCACCGTAAACACGAACATTTTTTGCATGCGCTTCTTCAATGCCCCGTGCCAGATCTTCAGGGGGCATTTCTGCCGAAACTCCCCGTAGACTTAAGCCGGGAATGCCGACATAGACCGCGTCGGCGCCATAGAGGATGGCGGTTCGTAACTTTTCGAGGTTGCCGGCAGGAGAAAGCAATTCGGGGCAACGCATTTTTTTCACGGTTTCGGACAATATCTGCGCACCTGTTCCATGACTTTGAGCGATTTGACTTCTCTGCCCAGGACAAAAGAAATGAAACCGCATGTGATGCTGCGAGATTCCGCGGAGAGATTATTGGACAGGCAGACCCTTTTGATTTTTTCAATTTCCATGTCTTTTCCCAACAGCAGTGTTCGAACGGCACCGGCCGAGATGGTCTGGTCGTATCTTTCCGGACTGGCGCAGGACCGGCAGACAATGCCGCCTTCTTGCGGGAAAAAGCTGTAGGAGCAACCGTTGGTGACGGGTGTTTTACAGCGGATGCATGCAGAAAGCGTCGGCTCGAATCCGGTAATTTTTAAAAGTCGCATTTCAAAAAAGCGAATGGCGGTATCGGCAATCTGTTCCCGGCCCAGCAACGCCAGAAAATCCATCAGCAGTTCAAAAAGAGCCATGTTTTCTTTTCCTTCCGGACTAAAAGCATCGGCAAGCTCAATGAAATAGGATGCGATCAGCGTTTTTTCCAGGTCCTGACGAATAATCGGGTAATGATCAATAATATCACAGGCTTCGATAAATGAAAGCGAATCGCGATTTTTTCGGGTGAAAATAAAGTTGTTGAGGGAAAAAGGCTCAAAAACATTGGCAAAACGTTTTTTGCTTCTCTTGGCTCCTTTGGCCATTCCTTTCATTTTCCCAAATTCCCTGCTGAAAAAAGAAACAATTACGTCCGATTCGCCATAGGGGTGAGTGCGTAGGACAAGGCCGGATGTCTTGAGAGTTTCTCTGCCGATCATGACGCATTACCGCGTCCATTGTACTTGATATCGCCCCCCACGATGGTCAGAAGGGCACGTCCTTTTAGTGTACGACCGGAAAAAGGTGAATTTTTACCGCGAGAGCAAAAAGATCGTATGTCCACTGTCCAAGCCATGTCCGGGTCGATAATGGTGATATCCGCATCTGCACCGCAAGACAGGGTTCCTTTGGGAAGATTTAAAATTTTTGCCGGATTCCAGCTCATCTTGGAGATGAGTTCGGCAAAGGAGAGTATGCCGTCATGCACCAGCTGCAGGCTCAATCCTAGGGATGTTTCCAAGCCACTGATGCCGTTTAAGGCATATTCAAATTCCACTTCCTTGTCTGTACGTCCGTGCGGGGCATGATCGCAGGCGATGGCGTCCAGTGTGCCATCCGCCAACCCTTCTTTAATGGCGGCGACGTCCGCTTTCCCGCGTAGCGGTGGACTGACTTTGCAATTTGTGTCGTAGTTTTGAAGAGATTCATCTGTCAAGGTGAAGTAGTGCGGAGCGGTTTCTGCCGTGATGCTTAAACCTCGTTTTTTTGCGTCACGAATCAGTCGTACGGAGCCTGACGTGCTGATATGGGCGATATGAATCGCCGTTCCGGTATATTCGGCAATCAGAATGTCGCGTGCTACCATGATGTCTTCTGCAAGAGAAGAGATTCCCGGCAGTCCGAGAACCGTGGACCAGTAGCCTTCATTCATCACACCTCCGGTGGAAAGAGTTTTTTCTTCACAATGCTGGATGATCGGCAGATTCAGCGAATGCGCGTATTCCAGCGCCCGGCGCATGAGTGCGGCATCCGGAACTGGTTTTCCATCGTCGGATAAAGCGATGATGCCGGCTTCCTTCAGATCCCAGAATTCCGTTAGCTGTTTGCCTTCCGATCCGACGCTGATTGCGCCGATAGGATAAACATTGCACAGATTGGCTTCGGCGGCTTTCCGTCGGATGAATTCCGTAACAGAGCGGTTGTCATTGACCGGGACCGTGTTGGGCATGCAGGCGATAGATGTAAATCCGCCTGTGACGGCAGCCCGGCAGCCCGTGGCAATGGTTTCTTTGTATTCCAGCCCCGGTTCTCTTAAATGCACATGCATATCGATGAAACCGGGAGCGACGATAAAACCGGCAAGGTTCAGAACTTCCGTATCTGGTGGAAAATGGATGTTTTTGCCGAGTTGAGATATTTTTCCGTTTTCGATCAGAAGATCCATCTGCTCGTCTGTATGGGATGCCGGATCAATCACTCTTCCGCCCTGTAGTAACCGTTTCATTCGTTTCCTCCGGAAAGCAAGTAAAGCAGTGCCATGCGCACGGCAACGCCCTTGTTGACTTGATCGAGAATCACGGAGTGTTCCGTGTCATCCGCGATATCCGGCGATATTTCCACGCCGCGGTTGATGGGACCTGGATGCATCACAATGACATCCGGTTTGGCCAGGCTGATGTTGGATCTGTTCAGGCAATAATGTTGGGCATATTCACGAAGCGATGGAAAAATATTCTGCTTTTGACGTTCCAGTTGAATGCGCAGCATCATGACCACGTCTGCATTTTTTATCGCGTCTTCCAGTTTGGTATATGCGGTGACGCCCAGCGATTCGATATTTCGGGGCATCATCGTGGGGGGACCGGCCACGACAACTTTTGCGCCCATTTTAGACAAACCGTAAATATTGGACCGTGCAACCCGGCTGTGCAGAATATCACCGATAATGGCCACTTTCAGGTCGTCGAGCCTGCCTTTTTTTTCTCTGATGGTCATCAGATCCAGCAGTGCCTGAGATGGATGTTCGTGAGCGCCATCACCGGCGTTAATGACGGACTGTTTCACGAGTCTTGCCAGCAGGTGAGGGGCTCCGGCGGCCCCATGCCGGATGACAATAATATCCGGATTCATGGCTTCGAGTGTGCGTGCCGTGTCGATGAGGGTTTCTCCTTTTACGACAGAACTGGTGGATGCGGAGATATTAATCGTGTCGGCACTGAGCCTTTTTCCCGCAATTTCAAAAGAGGTGCGTGTTCGTGTGCTGGCTTCGTAAAAAAGATTGATGATGCTTTTACCGCGCAGCGTCGGCACTTTTTTGATGTCTCGTGTAGAAATTTCCAGAAAGGATTCAGCGGTTTCCAAAATCAGGCGGATTTCGTCTACGCTCATATCCTGCATGCCAAGAATGTCTTTTTTCCCAAGTTTCATAAGAATATTGCCTTGTTTTGTTGCTGGAAATTATGTTTCTTCTTCAAGAACCACCTCGTCTCTCCCGTTTTTCTCCAGCAGATTGACGCTTACCGCTTCCCAAAGAGAAGAGGGAAGGTTTTTACCGACGTAATCAGCGCGAATCGGCAACTCACGGTGGCCGCGGTCGATCAGAACAGCCAACTGAATCATTTGTGGGCGGCCAAAGTCGATCAGGGCGTCCATGGCTGCCCGGATGGTTCGGCCGGTAAAGAGAACATCATCCAGTAAGATGACTTTTTTGCCGGTAAGATCAAAGGGAATTTCAGTTTTTCCCAGCGGCGCCTTTTTGCCGGCTTTGGGGGCGTCATCCCGGTAAAGGGTGATATCGAGAATCCCCAGCGGTATGTTTCTGCCTTCGATGGTAGAAATTTTTTTCTGAAGCCTTTCCGCCAGATAGATGCCGCCAGTGCGAATGCCGACCAAAACAAGATCGTCCATGCCCTTGTTTTTTTCTAGAATTTCATAAGCAATTCTGGTCAGGCACCGTTCTATGCCGTCTTTGTCCATTACTACTCGTGGGGGCTTTTTTTCCGTCATACGCCTTTCCTCTGTTCGTAAAAAAATTGCCGCGTTTTCCATCGGATATAAAAAAGCCTTTCCCTGCAAGGAGAAAGGCTGTCAGAAACTTGATTCAATTCTATTTTCATTACTTTTACTTTTTCAATCTCGCCGGATTGCTTTAAAAGTTACATTCGTTTGTCCCATACAACGACGAAGGTCTTCTGTCAACTGCAAAGTTGACGGTTCAGTTGAGCAGATGTCCCATGCGGTTCCAGCGGACTTTGTGAATAAGGCGTTCTTGTTCATCGCTGTTCCATGACCAGTAAATCACCCAAGCTTTTCCTTCCACATCCGCTAGATCTACAAATCCCCAGAAGCGGCTGTCCAGGCTTTCATCACGGTTGTCTCCCATGACGAAAAGCGATTGCCGGGGAACAATGACCGGCCCGAAGTTGTCACGTGGCTGCACCAGATTCGGATAAAGAACCGGATCGACATAAACGCCGAAGGAGTCTTTGTAGATTTTGTCGTTTACCAAAATTTGTTTATTACGAATTTCAATCTTATCGCCGGCTACGCCGATTACGCGTTTGATAAAATCCTTGCTGCGGTCCTCGGGATAAATAAATACGATAATGTCGCCCCTTTGAGGATTGGTTACGGAAATCATCAGTTTACGGATAACCGGTATTTTAAAGCCATAGATGAATTTATTGACCAGGAGATGATCGCCGACGAGCAGTGTCGGTACCATCGAACGTGAGGGAATTTTATAGGCCTGGACGATAAATGTTCTGATGATGACGGCGATCAAAATCGCAATCAGAATGGCTTCAATATATTCCTGTCCCTTTGATTTTAAAGGTTGATTTCCTGATTTCTCTTTTCGGTGGTTCTGTTCTGAATCTGAATCTGGAAATGGAGCCTTTGTTGTTTTCATGGAAGAAATGGCCTCCTAGGAGTAAATGTGGGCAAGGGTGAAAAAAATCATCAGGAGAGCCAAAAATCCCTTGATCATTTTTCGGCCGGCCATGGCCAGAAAAGCCGTGGAAGTTGTCTGGCCGGGATTTTTCAATTTGGACGTGCGAACCTGTTCCATGATCAATAATCCGGACGTTGCCCCTAGAAAAAAACCTCCCCAAATACCAAGACCCCCGAAAAAGGGAGTCAAAAGAATCATGCCTGCCCACCCGCCGACGAAAGCGCTCCACAGGGATTGCCGGGACACCGGTTCTTTATCAATACCTGCCGATTCCATCCAGAAATCCAGAGCTTCTGCGGGAATAACCATGGCCAGCAAAACCAAAAGCGCCTTCCAACCGACCTGGGTGAAATCCGTGAAAAAGGCATAGACAAGAACGCTGACGAATATCAGGCTGGTTCCTGGAAGGCCGAACAAGCACAAATAAATCCCGGCAAACAGAAGCAAGATAAAAATAACAAATCCTGTGAATGCCAAAGATGACAAATTACTTCGTCCTGCTGGTTCTGGCCATCTGAAAATTGTCGAAAAGCAGCACGCTGGTGCAGGCGATGTAAATCGTGGAATAAGTACCTACGACGGTGCCGACCAGCATGGCAAAAGCAAAATCTTGTATCACCGGCCCGCCAAAAATGTACAGAGCCAGCACCGTGAAAAAGACGGTCAGAGAAGTCAGAATGGTTCTGCTGAGGGTTTCGTTAATGGCCAGATTGATGATATCTCCTAGGTTTTGTTTGGGATTTCTTTTGACAATTTCCCGAATTCTGTCCAGGGTCACAATGGTGTCGTTGATAGAAAAGCCGATGACGAAAATAAGAACCGCCAGAATATTGATGGTGAATTCCATGTTCATCACAGCAATGGCCCCGATCACAATCAGCGTGTCGTGGATCAAAGCCAGTATGCCTCCGGCGGCATACCGAAATTCAAAACGCCAGGTCACGTAAATCAGGATGGCCAACCAGGAGAAGATAACCGCGATAATAGCTTTTCGTGTAAAGTCCGCACTGACCTTGGCCCCGACCACTTCTACGCGGCGGATTTCAAAATCTCTGCCGAAAGCGGCGGCGAGCGGCTGTTCAACATTTGCCGCCAGCATTTTCTGATCGGAAAAAGATTCATGGGTACGGATCAGAAACTCGTTGTCGCCGAATTGCTGGATGGTGCTGTTTGCCAGTTTGGTAGACTTGAGTGATGTCCGAATCTGATCGGCGGAAACATTTTTTGAAAATTTCACCTGAATGATTGAGCCGCCGGCGAAATCAATGCCCAAATTGAAGCCGCCGTGATAGATAACCGATCCGATGCCTATGAGAATCAGGATGGCGGAAAGAACCATTGCATATTTCATTTTTCCGACGAAATCGATGTTAACGCCTGGTTTGATCAACTCCATGCTCATATGGTGAACTCCTGTTTGCGCTTGAATTTTAAATGCTCAACTTCTTAATGTTATAATTCGAGGTGACATAGTCAAAGATCACCCTAGTGATAAAAATTGCGGTAAATAGACTGGCGATCAGTCCAATGATGGTGGTGACCGCAAATCCCTTGATGGGGCCGGTTCCAAAAAACATCAGAACCAGAGAGGCGATGATGCCGGTGATGTGCGTATCGATGATGGTAATGAAAGCGCGGTCATAACCGGTATCCAGCGCAAGGCGCGCAGTTTTTCCCGTCCGAAGTTCTTCGCGGATTCTTTCAAAAATCAGAATATTGGCATCCACTGCGACGCCGACCGTCAGGAGCATGCCCGCGATGCCCGGCAGTGTCAGCGTTGCCCGGAAAGCCGCCAACGCTGCCAGGATCAGGAGAATGTTGATGACCAAGGCAATGTCGGCTACTGCGCCGCTCAATCGGTAATAAATTACCATAAACAAGATGACCAGAAGCGAACCGATGATGGTTGCCATGATTCCCTGCCTGATGGAATCGCTTCCCAGAGAGGGGCCGACGGTTCTTTCTTCCAGAATATTGACTGGGGCGGGCAGAGCGCCGGCGCGCAGGACAATGGCCAGATCGCGTGCTTCTTCCATGGTAAAGTTCCCGGTGATTTGAGCCTGACCACCGGAAATTCGTTCCTGAATCACAGGCGCCGAATGGACGACTCCGTCCAGGACAATGGCCAGACGCTTGCGGACGTTTTCGTTGGTGATGCGATCAAAATCCGCCGCGCCCTGAGAATTGAATTTAATCGCAACATGGGGTTCGCCGAATCGGTCCGAAATCTGCACCTTGGCGGTTTCCAGAGAAGCGCCAGTAAGGAGCGTTTTGCTTTTCAACAGGTAGGGCGTCTGTCCTTTCTGGCCGCCGGATGCGTCCGTTCTTGAACCGTAGGCAATTACGGATCCTTCCGGCACATTGCCACGCAGCGCTTCATCAAGCGAATTTTGCTCGTCCACGATTTTGAATTCCAGGAGCGCTGTTTTGCCAATCAAATTTTTGGCTCTTTCCGGATCGCTGATTCCGGGCAGCTGAATCAGGATTCGGTTGTCACCTTCCTGGATGATTTCCGGTTCGGCAACGCCAAATTGATCTACCCGGTTGCGAATGGTTTCCAAAGAGTGTTCAACGGTCAATTTTTTCAGATCGATGGCTCTTTTATCATTAAACTTCAATGTGACGATTTGTCCGCCATCGTGCGGGGTGGATGATGCGATTTCCAAATCGGAAAACTGATCTTTCAATACTTTTTCCAGTGTGGCTTTTCCGGCTGTTTCCGGAAGTTCCAAGCGAATCGTGGCTCCCTGGACTTTTTCAATATTGCGGAAACGGACTTTGTTTTCCATCAGAGATTCTTTCAAATCGTTGGAATATCTCTCGATCATGGCTTCGAGAGCTTTCTGCGTGTCAATTTCCATGAGCAGATGCATGCCACCCTGCAAATCGAGGCCAAGATGAATTTTTTCCTTGGGTACATATTTGTCCAGCGGTGATGGAATACTGGTAAAAAATGTCGGGATTAAAAAGTACAGGGCGGCAAGGCAGACAACGGCGGTAATCGCTATTCGTATTGGCAAAGACTTGATCATATGCAATGTTCCTTTCTCTCCTAGGACTTGGCCGGGGGCTGAGGCGCGGAAGAGCCAGATTTTTGAAGAACGGCGCCGATGGCGCTGCGCGCGATTTTGATGCGGACTTTATCGGCGATTTCCAGCGTAATGACGTTTTCGGCCAATCCCGTGACTTTTCCATGGATGCCACCGGTCGTTATGACCGTATCTCCGTAAGCCAGATTGTCCATCATCTCCTTAAGCTCCTTCTGCTTTTTCTGCTGGGGGCGGATCATTAAGAAGTAGAAGATAGCGAAAATCACCATCATCATGATGATAAAGCTCCAATCGCCGCCTCCTTGTGCACCCGGCGCTTGCGGATTGCCACCCATGGCAAATGCTGTTGAGATCAATGTCGTATCCTCCCTTGACGATTTCTTGAAATGCTCTTTATCAGAAAAATTTATTATTTCATCTTATTTATTCAAATAATTGTTTCTAAATTCTGCAAAACGGTTTTCGCGGATGGCGGACCGTATATTTTCCATCAGACGCATATAATGGCGTATATTATGGATAGAGTTCAATATCAAAGCCAGAATCTCACCGGCGACGTAGAGGTGCCTTAAATAGGCCCGGGAATAATTACTACAGGTGTAGCAGTCGCAGGTTTCATCGAGCGGCCGATGATCTTCCCGCCAGCGGGCGTTTTTAATAACAATCTTTTCAGAATTTGTAAACAATAATCCGTGTCGTGCACAGCGGGTGGGAATAACACAGTCAAACATGTCGATGCCGCAGGAGACGGCGTAAACGAGATCGTCGGGTGTGCCTACGCCCATCAGGTAGCGGGGTTTGGCAAAGGGCAGCAGCGGCGAAATTTCCCTTGCAACGGCATACATCATTTCTTTCGGTTCTCCAACGCTCACGCCGCCCAGCGCATAGCCGTCAAAGTCGAGAGGAATCATTTCTTCTACAGCTTGTCTTCGCAACTCTGGATAGGATCCTCCCTGGATGATGCCGAACAGCGCCTGGCCGGAGTTGGTCCTGGCTTCGAGACTTAATCTGGCCCATTTCACCGTCAGGTTCAGAGAGTCGAGGGTTTGTTGAAATGTGGCGGGATAGGGAGTGCATTCATCAAGGCACATCATGATATCTGAGCCCAAGGCTTCCTGAATTTCAACGGCCTTCCGGGGGCTCAAAAAATGTCTGGAACCGTCAATATGGGACTGAAACATCACGCCGTCCGGGCCAATTTTGCGAAGAGAAGAAAGCGAATATACCTGAAAGCCGCCACTGTCCGTGAGAATCGGACCCGGCCAGTTCATAAATTTGTGGAGTCCTCCCAATTTGGCAATGCTTTCATGTCCGGGGCGTAAATACAAATGGTAAGTGTTGCCCAGAAGTATTTCCGCGCCGCATTTTGCAATTTCATCGGGCCGCATGGCTTTTACGGTGCCTTGCGTGCCGACGGGCATGAAGACGGGGGTATGAATTATCCCGTGGGAAGTGACGATTCTGCCGAGTCGCGCGGAGGTTTCCGAATCTTTTTTGAGGACGTCAAATGAAAAAGGCATGGTTTCCATCCTAAACAATCAGCATGCAATCGCCGTAACTATAGAATAAATAATGATCATGAACCGCTTGTGCATAGGCCTGCCGCACAAAATCCGTTCCGGCGAAAGCCGAAACGAGTAAAAATAAAGAGGATTTCGGAAGATGAAAATTGGTCAAGAGCCCATTGACTCGTTTAAAAGAGTACCCCGGATAAATATACAAACGGGTTTCTCCGGATTGTGGTTTGATGAAGCCGTTTTCATCTGCGGCGCTTTCCAGCGTTCGTGTCGAGGTTGTGCCCACCGCAATCACTCGCCGGGCCTGGTTGATCACGTCTGCTGCTTCTGTGCTGATTTCATAATATTCCGCCTGCATGACATGATCTTCAACATTTTCCGCTTCGATCGGCAGGAAGGTGCCCAGTCCGACATGGAGTGTGATACTTGCGATTTGTACCCCTTTCGACTGCATGGCGTTTAAAACATTCTCTGAAAAATGCAGGCCGGCGGTCGGCGCGGCAATGGAGCCGGAGGTTTTTGCATAAACGGTCTGGTAGCGTTGCCGGTCATTGGTGGAATCGGGAACGAGGCTTTTTTTCCGCTTGATGTAAGGCGGAAGCGGCGCGCGTCCATGCTGTTCCAGGTAGTTTTCAAAACCCTCGTCTGCTTGAAATGATATTAGCCATTTTTTCTCTGAAAGCCTGCAAAGCACCTGTGCCCGGCAGGTAGGTCCAAAATCAATTTTGTCGTTTTCGTTGATTCTCTTTCCCGGCCGCGCCAGAGCTTCCCAAATTTCTTCACCTTCTTTTTTTTCCCTGCGGTTCAGCAACAGAATTTCCAGAATGGCGCCGGTCTGTTTCTTGCCATAGATTCTAGCGGGAATGACGCGGGAGTCGTTGATGACCAGAGCGTCGCCCTGTTCGAGGCAGTCCGGCAAAGATGAAAAAATATCGTTCTCAATGGTTTGGTTCCGGCGATTGAGCTTCATCATGCGGGAAGCGTCTCTTTGCGGGCGAGGGTGCTGTGCGATAAGGCCATCAGGCAGAAAATATGAAAAATCGTCTAACTTCATGTGATATCCGGCAAACATAATTTGATTGGAAAAAATAATCGGATGAGCAAACGGCTGTCAATGAAAAGCTGTCAGCGTCTTCCGAAATACAGCAGAATCAAACCGAGAAGAATCGCGCTGATGCCTACCCATCTCAAAGTGGCCTCGGGCATGACCGCCATTTTCAGCAAGTAAGGTTTCATTTTTTCCGGAAAAACAAAATAGGGCAGGCCTTCTACGATGAAGACCATTCCCATGACACACAGAAAATAGTCCATGAAGCTTTATATCCTCTTTTCTTTGGCTTCGTTCCAAAGGGTGTCCAGAATCTCGGGTGTTGCCTGAAGTGTCGCATGTCCGTGGGCGTCCAGCCGGTTGGTAATGTAAGAGAAGCGCCGGATAAACTTATCAATGGAACCATTCAAGGCTTTTTCCGAATCCACGGAAAGAAAACGGCAAAGGTTTACCAGAGAAAACAGAAGGTCGCCGATTTCTTCCTCGATTTGTTGAGGTTTTCCGCTTTTTCTCGCTCCGTCGAGTTCTTCGAGTTCTTCATGCACTTTCTGCAGAACGTCGTCGGTTGTCGTCCAATCCAGGCCGTGACGGGAGGCAATCTCCGATATTTTTTGAGCCCTTTTCAGGGATGGAAATGAGCGGGGTACACTGCGGAAGGGACTGTCATTTTCTGTTTGACTGCTTTGTTCTTCTTTTTTAATTTCCTTCCAGTTATCTTTAACCTCCTTAATGGAGTTTACCTTGACATTTCCAAAGACGTGAGGATGACGGCGGATCATTTTTTCTTTGACGGTTCTCATGATATCCGCCAGCGTAAAATCGCCAGATTCGGTTGCAATTCCGGCAATAAACAAAATCTGAAAAAGAAGATCTCCCAACTCTTCCTGAACATGGCGGGGATTGTTTTCCACGAGAGCGTCAAGAACTTCATAGGATTCATCCAGCAGATATTTGCCGATATCCTGCGGGGTCTGCTTCTGATCCCACGGGCAACCATCCGGTGCTCGCAGCTTTTGAATCAGCTCGATCAGCTCTCGTAATTGAATCTGGGCGTCGTGGATGGAAGTCATTTTACAATAAAAACATCCTTTTGCCTGTCCTGAAGATAAATATGGTGGTATTGTAGCCCGTTGATTTTTTCGAAAAACATTTCACCACTTTTGCGGCATTCCGGACAGCAGGCGTTAGGAAGAATCACCGCATAGATTCTCTTGCCGGTGTCCGCGGTGGATTCAATCATGACCAGACCGCCGCAGTCATCGCACACACGGACGGTTTCGATTTGCTTTTCCGATATGTCATCCGTATCGTAATAAATATTCTTTTCGCGACGAATGTAGGAAGCGGATCCGGTAATCTGTTTTTTCAGATCTTTTTTTCTTTTCCAGAGGGACATGACTTTTTTTACTTCATTTTCGATCAACCGGGTAACATCCGTTGATTGCCGGATTCTGTCGGCGTCATAATCCGGCTCCCGAACCTGACTGTAGTCCAATCCGGCCATCGCCAGAATGATTCCGACATTTACATAGGGGAGGGCTTTTTCGATGGAATATCCTCCTTCGAGCACGGCGATGTGGGGGGCAAGTTTTTCATTTAAAAGCGCATAGCCCTGGGCGCTGAAATTCATATTGGTGATCGGGTCGCTGTAATGATTGTCCTGTCCTGCCGAGTTGATGATGATTTGCGGTTGAAATTCATCCAGAATCGGAAGAATAGCGTTATCCAGCACATACAGGAAACCCTCGTCGGATGTTCGGGGCGGCAAAGGAATATTGATGGTTGCGCCCAGCGCATTGGGGCCCCCGAAATCATCGGTAAAACCGGTTCCCGGGTAAAGCGTCCGTCCGTCCTGGTGAATAGAGATGCAAAGCACATCGGGATCGTTCCAGTAGATATCCTGTGTACCGTCTCCGTGATGGCAATCTGTGTCTACAACGGCTATGCGCCGGATGCCAAAGGTATGGCGGATGTATTCAATCATGACGGCTTCGATATTGATATTGCAGAAACCGCGCGCTCCATGCGCCACCAGCATGGAATGGTGGCCGGGCGGACGAACCAGGGCAAAGGCGTTATCCACAACGCCTGTGAGTACTTTTTGTGCAGCGGTGATTGCGCCTCCGGCGGATATCAGGTGAGAATGCGTTGTCAGATTTTGCGGATTCGGAACACAGATGTGGCAACGATTGATTTGGTCATAAGTGGCGATGCCCGGTTTAAATTCAAGAATATTGGGAAAATCCAGCAGGCCTTCTTCCATGACCTGGTCCTGGGTGTAAAGAAGCCTTTCTTCGCGTTCCGGATGGTTGGCGGAGATGGCCCAGTCAAAAGCCGGGAAAAAGACGAGTCCTGTTTTTTTTAATGGATGCGGCATTGTCCTACCTTTCCGTGCCGGAGGCGATCAAACCGGGTTTGATTTGCACTTTTACGCGGATATTTTTTCCTGTTGTGTAATAATCTCTAATCATATTAAATGATTGCGATTCTGTAACTTCCATGCGAATGTCCTCGGACCCGGCGCCCATCAAAATGGCTTTATTTTGCAATGTTTTCTTGCCGAGTTCAATTGTGTCTTCCAGAGAAAAAGAACGGGGAATTTTTTGAACGCATCCCTCCTCGCAAATCACCAGCTCCTGTTTTTCCGTATCCGCCAGAATGGTTGCTTCAGCAGTCGTCCGAGAAAGAGCGACTCCCAATGCGTTGGCGACCTCCGAGTTTTCCGGAATGACATAAGGATAGCCCAGTTTTCGGGCAATAACCGGGGCGACAGCCGCGGGACCCCCTGCCACGCAAAGCATTTTGGGTAGAATTTTCTTGCCTTCCAGAAGTTCGTGGATGGTATAAACGGGCTTATTGTTAATTTCTGCAAGAATTTCGATAACATGAGATGCAATAGTCTCTGCCATTTGCTCAACAATCGCATGGGCGGCAGCCTTGACTTCCATATGCAGTTTTTCGGCGATGCCCGTGATGGCGTCTCTTGCTTTGGCATGATCTCCGAACTTTACAATGCCATCCACGATCATGGCGTCTGTCGGCGTGGGGATGGATCCGCCCAGCGCCACCGCTGGCCCTTCCCGCTGTGGACCGATGATGATCTGGCCGTTTTCAACTTTTACAACACTGTCTCCACCGACTCCGATGGATTTGGTATAAAGGCCGCGGATGAGGGTTTTTCGGCCGTTGATGGTCACTCCGGCTGGTTCAAGCAGAGGAATTCCATCGGCAAAAACGGAGATATCCGTAGTTGTACCGCCAATGTCCAGCGCCACGGCATCTTCTTGAATAGCAGTTGTCGCCAGAAAGCCCATGACGCCCGCCGCCGGACCGGAGAGAATCGTCTGTACCGGACAGCTCAGGGATTGTTCCAGAAGGATGGTGCCTCCATCTGCTTTCAGAATATAAACGGGAATGCTTGATCCGATTTCCTGACTGATTTTATCAATGAATTTCTGAACATCATCAACAAACTTCCGGTAGATGTCATTAATGGCGGCGTTGAGATAGGTTGTGGCGATGCGCCTTGGAAATCCCAGTTGTCCCGACAAAGTGTGGCCTAAAAACATTCTGCGGGAAGGTTCCTGCAGAAGATCCGCTGCTTCCAGTTCTTGCTGGGGATTGCGGCTGGAAAACTTTCCCACAATACCAATGTGATGAATTTGTTTTTCAGAAATTTCCTGGCTGATATGGGCCAGTTGGCGCCGACTTAAGCCGTTTACGGGAATGCCTCGGTGATTGACATAACCTTTGGCGAAATAGGTGTCCTCGCCTAGACTGAGGGTCTCCGGGGACAGGCCAGGTCCATTTAACAAAATCATGGCCACGCGATTGGTTTTGTTTTGGACAATGGCGTTCGTCGAGATGGTTGTGCTCAGCACGATCCGGTTGATTCGGCGAATATTCTCTTTGGAGATCAGTTCACGTGCGGCCGCCAGCAGTGAACTTAAGATATTTGCTTGATCTGTAAGCACTTTTGCTTTGTTCAGCAGCTGGAAATTTTCAACCAGAACTGCATCCGTATGGGTTCCACCAACGTCTATGCCAAGTATCATTGCAGCGTCCTTACACTTTTTTTTCTCGCTTATATATGTTTAAATATCTCTTGACAAGATAAAAAAAAAGCGTATTGTCACGCGCTGTATAGCGAATGCAGCAATACGCTAAAATTTGTGAAAGGAGGAATTGTCTAATGAAGAAGGTATTGGCCATTTTTGTTAGCATGCTATTATTGGCTTCTCTATCTGTTGCAGCAATCGGTTGCAAGAAAGCAGAAGAGCCGGCAGCACCGGCAGTAGAAGCCCCTGCACCGCCTGAAGCAGCACCGGCAGCCCCTGCGGCACCGGCAGCGCCTGAAGCGGCACCGGCAGCACCTGAAGCGGCCCCTGCAGCACCGGCAGCCCCTGCAGCACCGGCAGCACCGGCAGCGGCAAAATAATTCAGCAATTTATTGCAGAATTTCGGAACCGGGTAACCCCATGGTTACCCGGTTTTTTGTCTTTTATGGTCATTTAGAATAAAATGTGTTATACGTTTTCCGAAAAAAAATCAGGGGGTGACTTATGGCGGAAAGAGATTGGGAATTAGTAAAGGGATTCGTGATCGGTGGTCTGATCGGCGCGGCGTTGGGCATTTTGTTTGCTCCGAAAAGTGGCAGGGAAACGAGGCAGGATATTGCCGACAAAGCTGATGAATTGATGGCAAAAGCCAGGGATGAGTACGAGAAAGCAGCGGAAACGAGCAGGGCGGCTTATGAAGCGGCGGTAAAAAAGTTAAAGGACGCAGAGGGGACGGCAAGGGTAAAAGTAGAGGAAATCGAAGGCAAGGTCAGTGAGCTTGCCCATCAGGGTGCGGAATCGCTTGCAGAGAATACCAGTCGTCTGAAAAAAGCACTGGATGCCGGAATGGAAGCGTATCGGGAAGAAAAAACCAAAGTTTAATGAAGAAGTTCAATGATTTTATTAAATCATTGCGGAGAAAAAAAGCATGTATCTGGAAATAGGTTTCATTTTATTCGCTCTTGTGCTCCTTTTGTTGGTGCTGTTCACGATTCCGATCTTGTTAAAACTGTGGCGTGCCGTGAGTGACGTCACGGTAACGCTCCAGGCGTTGAACGAACGGCTGCCCGTAATTTTGAAAAACATGGAAGAAATATCCAATAATGTCAACCAGGCGACATCGGCCATCAATGAGCAGGTACAAAAGTACAAGGAAACTTCTGAACGAATTCAGTTGGTTATGAGTGATCTTGCCGGTGGCATGGAGATGATCTATCCGCTTGTGCTGCAGTCCGCTTTTTTTCGGAAAATGACCAATTTTGTGGCTGCGGCGAAAGGCGTTAAGGTTTTTTGGGAAGTTTTCACCGACAAGAAAAAGGTTCAGAATGAACAATGGCCAGAATGACCTTTTCCAGTAAATGGGGGCGAGTCGCTGTTTCTAAGAAGCCTTTGGCAGCCGAGGGGCGGAAGTCTGCAGAGCAGACTGTTCGGGAAATAAAAAGCGAGGCCAAAGCGGAAAAAGGCGAGGATTATCGCGAAAGATCCATCAGTATCCATGGATTGGTTTGTGCCCGATGCGGCCGCGACTTTTCCGCTACGAACCGCCACCTTCTCACAGTTCATCATAAAGACGGTAATCACCACAACAACCCCCAAGACGGCAGCAATTGGGAAAACCTGTGTGTTTACTGCCATGAAGATGTTCACAGTCGGGAAGGGCTTTCGGAATATCTGGGTGATCATGCGAAAAGCAAGGAGGTTTCTTTGGTTTATGAGGATGCCGTGTTTGCAGATTCCGGATCGGAGGGCCTGCTTGCGCAAAAATTAAAGGATGCGCTGCAGAAAAAAAAGTAATCTTTTATATGTTCATTCCTTCTCTGGAATTTTCTTCCAGTTTTCCAGCCACACGGTTGTTTCGTTATCGCTGGGAGCGCGCCAATCTCCTCGCGGAGAAAGTGATCCGCCCGACCCTACTTTCGGGGCATTGGGTACGCAGGAACGTTTGTATTGAGTAGTTTTGAAAAACCTGGTCAGATAAACATACAGCCATTGCTTGATTTCTTTCAGACAATAACAGTTTTGTTTTTCAGGAGGCACATCGGGCCAGAAGCCCTGCTTTTTATTTCTCCACGCGCACCAGGCCAGAAAGGCCACTTTGGAAGGCGGATAACCAAAGCGTGTGATGTAGAAATTGTTAAAATCCTGCAATTCATAAGGTCCGATCGCTTCTTCCGTTTTCTGATGCGGCCGACCATTTTTTTCGCCGGGTATCAGTTCCGGAGATATTTCCGTCTCCAGAACGGAATGAAGAATTTGCGATACTTCAGGCGAAAACTGGTTGGTTTGGGCAACCCATCGGATTAAGTATTGAATCAGGGTTTTCGGTACACTGGCATTAACATTGTAGTGGGACATGTGATCGCCGATGCCGTAAGTGCTCCAGCCCAGCGCAAGCTCGCTTAAATCCCCTGTGCCGACCACCAGGGCATTCCTCATGTTGGCCAAACGGAATAAATGTGCCGAACGCTGTCCAGCCTGCACATTTTCAAAGGTGATATCATAAACCTTTTTTCCCTCGGCAAAAGGATGGGAAATATCCGCAAGCATTTGCCTACAGGCGGGCTTAATATCCACTTCGTTGGCTTCTACGCCTAGAGCGTTCATCAGGGCCAGCGCATTGCGATACGTTTTCCTGGTGGTTCCGAAGCCCGGCATTGTATAAGCTTTCACATTTGTTCTCGGCCGTTCCAGGAAATCCATGGTTTTGGCTGCAACAATCAGAGCCTGCGTGGAATCCAACCCTCCCGAAATGCCGATGACCAGATTGGGAATACCGGAGGATTTCAGTCTTTTTGCTAATCCCTGCACCTGAATGTTGTATGCCTCATAGCAGCGCAAGTCGCGCTGACTCCGGTCGGCGGGGATGTATGGAAAGCGGGGAATATCGCGAACGGGCAGCAAGCGTCCTCGTGGACGATCCCACGCAAACTCAATGGTGCGAAAACCGGAAATCTTCTCTTGATAGTCCGATACGTTCCGGTTGAAGGTATTCAGCCTCATTCGATCCTGCGCCAGTCGGTCCAGGTCAATATCGGCATAAATGATCTGCGCCTCCGGCGCGAAGCGCGATGATTCAGCAAGCAGATTACCATTTTCATAGATCATGGCCTGGCCGTCCCAGGCCAGATCCGTTGTCGATTCTCCGAAACCGGCATTGGCGTAAAGATATGCCGAAAGGCAGCGTGCCGATTGATTGGAGGCCAACTGATGCCGGTATTCCGATTTGCCGACGGTGATGTTGGATGCGGAAAGGTTGCCGATGACGGTTGCACCAGCCATTGCTGCCAGACTCGAAGGCGGAATCGGCACCCAGAGATCTTCGCAGATCTCAAAAAAAACGTTGAAATGATTCAAGTTGACGGCCTGAAAAATAAGGTTGGAACCGAAAGGGATATTTTTTTGACCTGCCAGAGTTACGGAGGAATGGAGGGCCGCCGAAGCCGGGGAAAATTGTCTGGCCTCGTAATACTCGCGGTAATTCGGAAGATAAGATTTTACAGCAATTCCCAGGATTTGCCCGCGATGGATAATGACGGCACAGTTGAACAAGCGGCAATGGAACCGCAGCGGGGCGCCTACCGCCAAAACAGGCTTCAGTTTGGCGGATGCTTCTTTTATCGCCATCAGGGATGCTTCCGTGCTTTCCAGCAGGGCCTCCTGATGAAAAAGATCTTCATTGGAATAAGCGGTAACTCCCAGTTCCGGGAAAACAACCAGCGCTGCATTTTGCCTGTCCGCCTTTTGAGCCAGTTCGATGGTTTTTTGTGTGTTAAAGACTGTGTCGGAAACCCGCAATTCCGGAATGCAGACCGCTGCACGGATAAATCCATGATCATATAAATTAAAAAACGACTGGGCCGTCATAGTGTCATCCTTTTTCCACGTAGGCGTATGCGCTGTGATTATGGATGCTTTCAAAATTTTCCGCTTCAATGCTGTACCAGGAAAAATTTTCATCCGCATTTAATTTTACCGCGACACCGCGAACCATATCCTCAACAAACTTCGGGTTATTATAGGCTTTTTCCGTTACGAATTTTTCATCCACACGCTTGAGCAGAGAATAGACTTCGCCGCTGGCGCAATCTTCAACGGTTTTGATCAAATCTTCGATCCAGAAGAATTTTTTAAAGCGTACTTTTACCGTTACAATACTACGCTGGTTGTGGGCGCCGAAAGCACTGATTTCCTTGGAGCAGGGACAAAGCGTAGTGACGGGGACGACTACGCCCACTAGAAAATCGGATTGTTCGCCGTTATTTTCCCCTGCAAAAAGGCAGCGATATCCCATCATGCTTCTGGCTCTGGAAACAGGAGCGGTTTTTTTGATAAAATACGGAAAGTCAATTTCCATATGAGCGGACTGAGCGCGAAGTTTCTGTCTCATTTTTTCCAGAATGGTCTGAAAAGTTTTAATATTAATCTGACCGCGGAAATCATTGAGCACTTCCACAAAGCGGCTCATGTGCGTTCCCTTGAAGTGATGGGGTAGATTGACGTACATATTGATGGTTGCGTTTACTGGCTGTGTTCCACGTACGCGATCCAGCACGATAATCGGGTATTTGATATTTTTAACCCCGACCTTTTGAATATTAATACGACGAGAATCTTTCTGGTTTTGAATGTCGATCATCATGAACAGTTTTCAGTTTCAAGTTTTCAGTCGTTCCGGACAGCATTGCTGAAACTTGAAACTTCACTACTGAAAAATTAAAACGATTCTTTATACGTTACCACGGCGTTTTCCGATTCCCAAACCTTGACGCCCATAACCTGCACATGGGAATTTGCAACCCGCATCTTCATTTCCCGATAGATATGACGGGCAATATTTTCGGAAGATGGATTGATGCCGGAAAAAAAGGGAAGTTCATTTAAATGCTGGTGATCCATCCGATCCAAAATGTCCTTGAGCCATCTTTTGACCAGACGGAAATCAATCAGGATTCCTTCTGAATTAAGTTTCGAAGCTCCGACCGTGACTTCTGTCTTGAAGTTGTGTCCATGCAATTCCTCGCACTTGCCGCCGATCTCCGCCAGAAGATGTGCTGCGGAAAATGATTGAATTATCGTGACTTCATACATTCTGTTCTTTCTCCCTGAAACTTTCTATCACATTTTGCCGTTTTGTGTCAACAATTATATGAAAATGCCCAAAAGGGTCATGAAAATCAGAAGTGCTGTCCGATATAAAGCCCGATGGCCTGATGGCCTCCTTCCGCCATGCCATACGTCAGATAGACGGGGCCCAGAAAAGTATTGAGGCCCAAAAACGCACTGCCGGCGTAAATGAGCGTATCCCATGAAATGTCTTCGCGTTTTGTCCAGGCATTTCCCGCTTCGACGGAACCGCCCAGGTAAAACTGGTTGCGCATACTGCCCAGTCCCAAGCTGCCCATGTTGCGGTAAAAAATCATGCGGGTAATGCCCGTGCATTGTCCGGAAAGCTGATTGGGAAAGTATCCGGAGAGGTTGAAAAAGCCACCGATGCTGTATGAGTCCTGAATGGCCGTTTCGCTGTTATAGTAACCGGAATAAACCATTCCGGGAATGAAAGTGTATTTTCCCCATGTTTTCACAAACTGCATGGATAAAATCAGGCTGTTGAGATTGTTGTCCGATCCAAGCGCTTCAAGATTGTTGCTGACCGTGAAGCTGGCCAACGCACCGCGCGTCGGGAAATCAAATTTGTCCAGGGTGTTAAATGTAAAAGAAGCAATCAGGCCGCCGCGGTTATAGCTGTCTGAGCCCATTTCCGGATCACCGATGTTAACATGATAGCTGCCGTAAGCACGCCAGACGCCTAATCGCATTTCTCCCCAATTGCTCAGTTGCCTGCCCACTCCAAGACCGACCTGGATATAGCGCACCAGATACTTGGCTACCATGCTGTCGTTATTGAAAATATTCACATTATGCTGGCGAACTTCCAGTTGCGGATTGATAAAAAAACGCGTGGATGTGGTGATCGGCTGATATAATTCCGTAAAAAAACGAGGAGATTCACCGATCTGCATTTCAGTTCGCCACTCGCCCCCCAGGGCATTCAATTGGGCTTTGGTAATGCTTGCCGCGATGGAATAGGTGCTCTCTCCCTTGAAATTGTCGGCCATACCGAACCCGAACTTAATGAACGTGTCTCCCCATGATTTTTCATCTGCCGTGAAAACCAGGCCCGTCTGTTTTTGTCTTTGCTCAAGTCGGAAATCCACCCTCTCAAATGTGTCCAGGCCGTACAATCTTTTCAAATCCTTTATCAATGTTTCTGTATTCAATGCTTTACCGGGCCAGGTTTCAATCTGGGCAGCCAGAACCAGTGGCGAAAGAGGCGAATGGTTTTCCACGCGAACATAATCAATCACGGGATTGTCTGTCCGGCCTTTGCGCTGACGGGCCAGGTACTGTGAATATGCGTCGGGCGGGATGGCGAGCGGTGCGAGGATTTCCCTCATCTGATGAGCCTTGTCATAACCGATGGTTATCGCGCGAACGGCTTTGGAAAAATCCGTTGTGCCAATGTCTCCCAGTGCCGGTTGGACAAGAATGTCCTGGACGTTCATGGCTAAAAGCTGGGCCTGTACATTTTTCTGGATGAGGATGGTCATTACCTGCGCAGTGATGCTGGCTGCAGAGGACAAATTGCCGCGGGAGCGCAGCGCTGTGCCGATATCAACGGCAATAATCATTTCTGCACCCATTTGTCTGGCGATATCGGCGGGTAAATTATTGGCGATGCCTCCATCCACCAGCAGACGTCCATCAATTTCCACAGGTGCAAACACACCGGGAATGGACATGCTGGCTCGCATGGCTTGGGCCAAATCGCCAGAGCGTAAAACCACCTGTTCTCCTGTTTCAATATCCGTGGCGATGGCACGAAAAGGAATGCGCAGGGCATCAAAGTCCTGAAGATTCGCTGTGTGGAGCAAAAGTTTTTTCAATTGAATATTCAGATTTTGCCCCTGAATCAAGCCTTTGGGCATGGCGAACTTTCCGTCCTTGTATCCCAGGTCCACGTTGATTTTGTAATTTTGAGAGTCTTCTTTGCGGCGGAAAGCCAACTCATCGACTTCCGGTTTATCCGTGAAGGCATTGTCCCAGTCCATACCAGTAACCAGTTTTTCCAAGTCGTCAGGTGACAAACCCGCGGCATAAAGACCACCAACGATGGCACCCATGCTTGTTCCGGTAATCACATCAACAGGAATTCGCATTTCCTCCAGAATCTTAAGAACGCCGATATGTGCCATGCCCCTGGCTCCACCGCCGCTCAACACCAACCCGATGCGGGGACGTTTTCGGCCGTCAAGGGAAGGATCGGGTTGTGCCGCCCAGGGCGTCTTTGGAGATGCCAAAACAAGAAAAATACTGCCTAATAAAAAAATCGTTAAGAATAACAAAGATCTTTGGCGACAGGCAGTTGTTGGCCTCATTTTGGAAGTATGAGGTATTTGATCATACATGGAGAAACGGCCAGAATTCTGGATGGTGTTTTTCATGTCGCATCCTGAAAGATATTTCTTTTCTGACTGTTTATGGCAGGATTTCAAAAGAGTCAAGGCCGATAAAAGCGGTTTCAAGGTGAGGATATGATTGACTTGGAAAAACAAAATCCTTATATACCGACCAGACGAAATATCCATCGCGCCGGCGATAAGAAAAATTTATGAAAATTCTCCATACCTCCGACTGGCACATTGGCCGCACACTCAATGGGCGCAAGCGTTACGCAGAGCATGAAGCATTCTTGAACTGGCTTGCCAGGACCGTCGACGAAGAAAATGTTGATGCAGTGCTGATATCAGGGGATGTTTTTGACAACACCACACCGAGCAATGCTGCGCAGGAGCTTTATTACCGGTTTTTATGTCGTGTGGCCGGATCCTCCGGGCGTCAAGTGGTTGTCATTGCCGGAAACCACGATTCCCCCTCTTTTCTCAAGGCTCCAAAGGAACTTCTCAAACACATCCATATTCAGGTTTTTGCCTGTGCAGCGCACGATCCTGCCGACGAAGTGACCGTGCTGTGCGCTATGGATGGCCGGCCGGGAATGATTGTCTGCGCGGTTCCCTATCTGCGCGATACAGATTTGCGCACCGCCGAGGCGGGGGAAAGCCTGGAAGACAAGGAAAGAAAGATGATCGGGGAAATCAAAAATCATTACCTTCGCGTTTGCGAAGCAGCCATGAAAATCAGAGAAAGATTGCAAAAGCCCCTGCCAATTGTCGCCATGGGGCATTTGTTTGCGGCAGGCGGCCGGACGTTGGACGGAGATGGCGTGCGTCATCTGTCTGTCGGAACGCTCGCGCAGGTCGGGAAAGAGGTTTTCCCGGATGTGATTGACTATCTGGCATTGGGGCATTTGCACGTTCCTCAACGTGTCGGAGGTTCGGAAGTGATGCGCTATTGTGGTTCTCCTTTGCCGATGGGATTTGGCGAAGCCGGACAGGAGAAAAAAGTTGTTCTTGTGAATTTTGAGAATCGGGAACCCAACGTGTCCGAAAGAGTCGTGCCTTTGTTTCAGGAACTTAAAACGCTGCGCGGTGATTGGTTTTTGCTTTCCCGGGACATTCAAGAGCTGAAATTCAGAAAGAGCCGCGCCTGGCTGGAAGTTATCTATGACGGTGAAGAAATGATCGGCGATTTGCGTGAACGCCTGGAGGAAGCAACCTCCGGAACGGATATCGCCATTCTTTCCGTCAAGAACAGCCGGTGGTTGCACAAGGCCTTTAGAAGTGAAACGGAGGTTGAAGCTCTGGATGCTCTTGATATCAATGATGTTTTCAGTCGCTGTCTGGATGCGTGCCGGGTTCCCGGTGAACAGAGGCCGGTTTTATGGTCAGCCTATCAGGAAATGCTGGCGTCTCTGGATGAAGAAGATCCCCTGGCGACGTAGGGGGAGAAGACTATGAGAATACTGGATATTCGCTTTACAAATCTGAACTCGCTGACCGGTTCGTGGCGTATTGATTTGACGCATCCGGACTACTCTAACGGGGGCATTTTTGCAATTACCGGTCCGACTGGCTCGGGGAAGACCACCATTCTGGATGCGGTTTGCCTTGGGCTTTACGGCAGAACGCCCCGCCTGGATAAAGTGACCAAAAGCACCAATGAAATCATGTCCCGTCATTCGGGAGAGTGTTCTGCCGAGGTCACTTTTGAAACACAAAAAGGCCGTTTCCGCTGCCACTGGAGCCAGAGAAGAGCCAGAAAAAGACCGGATGGTGAATTACAGCCGGCGAAGCATGAAATTTCAGATGCGGATTCAGGCAGAATTCTGGAGTCGAAAATCACGTTGGTTGAAGAACGGGTTGAAAAAGTGACGGGAATGGATTTTGAACGTTTTACCCGGTCCATGCTTCTGGCGCAGGGAGGGTTTGCTGCTTTTCTTCAGGCTTCGCCCGACAAACGTGCGCCCATTCTGGAACAAATTACCGGTACGGGGATATACAGCCGGATCTCCATAAAAGCACACGAGCGTAGCCGGGAAGAATCTGAAAAGCTTCATAAACTGGAATCGGAACTGATGGGAATAAGGATATTCTCCGATGAAGAAGAAATCCGGCTACAAGACGATTTACAGGAGAAACAAGGTCTTGAAAAAGCGGTGGCCGGGAAAATCCATGATGAACGGCTTTTTCTTGCGTGGGTTGATGGAATCGCCCAGCTGACTGGAGAACTGAGCCTCTTAAAAGAAAAAAAACTGGCATGGGAAGTGAGGCAAAAGGAATTTGCGGGAGAATCGAAACGGCTGGCCCGAGCGCTTCAGACTGCGAGTGTTGAAGGGATCTATCATGAGATGAACGCTTTACGCCGTCATCAGGAAGCCGACACCCAAGCGCTTGCGGATGCTCAAGCGCTGCTTCCGGAGAAGGAAACCGCCAGAGACGAGGCCCGAAAAAACGAAGATGCGGCCCGCTTGAAACTTCAAGATGCCAGGAGTCATCAAGTCCGGGAAACGGAAACGCTTCGAAAGGTGCGCGAGCTGGACGCTTGGTCCGTGGAAAAGAAAAAACAGATGGAAGCGTCTGAAAATCTTCTGGCCGAATCACGAAAAAAAGTTCAGTTCTGCCTTCAAAATATCTCCCAAACGGAGGCATTGCTTCGTCAGGCGCAGAAGGGTCTGGAAAAGGTCAGGAGTTCACTGGAAAAACAAGCCTCCGATGCGGCGCTGCCGGAGACGCTGGCCGCTATTGGAAAATCCTTTGCGGCATGGCGGGAGATTGAGGCAAAGTATTCGAAATCTGAAAAGGATTTGCCAGTCTCCACCGGGAAAAAAATGGCGGCTTTTGCCGACTTTCAAAAATTTCTGTCTCAAAACGAAAAGATCCGACAGGAATTGGAAAGTGCGGAATCTGATGTTTTGCGTCTAACGGATGAACGGAAAATTGTTCTTCGAGGGCGGGAAGAGAGTCAATGGAGAAACGAACTCGAGGATTTGAAGGAACGTAAACGGCAATTAATTCATGTTCTTGAAATTATTATAAAAATTATTGATATTGCCTCAAAGCGACATCTTTGGGGCAAGAATCTGCAAATCTGGCAGAGCCAGCTTGATACGATCTTTTCGGAAATCCTCACCCTGGAGGAACGCAAAGCCGCTCTTGAAAAAGACCAGGAATATCTGGAAATACAAGTTGCGCTGCTTTTACGCATCCGGAATCTGGAGGAAGAACGCAAACATCTGGAAGATGGTAGGCCCTGCCCTCTTTGCGGGGCGACTGAGCATCCCTATGCGGCTGGAAATGTTCCGGAATGGAATCAGGCCGAACAGGCGCTGAAGAAAATCAGGTCAACCCTCAGGACGGAATCCGCAAAGCGAACCAAGCTGGAAGCTCAACGGACTCAAAAAGAAGCAGAGTTGCGTCATGGACAAGAGGAACTGGCCGAAATGGACAAAAGCCTGGAGGCGGATGAAAAACAATGCTCCTTCCTGTTGAAGGTGCTTGGCATTTCGGCTGAGTCTGGGGAGCGCGAGACAAAAGTGAAGAACGAACTTGCTGTTTTGGAGTCTTCGATTTTCGAAATCTCCGGCCTGATCTCCGAGGGAGAAAGAACTGGCAAAAAAGAAAAAGCTCTCCGGAGCCTTCTGGAAAGAAAGCGGGAAAATGTGCAAAAATCAGACATGGCTCTTCAGGACGCCAGGCATGCTCTGGAAAAGGCCGAAATCGAGCAGAACCGTCTGGAGCGCGAATGCGGAAATCTGAAGGAGGATGTCGAAAAGGCGCGTGCGGAAGTGCTCAGGGAGGTGGCGCCCTTCGGCATTACCGAGATAGTTCCTGTCTTCGCGGATCAGATTTTTCAGGAACTTTGTAGCCGAAAGAGGTCATGGGAAATCCTGCAAGATGAAAAAAAAATATTGGATAAAAAAATCAGTGACTTCAATTCCTTATTGAATAAAGATCTTGCTGTAAGGGAGACACTGGAAAAGGATATGGCGGCAAAAGCGAAAGAGCAAGAAGCACTGGCGGTTGAATATGATCATCTTTGTTTGTCGCGTCTTGACCTTTTCGCTGACAAGAACCCGGACCGGGAAGAAAAACGTCTGGCCGATGCGGTGATGTCTTTTGAACAGGATCTGGAGCAAAGACGTGGAGCCCGTGAGCAAAAAGATCAGGAAGTTGTTGAGTTAAAATCAAAAATAACTTCCCTGGTTACCAACAGCGAAAATCGGGCTCGGGACCTTGGTCTGGCCGGGCAGTCTTTTCAACAGAGCCTTGATAAAGCCGGTCTGGAAAATGAGGAGGTTTTTCTTGCATCGCGTTTATCTGAAGAACGCATTACGGAACTGTCGGGAAAAGAGCAATCCTTAAGCCGGGAAAAAACGGAACTGGAAGCCAGAATCAAGGACAAGTCCGAGGCCCTTGCGGTGCAGCAGGCAAAAAATCTTACCTTGCTGTCGAGCGGTGAGCTTTTGGCGAGCATCGAGTCCACAGAAAGGGAGATCGCGAAAATCCGTAGAGAAATCGGAGCTATAGAACAATCCATCCAGGACAATCTCCAACAGAAGGAGTTCCGCAGGACGCATCTCTTGGCAAGGGATCTTCAGAAGAAAGAGTGGCAGCGATGGGATGCGTTGCGGGAGCTGATCGGGTCTTCCGACGGGAAAAAGTTTCGTAATTTTGCCCAAGGACTGACTTTTGAAATGATGACGGCTTATGCCAATCGCCAGCTTCGGAAAATGACCGACCGCTATCTTCTTCTTCGGGATGAGACGATTCCTCTGGAGCTGAATGTAGTGGATCATTATCAGGCGGGAGAAGTGCGCTCAACAAAAAATCTTTCCGGTGGGGAAAGCTTTATCGTCAGTCTTGCGCTGGCCTTGGGACTTTCCCGGATGGCCAGTCAGAATGTTCGCGTGGATTCCCTTTTTCTGGATGAAGGATTTGGCGCCTTGGATGACGATGCCCTGGAAACCGCGCTGGACACGCTTTCCGAACTGCGCCAGGACGGTAAACTGATCGGCGTGATATCCCATGTGCCGGCGCTCAAAGAACGAATCGGCACGCAGATTCAGGTGATTCCACAAACGGGAGGGCGGAGTGAGCTTTCCGGCCCCGGTTGTTTTCGGTGTTGATTTTGTTAAGAAATACATATAAACGTAGGCACGGGAGGGGCAGTGGCAAAAGACATGAATAATCGTTTTACATCTTGGAACAGGGAGGCACAGTGGCACAATGAAGGCTACAGACTACATTAATTGGTATATTCCGGAACAACTTCGCCTGGATACGGATACCTATCGCCGGGCGAAACAAATAGCGATTTTTTCTCATTTCGGTTTTTTATTCTTCATTCCCAACATCATCAAATGGTATAAGATCGGCAGTCTTTTTCTCGCCTCAAGCATGTTTGGCGTGATGATTGCTGTGTGCATCATTGCTCCGCTGGTGTTGAGATCAGGGCATATGATGGCATCCGGAAACATTACCATGGGCGCTTTGTGCTGGCATTTTTCCGTTCTGACTTTCATGACGGGCGGGCTGGCTTCTTCCGGTCTTGCCTGGAACCTGATCATTCCGCTGTTTGCGGTCACGTTTTTCGGTCTGAAACTGATGATCATCTGGACCAGCGTGATGTCTGTGGAAATCATCCTGCTCATTGTCATCCACAAGATGGGGCTGTCTTTGCCGACCATTGAACTGACATCGGCACAAATGGCATCGACACTGATTTCCAATGCGATTGGTCCTTTTGCCGCCACGGCGGCAAGCTGCTTTTTTTTCTACAAGGGATTGGAAAGCGCGCTGGGAACACAGCAGGAAGCGATTGAAGCCCAGAAAGCGTCCATGGAAGAACAGGAAAGAGCCAAACTTCAGATTGAAGAGATGTCGCAAAACCTGGAACAGACCTTTGTTCAGGTTGGTCAAAACACGGATCATCTGGTGACGGTGACGTTGAAGGAGATGGACGCCAAGACAAAAGAGACGGCTTCAAACGCCGGCTCGGCCAATCACCTGATGAAAGAAGTCGGCAAAGTGATGGCCGATGCGGACAAGTCCATGAAAGACTTGACTCTTTCCATGTCAGACATCACCCGGGCCAGTGAGGATACCTCCAAGATTGTCAAGACCATTGACGAGATCGCGTTTCAGACCAATCTACTGGCGCTCAACGCAGCGGTGGAGGCGGCCCGTGCGGGTGAGTCGGGAGCGGGTTTTGCGGTCGTTGCCGACGAGGTTCGTAATCTGGCGATGCGCTCGGCGGAATCGGCCAAGAACACGGCTTTGATGATTGAAAACACCGTCAAGAAAGTCCAATTCGGAGCGGAACTGGTTTCCAAAACCAACTCCGCCTTCGTGGAGGTAACCACCCGGGTGATCAAGGTAGCGGAAATTATGGATGATATTGCATCCGCCACCGCCGATCAAACCCACGGAATCGAGGATGTGAACCGGGCCGTTGAAGAAATTGACCAGTTGCTGCAACAGGGTGACAAAATGGCGTTGATTGAGGCATAAGACGGCGCTTTCTATCTGGAATGATTTTATCCGGATCTTTCCATAACGGTTCTTTTACGATACGATCATGAATCATGACCGGTTTTGCCGGCCTTCCGGTCGGGCAGAACTTATTTTTATAACACACGAAGGAGGAAAATCATGGGTGAAGCGGTTACAAAAGCATTAAGAGATGGAGTGGCGATATTGTCGATCGACAAGCCGAAGATGAACCAGCTCAGTGGTGAGGTTTTCGAAGCCATGCGGAAACATCTGGACGCCGTCGAAGCAGATAAAGGCATTCGATGTGTGATTATTACTGGTGCGGGAGAGAAGGCCTTTAGCGCGGGGGCGGATCTGGCCAGCGGTTTTGGTGATTTCAGCGCTGTGGACTTTTTAAAGCGAGGGCAAGATGTGTGGAACAAGGTTGAATATTTTCCGAAACCGGTCATCGCAGCGATCAATGGACATGCACTGGGCGGTGGGTGCGAGCTGGCCATGGCCTGCCATATCCGCTTTATGAAGAAAGGCGCCCGTATTGGCCTGACCGAGACAAATCTGGGAATTATGCCTGGTTACGGCGGAAGCCTGAGATTACCTCGTCTTATCGGAAAATCAAAAGCTCTGGAAATGATGTATCTGGGTAAACAGTGCGAGGCGGATGAAGCGCTTGCTATCGGCTTGGTGGACCATGTGACGGAAGAAAACGTTCTGGAAGCCGCTTTGGAACTGGCCAATAAGATTGTAAAAAGAGCCCCGCTGGCCATTGCGGCGATCACCAAACTCTGCAATATCAGTCCGAGTATTTCCGCTGAAATCCACTTGAAGATCGAACGGGAAGAGCTGGGACGGCTCTTTGCTTCAAAAGATGCACAGGAAGGCATTGGCGCCTTCTTTGAAAAGAGAGAGCCGAACTTCAAGGGAGAGTAACGCTTACGCCGATGGCAGGTTCACAGACCAGGTTGTCTTGTTTTAAACAACGTCAGGGAAAAACAAAACACGATCCTGCCATCGGCTTTTTCCTGTTCCGTCACGATCCACCAACTCCCCATAGCCTCACTTCCCCGTTATCCCTGAATATTTGATTGACATGCTGGAGAATTCTTCATATATGTCCGCCGCAAGAATTCCGGCCTCTGAAGCCGGTTTTTATACTGAAATGCAGTTTGCAAGGAGGGGCAAATGGTATCATGGTCCGGCAATAAAAAACGGAAATCCGGAAAATTTTGGAACATTGCAGCCGGAATTGGATTGGCGGTCGGTTTTCTGTTCGGCACGGTCTCTTGTGGCGGCGACAATGTCGGATACAGTTATTCCGTAAATGTCATCGTCAGAGGCCCGATTACCGGAGCTCTGGTTCTGCAAAATAACGGTACTGACGACATGAACATTTCTTCCAATGGTTCTTTTTCCTTTCCCAAAGCAATTCCCAACGGGACCGCTTATGCGGTTACCGTGAAAGCCACACCCGGCGGGTTGTCCAGAAGTTGCACGGTCATCAATGGCGCAGGCTTCATCAATAATTCACCGGTGAGTGTCGCTGTTCACTGTGCGGTTCCGCCTCCGCGTTTTTCTGCTGATCCGTCGGGGAAATTTGCTTTTCTGGCCAATTTCGATGCCGGAAATGTTTCAGCTTATACCATCCATGCGGCAACAGGAGCTCTGACGCCAGTGGCCGGTTCTCCTTTTGCCGCCGGAACAAATCCGGATTCTGTCACGGTTGATCCCTCCGGAAAATATGTTTATGCGTCCAATATCGGATCCAATACTATATCCGCTTTTGTCGTTGATGCGGCAACGGGCGTTTTGACGCCAGTGGCCGGTTCTCCTTTTGCCGCAGGGGCCAATCCCCGGGCAGTCACCTATGATCCACTGGGAAAATTTGCTTTCGTAGCTAATCTCAATGCCGGAAGTGTGTCGTCCTACCTAATCAATGCTGCCACGGGCGCACTGACACCGGCGGCCGGATCTCCCTTTGCCGCCGGCAAGGGGCCTTATGCGGTGAGCGTTGATCCCTCCGGGAAATTTGTCTATGCCGCCAACAAGGACGCCGCAAATGCTTCCGTCTATACAGTGGACCAGAACACCGGAGTGTTAACTGCCGGAACAGCGGTGGTAACGGGAGAAATGCCAGGTGTTGTCGTGATTGATTCTGCCGGGAAATTTGCCTATACGTCCAACTTCGGTTCCGCGAACATCTCTGTCTATACGATTGATCAGACCACTGGCGCTTTAACCGCTGGCACGGCTGTGGCAGCCGGTTTGGCTCCCTTATCTTTTGTGATTGATCCTGCTGGGAAATTTGCCTATGTGGCCAATTACGGCTCAAACAGTATCTCTGTCTATGCGGTGAACCAGACCACCGGTGCTTTAACCGGGCTGACTGCGGCCGGGACCGGAACAAATCCCCGTACTGTTGCACTGGTGGGCATCGGCACCCAAACGTTTGCCTATGCGGCAAACTATGGCGCCAACAATATTTCAGCTTACAGCGTCCATGCGACGACAGGATTGTTAACCTCTGTGGCCGGTTCTCCTTTTGCAGCCGGTGTCAATCCTTACTCCATTACCATTGTCAATTCCGGTGCGAAAGTGTTTGCATACGTTCTCAATGCCGGTTCCAATAATCTGTCCATTTACACGATTGACCCGACCACCGGGGCTTTGACGCCCACACCGTAAACTGGCATATATAGATAAGATACTGATTTTACAAGGGATGTTTCTGAACGTAAAAAAACCGGCCTTCCGAAGTCTTTTTGATCTGGAAGGCCGGTTCAATGTGGCAGTAAATATTTACTTCTTCTTTTTCGCGTCGGCTTTTTTATCTTCCTTGACTTCGATTTTTGCCGCAGTCATCGTGTATTCGATGGTTACTTTTGAACCGACTTTCAGATCACCAGTCACTTTGGTTGTGGCGCTTTTGTTTACTTCCCAGTTTTCATTACCTTTTTTTACAACAATCACATCTCCTTTCATTTCCAGAACCGGTCCGGTCACCTGATAGGTTTTTTGTCCGGCAAAGGCCAATGTGGCAATGAAAACAAACGCACATACGAGAACTAAAACTTTTTTCATTGATTTCTCCTTCTTTTTGATTATTCAACAACAATTTCATTTTTGATGGTATCAAACGTTCTTTTTTTGATGTCGCTGACACGCATCACATCTTCAATTTTTTTGTATGGTCTGCCGTTGATGATCGCTTTCGCTTTGCCCGGGCCGATTCCCGGAAGTTTTTCCAGCGTTGCCTGATCCGCCTTGTTGATATTGATTTTCGATCCCGGATTACGTTTTGCGGCGGGGGTAGAATTTCCTTTTTCCAATTCTACTGCGGATTTCTCTTCCTTGGCGGCATGCGCTGGATGGATGCACGTTTCCGTAACGAAAAAAACGCTGATCAGAAAGATGCCTAACATAAAACCGTACTGTTTCAAATTCGAATATTTCAATATTTTCAATGGTCTACCTCCAGGCCGGCCAAAGCGCTTTGTCAAACGCAGAAAACTATTTCATTGTTTTAAAGGATCCATCCACGATTTCAGGTTCAGGTTTGAAAATGTTCAGACCGAAACGCGAGTGCAGTTTATTGAGGATTTCCGTCAACTGGGCAGGGTCCATGCCTGCGCCCAGGGCGAATGGCCCGGCAAAGGCTCTCATGCAGTGCACCATGCCCGCATCAATATCCGCCGCGGAAGCGGCAATTTTTTCCTTATAGACTCGAACCGCTTCGTTGATCTGAATGGCGAGAAAATCCATGGGACCGAATTCCTGAGACTGTACGGACATATCAATTTTGGCCTTTCCGCCTTCCCAGGTGTAAATGCCCTGGCCACTCTTCATGCCCAGTTTTTTGCTGTCCAGAAGATTCTGAAGGACTTTTCCCGGTTTGTATTCCGGGGAAAGCGTTTCAGAGTAATATTTGAGCGTGTGGTAGAAAACGTCAATGCCGACGTAATCCGCAAGTTCAAAAGGTCCCATAGGCATACCGGCTGCTGTTTTCATAAGGGCGTCGATCGTATCCGGCTTGATGGTGCCTTCATCCAGAATGGCGCTGATCACGGCCTGATTGGGCGCGCCAAGCCGGTTGACGATAAAGCCCGGGGCATCCTTGAGTACTTTTATGGGAACCTTGCCGATTTTTTGGGTCAGTTCACAAAGCAGGTCCACATTAGCGTCTGTAGTATTTTTAGCATAAATGACTTCCACGCCTTTCATGACCGGCGCAGGATTGAAAAAATGCATGCCTAAAACCCGTTCCGGATTCTTTGCGGCCGTTGCGATTTCGCTGATACTCATGGTGGAGGTATTGGATGCCAGAAGAGTATCCGCCGGTGCAGCGGCTGATATTTCGGCAAAAACGCTTTTTTTCAAATCCATGATTTCTGGGACCGCCTCGATTACCACCTGTACGTCGCGGACGGCTTCCGTGTTGCTCAAGGATGTTGAGACGTTGCCCAGTACCTCGGCTTTCTTTTCTGCAGAGAGCTTGCCCTTGCCGACCAGGGTTTCCAGACTTTTGGTGATGGTGGCCATGCCTTTATCGACAAATTCCTGCTTGATGTCCACCATGACCGTTTTTAAACCGGCCATTGCGCAGATCTGGGCGATGCCGTTTCCCATGGCTCCTGAACCGATGACTGCAACCTTCTTTACATCTTCCAACTTCATAGTTCTTCTCCTCCTGATGTTTTTCAGTTGATAAGAATTCACGCAGCAATTCTTTTTTGTGTGCGCGGAGTATAAAAAAGGCTATGACCAAAAGTCAAGAAAAAAAGAATCCGGATGATTTTATTTTTCCAGTTCAAACGCAGATTTATCCGCCCCGCAGACCGGACAGGTCCAGGAATCAGGAATGTCTTCAAAACGAGTGCCGGGAGCAATGCCGCTGTCCGGTTCGCCCTTTTCCGGATCATAAACATAGCCGCAGACCGTGCATACATAACGTTGGGCTTTGACCTTCACTTTGGCGGCGGGTGCGCCTTCATCAAAGGTGGGAGCGGTTTTTGGTGATTTACCGCCTTTTACATTATGGTAGTAGGCATAGGTCATGGGTTCTCCTGTCCCGGTGAGGTCTGCTTCCACCACTTTTCCCAAAAAGAGCGTGTGCGATCCGCAATCCACTTCGTTTTCCACTTCCGCTTCGATATACCCCAGAGAATAATCCAGAACGATGGGCACACCGGTTACACCAGTTTTGGTCCGCGCATCCTTCAGCTTATCCACATTGCGCCCGCATTTAAAACCGAAAAGACCAAGAAAGGTCATAGGCGCGGCTTCCGACAAAATGGAGACCGTAAATTTGCGGCTGTTTTGAATCAATTCATGCGTGAAATTTTCTTTGTTGATGCAAATGGCTAGAAGGGCCGGCCGGGAAGTGACCTGTACAATGGAATTGGCGATCTGACCGTTGTATTTGCCGTTTTGTCCGGAAGTGACAATATAAACACCGTAACTTAAAATGCGAAGGGCTGCTCTGTTCATGATTGGATTTCCTCTTCTTTGAATGAATTTATAGTTTCTTCTATAACTGAATTTTATGGTTTGTGCCATGAAATTTCTTCCCGGTTTTTTCTTTTGACAAATGGCCGTTTCTCTTATAGTGGTTTAAAAGATAGTAATTTTGAATTCTTGGCGTCATAAGAGAATGATAGACCGAAAAAATTGCTTGACTGGAACAGGCTTTGAACATTGTGAAGAAAGCGGCGATTTATTTTGCCGGCAAGAAATACTGCAAAACGGCCATCGAGGATCGGGCCGATCTGTCTGCGATCCGGGAAAAGCCAACGCCGAAAATGATCGTGGGGCTTAGCCTCATTGCCTTTAGCTATGTAATCGGCATGCCGACCTCTCTGGCCGTGACGGCCGTTGTAGGCCGGAGGGAAGGGCCGCTGGCGGGTGTGCTCGCGGGAGGAGGAATCTACGCGATATCCACGATTTTATTTTTCGTGGGGCTTAAAATGTCCGGTGAAAAGTATTTTCATCTCTTTTGCCGTTGGCTGATCCGGGTGATTCTGGAAAAAATTCTCGGCGATGATGCTCAGGCGCTTTCCGATACGGATTCCAATAGCGGACAATGACAAAAACAATGCGTTTGCAACGCTGAAATCAACAGGTTGAGGTGGTACATGGATAAAGTTGACGAAATCATTAGTGGACTGAAAGTGAAGATTATTGATACGCTGGGATTGCTTGATGTTACTCCCGACGATCTCAAGGATGATGAGCGCCTGGTCGGCGGCGATACAGGCATAGATTCCATTGATGTTTTGGAACTGGTGATGATGATTGAAAAAGATTACGGAGTAAAAATTGAAAATAAAGAACTGGGCGCCAAAGTATTCGCATCGGTTCGTGCGCTGGCGACTTTTATTGTTCAGGCCGGGAAAACAAAAACCTGATCCTGAGGCAAACTTGCGCTGCCGGAAGGCTTGATCTCTTCCCGTGATGATGTTTTCATGAAGAAAATATTGCTGATTTCCGCCAATAAAATGAAAAATCCATATCCGGTTTATCCGCTGGGCCTGGATTATGTGGCAGGTGCGCTCCATGCCCGTTACCAATCGGAAATTGTCGATATGAATACGTTTTCGGATCTTGACCGCCTGGCGGAGAAAATTCGCGATTTTGCTCCTGACTATATCGGCCTCTCAATACGCAATATTGACAATACAGACACGCTGAACAGTCAGGGATTTCTTGCCGACTATCAGGAAATCATGAGCATGATTCGCGAAAATTCACGAGTTGCCGTGATTCTGGGGGGCAGTGGCTACACGATTTTTCCCGTTGAGTTTCTCCGGGCATTGAAAGCGGATTATGGTATTGCCGGAGAGGGGGAACGGCTTTGCGTTCTCCTGGATGCGCTGGAAGAAGGCAGGGATGTCAGCACGATGCCCGGCGTACTGACAAAAGAAACCCTATCGGCCTCTTATCTTCCCTGGGATGGCGACATAAGGCGATCGTTTCATCCGGAAGCCGTCTACATGGACTATTACCGGTCTTACGGCGGTATGCTGAATTTGCAGACGAAAAGAGGTTGTCCCTTTCGTTGCAGCTATTGTACGTATCCTCATATTGAAGGCGGCAAAATGCGCTTTTTTGCTCCCGAAGAAGTGGCGCGGCAGGCGCGCGCGCTTCAGGAAGCCGGCGCGAAGTATATTTTTATGACGGATTCGGCTTTTAACGCAAGTTATGATCACAGTCTGCAAATTGCCGAGGCCTTCAAGGATGCCCGCATTTCAATTCCCTGGGGCGGTTTTTTTGCCCCCACCGTTCCGCCCGAAAATTATTATTCTCAGCTTGCCGATGCGGGGCTAACCCATGTGGAATTTGGCACAGAATCACTATGTGGTTCCATGCTCGCCAATCTGCAAAAACCATTTGCCGCCGCGGATGCTTTTAGGGCGCATGAAAAAGCATTGACTGCTGGTTTGCACATCGCGCATTATTTTTTGCTGGGCGGACCCGGAGAAAACGAAAATACGCTGAAGGAAACATTAAAGGGTATTGATCGTCTTGAAAAGTCTGTCTTTTTCTTTTTTTGCGGAATACGCATCTATCCATATACGGATCTTTACCAGACAGCCTTAAGCGAGGGGCAGATCGACGCATCGCAAAGTTTGCTGGAACCGGTTTTTTACCGGTCACCTTTTATTTCTCCGAATGCCATTATTCAGGAAGTCGAGACTTTTGCCCATGGCCGAGCGAACTGGTTGATTGGAGCGGGGGAAAGCAAGACAACAAAGATTCTGCCCAGGCTTTATGCAAGGGGATTTACGGGCCCGTTATGGGAATATCTGATTTCATGAAATGCCTTCCATGAAATGCTGCACAAGGAAATTTAACCGCGCTGAAAGAACAGGTTTCTTTTTTCTGGCGGCGGCAGCCGCCATGTTTTTTGTTTCTTCCGGGCTGGCAATCACTCTTTTGCTCTTTTTTGTTGCTTTATGCGTGGCCGCCTGTTTTTTTCCCCGGATGAACTTTCTGGGACCAGTCATCAGCCGGGGCCGTACAGGGAAAAACTCCGTGGCGATCACTTTTGACGATGGTCCCTCAGCGGTGACCACACTGGCCATTCTTGAACTGCTGGACCGGCACTCCGTAAAAGCCACATTTTTTGTTTCAGGTGTGCATGCTCTTGAGCATCCTGAATTAATTGATGAAATTGTCCGCAGAGGTCATGGCGTCGGTAATCATTCTCTGAATCATGATCCTTTTGTTATGTTAAAGAGCTATCGTGTCCTGTATCGTGAGGTATCGGAGGCGCAGAGAATTTTACGGAAGATGGGTGTTGAAACAACTGCTTTTCGCCCTCCCGTGGGTATTATCAATCCAAAGCTCCATCCTGTTCTCAACCAGATGGGATTGGTTTGCATGAACTTCAGCTGCCGGGCATGGGATGCGGGTAATTTTCGGATTCGGAATCTTGCTTTCAAAATCATGCGGAAAGTCAAAGATGGCGACATTATTTTACTTCATGATACAGCACCGCGCCGATTGGAAGACACTCGGTCTCTTTTGCGTGAAATCGATGCAATTCTCACGGGAATATCAAAGAAAGGCTTGCGCGTGATCCCCTTGAACGACCTGATCCGCCATGAATATGAAAGAAGGGAAAAAAATTTTGATTGAAAAAGCAAACAATGATATGGTTTCCAACCCTTCAACGGAAGACGGGGAACAATATCAAAAAACAGGGGATCAGGATTGATCGCTCAATGGAATTTAATAAATAAAATCAGGTATATTAATGAAAGTGTGACGGAAGCGTCCGGTTTTGCGCCCGCAAACAGCGCCTGGTTTTCCGGCCATTTCCCCGGAGAGCCGATTTTGCCGGGCATTGCCTTGATCTCCGCTGTTTATGATACAATCAGGAAATGTGAGCAGGATCGAGGCGAGAAGGTCAGCATGGCTTCCTTGAAGAGAATAAGATTTACAGGTCCTGTCCGGCCGGGAGATACATTCCTTCTGAATCTGAACCGTGAAAACCTCAATGGCCGATTCTGGTTCAATTTTAAAATTAACGTGAAAGAAAGCACGGTTTGCAGCGGTCTGGTAGCCGTATTCAGGGACGAAGAAGACAAAATTGGAAAAAAGGAGGAGGAGAATGCCTGAAACTCAAGATATCAAAGGCATTGTATTGCATGTTGCGGAAGTGATCATTGAAGAACTGAAACTCGAAGATGTTACTCCGGAAACGTTCAAACCGGACATGGATTTGGTGGACGAACTGGGCATTGACAGCATGGACCTGGCAACCATTGCCCTGGTTCTGCAGGACGAGTACAAAATTTCGATTGATGAAGACGATTATCCAAAATTGAAAACGATTCAGCTGATTGCTGAATATATTCAGGAAAAACTTGCCGCCGGAAATTGATCCGCCGCCATGAGGCATTTGCATGAACGAAAATAGGAAGACAGCCGCATTGACGGAAAAACCAAAATTTTCCGAACTTCTCGCCATTCCGGAAATCAGGGAACGCTGGGAAAAGGTGCGTAAGTATTTCTTTTTACGGGAATCGACATACGATATGAGCAATCGATGCAATATCCACTGCGACGGCTGTTATTATTACGAAGGAGACAAGCAGTTTGCGGAGGAAAACCTTTCTCCGGAGGACTGGCGCAGACTGATGCAGGCAGAGAAGGCTCGTGGTATTACCTATGTTGTTCTGGCTGGCGCGGAGCCATCGCTTGTCCCCGAATTGCTGGAGGTTTGTTATGCGGAGATGCCCCTGGGAAGTATCGCGACCAATGGCTTCAGAAAGATACCGGAAGCGGTAGGTTACAAGATTCATATTTCCGTTTGGGGGAACGATGAGACGAGTTTGCGGGTGAGAAAAGCAAAAAACCTCCTTAAAAAGCAGATTGAGAACTACGCTGATGATTTACGGGCTGTCTTTGTTTATACCTTTACGAAAGATAATATTGATGAAGTTCATGAGGTAGCGACTGAACTGGTCTCGTCCGGTTGCAAGATGACTTTTAATGTCTTTTCTTCGCCGGTAGGCTATCAGGGGGTTTTACGCCATGATGAGCAATCTTTACAAAAGACACGCCGGGCGATGATTTCTCTTCTTGGGCAGTATCCGGAAAATATCCTTTTTTCCGTGTATAATGCCGTCGCGCACACCAGCGAAAAAGGACTGCACGATCTGTATCGCTGTTCTTACCCCCGGTGTAATTCTTCGCAGGACATTGGGCTGGGGCGCTCTTTCCGCCAGTACCGGACGGACCTGAAATGGGATCGTTTTGCTGCTTGTTGCGTGCCGGATACCGATTGCCCGGATTGCCGCCATTACGCTGCCGGTTCCGCTGTAGTGACTGCGCGTCTTTATCGCCATGTGTGCGATCCGGATACCTTTAAGTCCTGGCTGGACTATGTGGATACCTATCTGGCCGTTTGGGTGATGGGGTATGAGAAGGGAGCAAACCTCTGCGAGTGCGAGATCAAGGTGCCGGCTGCCGTTGGCATCTGATTTCAGACATGCAGAAACAGGCAGGAAGCTTTCAGCAAGTATCAATCATCAAAATGGCATCAACTTGTAGGAAGTATCGAAAAGGATGTAATGTATAAAAGGTTTAGAGGATGAAAACAGTTAGTTCTCTTTTGGATTCGGTTTGGCATGAACGATATAAACGGATAGCTAGCCTTAATATCCGCAGTTCTATTTACGATGTGACCAATCGTTGCAATTTGCGTTGCAAGGGCTGTTTCTTTTTTTCTTCCGGTGAACAGCATGTTGCAGAGGAGATGGATCTTCAAAAGTGGGAACAGTTTGTCGATCGGGAAAAAGCACGAGGGGTGAATCTGGCGATTTTGATCGGTGGCGAGCCGACGCTGTGCATGGATCGAGTCGAAGCGTTTTACAAACGTTTGCCCACCTACTGTGCGACGAACGGTCTGATCAAAGTGTCACGAGATCAATTTCCCGACATGATGGTCGGTATTTCACTTTGGGGAGGTGGCGAAGATGAAAAAGTCCTTCGCGGCAAAGACACATTTGCCATTTCCAGCAAGAACTACGAAGGCGATCCCTTTACGTATTATCTCTATACCGTAACCCCAAGACAGGTGGGAAAAATCGAACCTGTGATCCGTCGCATTGATCATTGTGGCTTGAAAGTGCATCTGCAATTGCTTTCTAACGACGAAGGGGTGGACGGATTTTCCTGGCGGCCGGAAGAGTTGCGGGACTTGCGATACGAGTTGGATGAAATGATGGATTCATATCCGCAAACCGTTATCTCCAGTAAGTATTACCATGAAGTGATTACGACGGGCATGATGCAGGGCAGGCGCTTTGGTTGGCGGGAGTGCCCTTCCGTGACGGAATCTCTGGACAATCGTCAGCCAGCGGTTAGGCGTCTAATTCATTTTTACCGGTGGGCTGCGGATTTGAAGACAGTTCATCGCTGTTGCACGTCCGCCACACGCGACTGTTCAACCTGCAAGGATGGCGCGGCGCACATGAGCTGGATTATGGTCAATAAACGCGATCATATGAAGACATCAAAGGATCTGCAAAACTGGATTGAAGTTTATGAGATGTTTGCCAAGCTGTATCGTCTGATACCGTGGTAGAGCTTTAGATTTATGAAACAAGGGGAAAAAACATGGAACGAAAACGGCTTTTGATGATTGCGGTAGTTTTTTTCTTTTTGATGGTTTTGGGAAACACACCGGTTATCGCTGAAGATTCGGAAACCAGTCGGGCGACACTGGCTGGCCTTCAGGGAACAGCGGTGATTATTGAAGATTTGCAGCCGAACGTGCAAAAGTATGCGTCCAAGTCCGGTCTGACCAAAGAGCAGATTCTGCGGGATGTGTCGCAACGCCTCAGTGCTGCGGGCATCCGCATGGTGACTGGAAATGAATGGCAGAAAATACCGGGACAGCCGATGCTCTATATCAATATTAATACTCATGAAACGGAAAAATACTGGTTTGCCTATGATGTCCGGGTGGCGCTTCGGCAGATGGCGACACTGGATTCCAATCCCCATCTGAAGACGTTTGCAACAACCTGGTCGCTGAATATCACGGGACAAGCGAACATCGGAACGCTGCATCTGATCCGTCAGGACGCCGGCGTGATGGTGGACAGGTTTGTGCAGGCATATCGTTTGGCGAACAAGAAGTGAACATCAGTGGAAACGGCTTTGAGTTTTACAAGATTTCCGGCTGTTTCATGCAATAAAAATAGATTCGGGGAAAAAGATGATGAATGATGAATCCATGAAGGGAACAACGGCCTTGCCGGAACCTTCCGCAAAAAAACGCTGGCAGTGGCGTCCAATGCGCTGGAAGGTTGCCCTGATCATTCTGGCAATAGTCCTTACCGTGGGGAGTAACATCATTTTCTTTGCTACCGGGACACCCTTGGACAAGGGAGGGAAAGAACCGGATTTTGTTTTAGCGTATAATTTCAATCTGATTATTTTTTTGTTGTTTGTCGCCTGGACGGCTTATACAGATCGGGAGTGGCCGGTCTGGAAGCGACTATTGTGGATGATCGTTTTGTGGATCATGCACGGGTTTATGCAGATTTTACCCTTCAGCATCATTGTTGATCGTCTGACGGGAGGATTTGTCACCAATCCCACGACCGTTTCCATTTTGTTGGCTTTTGTATCGATGCGCCGCTCTTCCTTTTTTGTAGAGCCGGCGACTGCTGAGCTTATCGAAAAAGAAATGCCTGCCCGACATGCAGATCTTCCGGGAGAGAATCTGATCTTCCAAAGTTCAGATGGACAGGAAGAAAAAATTGATCTTTTTGCTCTCGGGAATCTGCTCTGGAAACGGCGAAAGATGATTTCTTGGATTTCCGGAGTTATGGTGGTGATGACGGCAGTGAGTTCATTGTTCATGCCCAATATTTACGAAGCGAAAGCGGTGATTATTCCCGTCCAGAGGGATAAAGACATGGCGTCCACCCTGATGGGCAATTTGTACAATATGATGGGCGCTCCTTACACTTCCGCTTCCGGTGAATTGGTTCTTTTGTTGCAATCCAATATTCTGCGGGAAAAAATAATTCAAGATTATCAATTGATGCCTGTTTTATTTAAAAGGCTATGGGACGAGGAGAAGAAAGATTGGAAGGCGAGTAAGTTCAGCAATGCAGGCGGTCGAAAAAAAATAAGGCAGGACGATGAATTTACGCTCAATTCTCATTCGATATTTTTTAAAGCGATAATACCTTATATGCCGGATGATAAGCCCATCTTACAAAAAGACAAAGGAATTCCTGATATATGGGATGGTTTGCGTGAACTGGAAACAAAAATTAAAATTGAGGAAAACAAATTTGATCAGACGATTGTCGTGTCCGCGGAAGCGGATGACCCTGTTCGTGCTGCCAATATGGTCATGTATTTTTTGACGGCGCTCAATGACTATATGAGCAATGATGCCAAGAGGGTTGCCGCCATCAATAAAAAATATCTGGAAGAACAGCTTATGAAGACGGCAGATCCGCTGATTAAACAAAAAATTTACAATCTGATTGCGCAGCAGGTGGAAACATCGATGATGGCGGATGTGAAGGAAAATTATTTCTTCAAAATCATTGACCCACCGAAAGCTCCTGACAAGAAAATCAAACCCAGAAGAGCTTTAATGGTCGTCTCCAGTTTTCTGGTTTCCCTGGTTTTGGGAATTGGGACCGTATTTGTTCTGGAGTTGTGGAAAAAAATTGAACAAAGAAAAGCGGTGCAAATCAGAAAACTTAAAGTTCGGCCGGAGATATGATGCCGCCGAGACCATCATAAATTTACTTGACAAACCAAGTTTGCCTGATGTACGAAGAGCTAAAGTTAAAAGTATTTTGAATAAAGGGAAGTAGTTCATTCATCAAAAAGTGGAGGGAAAAATGAAAAAAATAAGTAAACTCATGAGTGTGATAGCTTTTTCAGCTTGTGTAGCTCTTTTTGTGCCGACAGTGGCGTTTTGTCAAGTGATTCCAGGAACTGGTGCGGGTGCAGGTGCAGGTGCGGGTGCGGGTGCAGGTGCAGGTGCGGGTGCGGGTGCAGGTGCGGGAGTTGGAGCCGGTGTTGGAGCCGGGGCTGGCGCTGGCGCTGGCGCAGCGGGAGCAGCGTTGGGTGGGGGTGTTGTAGCAGGTGTTGGTGGTGGAGCAATCGCGGCGGGAGCCGTAGTGGCGGGAGCCGTGGCGGCGGGCGTTATCGCATCCACTGGCGGAAATGTGACTCCGACCCATCAGGCATCCCCTTCTCATCATTCCACGCCTACCCATCATTAGGAGAAGGATTGTATAAAATAAATATTTGGATTGGGGCGAAAACAATGGCCGCTGTATCGGTCTGTTTTCGCTTTTTTTATCATTATGTCATTTTAAACGCAGGAGGATCATGAAACGTCATTTATGTTTAATTTTGATGTTGTTTGCGTTATTATTTTCCATCGATTCTATTCATGCCGCTGACCGGATTGATCCCCAACAGGAAAAAATATTGTCAGCCGCCGAAAAGCTGTTTGTCCTGATGAAAAACAAAAACTATCCGGCGATTTGGTCCGTTCTTTCTGAAAAATCTCAAAAAACCGTCATCAAGGATGTCCTTAAAGAAAATGAAAAAGCCAACAAGCAAAATGCAAAAGCCAATCTGGAAACCGACAGGGAGGCGCTGCGTAATGATTTTGCCTTTGGTGGCGTTAATGCAAAGGCCTATTGGAATGGTTTCTTAGCTGTGTTTAATCCTGAAATTGTTCTGGAACGATGCAAGTGGGATATGGGAAAAATCGAAAAAGACGAAGCGGAAATCATTTTGCAGTATAAAACAGCAGAAAAACCGGCCATTCTGAAGATGTTCAAGGAAAATAACGAATGGAAAGTCGGGTTGGAGGAAAGCTTTGGCGCCCGCAGACTGATGCCGTTTTAGCGATTCACTTGAATAGGAGCCTTGTGAATGCTTTTTCTGTGATTCTTTCCGGTTTCCGTTTCAAAACATAAGCGTAGTCGGTACTACGTTCCTCCTGATGTTGTCCATTGTTGAATGCTGACCGGCTACAGATCCAATCCCTTTTTGATTTTTTCCACCATCTTCTTTTCCGCACTGCTGTAAATACCATCTGCCAGGCACAACCGACGGGCAATGTTCAATGCTTCCAGACGTTCGTCCTTGTCCTTAATCAAAACAGAAAGAGTCCGAATGGCATTTTCCTCGTCTGCGTCAAGAATCGCCATTTGATCATGCATAATTTTTTTAAACTGGCTGGGACGCAATTTTTGTAATATTTTATGTGTTTTGGCGATTTTTTCGCCGACGTCAAAATGCTCTCTTTTAAAATGGGGAACGACTTTAGCGGTAGCCATATAAATGCGTATCAAGCCGGCTGCAATGCCTCCTTCTTCCATCGACACAAGATGTTTTCCGTCATCATGGTCCTGATCAGATTCTGTTGTTTCAGGAGCGGACTTCTCCAAAGAAGGCGGAAAAAGCCGTTTGAGCCACACATTGCCGTAGATTTGTTGAAACAGAATTTCCTCGCTGCGATCACGGTATTCCCGCAAGACATTAAGAAGACCTTCCATATAATCCGATAAATTGTGCTCCATTTCCATGAAGGGATTATCCAATGCTGCCGGTTGGCGATGATTGCGAGCAATTTCCGCGATATTTTTTACAGGACGCATGAGTGGATTAATATCGGCAAACCAGAATCTCTGAAAGCGAAGTGGATGAGCATACCGGTTGATTTCCGCCTGAAGTTCCGTCACCCAGAGTTTTATCCACGGACGAATCCAAAGCTTGTAAAGATTGTCATTTACTTCAGAAACTTTGGCTACGACGCGGAAATCATCTTCATCTCTCACATCGTCGTCATAGGCAGCAATGTCGGAAAAAGTACGCGGTACAAAACGAGCGGTGAACTTTTCAGTCCGGATGTCTCCGTCAATGACCAATTCATAAAGTCCCGGCTGCAGAAATTCAATCATATCAAAATTGCCGATAATATTTTTGTGTTCTTTCTTGGCGACTGATCCGGCGACAAAAATGCCCAAGTGTCCGATATCCTTATGGATGATATACACAATGACCTGTCGATGCCTTCTGATGTCTTCCACGGAGCTGTAAACACGGGGAATCCAGTTAAGCGCCTGTTGAGCTGGAGTGATGTTGTCTCCCTGCGATGCAAAAACAATAATTGGATTATCAATGTTTTTCAGGCTGACTTTTTCTCCTTCCCGCAGTTCCAACTGGCCGCTTTCTAGTTTATTCCCTACAAAGAGATTGCGGACGATATAGTGAATCTCATCATCATTGAGCAGAAAAAAACCGCCCCACCATCGCTCAAAATTAAGATAGCGTTCTTCTTCCGAGTCCACCTTTTCATAAACATGATACTGCTTGCTCCAGAATGTGTTGGCTGGGTTGAGAAGTTCAAAATTGAGCACCAGATTGGCGCCGTCGAATATACCATTTCCCATGTCGCTGAGAAACGAGTTGATCCAGACGCCTCCTACCAGTCCACCTTTGTATCGCATCGGATTCACGCCGGCCACTCCGCTCCAGTAGGAAAGGGGGGCTCCGTTGAGCACCAGTGGTCCCGTAACATCAGGACGTTCCGCACAGGCCAGTGCTGCCGCCCAGCCGGCCTGGCAGTTGCCAATAATTGCCGGCGCATCGGCGTATGGATGAAGTTCCACCACTTTTTCCATAAATTTCTCGATTGCCGTAATGACATCCGGCATGGTCTGATCGGGAAAAGGTTCTGTGTAAAAAAGAACAAAATAAACCGGATGACCGTGATCCAATGCCATGCCGATTTCTGAATCGCGCTTGGAGCCTCCGATACCAGGACCGTGGCCTGCCCGGGGATCAATGATCACAATCGGTCTTTTTGGACGTGACGGACGTTCTCTGCTGCTTTGACGACGGTTTACATTTTCAGGCACCGGATCCATTTTTCGGCGACGATCGGAAATTCTGACCAGGGCATAATTGACGGGGTGTTTAAAATGTTTGGCATTGAGAATCATTTCATAATTGAACGTCAGAACCGGTGGTTGACCGCTGCGAATATGCCGGATGTAATTATTGCCGCGCTTGCGGAGAATATCTGTAAAAATGACGGATCGTTGGATCGAATCCACAAGATATTCGAGGTAATGTTTTTGCCAGTCGAACCATTGCCTGGTCTGTTCTCTGGCAGACGGTAGATTCATAAATCTTTCTCCTTTGAATGATAAAACTTGCTTATAAGTTTTTACGAAAAGCGCTCAAATCATGAAGAACGAACTCAAATATCAAAATGGAAGCGCTTTTCATGAAATAACCGAAGACAAATGTTTACAATATCCGAATCATAGAGGATGCCCCGGTTCCTGGTAATTTCTTCCAATGCTTGGTCGGCGCCAAGGGATGGACGGTAAGGACGGTGCGAAGCCATCGCTTCGACAACATCGGCGACGGTCAGAATCTTCGATTCCAGGAGAATATCGTTATTTTTTAAATGGCGCGGATAGCCGGATCCGTCAATCCGTTCGTGATGCTCCAGTACAATGCGGGCGATGGGCCAGGGAAAATCAATGTCCTTGAGAATGTCGTATCCTGCCTGAGAATGGGTTTTGACAATCTCAAATTCTATATGCGATAATTTGGTTGGCTTGGTCAGAATTTCAGCGGGAATGGATAATTTCCCGAGGTCGTGAATGGTACCTGCCATGCGCAGACCGTCGATCCGGCTTTCGTCAAGATTCATTTCCCTCGCGATAGCATAAGCCAGATCTGCTACACGGCGCTGATGACCAGCCGTGTAAGGATCTCTCGTTTCCACAGTCATGGATATGGCCCGAACCGTAGCGCCGAGAGACTGCTGGAGACGTTCCAGGCTTTCCTGACGTTCATACTCCAGCTTTTTCAGGTCGGTAATGTCGCGCACAAGCCCGCGAAAGCCAATGGCTTTATTGCCGTCATCTTTGATTAAGGCAAAGGAAGACTGAATATGTTTTCGGGTGCCGTCTTTGCAGATAATTTCATAATCCAGCAGCCTACCCGGTTGTGCGGTCTGATAAACTTTTTTATGGGCCTCATAAATTTTTCGGGAAGTTTCCGCATCGGTATACTGCCGGCTGTTCATGCCCATCAGTTCTTCTTTGGGATAATTCCAGATACGGCATAACGTGTCGTTAAAAAAAGTGAAATTTCCGGCTAGATCCGTTTCATAGTATCCTTCTCCGATGCTGTCCAGAATAGTCCGGTATTTTTCTTCACTTTTCTGTAGAGCCTCCTCGTCCTGCTTCTGTCTGATCTGCAGAGCCCTTTTTTCCAGTATGCGGCTAATGGCCATGCCCAGACGGGAAAGATTTCCCTTAAGAATATAATCGGACGCGCCCAGATGGATGCAGTTGAGCGCCATTTCCTCGCCGATGGCGCCGGACACAATGATCAGGGGAATCTCCAAGTTTAATTTTTTTATAAGAGACATTGCGTCGATACCGCTGAATTGAGGCAAATGAAAATCACATAAAATAATATCCCAGAATTCACTCTGCAGAGCAAATGTCATTTCTTCGGCTGTCTGGACGCGATCATATTCCGGTTCATAGCCATATTTTTTTAGCGTCCGGACTAAAAGCAAAGCATCATCTTCTGAATCTTCAACCAGCAGTACTTTCAGGGGTGTCAAGATTGGTATCCTCGCCTTTCGTTTGTTTATAAGTTTGTATAATTCAGAAACAGGTGGACGTCAATTTCATTTTCCGGGAAAAAGCCTGACTTATCCGTCTGGCAAATTCCGTGAAGTTCTGTTATGAATTGCTAAAAAATTGAGAGGGCCGAGAGATAGCGAATCTTTCGACAGACAATTGCTCATGGGCCCTTTTTATTGTTGATGGGAAAAAACTTTTCAGATCAGGGACATCGTTTCTGAACGGTGGGTTGCACCGGCAAATGACATCGGATTGGGGGACGCTATGCGGGTATTCAAAAATGCCGAATTTATATCTTGTGAAGAACCAAACCGCGTTTTTCAATATCTGGTCGAAGATCACGGGAAAATATTTTTTACGGGCAATCAGCTGCCGGAGAAATTTAAACTTTGCGATATCGTGGATTTGAATGGTAAATGGGTTGTTCCTGCTTTTGGCGATACGCACATGCATTTCAGTTCGTTTGCCTATTTCCATTCCGGTCTGGACTGCCGGAATGTGGGCGATTTCCATGAGCTGAAAGATCAAATTGACGATTATATGTCTAAAAGAACAAAAGAAAAAATGATTTTGGGATTTGGATGTTCGGCGCACACCGTCAAGGAAAGAAGACTTCCGGATCGGTGCGATCTTGACCGGATTACCAACCATCCTCTTATGCTGATCAAATACGACGGTCATGCTTCTGTCGGCAATTCCGCCTTGATTTCCAAAATGTCCTCCGCGATTGTGTCGGATCCGGGATTTGATCAAGAGACAGGATGGTTCTATCTGAACGCTTTTTATAAGGCAGTGAACGCCATAACCCAAGCTGTTTCTCTACCTGAACTGTTCAAGAATATTCTTGCCGGCAGCAACTACTTGGCAAACCGGGGAATAGCGCTGGTTCACACGGCGGAAGGCGTGGGATTCCCTCTGGATATGGATGTAGATTTTATGCGGTTTGCCAATCGGGGCCTACCGCAGACGTTTCGGGTTTTTTTCCAGACGATGAATGTTGATAAAGTCAAACGTCGAAAATTGCCCCGGATCGGGGGCTGTTTTGCCAACGCGCTTGACGGATGTTTTGGATCGGAGGATGCAGCGCTTAAAGAACCATACAGCCATCGTCCACAGAGTCACGGAACTCTTTTCTATTCCCAAAAACAGGTCAACGACTTTGTAATGGAGGCCAACCGCCGTGGTTTCCAAATTGCCATGCATGCCATTGGTGACGCGGCCATTGATCAGGCCCTCACAGCTTATGAGGCCGCCTTGAAGGATTATCCCCGCGACGATCATCGGCACATCATAATTCATGGCGATTTAATGGATGAACAGGCGATAGAAAGAGCTGCAAAGCTCAATCTTTGCATCGCCCTGCAGGCGCCTTTTTTATATTGGCCTCAGGAGCCGGTCGAGTATCTGGAACATATTCTGGGAAAACGAATGAACCATCTTATTTCGCTCAAAAGCATGCTGAAGGCCGGTCTGCTGGTTGCCGGCGGATCAGACGCACCCTGCACGCCGCCTGATCCCATTGCCGGAATTTTTGCCGCCTGTAATCATCCTAATGCGGATGAATCCGTTTCCGCTTTGGATGGGCTGCGTATGCATACATCAGCGTGCGCCAGGTTATCCTTTGACGAGGATACGAGAGGAACGCTTACGGAAGGCAAAAGAGCGGATTTTGTTGTTCTTGACCAAAATCCGCTGCAGATACCTGTTCATAAAATCAAGGACATAAATGTCGAAGCGCTCTATTTGCAAGGTGAAAAACACTCCGGACCTAGCCAGCGAAGCGTTACCGTTTTTTTAGCGGATGGTATCCGAAACCGTTACGGTGGCTAAATCCGAAAAGGACGAAAAAGAGCAAAAATGGAAATGGTGGCACATCATGACGCGCGACTGAAAAAAGAAAGGCGCTTTATGCCTTCTTTTATTTCCTTTCATGTCTTTTGCCAGTTCCAATTCTTCCTCCTCCGGTTACTTTTCTTTGACAAACCCATGACGATTGTCTATATTAAATTCGTTAAAGAAAGGGGGCGTAAAGGTTTCGACGGGGACATTTGAAGTTGTAGAAGCGTGCCGAGGTTCCTACAGGCCTCGTTAAACAGGTAGGAAACATATAATCGCAGACAACTACGATTACGCTTTAGCCGCTTAGTCGGCTAACGTTCCACAAGGCTTGCCTGCCGACTGAACTGGAACGTCATTAAAGACAGGATAGCCAAACTTCTTGCCTGGAGAAGTAAGGCGAAACTTTACAGGATAGCACAGTAGGATCCCGCCTTTGGGAGCATACCAGCGTGAAGGCTCAAAAACGAAGGCTACGCACGTAGAAACTCCAGCGGAAGGTTTTCGGACGCGGGTTCGATTCCCGCCGCCTCCACCATGTGGTAATCCAACACAATCCAAGGAAAGACAAAAACCCGTTAAAAATAGCGGGTTTTTTGTTGCCAATTGAACTTTGTTTTGTATTTAAACCTTTTACAAGGTGCGTCTAGTAAAAATAGTAGACTCGTCTAGTAAAATATGTATAATGCATCCATGGCAAAATTATATGAACGATCATTTGTGGCGCAACTGGAACAGCGTCTTTCGGTTGGCCAGCCGCTTATTCAAGTGCTGGTTGGCCCGCGTCAAGTTGGGAAAACAACCGGGGTTAAGCAGATTTTGGCACGGTATCCTGATGCGACCCATTATGCAAATGCCGACGACATTTTGACGACGGATCGCACCTGGCTTCTGGAACAGTGGCAGAAAGCATCACTTTCCGGGAAAAAGACGCTGCTGGTGATTGACGAAATTCAGAAAGTTCAAAACTGGTCGGAAACAGTAAAATCTTTATGGGATAAGGCACCAAAAGTGTTGCGGGTTATTCTTTTGGGGTCCAGTTCATTGCAATTACAGAAAGGGCTTTCGGAGAGTCTTTCGGGGCGTTTTGAGTTAATCAAAACGCATCAGTGGACCTATGAAGAGCTGAAGCGTGCTTTTAAATACGACCTGGATCGTTATTTAACCTATGGTGGTTATCCGGGGGCTGTTGTCTTTGAGAGCGATTTCGACCGATGGTATGCCTACTTGAAAGAATCGATCATTGAGGCCGTGGTCGGCAGGGATATTCTGCTTAATCATAAGGTTGGTAATCCTGCTCTGTTTCGCCAGGCATTCGAGATATTGTGCCGTTACCCGGCTCAGGAGATCAGCTACACCAAACTGCTGGGGCAGCTTCAGGACAAGGGGAATACCGATTTAGTTAAATATTATATCGAGCTTTATTCCGGAGCGTTTCTTGTTCATCCGCTGGAAAAATATTCAACGAAAAGTCATCTGATGCGGGGATCAAGTCCCAAAATACTGATTTCCTGTCCTGCCTTATATACGATGCATGAAGGTCCGAAAGTCCTTGACGACCCGGAAAAAAGGGGACGAATATTCGAGGCCGCGGTAGGGGGCCAACTTCTTCAACTGCCCGGCAATCTTTATTATTGGCGAGAGAAGCTAGACGAGGTTGATTTTGTATACAGCTATCAGGGACAGATTTATGCCGTCGAGGTCAAATCCGGCCGTCGAAAATTATCTCGGGGCTTAAATATCTTTATGAAAAAGTACCCGAAAGCTTGTCCCGTCATCATTACGCCGGACAATTTTGCCGCCTTTTCAGAAAATCCGCGAAAGTTTCTGGATATCATTGCCGGTGAACAATAAAGTGCCAATAAAATTTTTAAATCACTTCATAAGCAGTCCAATATGAGATATGGGGGTTATGTGGAAAAATTGAATATCTAATTACTTAATTATAATAAATTTAATGGCTTATTTGTTTGCTCCCCTGTTAACTCCAAAGAAGATCATTGTAAATAGCATGTTAAAATATTTGCATTTTATGCCAATGTAATGTATTTATATTAGAAAATGTTACAATATTTATATAATAAAGATTATATAATATTACGTCATATTGTAAAATTAAGTATGGATATGTTACATGTTTTTTAGAAATATAGATAATTTGCTGCTTGCTTGGAAAAATAAGAAGGGAAGAAAACCTCTTATTATCCGTGGCGCTCGTCAGGTCGGTAAGACTTCTGCTGTTCATCAATTCGGGAACACGTCGTTTGAGACATACATCTACATTAACCTGGAGCTTGCAGATAACGCCGCTCTATTTAAGCGCATGCAACCTGTGCGGGATTTGCTCCAGCTTATTCAACTGAAATTCAATAAAAAGATCAAGCTTGGTTCTGCGCTTATCTTTATTGATGAGGTGCAGAATTCAGACGTTGCCATGAATCAGCTTCGCTACTTCTATGAAGAGATGCCCCAACTTCACGTGGTTGCTGCGGGATCGCTTTTGGAAGTGAAGATGAAGTCAGAAGGATTCTCTTTTCCCGTTGGGCGGGTAGAATATTGCTATCTTCATCCGGCAACATTCGATGAGTTTCTTGTCGCGCTGGGCGAAACTGAAGCGTTCAACTATCTTGCGTCGGTTAAGCCGGATACTTCCATCCCCGAAGAAATACACAAGATGATGATGCAAAAGTTTCATACGTATCTCCTTGTTGGCGGCATGCCCGAGGCTGTAGCACGGTTTGCGGAAACGCATTCATTTATCGATGTCGATCCGGTATATGAATCAATCCTTGCCGGATTGCGAGATGACGTCTCCAAGTATGCAAGCATTGCGAAGACAAAATATATCCAACACATTATCGAACATGCCTCAAAATATGTTGGCCTTCAGATTAAATATGAAAAATTCGGCGAATCCAATTTCCGCAGCAGAGAGATGAGTGAAGCATTTGATGTGGTGGAAAAGGCGATGTTGATCACCCGGGTATTTGCATCAGCATCAAAACAACTGCCTGTGATGAGCAATCTCAAAAAATCTCCCAAACTTTTGCATCTTGATATAGGACTGGTCAACTACCAGGCCGGTTTGCGGACGGATATTGCCATGATGGATGACATCAACGCCGTCTATCACGGACAGGTAGGAGAGCAGATCGTGGGGCAGACATTGCTGGCAATGAATCCTCTCCGGAATGTGAATTTGAATTACTGGTTCCGTGAACATAAGGGGTCAATCTCGGAAGTGGACTATCTCCTGGTCATCAATGACCGGCTTATTCCGGTGGAGGTTAAATCCGGCAAGACGGGAACGTTGCGATCACTGTATAATTTCATGGATGAAAGCAAAAGTGATTTTGCTCTGAGAATATACTCGGGTAAAAAGAGCACGGAACGAATTACAACGCACGCTAAGAAGGACTTTACACTTTTTTCCGTGCCTATTTACCTACTGTTCAGGATCAATGAGCTACTGTAGTAATTAGTCGTCGGTGATTATTATGGGGGTATATGTGGGGGTATGCGGAAAAATTGAATAGCTGATTGTTGGCGATATCGCCGATATAGATCCGGTTGTTCAGCAGCCGGTAAATGTGGCCTGTATTCCATTCGGAGCTCTCACGGACTTTGCCTTTCTTGATGGTATGAGAAAAGAAGAGATTCTTTCTTTGCAGTGGAAGAATGTTGATTTGATAAACGGATTCATCCTTCTGGACGTTACGAAGAACGGCCACCGGAGTGAAATACCAATAAATTCAAATTTAAAGGCCACTTTCCAGAACATTATCCGGCGTATTGACACTGATTATGTTTTCTATGAGGAAGCCATCGAACATGTTGATGGAAAGGAATTCAGGAAAGCTAAACGGTTTGGCAATATCAGAAAATCATTTTTAACAGCTTGCCGGAAAGCCAATATCCGCGATTTCCACTTCCATGATTTAAGGCATTGTTTTGCTTCTCATCTGGTAATGGCCGGAGTTGACATCACCAGCGTTAAGGAGCTTTTAGGACATCAATCTCTTGCCATGACAATGCGCTATTCTCATCTTGCGCCTTCTCATAAAGTCAAGGCAGTGGATAATTTGGATACCACCATCAACGAAAACGCGAACTATACAAAAACTATACAAAAAGAAAGGGCTGCAAATACTTAACACCTGCAACCACTTGATTTTACTGGTGGGTCAGGGCAGAATTGAACTGCCGACACTCGGATTTTCAGTCCGATAAAATAACCTTCAGCATATTTCACAAACCTTAATTATACCATTGACAATTCAATAGCTTATCTCTATATTGCCTTCACAATGAAAGATTGTGAAAAGGCATATTTCATGCTAAAAAGTGGTAAAAAGGTGGTAAAACTTTTTCGATAGGGGGCAGCTATGGGAAAACAATGGATTAAGTGGGTTGCAGTGAAGAATAAACCGGGCTTGCGCTACTACACGCATCAGACAAGAAAGCATGGAGTAAAGTTTGACCGTTATTATGCTGTGAGATTTAAAGTTGACGGAAAACTTAAATCCTTTGGTGTCGGCTGGCTTTCCGATGGGATTCCTGAAGAAGTCAGAAAGCAAGACCCTGAATTAGGTTTTGAAGATTATTGCCTGAAATTGCTTCGCGAATACAAAGCCAATGCGAAATCAGGTTCAGGCGCGCAATCGCCAAAGGAAAAGCGTAAGCTGGAAGAGGCGAGGCGCAAGGCAGAGCAGGAAGAAGCTGAACGCAATGACCGGGAAGCTGTCACCCTAAAAACATTTTTTGAGCAAGATTACTTGCCCATCGCCAAAGCCGACAAAAAGTTTAGATCCGTCGAGCGTGAAGAGGGTCTTTTCCGGCTATGGATTGACCCGATAATCGGTTCAATGCCAATGAAAGATATATCACCCTTTGACCTGGAAAGGCTGAAAAACAGCATGGCAAAGGAAGGACAGTCTCCGCGTTCAATCGAGTATTGCCTGGCCGTAATCCGGCAAATCTTCAACACAGCAAAACGGCTAAAAAGATTCACCGGGGAAAATCCGACGGCTGACGTTAAATTTCCGAAACCGGATAATCAAAAAATGCGGTTCTTGACCCATGAAGAAGCTGGCCTTTTACTTTCTGCATTGCAGGGAAAAAGTCGTGATACCCACGACATGACCCTGCTGGCCCTTCATTGTGGTTTACGGCAAGGTGAAATCGTTGCTCTGCAATGGCAGGATGTCAATCTGGAAAAGAACACCCTGACAATCCGCGACGCAAAAGCCGGTTCAAGAATCGCCTTCCTGACCGAACAGACAAAGACCATGCTGGAGGACCGGAAAGTCGTGAAAGGCGATAGTGACTTGGTTTTTCCGGGCAGGAAAGGGCAAATGGAACGTATCTCTCATACCTTCTGGAGGACCGTTGAGGATTTGGGATTCAATAGAGGCATTACTGATCCACGGTTGAAAGTGAGCTTTCATACATGCAGGCACACCTACGCATCATGGTTAGTCGAGGCAGGGCAAGACCTGTATGTCGTTCAGAAGCTTCTAGGCCACAAGACCAATCAGATGACCATGCGCTACAGTCACGTCGGAGAAAACCAATTCCGGTCCGCTGTCAATGCTCTGGAAAAGAACCTGAATAAACTGGAAGCCGGGCAAGTGGTGAACTTCCCGAAATAGCAATATTGCAATATACTACTATTTAGTATAAGGTAAAATCATGACATGGACGGTTGAAATTGCCAGGCAGACGGTAAAGCAAGTTCTCAAACTACCAACAAGAGCAAAAGATGCATTAATGAACTTATCAGAAACATGGAGTTAAACGGGCCTATCCGGGGTGATTGGCCGAATTTCAGCGCACTTTCCCATAACCGTTATCATTGTCACCTGAAGAAGGGACACACAACTTACGTAGCAATATGGGAAGTCAAAAACAAAGATATAAAACTGATTGAGGTGATTTATGCAGGTACACACGAAAAAGCGCGATACCGAAACCATTGAATTGAGGTTTGTCGGCCCCGTTGTCAACATGACCCTTGCCATTGAATCCTTGAAGCCGCTTGGATTCGTGGACACGTCCGAGGCAGTCCCATGGCGGGAAGTTCTGGAACATAAGGAAGAGGATCTACCGGGCGTTTGTCTGCGTGGAGGGCGATACCGGCAAGGATTGACGCAATTTCAGCTTGCCGAAAAAACCGGCATTCCCCAGCGTCATATAAGCGAAATGGAACACGGCAAGCGTACAATCGGCAAAGCCACTGCCAAACTTTTCGCCAAGGCGTTAAATACCGATTACCGTTTATTTCTTTAGCGGACTTTAAGGCGATAGGCCGACGGGCCGACAAGGCGGGAACCCTACCCGCTTTCGCCTTTTCACAATATGGAACTGCAAAGGGAGCAGACTCATGAGTAATTACATTTCCGGAAAGTCATTAAACCTTTTACCTTTTGAAATATTTAATCTCGTAAAGGAAGGAATTCTTCACCCGTTCGACCAATATGGGAGACCGATACCACCGCCGCATGTTTGTCGTCTTCTTGATCGTAAGCAAAAAGCGGAGCAGGAATTACAGATGTTGCCATTGAAAGAAGGAACGATGAATGCTGGCCATGTTATGACCGGCAGTAAAAGCGGTTCGTTTAACAGAGAAGATGAGTTAAGGAAAATCGAGGATAAAAAAAAGACGCTTCCAATAGAGATTGACAAAATCAATAAAAAACTGGCTGCAATTCCTGATATTTACTCATGGAGTAGCTTTGAACTTCCAAAAGAAGAACGAAATGCCAACGCTGTTTGTCAATGCGTTGCCAACGCGCTTTATCATAAAGACGATATTGATAGGGCAAATCAATATTACGGGCGAAATATTCAGAAAATACGGATACAATTGAGTCCGCTATTACCATCAGAACCACAGCAAGGAACGCGGCTAGAAAAACTATCAGACCCCGCAACACCGAAAGAAACCGCACCGGTAAAAGAACAACAGCAGCAAACCGATGAAGATAAAATCAAAGAAATATCAATCGCATATGTTTCAGATTCAGAGATTTGCATCAGATACGGCAAAGAGGATTTTATCGTCGCGAGAAAGGATATAGGCGTCGGAGAAAAACCCTGGCGCATGTGCTTGGAAATGATCAAAGACCAACATCTTGAGTATTATGTTGGAGTTCATGACAAAGACGGAGACCCTGTTAAAATAAAGGGGTATAATTCACAAGTTAAGTTGTTTGAGAACTTCAGCAAACCTTTTGTTCAATTCCTGAATCAGAAATTCTCTTTATCGTTTCATGAAAATTTCAAAGTTTTTATGAATATGAAACACTTTGAACGACCTGGAACTTATAAGCCGAAATTTCACGTTCACAAATATCGAAATCCAGAACAGGAAAACGAGCTGAAGGAACTTTCCAAAGAAGAAGTAATTGAAATAATAAATGATTTGCTTCTAAATCATATGCACGAAAGTGACGAGACTAAAAAGCAAAACATTCTAGATGAAATCATAAAATTAAGAAACTTTGCCACAAGTAATAATTTGATGACTCTGCGTGAATTCCAGAACATCCGGGCAAAATTCAGCGATTCGCAATCAGAAGAGAATGATATTATGCCTGACGCCACAGAGCAATTAGACTAAGATAACTATAAATCTTGTTAAAAACTGAATTTTTGAAAGCCTTGTTTGAATTTTCAAACAGGGCTTTTTGAGTTTTTAAGCTTAATTCAAAAAATATTTATTCAATAAAATTAAATATATAAATTTTCTTTCCGGCATATTTGGCAAGGTCTGTTTGAAATTTCAAGCTATCAGGATGAAAGCCCACAACGAAAAATTGTGAAATTTAAGCTTTCAAGGAGATGTTATGGGAGACAATACCAACAAAAAAATCCGGAAGGAGATGGACGCAGAAGAGCAGGCGCGGCGTGAAGCCATGCTTGCGAAGATTGCAGAGGAATTGCCGCCGATCGTGTGGCGAAACTGGAAGCGTTGGAGAGATGTTTTACCATTCGCGCCGCTATCAGTCGCAAATGATGATTCTCGAGGCATCGGGCCGAAAGAATTCATTTTTTCCGGCAGAGTGAAGGGATACCCCAAGGACGCCCTACTGGATTACGCAAGGGGAAAAATGCGGTTTGACGCATAGGGGGCGACGATGAGCGCGTTGACCCAATATCAAGCGGCATTGCCGGAAATTCCGGCGCCTGGCACTGGTTGTCATAATTTCCTTATGAGGCCGGCAAATCTGGGAATAATGGCCGGATTGTCACCGGCAAAAATCCATGCAGACATAAGGGCGGCGATTCCTTCCGGCAAGCGGCACATAAAAGACAGTGAAATTTCCGATGCAATCAATGAGGCCATTTCCGCACACGGAAACGGCGGCATCTACACACCAGCAGCACGAAAACCGGCGCCGATTATTCCGGCATACATCACCTTCGAGACATTAGCGGGAAAGGGCCTATTCAGCACCGAGGCCGAACTTTCTGCATCCAGTCCGATTACGATTCCTCCGGACCTGCGAGAACAACAAAAGCTTTTCATTGAAACTGTTTTTGAATTGGACGATTTTATTTTCAATGGCGCAGAATTTGCGCGGGGAACGAGCCGGACAATTCTTCCGGCTTGTGAATGGGCTGAATCAGGAGCTTCCGGACCGTTTACAATCGTCAATCCGTTTTCTGGCATGCCTGGGGTAAAGAAAGACGGCGGTAAATCTTACCGCTGCGATTCCTGCGTTAAGCACTTCCGGCACGCACTTGTCGAGTTTGACAATCAATCACTTGAAAATCAGATCCGCTTCTGGAGCGCCGTCCGCCTCCCTGTTCGAGCATTAATCCACACCGGCGGGAAGTCAATTCACGCATGGCTTGATATTGCTAAACTCAAGATCACTACGCTTGAACAATGGAATCAGACCGTCAAAATTGGCCTGTATCAGCAGCGTTTAAAGCCGTTGGGCGTTGATATGGCTTGCAGTAATCCGTCGCGCCTGAGCCGGATGCCGGGCGTTTTTCGGCCAGAAAAAAATCAATGGCAGCGGCTTTTGTGGCTGTCTGCGGAGGGAACAAATGTCTGATAATTTTTTTGCAGGATATGACCAGCAAGTCGGCGCAAAACCAGAGCCAGAGCCAGAGCCGGAAAAACGTCGCTTTCATTTCGTCCATGCAAACGAGCTTATTGTTGCTTTTAAGAAAGTTGATTGGTTGGTTAAGAACTATCTGGAGCGCGATTCAATGATGATGCTGGTTGCAGAGGCTGAGAGCCTTAAGACCTTTATTATCCTGAGTCTAGGGTTCTGCGTCGCTTCCGGCATGTCATGGTTCGGGAACCTGATCAAGCAATCCGGCACTGTGTTTTATGTCTGTGGTGAAGGGAAAAATGGTCTGGCGCGTCGTTTAAAAGCCTTAGAGCTACACCATGACATTCTAATAAAGGACATTCCGCTTTTTGTCTCAAGTCAACCAGCGGCTTTTCTTGATAAAGACGGTTCAAAAGTGGTTGTCGAGGCCATTGAGGAACTCGTTGAGCAGCACGGTCAACCAGTTCTAATCATAGTTGATACATTGAGTCGGAACTTTGGTTGCGGCGATGAAAATTCAACAAAAGACATGTCTCAATTTATCCGCGTCCTAGATACGGAGTTGCGAGGTAAATACAAGTCAGCGATTGCCATTTGCCACCATGTCGGATTGAACGCAAAGGACAGAGGGCGCGGTTCAGGTTCGATGCGCGGCGCACTGGATTTTGAGTATCTGGTTACGAAAAACGAAAACGACACCCGCACTATGAAGAGTCTAAAATGTAAAGACCATGCAGCACCGATGCCGATTACTTTCAGACCACAGGAGATCGAGTTGCCGGGCTGGATTGATGAAGATACCGGAGCGCCATTAACGTCGCTTGTTCTAATTCAAACTAAAGATGATGGACAGACAAAAGCGGCTGGAGTCCGGTTGTCTGGTCAAAGGCTGATTGCCTTCAATATTTTGTCGGAATGTATCAGAGACGCGCAAAAAGATTTGTCTGAAATGGACATGAATTTGACCAAAATCCATGTCGATGATTGGCGCGATGCCTGTTATCGCGGCGGAATTTCTTCCGGCGATGCCAATGCTAAGTGGAGAGCCTTTGACAGAGCAAGGAAAGAGTTAATGAACTTGAATGTTATTAAGACGTTAGATGGCCTCTATTGGATAAATGATGCTAAATAAAGCACATGGACATGATGGACATTGGTTGCGTGAAGCTTTTAACCGGCGCGAACTTCCCATTGACCGGATTGATGGACATGGAAAAAACCTATGGCAGATGAAGGAAAACATTTACAAATATAATGACTTATATTGGATTAATAACAGCATGGACATGATGGACATTAGATGGACATGTCGGACATTGTCCATTGACACTATAGATGGACAGACATGGACACCACCTTATTTAAGGTGTCCGTAATGTCCATGTGTCCAAACAAGTAAAAAAAGGAGGATACCGGAAAATGATTTTTCAGCAAAGATTTTGTGTTTTACATAAATGCCCACGAGGAGGCATGTGCACCGGAAAACAATGCGCGGGCTGGCGCTGGTTCGACCCACCGTCGCCGGAGCCGGAGGTTATCATGCACATTGACCCACTGGCAACAATCGAACCATCAGACAGGAGTTTCGGGGATAACCAGCAAAAAAAGCCGTAAAGCTTATCAGAACGATGGTTATCC
>Ga0209096_1000148_pt1 | contig 103755 bp, 89 predicted proteins | sample AD_UKC034_MetaG_FD_184407 | JGI IMG/M metagenome (GOLD analysis project Ga0209096, IMG submission 184407) | Active sludge microbial communities of municipal wastewater-treating anaerobic digesters from USA - AD_UKC034_MetaG (SPAdes) (version 2) | ecosystem: Engineered > Bioreactor > Anaerobic >... | reverse complement strand
GATGCTGCCGTCGCTGTCGCTGGCGTTGGCCGCCAGCGCGATGCTGGCCGGGGCGGTGTAGGTGGCGCCTGCGGCCGGAGCACTCAAGCTCACGTTGGGAGGGGTATTGCCCGAACCCGTGCTCGTCAGCCTGAGTGCCCAGATATCGCCGCTTACGCCGGTCCCGGTGACACTCCCGCCAAAGAGAATCGTCTGCTTGGTCAAGGGGTTGTAGGCTACCTGCGCCAGGCGGCGCGGAGCCGGTGCGGCGGCGGTTGCAAGCTGGGTCCAGGTATTGCTGGGGTAGTGGTAGACCCAAGTGTCATTGGCGTCGGCACCCCCGGTGCTGCCGCCAAAGAGCACGACGACCCCATGCTCTTCGTCGTACGCCATCACCTGCTGGGCACGCGCGGATGGTGCCGTCGTCGGGTTCATGTTGACCCAGGTGTTCGTCGAGAGGCGATAGGCCCAGGTTTCACCCATGGCGGCACCTTCGGGACAGGCGGCATCGAAGGCGTACGAACACACACCGCCGAACAGGATGAAGACGTCGTTGGCCTTGTCGTAGACGAAGGAGTTGAGCATCTCCCGACGGTGTGCAGGGGCGCCAGTCGCTGGAACGGGCAGCGCTGTCCACTGCTTGGTGGTCACGTCCAGTTTCCACACGCGGCGGTCCGTCCCCATGCTCAAGCCACCCCACAGCACGAACGCATGGTCGAGCACCGAATAGTCAACCGCGGCGGCAATGCGTCCTTGCGTCGGAATCGTCGTGGTATCGCCCGGCGCCAAGCCCTGCCCGGTCCATGTACCGGTCGTGGGGTTGAAGTACCAGATTCCGGCCCCACTGGTGGCATACAGACGGTACGTGGTGCCAGCGGTCAGGGCGGGCAGTGCCGCGGCCAGCGTCAGGGTGCGGGTGTTCGCCGAGTAGCCGACGACGCGTGCGGTCCCGCTGGCGGTATTGACCGACCACCCGACGTATTCACCATCGACGCCGGAACTCAACGTCGGGTCGACGATGACCGTTGGTCCGCTGCCCGCCGCCGCGGTACGGGCCTGACTCATACTGATACAACGGTATCCACTGGCGCCACCAAACGCCCAGTAGAGGTTGTTGAACGGGTCGTACTTGAAGTTGGTGTCGTCGGTCCCGTTGATCTTGCTGAAGCCATCGTTTCCCGGGCACAGCGTAAAGGGATCGATCAGAGTCCATTCCCCAGTTTCGGTCTTGTAGGACCAGATGTCGTTGTCGTAGAGCTGTGGTCCATTGCCCCCGAAAATGACAATCTCACCGAGCTGCGAGTCCCAGGTCATTTCGGTCCAGACGCGCGCCCCGGGACCTCCGGCGGCCGTTGGCACTCCCGCGCTGGAAAGCTGCGTCCACTGTGCGTTCAGCTGTGGCGGGGCGCTGGACGGCAGAGTCTCGAGCGCATGTCGCCTGCCTTGGGCGTCGGCCGGCGCTGCCGGCTCCCCACCCCCGCCGCAGGACGCGATGAACAGTGGCACGCTGATCGCGCCGATGAGGGTCCAGAGTCGTCGATTCATCAGCGCATGATCCGCTGAAATCGCGCATTAGAGCATCATCACCCCCTCATTTGGGCGTGTGCGTAATCGCGACGCGACCTCGTGGGCCAGCGCAGCTTCCCGCGCTGGGGGTGGACCTGCGGACCTCATGTCGCGCTGCCGGCGCGGCGGCGCGCTCAGCCTCCGGCGGCCAGCGCCATGTACTCCGCGGCCATGCGCCCCATGTGCACCGCCTGGCTGGCTCTTGCCTGCACCAGCGTGCGGCCCTGGCGGCCGATCGTGCGGCGCAGCGCCTCATCGTCCAGCAGCCTCAGCAGCGCGGCGCTCACCGCGTCCACGTCACGCGGCTCGGCCAGCACACCGGTCTCACCGGGCTGCACCCATTCGCGCAGCGACGGCAGGTCGCACACCAACGAAGGCACCTCGCAGGCCATGGCCTCCAGCAGCGACATCGGCGCGGCGTCGGACCAGGGGATCGAGATCATGACGTCGGCCGTACGGTAGAGCGCCGGCATCTCCTCGTAGGGCACCGCCTCCAGGGTACGCACGTGCTCGCCCAGGCCCAGCTCGGCGATCTGCGCCTGGATGCGCGCGAAGTACGCGGCATCGCCGCCGTAGCGCTTCATCAGCAGGAACGCCTCCCGGTGCTGCACGCGCACGCGCGCGAAGGCGGCGACGACGGTTTCCTGATTGTAGATGGGGGTGAAGTTGCGCGCGCTGAAGATCACCAGGCGCCCGGCCAGGCCCAGCTCGGCGCGCCGGTCCTCGCCTCTGGGCGAGAAAAGCTCGGTGTCCACGCCCCACTGCACCACTTCCAACCGGCGCGGGGGGGCTGGCAGCACGCGGCGCAGTTCGGCGGCCAGGTCGTCCGAATCGCAGGTCAGGAGGTCGGCGGCGACCAGCGCGCGCAGGCTCGCGTTCCAGTCGGCATCGGCGAAGTTCTCGCGCCGATAGACGTCCGAACCCCAGGCGGTGACCACCAGCGGGCCACGCCAGACGGCCTGCACGTTGGTGGCGAAGTGCGCCCAGTGCACGTGCACGAGATGCGGCCGGATGCGCCGCAGCAACCAGCGCAGCTGCAGCCGCTGGCGCCGCGCGCCGGCCCCGGGCGCCAGCGTGTACTGGCGCACGCCGGGCGGGTAGTGGCCTGGTCCGGAGGTGGAGATCACGTGGACCTCGTGGCCCAGCTTCGCGAAGTGGCCGGCCCAGCGCTCCAGGTGGACGTGATCGGCCCAGCCGAAGAAGCACAGCCGCAGCGGCCTCATCCGGCGACGCCCGCCTCGCGCAGCGCGGCGCCCAGCGCCCGGCACACATGGTCGATCTGTTCCTCGCGCATGCTGGGGTACAGCGGCAGCGTTATCACTCCATGGCCGATGCGGTGCGACAGCGGCACCGAGGTGGACGGGCCGAGTCCCGCCTCCACGTAGGCCGTGAAGGTGTCCACGGGCCGGTAGTGGATGCTCGTCTGCACGCCCTGCTCGCGCATGCGGGACATGATCAGAAGCCGGTCACAGTCCTCCGGCAGCAGCACCGGCATCAGGTGGTAGGCCGACTCGCCGCGGAACGTGCCGAAGGGCAGGCGCAGAGGCAGCGCGGCCAACTGTTGCCGGTAGCGCGCGACGTGCGCGGCCCGACGCGCATTGCGCTCGCGCACATGGGCCAGCTGCACCAGGCCCAGCGCGGCGTTGAGCTCGCTCATGCGGTAGTTGAAGCCCAGCGCCGTCACGTCGTAGCCGAAGGCATGGCCCTTGTGGCGATCCAGCGTCAGCGTGGTCATGCCGTGCGAGCGCAGGCGGGACAGCCGCTCGGCCAGCTCGGGCCGGCGCGTGGTGACCATGCCGCCCTCGGCGGTGGTCATGTTCTTGTTCGAGAAGAAGCTGAAGCAGCCCGCGTCGCCCCAGGCGCCCAGCGACGCGCCGTCCAGTGCCACGCAGGGCGCGTGCGCCACGTCCTCCACCACGGCCAGGCCGCGCGCGCGGGCCAGCGCCATGATCCCCGGCATGTCGCAGGCGTAACCGGCGTAGTGCACGACCACGACCGCCCTGGTGGCCGGCGTCAGCGCGCGCTCGATGCTGCGCGCATCGACGTTCCACTCGTCTAGCGAGGCCACGTCGGCGAACACCGGCCGCGCGCCGCAGTAGCGCACCGCGTTGGCGGTGGCGACGAAGGTGAGCGAGGGCACCACCACGTCGTCGCCCGGGCCTACGCCCAGCGCTTCCAGCGCCATGTGCAGCGCCGCGGTGGCGCTGTTGCAGGCCAGCGCCACGGGCACGCCGATCTCCTCGGCGAAGCGGGCCTCAAAGGCCTTGGTGCGGTCGCCCATCGTCAGCCACTTCGAGTGGATGACATCGACGAGAGCCTGCTCCTCCTCGGGGCCGAGGTCGGGATCGAACAGCGGTACGGTCCAGTTCATCGCTCAGCCTCACCAGGAAGGAACTCCTGCCGACGCGCCTCGAATTCCTCGATCGCGGTGGCGTAGTCATCGGGACGACCCATGTCCAGCCAGTAGCCGTCGAAGGGGTAGGACGCCACCGGCCGTCCCGCGGCCAGCAACTGCTTGACCAGATCGGGGAAGTCGCAGTAGGCGCCCGGCTGCAGCAGCGACAGCACGCAGGCCTTGAAGCAATACACGCCCATGCTGACGCGATAGTCGAAGCGCGGCTTCTCGACGTAGCCGGTCAGCATGTCCGTGGCATCGGACTCGATGACGCCGAAGTCGATCTTCACCTCGCGGCGGTAGGTGGCCACGGTCACGTCGGCGCCGCTCGAGCGGTGGCGCTCGAACAGCTTCGTGTAATCCATCGTGGTCAGTACGTCACCGTTCATCATCAGGAAATCGCTCTCCTCGGCCAGCGAGGGAATCAGCGTCAGCGGCCCGACCGTGCCCAGCGGCTTCTCCTCGAATGAATAGTCGATCTGCAGGCCCAGGCGGCGGCCGTCACCGAAGAAGGCCCGCATCAGCTCGGCAAGGTAGCCCACAGCCATGGTGACGTGGGTCACACCGGCGGCCTTCAGCTGGCGCAGCACCACCTCCAGGATGGGCATGTCCCCTATCGGCATCAACGGCTTGGGCAGCACCGTCGTATACGGCCGCAGGCGCTGCCCCTTGCCGCCGGCCAGGATCACGACTCGCATGGCGGGCCCGCCTTCAGATGTTGTAAATGTCGGTCTTGTAGCGGTCCAGGTGGCCGCGGTACCAGTCGATGCTGCGCTGCAGGCCCTCTTCCAGGCCCACGCGCGGCGCCCAGCCCAGCAGTTCGCGGGCCTTGGCGTGGCCGCACAGCAGTCGCTCGACTTCGCTGGCGGCCGGACGGATGCGCTGGCTGTCCTCCACCACCTCGGAGGAACTGCCCAGCATCTGCACGATCAACCGCGCCAGGTCGCCGATGCTGATCTCGCGGCCCGAGCCGACGTTGATCACCTGGCCCACCGCCGCCGGATGCTGGGCCACAGCAAGGAAGCCATCGACGGTGTTATCGACGTAGTTCATGTCGCGCGTGGGCGTGAGCGAACCCAGCTTGATGTCGCCGCCCCTGAGCGCTTGCGAGATGATCGTCGGGATCACCGCGCGCGCCGACTGTCTCGGCCCGAAGGTGTTGAACGGCCTGATGATGGCCACCGGCAGCTCGAACGAGCGCCAATAGCTCTCCGCCAGCATGTCCGCGCCGATCTTGCTGGCCGAGTACGGCGACTGGCCTTGCAACGGGTGCTTCTCGTCGATGGGCACGTACTGCGCGGTGCCATAGCACTCGCTGGTGGAGGTATGCACCACGCGCTCCACGCCTTCGTCGCGCGCCGCCTGCAATACGTTGATCGCACCTTGCACGTTGGTCTGCACATAGCTCTGCGGCGCGACGTAGGAGTACGGGATGGCGATCAGCGAAGACAGGTGATAGACGACCTGCACCCCCTTGGTCGCGTGACGGACCGAGAACGGATCGGCTATGTCGCCGGTGACCACCTCGACCTCGCGCGTGACCGCCGGGTCCACCAGATCCAGATTGCCCCAGTCGTTGCGGGAGTTGTAGTGCACGTAGGCGCGCACCCGATGGCCTTCCCGAACCAAGCGCTCGACCAGATGGCTGCCGATGAAGCCGGCTGCGCCTGTCACCAACACTCGTTTCATCGCTTGGTCTTCTCCCTGTGGGGCCGCCTCAATACTCGGAGGGGCCGCAACAGCCACTCCCTCTCACGCAGGTAGTGGCCCGTGCCCGTCCGAGCAGGTCGCCGTCCGACGGGAGCAGATGGGTCGCGCCGGAATACCGGCGACGACGGTACGTGCTGGCACGTCGCGGTGAACCAGGGAGCCCGCGGCCACCACCGCGCCGGCACCCACCTTCACGCCGGCCAGCAGCGTGGCGCCGGCGCCTATGTAGGCGTCGTCCTCGATGGTCACGCCGGCCAGCTGGCGTGGCACGCCGCAGCGGCTGTCGCCGACATCGGTGTGGGTGAGCACCGTCACGCGCATCGAGATCGTCACCCGATCGCCCAGGTTCACCGGGGCGGCGAGGTCGAGGAACACCTGGGCGCCGATGTGGCAATCCCGACCGACTGCGAGATGCGAAAAACCAGTTCCGGCATTGCGGATCACCAGGCCCTCGACGATGCGCGTGCCCTCGCCCACGCGGGCGCCGGTTCTGACGAGCAAGCTCGTCGCGTCGTCGCCGCCCAACCCGGCCAGCAACCGCACCACGCCGTCGAAGCCATGCGCCGAGGCCACCAGCTGCGGGTGCGCAGCCGCCGTTCGGCGGAACCAGAACTGCAGTTTCAGCAGGACACGGAAAAGGAGCAGCTTCATCGTACAGGGTTGGAACCGGAGGGATCGACTGCCCGTGGCACGCGCCAGCGCTCGATGACGACCGGCCCGAGGGGTCATGCGCCACGACCGGAAGTATGGCCCCTTCGACGGGACAAGGCCGCGACCGCACCAGCGCTTCGATCGGCTCACGGCGCTGAACCTGACGGCGCCGATCCGATCGCACCCCAGGATCGATTGCGTCCAAGGTGACTCCCGCCAGGCTTCCGGCCCTGGAATCCATCACGACGTGCAGCAAGCCGGAGGCGCGGCTGTCGGCGACCGGCTCAGGTTGCCAAGCAGCCGCCAGCCGAAACGCAGCGCTGACCGGTCCCAGGGCGAGAACCGCGGCAGTTGGTGGCGGTCGCAGCTGGAGTCCGCCGCGCCCCAGGCCGTGGTGACCGCGGCATCGAAGGCGAGTTCGCGCACCAGCGCTGCCGTGCCGGCGTGGTAGTCCTCGCCGGGCCGCCCGTTGGGGTAGGCGAAGAGGCCGATGCGTTCCCCCAGCAGTTGCTCGAGATCACGCCGTCCGCCTGCGATCTCTGCGCGGGCATCCTCCGTCGAGAGCTTGGCCAGGATGGGGTGGGTGCGCGTGTGCGCGCCTATGCCCATGCCGGCGGCACGCAGTTCGCGCACCTGCGCGCTCGACATCATCAGCTCGTCCGGCAGAGCCACGGCGCAGCGCTGCGCCAGTTCATCGACCACCGCCTGCCGCCGGGTCTGGGGCAGGTACTTCACGGCGCGCAGGACGCTGTCGATGGCCGTCCGACGCGCCATGTCGCTGTCGAGTGCGAGCGCTGCGTCCAGGCCCAGCCCGAGATCGCGCAGATCGATCTGCGGCAAGGACGTTCGGCGCAGCGCCTCGATGACGCTGTCGTTGAACATGCGCCCGCCGTCGAGGAAGCCGGTGGCGATGAAGAAGGTGGCGGTGAGGCCGTGGCGCTGCAGGATGGGCAGCGCCACCGTGCGGTTGTCGGCGTAACCGTCGTCGAAGGTGATGGCCGCAGCGCGGGCGGGCAGGCTGCCCGCGCGCAGATGCTCGACCGCCCGATCGAGCGGCAGCACGTTGAAGAGCGCCGCCAGCCAGCCGCAGATGCGATCGAAGCGGGCTGCGTCGGCCTCGCCGGGGAAGAGCGGGTCGGGCGCGGGCAGCACCCGGTGAAAGATGAGGATGCTGAGCCGCCCGTTCGCTCCGGCCGGCGAACGCAGCGAGAAGAGCGGGCGCAGCAGCTTCATGCGCGCGCGGGCTGGGCGCTCAGCGGCGCGGGGCCGCGCAGGCCCGGGATGAAGCGCGCCGCGCGAAGATCCTCGGTTTCGACCTCCCAGGCCCTGCGGCCCATCCAGACCTTGGCCAGCACCACCAGGCACATGATGTTGTAGGGCAGGTCGAAGTAGGACAGCGAGAGAAAGGCGCCGCCGACCAGATAACCAACCAGTGCAACCTGCACCATTGCGCCCAAGTCACTGCACCACTGGGTCTGAGCTTGCGATCGGCCATGCTTGCGCAGCCAGACCGCGGCGCGCCAGGTGCAAAACCAGATCGCCAGGAAGATGAACAGGCCGGCGAAACCGTGATTGCCCAGGACCTGGAAGTAGATGCTGTGTGCGGCATGGGTCATGCCGGTCTGCGCGTAGATGGGCGAGTACTGGGCGAAGAGTTCGGGTCTGGCGACGTTGAAACCGGCACCAAAGAAGTGGTCCTTGGCCACGCCCCAGGCCGTCCACCAGGCGCTGATGCGGCCCTGCGCCGACGCATCTTCCTCGTACTGCCCGATCGAAGCCATCCGTGCGGCCCACTCTTCCGGCATGAACGCAAGCAAGCCAACGGCCACGGCCGCAATGACCATGCCACTCAGCACTTTGCCTTTGCCTCGCCACCAGAGCACCGTTCCCATCGCACCGAGCGCCAGGAGGGCACCGCGCGACTGGGTTCCCAGGGCTGCTGCGGCGGTCAAGACCATCCACAGCGTCATCGCATGGCGGCGCCAGCCGGGACGCAACTGCATCTGCAGGAAGCGCAGCAGCGGAATCGTCATCACGCAGGCGAGCGCGAACTCGTTGTTGTCCGCAATCTGCGATCCCGGCGGTCCCCAGACGCGGTTGTCACCACCGGTGAGCAGAGTGAACAGCCCGCCCTTGAGCGCCAGCAGGCCCATCGAGAGCGCCGTCACCCAGGCGAAGGCGAAGATGTGCAGCTTGCTGCGCAGAAGCGCCAGGCCGACGAGGGTCATGAGCAGGATCTTCATGACCTTCTTCCACTGCTCGTAGTCGGCCGCCGGGCCCAGGCCCATCAGCCAGGACAGGGTGATCCAGACCATGAAGACGGCCAGCCAGACTGCAGGTGGCCCTTTGAACGGCGACTCGCGCTGGCTCGCGTTGGCCAGCAGGCCGATGAGCACGGCCAGCGCGACCGCCATCGCCAGCGGCGCGTCGTAGGCGAAGCCGTAGGCGTAGCGGTGCGGATTCATGATGCTGAGCCACACCCAGGTGAGGATGCCGATCCAGGGCCGGCGCAGCGCCGCCAGGGCGCCGGCCATGACGATGGCCGTCACCAGCAGGTCACGCATGGCTTGCCTCCTTCGAGGGCGACGCGCTCGGCGGCCTGGCGGCGGGCGCGGCGACGTGGCTCACCACGTAGCGGAACTTGCCCGACTTCTCCGCCGCGATGGCGTCGACGAAGCGCAGGTCGATGTGCACCGCCGGCCCCAGGCGGCGGCGGAAGCCGGCGACGATCTCGGGCGCGCGCTGCGCGCGGTCGAAGTCGGGGCCGGCGACGATCTGCACCTCGGTGCGGTCGAGCGCGTGCTGCACGATCTTGAAGCCCTGCACGCCGGGCAGGTCGCGCAGGATGTAGATGAGCGCCAGGCCGTGCATGACGGTGCCGTCGGCGGCGACGACGAAGTCGGTGCTGCGGCCCTGGATCTCGCGCAGCACGGGCAGGCCGCGGCCGCAGGCGCAGGGCTGGTCGCCCAGCACGGCGACGTCGCCGGTGCGGTAGCGCACGAAGGGGAAGTCGCGCGTGGCCAGGTGGGTGACGACGATCTCGCCGGCCTGCCCCGCGGGCAGGACGCGGCCGGCGTCGTCGACGATCTCGACGATCACGTCCTCGGCCGTGAGGTGCATGCCGCCGTGCGGGCATTCGTGCGCGATGAAGCCGGCGTCGCGCCCGCCGTAGCCGTTGGCCACGCGGCAGCCGAAGACGCGCGCGATCGTCTCGCGCTGCTCGTCGTAGAGGCGCTCGCTGGTGACGAAGGCCACGGCAATGCCCAGGTCGTCCATGCGCTGGCCGCGCGCCTGGGCGTGGCGCGCGATGTGGCTGAGCGCGCTCGGGTAGCCGAAGAGCATCTTCGGGCGCCGCGCGCGGATCTGCGCGACGAAGTCGTCCAGGCGCTCTGCGCTCATCTCGAAGGCCGGCAGCAGCGCGGTGCGCAGCAGGCGGTCGCGCAGGGCGCGCACGCGGTCCTGCGCGCCGAGCTCGATCGGCGAGCCCCAGACGACGAGTTCGGGGTCGCCGATGTCCACGCCCCACCAGCGCGTGGCGCGCCACTTGGCGGCGACGTCGTGGCTGACGCGCTGCTTGCCGATGTAGAAGACCAGCGGCTCGCCGGAGGAGCCGCCGGTGTTGAAGCGCGCCAGGCCCTGCGCCTGCGCGTGCTTGAAGCCATCGGTGTGGGCGCGGATGTCGGCCTTGGTCAGCAGCGGCAGCGCCTGCAGGTCGGTGAGCGCCGTGACGCCCGCGGGGTCGAAGCCGATCTTCCCGAACAGGTCGCGGTAGTAGGGCACGTGCCGGCCGATGTCGGAGAGCAGCACGCGCAGGCGTTCGAGCTGCAGCGCCTGCAGGCGCTCGCGCGGCCACCACTGCGACTGTTCCAGCGCGCGGCGCACGGCCACGCTGTCGTGGCCCTTGAGCCGTTCGTGCAGCGGAAAGAGGAGGCTGGACGCCAGTCGCGTATAGAGGTCCATGCTCGTGCAAGCGCCGTCAATGCGGCAGGGGCGCCGCGCGCCCGACACCCTCGTAGTCGATGCCCATCGCCTGCATGAGCGCCGGGTCGTAGAGGTTGCGGCCGTCGAGGATGAGCGGCTGCTTCAGGCTGCTCCTGATGAGCTCGAAGTCGGGGTTGCGGAACTCCTTCCACTCGGTGGCGACGAGCAGCGCATCCGCGCCCTGCAGCGCCTCGTGCGCGCTGGCGCAGAAGCGGATGCCGGCCATGCCCTGCATGACGCGGCGCGCCTCCTCCTGCGCCACCGGGTCGTAGGCCTGCACGCGCGCGCCGCGCGCCAGCAGCTCGGCGACGATGACGCGGCTGGGCGCCTCGCGCATGTCGTCGGTGTTGGGCTTGAAGGCCAGGCCCCAGAGCGCGAACGTGCGCCCGCTCAGCTTCTGCCCGAAGCGCGCGACGGCCTTGTCGACGAGCACCTGCTTCTGGCGCGCGTTGACGCGCTCGACGGCCTGCAGGATCTCGAGCTCGACGCCGTTCTCGCGCCCGGTGTGGATGAGCGCCTGCACGTCCTTGGGGAAGCAGCTGCCGCCGTAGCCGGTGCCGGCGTAGAGGAAGTGCGTGCCGATGCGCGGGTCGCTGCCGAGGCCGCGGCGCACCATCTCGATGTCGGCGCCGACGCGTTCGGCCAGGCGCGCGAGCTCGTTCATGAAGCTGATGCGCGTGGCCAGCATGGCGTTGGCGGCGTACTTGGTGAACTCCGCGCTGCGCACGTCCATGAGCTGCAGGCGGTCGTGGTTGCGCATGAAGGGCGTGTAGAGCGCACGCATGAGCAGGATCGCGCGCTCGTCGTCGGCGCCGACGATGATGCGGTCCGGGCGCATGCAGTCGTCGACCGCCGCGCCCTCCTTCAGGAACTCGGGGTTGGAGACGACGGCAAAGCCGAGGTCGGCGAGACCGCGCTCGGCGAGCACCGCGGCCACCGTCTGCCGCACCCTGTCGGCGGTGCCCACGGGCACCGTGCTCTTGTCGACGATGACCTTGTAGTCCTTCATGTGACGGCCGATGCTGGCGGCCGCGGCGAGCACGTACTGCAGGTCGGCCGAGCCGTCCTCGTCGGGCGGCGTGCCCACGCCGATGAACTGCAGCGTGCCGTGCGCGACGGCCGCGGCGGTGTCGGTCGTGAACTGCAGGCGCCCGGCGGCGGCGTTGCGCTGCACTAGGGCCTCCAGCCCCGGTTCGTGGATGGGAATGCCGCCTTGCTCGAGCAGGCGGATCTTGGCTTCGTCGACGTCCAGGCAGACGACGTGATTGCCCATCTCCGCGAGACAGGCGCCCGTGACCAGGCCGACGTAGCCGGTGCCGATGACGGTGACTTTCATGCCCGCATTCTCATCGTGCGGCCGCGAGGCCGGGAGCGGAGCGCGCCTTCATCGCGTCCAAGCCGCGCTCCTCAGGCCACCCGACGCGCCGCCGCGGGCGCGCAGGCTTCGGCGTAGATGCGCCCGAGCAGAGGCGCCACCTGCGCCCAGGTGTAGCGCTGCACTTCGCGCAGCCCGGCCTCGCGCAGCCGCGCGGCGAGTTGCGGGTCGTCGAGCACGCGCAGCAGCGCCGCGGCCATCGCCTGCGCCTCGCCGGCCGGGACGAGCAGCGCGGTGCGGCCGTCGGCGACGATGTGGGGCACGCCGCCGACGTCGGTGCTCACCACCGGCACGCCGCTGGCCAGCGCCTCCAGCACCGAGTTGGGCATGTTGTCGACGCGGCTCGGGTTGAGCGAAACGCTGCAGCCGCGCAGCAGCTCGGCCATGGCGTCGCGGTCCAGGCGGCCGCGGAACTCGACCTGCGCGGCGATGCCCAGCTCGGCGGCGAGCGCGCGCAGCGCCGCTTCCTCCGGCCCGGTGCCGGCGACGAGAAGCCGCGCCTTGGGCCGTGCCTGCAGCACCAGCGCGAAGGCGCGCAGGGCGGTGGCGTTGTCGTAGATCGCCTCCAGGTTGCGCGCGACGAGGATCCGCGGCGGCGCGTCGCCGCGCGCCTGCTCACCGCGATGTTCGGCGGGGCGAAAGCGCTGCAGGTCGACGACGTTGGGCACGACCCGCGCGGGCATGCGGTGGCGCGCGAAGACCTCCTGCAGGAAGCCCGAGGGCACGACGAGCGCCGCGGCGCGCCGCATGCCGGCGCGGACGTAGCGCGCCGAGCGCTGCAGGAAGACCTCGGCCTCGCCGCCGCGATAGTTGACGACCACGGGCAGTCCGCGCAGCCGCGCCACGCCGATCGCGGGCGCGGCGAACAAGTGCCAGGACCAGCCCGAGTTGGCCATCAGGTGCATGAGGTCGTTGCGTCCGGCGGCGCGCCAGAGTGCGCGCAGGTAGGGCAGCAGGCGGGCGAGTGCGCGCAGGCCGCGCACCTGCTCGACCCAGGCCGGACGGTAGGACACATTCGTCTGCACCAGCTCGACCCGCGCGCCTTCGCCCTGCAGCAGCTCGGCGAGCTGGCGCGTCTGGTTGGCCATGCCGCCGGCCGGCGGCGGCAAGGGCCCGACGAGGGCGATGCTCAGGCCGTGAAACGTCATGCCGGCACCGGTTCGCGGGCGAGCGCTTCGTACGGCGCCACGTAGTTCTGCACCGAGCGCCCCCAGTTGCGCTCGCCCTCGACGAAGGCGCGTCCGGCCGCGCGCAGTTGCGGCCATTGTTCGCGGCGCGCGAGCAGTTGCTCGACGGCCTCGGCCAGCGCCTCGGCGCTGCCGGCGCGGAAGAGCCAGCCGGTGTGCCCGTGGCGGATCAGCTCCTGGTGGCCGCCGACGTCGCTGGCCACCAGCAGCCGGCCCTGCGCCATCGCCTCCAGCGGCTTGAGCGGCGTCACCAGCTCGGTCAGGCGCATGCTGTGGCGCGGGTAGGCAAGCACGTCGACGAGGTCGTAGTAGCGCTGCACCTGCGCGTGCGGCACGCGGCCGGTGAAGACGACGCGGTCGGCCACGCCCAGGCTCTGCGCCTGCGCGCGCAGCGCCTCGTCCTGCGGGCCGCCGCCCACCAGCAGCACGCGCAGCTCGGGGTGCTCGGGCAGCAGCAGCGGCAGCGCCTGCAGCAGCAGGTCCAGCCCTTCGTAGGCGTAGAAGCTGCCGATGAAGCCGAGCACGGTGGCGCCGCTGAGGCCCAGCTGCGCCTTCAGCGCCGCGTCGGGCTGGCCGCCGGGCTCGAAGGCGTCGATGTCGACCGCGTTCGGGATCACCGTCACCTTGCCCGGCGCGATGCCGCGCGCGACGATGTCGCCGCGCAGGCCTTCGCAGATGGTGAAGACGTGCGCCGCCTGGCGCAGCGCGTGCGTTTCCATGCGCCGGGTGAGGCGGTAGCGCAGGCTGCCTTCGGTGGTGCTGCCGTGGTCGACGGCGGCGTCCTCCCAGAAGGCGCGCACCTCGTAGACCACGGGGATGCCACGCCGACGCCCCACGCGCAGCGCCGGCAGGGCGTTGAGCACCGGCGAATGGGCGTGGATGAGCTGCGGCCGCACGCGCTCGACCACTTCGGCCAGGCGCCGCTCGAGCCGGCGCATCAAGGCCATCTCACCCAGGCCGGGCAGGCTGCTGCCGCCCGCGGCCGCGGGCGTGCGGAAGAAGTGCCAGCCGTCGACCGTCTCCTCGGCGCCGCAGGGTGCCGTGTGCTTGGGGCTGGTGATGTGGAAGGTCTGCCAGCCGAGCGCGCGCTGCCCGCGCAGCAGCGAGAGCGTGCGAAAGGTATACCCGCTGTGCAGCGGGATCGAGTGGTCGAGGACGTGCAGGACGCGCAGGGTCATGACCGGCGGCTCGATCGAGGCAGACGACCGGGATGCGGCGGCCTCATCTCACGCCACCTCCGCCAGCGCCTGCGCGTGCGGCGTGCCGTGGCCGTTGACCGAGGCGTCGACGACGTTGCGCAGGAAGGCCTCGAACATGAGCAGCGTCCACAGCGGCGCGCTGTAGTCGCGCGCGCCGGACTGGTGCGCGTCCACCAGGTGCTGCAGGTAGGGGCGGTTGAACCAGCCCGTCATCCCCAGGCGCGGGCCGAGGATGGCCTCGCGCACGCGCTGGCGCAGCGGGCCGCGGAACCAGCGCGCCAGCGGCACCGCGAAACCCATCTTCGGGCGGTAGAGCACGTCGTGCGGCAGGTGCGGCTCCATCGCCTTCTTGAAGAGGAACTTGCCCTCCTGCCCCTGCACCTTCAGGCTCGAAGGCAGCGTCGCCAGCCATTCGACGAGCGGATGGTCGAGCAGCGGCTCGCGCACCTCCAGGCCGTGCGCCATCGCCGCGCGGTCGACCTTGGTGTTGCAGTCGCCGACCATGTAGGTCTTGATGTCCAGGTACTGGATCAGCGCCAGCGGGTCGTCGGTGCCCGCGCGCCGCGCGTGGCGCTCGAAGAGCTGCAGCGCGTCGTAGCCGGCGAGCTCGCCCTTGAGGCGATCGCTGAAGAGCTGCGCGCGCATGGGGCCGCGCAGGATCGACACCGAGTGGAAGTAGGCCTCGACCGAGGTTCGCGCCATGCCCTCGAAGGTGGTCTTGGCGCGCAGGAAGCGCGGCGCCCAGTCGGCCTTGGGATACATGCGCCCGAGCAGGCCGAAGAGCGGCCGGCGCAGGCCCGCGGGCAGGGCCGCGCGCATGCGCTCTTCCATCAGGTGCATGCGGTAGCGGCGGTAGCCGCCCATCATCTCGTCGCCGCCGTCGCCCGAGAGCGCCACCGTGACGTGCTTGCGCGCGAGCTCGCAGACGCGGTAGGTGGGGATGGCCGAGCTGTCGGCGTAGGGCTCGTCGTAGAGGCGCGCCAGGGTGTCGATGAGGTCGAAGTCCTCGCTGCCGACGACCTCCAGCCGGTGGTTGGTGCGGTAGCGGTCGGCGACCATCTGCGCGAACTCGCTTTCGTTGAAGGCCGGGTCGTCGAAGCCGATCGAGCAGGTGTTGACGGGTTCGTCGGAGAGCCCGGCCATCATCGCCACCACGGCGCTGGAGTCGACGCCGCCCGAGAGGAAGGCGCCCAGCGGCACTTCGGTCACCAGGCGCAGGCGCACCGACTCGCGCAGGCGCTCGACCAGCTCGGCCTGCGCGTCGGCGAGGCCGAGGGGGTTGTCGAGCGTGAAGCGCACGTCCCAGTACTCGCGCGGCGCCGGCAGCGGCTGGCCGTGCTCGACGCGCAGGCAATGCCCCGGCGGCATCTTGCGCGCCTGGCGGAAGACGGTGCGCGGCTCGGCGACGTAGCCCAGGGCGAAGTACTCCTCGAGCGCCAGCGGGTCGAGGTCGCGGCGCATGCCGCCGTGCGCGAGCACCGATTTCAGCTCGGAGCCGAAGAGCAGCGTGCCGTCGTCCAGCAGCGCGTAGTACAGCGGCTTCACGCCCAGGCGGTCGCGTGCCATGAACAGGCACTGGCGCTTGCGGTCCCAGAGCGCGAAGGCGAACATGCCGCGCAGGCGCTGCAGGCAGTCCTCGCCCCAGGCCTCCCAGGCGTGCACGATGCACTCGGTGTCGCTCCTGGTGCGGAAGACGTGGCCCAGCGCCTGCAGCTCGGGGATGAGCTCGCGGTAGTTGTAGATCTCGCCGTTGAAGACGATGACGACCGAGCCGTCCTCGTTGGCCAGCGGCTGATGCCCGGTGGCGACGTCGATGATCGCCAGCCGCCGGTGCCCCAGGCCGAGACCGGGCTCGATGTGCAGGCTGCCCTCGTCCGGGCCGCGGTGCGTCTGCGACGCATTCATGCGGCGCAGGATGACGTCGTCGACGGGGCGCTTGCCGCGGGTGTCGAAGAGGCCGGTGATGCCGCACATGCTGAAGAGGTCCTGGCGAGCCGCCGTGAGTGAGCCATGGCCGCAACCGGCAGGCTGCAGCGGGCGAGCGCCGCATCGTAGGCGAGCCGGGGGCCCCAAGCGCTGCCTGCGGGCCGCACGGACGGGGTGCGCATGACATCTGCCACGCGGGGCGGGCACGCGAGTGCAGCTCGGCGCACTGATTGGCGTGGGCTGCCTGCGTCCCTGAGGCTCAGCGGACCGGCAGACTCAGTGCGCCCGTCCAGAGCGGCGCCCGTGCTCGAAGATCGCCGCGCGCGGCTGTCCGTCTCAGCGGGCGCGAACGGCAGGGCGGGTCAAAGAAGCGCTTCCAGCCCCTTGCGCTCGAGGATGTCCAGCAGCTTCTGCGACGGCCCGCTCGGGCGCTTGTCGATGAACCCCAGGCGATGCAGATAGCCTGCCGTCCCGTGGACTGCATCGAGGATGCGGCTCTTGGCGTTGGTCTTCGTGGTCATCGACAAACCTCCTGCAAAGCGCCGTCGGCAAGCGCTTCATCGAGCGGCGAGCCTGTTCGAGCCAGCAGGTCGGCAGCGAGGATCTGCAAGCCTTCGAGCTCGCGGCGCATGCCCATCAGCGCACAGCAAGCCCGTAAACGCGCTCGTAGGCCGCCACCATCGCCGCCAGGCTGAAGTGGGCCTCGACGCGGGCGCGGCCGGCGGCACCGGCGGCGCGGCGTGCGGCTTCGTCCCCGGCGAAGGTGATCAGCGCCTGCGCCAGCGCCGGCACGTCGCCGGCGGGGACGATGCGGCCGCTGACGCCGTCTTCGACGAGGTCGGCGTTGCCGCCGACCGCGGTGGCGACGACGGGCAGGCCGCTGGCCATGGCTTCGAGGATGGTGTTGGAGATGCCTTCGGCCAACGAGGGCAGCACGAACAGGTCCAGCCCCTGCATGAGCTGCGGCACGTCGTTGCGCTCGCCGGGCAGCCAGGCGAGCTCGCGCAGGCCGGCCTGGGCAAGGATGTGCTCGCACTCGGCCTTGAGCGGCCCGTCACCGACCATGACCAGGCGCAGCGTGGCCCGCAGCGCGGGTTGCTGCGCGAGTGCCGCGACGAAGGCCTGCGCGAGCAGCGGCTGCGCCTTCACCGTCTGCATGCGGCCGACGGTTCCGGCCAGGCACAGGCCAGGTTCGGTGAACGGGCACCCGGGCGGACGCTGCGGCGTCGCTGCCGGCCGAAAGCGCGCGCTGTCGACGCCGTTGGTGATCTGCGTGACCGCAGCCGGGTCGAAGCCGAGGGTGTCGACCAGATAGCGCTGCAGATCGCGCGACAAGGCGATGTAGCGGTGCACGAAGGGGCGATAGACGCGCCGGATCCACTGGTGCTTGCGGCTGCGGCCGTCGGGGTCCTCGGCGTCGCGGCCGTGCTCGCCGTGCACGCGCAGCGGCACGCCGGCCCACCAGGCGGCGGGCTGCATCTCCAGCGCCGCCAGGTTGCGCGTGTGCACGACCTGCGGGCGCAGTTCGCGCAGCAGGCGAAGCAGCGGCCGCCAGCTCCTGTAGCCGTGGCCGGCAGGCTGGCGCAGGGCATGAAAGCTCACGTCGCTGCGCCGCACGCGCGCGCAGAACGCGGGCGCCACCTCGGTCAAGGCCACCACGGCGTGGCGCCAGCCCGTCATGCGGTCTATGAGGTTGACGACGCCGTTCTCGAGCCCGCCGACGTCGAAGCGGTAGACGACGTGGACGACGAGGGGGCGGGGGTCGGCCTCAGGTGGGGTCATGGCTTGACGGCTGCGGCATTCGTGCCAGCCGGGAAGACCCAGGCCCGCGGTGCAAAGCACCCTGCCCTGCGATACGGACCAGGCGCTGGCTCGAGCGACTCAAGATGCGATGGGACATGAGGCTTGCAACGAGCATTGCACCGGTGGTTCGCGGCGCCCAGGGCCGTCATTCTCACCCGCGACGCAGCGTCGCCTTCGGCTCGCTGCGCTCCTAGGCTTTCTCCGCACGACATGCGGTGATTAGATGTCCAATCGCCGCAGGGGCAGGGGTCGGCGCGCCTGGCCTGCACTCAGGCCGGCACACGTTCGGTGGGAAGCCGGGTTGATTGCCGGCTCGCCGTCGTCGAGGCCGACGCCGTTCGGCTCGTTCCGGTCGACGAGATCGTCGAGCGCGACGCGGCCTTGCTGGCCGAGTTCCCGCGTCTGGGTACGGTCTGACGCGGCCGCTGCGAACCTCATCGCCGGACAGGCCCTGCCAGCACGGCCGCCACTTCGCGCATGGCAATGCCTACGCCCAGCGGGTTGAGGTGGCCGTCGTAGGGTCCGACGTCCAGGCTTCGCGTGGACCGCTGCGCGTGCGCGGCGTATGCGCCTTCGAGGTCGATGACTTCGGCGCCGCCCTCGCGCAGCCGCTGCATGAGATGGCTGCGCTCGGCGTCGACGAGGTCGGGCGCGCGTGCGAAGTCGGCGCGGCGGCCATCGACGGCGACGATCAGGCGCCCACGGCGGTAAGGGCGCACCTGCTCGAAGAAGGTGGCGGTGACGGCATCGACCATGCGTCGCATGGCGGCCAGTTCCTGCGCTTGCGGTGCAGGCCTCGGCGTGCTTGCTGCCGCCGCATCACCCGGCGTCGTGCGGCTGAACGTGGCCTGCACGAGGGCGGGCAGGCTGAAGCGGATCTGCCCGACGAGGTACTGCGCCAGCGCCGAGTGGCGCAGCATGGCCTTCAGCGCCCCCGGCGCAGGCTCGTGTTCGCTTCGCACCTGCAGGCTCTGACGATCGAGGCAGAGCGCCTGCACGTTGCCCGAGCCGCACAGCGACTGGCGCGCATCGAAGCGTTCGAGCAGCAGCACGACGTCGCGTACGTCCAGGCGCTGGCTCACCAGGCGCAGGCGCTGCGCATAGTCCAGCAGCGACGAGCCCGGGCTGCCCAGGACATACACGGGGCGACCGACGGGCAACAGGCGTTCGAGCTGCGCCGCCGGCCGGTCGGCGGGAGCGAGCATCGAGGCCTCGACGTAGCTGTCGCCGATGAGGGCGACGGCCCGGGGGTCGGGAACGAAGTCGTGCGCGGCGGCAAAGCCCCAGTTGTTGCCGCGCAGCGTCTGCGCATTGCGCAAGTCCCAGCCGGTGGCCACCTGCCAGCGGTGGTGAGGCGGGTAGCTGAGCACGTCCGGATCGAGGTAGTAGCCGCGCATCGTGGCCGTCGCCACCGGGAGCAGGCGAAACACGAGTTCGGCCAACACCAAGGGCGCGATCAGACCGAGGAGGAACCAGGACAGTTGGCGCCAGCGCATGGCATCAGAAGTTGAAGTAGATGAAGGCGCTGACGCTGTCGCGCATGGTGTTGAGCACGACCAGGAAGACGGCGCTGCACAACGCCGCGCCGCCGATGAGCAGGCGCCAGGCCTGGCGTGCCGCCGCAGCCTGCAGCAGCCACTGGCCGATGCGGTTGCTGTTGGGCAGCGCCACCACCGCCAGCGCGAGCACGAGGCACCAGCGCCAGGCCACCCCGGCGTGCAGGCCCGCGTTCCAGAGCAGTGCGCCGGCATCGACCTGCGGCGATACGGCGCCGCTCATGGCCTGCAGCATGCGCAGCGCGCCGGGCATCGTCTCGGCCCGAAAGAAGACCCAGGCCACGATCACCGCCAGTGCCGTCAGGCTCCACGACGCGCAGGCGAACATCTTGCTGCTCTTTAGCCGCGCGGCCAGCCCCAGGCGCTGCACGAGCGCGCCGAAGGCGTGGTTGACGACCAGGTAGGCGCCATGCAGCGCACCCCAGAGCACGAAGGACCAGCTGGCTCCATGCCACAGGCCGCCGAGCACCATGGTGATGGCAAGGTTGAGGTAGCGGCGCAGCTTGCCCTTGCGATTGCCGCCCATGGCGATGTAGAGGTAGTCGCGCAGGAACGTCGACAGCGAAATGTGCCAGCGGCGCCAGAAGTCGCTGATGTTCAGCGCCTTGTAGGGCGAATCGAAGTTGAAGGGCAGGCGGATGTTGAACATCCAGGACAGGCCGATGGCCATGTCCGAGTAGCCCGAGAAGTCGAAATAGAGCTGGAAGGTGTAGGCCAGCGCACCGATCCAGGCCTCGTGAGGCGAGGGCATGAGGCCCGCGTCCGCGGGCTTGAAGATGGCATCGGCGTAGGGCGCCACGCCGTCGGCGATCACCACCTTCTTGAAGAGGCCGAGCGCGAAGATGGCCAGGCCGCCCCAGAAGCGCGCACCGTCGAAGCGGTAGACCGAAGCATCGGCGAACTGCGGCATCATCTGCGCGTGATGCAGCACCGGCCCGGCGACGAGGTGCGGGAAGTAGGTGACGAAGAGGCCGTAGTGGATGGGCCGCGCCTCGTTGACCTTGCGGCTCCAGGTGTCGACGAGAAAGGCGATCTGGGTGAAGGTGTAGAACGAGATGCCGATCGGCAGGATCACCTTCAAAGGCCCCCAGTGCAGGCCAAGCAAAGCGTCCAGGTTGGCGACGAAGAAGTTGGCGTACTTGAAGTAGGCGAGCAGGCCCAGGTTGAAGACCACGCCTGCCGCCAGCCAGGCGCGCGCCGCGACACTGCCGGGAACGGTGCGGGCTATGAGCTTGCCGCACTGGAAGTTGGTGACGATGGACGCCACCAGCAGCAGCGTGAACACCGGCATCCAGTAGCCGTAGAAGAACAGCGAGGCCGCCAGCAGCCAGGCCGCCGCGCCGGTCTGCGTGCGCCGGCCCAGCAGGTAGTAGCCCGCCAGCACCAGCGGCAGGAAGAGGAAGGCGAAGGTGGCGGTGGTGAAGAGCACGGCGAAATGGGCTGTCCGGGCGGCGCCTCGATGCGCCGCCTAGACGCGCGGCCTCGCCCTGCGGCGGCCGCGTCCGCTCACAAGCGCCACACCCGATAGCCGGCCTCGGCGAGCGCGGCCGCGTCGAAGGCCGCCTTGACGTCGATGAAGGCGCCGCCCTTGATCATCTTGCGGCCCAGGTCTTCGACGCCCAGCGCCTGGTACTCGCGGTGGGCGACGGCGGCGACGATGGCGTCGGCGCGGGGTAGATCGTCCCAGGGTTCGAGCTTGACGCCGTACTCGTGCATGGCCTCGGCGGCATCGGCGGTGGGGTCGGTGACGTGCACGTCGACGCCGTAGCTCTGCAGCTCGTGGATGATGTCGATGACCTTGCTGTTGCGCAGGTCGCCGCAGTTCTCCTTGAAGGTCAGGCCGAGCACGTTGACCTTGGCGCCCTTGATGTAGCTGCCCGCGGCGATCATGTGCTTGATGGTCTGCTCGGCGATGAACTTGCCCATGCCGTCGTTGATGCGCCGCCCCGCGAGGATGACCTGCGGGTGGTAGCCGAGCATGTCGGCCTTGTGGGTCAGGTAGTAGGGGTCGACGCCGATGCAGTGCCCGCCCACGAGGCCGGGCTTGAACTTGAGGAAGTTCCACTTCGTGCCCGCGGCCTCCAGCACCTCGGTGGTGTCGATGCCGATCTTGTCGAAGATGATGGCGAGCTCGTTCATGAGCGCGATGTTCAGGTCGCGCTGCGTGTTCTCGATCACCTTGGCGGCCTCGGCGGCCTTGATGCTGCTGGCGCGGTGCACGCCCGGGACGATGATCTTCTCGTACAGCGCGGCGACCTTGTCGAGCGTCTGCGGGCCGTCGCCGCTGACGATCTTGAGGATCTTGGTCAGCGTGTGCTCCTTGTCGCCGGGGTTGATGCGCTCGGGGCTGTAGCCGACGAAGAAGTCCTGCTTCCACTTCAGGCCCGACTCGCGCTCCAGCACGGGGATGCAGACCTCCTCGGTGGCGCCGGGGTAGACGGTGCTTTCGTAGACGACGGTGACGCCCTTCTTCATGTGCCGGCCCACGCTCGTGGAGGCGCCGATGAGCGGGCGGAAGTCGGGGATGTGCGCCTCGTCCACCGGCGTGGGCACGGCGACGATGATCGTGTCGGCCTCGGCCAGCAGCGCCGGGTCGCTGGTGTAGACGGCGTGTTTCGCCGCGCGCATCTGCTCGTCCTCCAGCTCGCGGCTGGGGTCGGTGCCGCGCAGGCAGGCGTCGACCTTGTGCTGCGCGATGTCGAAGCCGATGGTGCGCAGGTGCTTGCCGAACTCGACGACGAGGGGCAGGCCGACGTAGCCGAGGCCGATGACGGCGAGGGTGCGGGTGTCCTGGTTCATGGGTGGCGACGTGGCAGGGTCCAAGAGGGTCGGGGATGGGTATCGGGGGCGGCGGCTCGGGTTCACCGGCGGGCGTGCGCTTGCGCCAGCACACGGCTCAAGGGCTCCAAGGCAAGACCCTCGAAGGTCTCGACGCGGCGGCGGGCCGCGTCGAAGCTGTCCGCTTCGGCGTAGATGACGATTGCGGCACCGTCGTCGAGCTGCCCGGTCAGGCGGCTCCATGCGGTGGCCAGCTTGGCCACGATGTCGCTGCCGTAGAGCCGCCCGTCGATCCAGTAGACGGCACGCGCGACGACGTAGGGCCGAGATGCACCGGGACCCAGCCGGGCTTCGGGGCCGAGGATGTCGTACTCGCGGTAGCCCGCGCCCGGGATTCCGGCCCGGGACGGTCCCGGACGGATGCCCACGCTGTTCCAGCGCCGGTCGTTCATGCCGACCACGGCATTGAGCGAGCCCACGAGCTTGCTTTCCTGTCCCTGGCCCCGGTAGTAGGCGAGGTAGACCCCGACCTGCTCGGCGCCCGAGCGATAGCCGCGATGCCGTTCCAGGCGGGGGTTGTGCCACAGCGGCGACCATTCCAGGGCAGGCCGTTCGCCCTGCTCCCAGCCGGCGATGGTCTGCGGCAGCTCGAGCGTCGGTGCGGCGGCGCCGCGTTCCAGGCGTTCGAAGGCGCCGATGGCGCCGTGCGGCCACGCAAGCAGCAGCGCGGCGGTTGCGGCCACGGCCGCCAGGGGCATGCGCCTCTCGCTGGATGGGGTGGCGGCAGCCGCGGCCACTCGCGCGGGCTCCTTCAGCGCGGCGCCGTCGGCCCAGCGCATGCCGATCATGAACATCAGGAAGATCACGATGCCGAAGAAGACCCAGCCGTAGAGCAGATGATCGACGCCCGTGGCCAGCCGGTTGTTCGACAGGTGCCCCATCATGACGATGATGTAGGCGCGCAGCCAGTTGGCGACGATCGGCACCAGGAAGGCAAAGAGCATGAACAGGGCCCGCTTGAGCCGCGAGCTGTAGTTCAGGTACGCGAAGATCGAGCCGACCATGAAGGAGGCGATGAGATAGCGCACGCCGCTGCATTCGTCGATCACGGACCAGTTGCCGGTCGGGATGACGAAGAACAGGCCCTCGCGATAGACCGGAATGCCCGACAGGCGCAGCGCCGCGACCACGAAGTCGGCCGTCCAGTTCATCATCGGCTCGAGCATGAACTCCCCGAACGGGACGGCGAAGAGCAGGAAGGCGAGCGGGAAGACGATCTGGCGCGCGACGGCCGCGCCCAGCAGAAGCGGCACGGTACAGATCAGCATGCCGACGAACGCGAACTGGGCGAGTGCATTGACGCTGACGAGATCGGCCAGCATCCACGCCAGCGTCAGGACCGCCAGCGGCACGAGAATCCACGGCATGGAGCGCGGCGTCTGCGCCAGGATGGCCGCGCGCTGTCGCCAGATCATCCACAGCGCCAGCGGCAGCACGAGGTAGCCGTGCGCGAAGGTGTCGTTGCGCGACCAGATCTCGACCATGCCCAGCGCCGTCTGCCGATACAGCAGGAACAGGAGCAGGAGAAGGCCACCCAGCAGCCACCCTCGAGTGCGCCAGGGGTTCGCCGCGGAGCGCGGCAAGGCGATGTCGTGACTCACGATCAGAGGGCCTCCGGCACCGGCTCAGCCGTCCGACCCGGGGCGCCTGCAGGGCGTCGTGGCGCCACGTGCGCATCGAGATGCCCCAGGTGCGCCTGCCAGCTGTAGGCCCGCAGCACGCGCTGGCGGCCGGCGTGGCCGATGCGGCGGGCGTCGGCCGGGGCGTCGAGCAGGCGCCCGACCGCGGCGACGTAGTCCGAGGCGCTGTCGGCGGGCAGCAGTTCGACGCCGGCCTGGGCGTCGATCGCCTCGGCACAGCTGCGTGCGGCGACGACGGCCTGCGCCATCGCCATCGCCTCCAGCACCTTGTTCTGGATGCCGCGCGCCAGCCGCAGCGGCGCGACCACGGCCGCGGCGTGCTGCAGGTAGGGGCGCACGTCGGGCACGGTGCCGGTGACGTTGACGGCCTCGCCGGCGAGCGCGCGCACCGCGGGCGTGGGGCTGCGGCCGACGATGTGAAAGCGCAGGCGCGGCCAGCGCGCGCGCAGGGCGGGCAGCATCTCGGCGACGAACCACTGCACGGCGTCGACGTTGGGCCAGTAGTCCATGGCGCCGGTGAAGACGATGGCCTGCTCGCCCGCGGCGAAGGGCGAGGCGCGCGCCGGGTCGGGCGCGAAGTAGTCGGCGTCGACGCCGTTGCCCATCGGCTCCACGCGCGGCGCGCACTCGGGGGCGAGGCGGCGAAAGAGCGCCGTCTCCTGCTCGGTGACGAAGAAGGCGCGCGCCGACTCCCGCGCGACGGCGCGCTCGTAGGCCAGCAGCGCGCGGCCCTCGCGGCGGTAGAGCCAGGACAGCGGCCAGGCGTGCTGCTCGGCGTACTGCGTCCACTTGGCCGAGTCGACGTCGACGAAGTCGACCAGCATCGACAGCCCCGGCCGCCCCTGCGCGTACTGCGCCATCGACGAGCTGAAGACGACGGCGGTGGCCAGGCCCTCCCGCACCACGGTCTCGTCGACCCAGCGCTGCATCTCGGCGTTGCGGTAATAGTGCAGCGTGAGCGCGTCGCGGCCGAGCAGCCCGCGCAGGCTGGCCAGCCGCGCCGAGCGCGGATTGAGCGGCACGGCCTTCACGTCGGCGCACCACTGGCGCAGCGTGTCGACGTGCGCCATGTCCTGCGGGTCGTCGACGAAGGTGCCGAGGAAGAGCTGGTGCTGCGCCGCCAGGTGGCGCAGCAGGTGGTAGGAGCGCACCTTGTCGCCCTTGTTGGGCGGGTAGGGCATGCGGTGCACGAGGTAGAGGATCTTGGCCATGCCGCACCTCAGCCCAGGCTGCGCACCACGTAGGGCCCGAGCCAGTTGGCCATGCCGATGGGCATGCGGCGCCAGGTCTCGATGAGCAGCTTGTACCTGGCGTTGCTGGGGTTGTTCTGCGGCACGGCGTCGCGCTTGTAGAGGCAGTACTCGTAGTGCAGCGGCTGCGGCTCGAAGCCCCAGTTCTTCTTGAAGGCGAAGGAGCCCGTGCCCTGCTTGCTGCGGCCGTAATCGAAGACCTTGAGCCCGCGCGCGCAGGCGCGGCGCATCAGCTCCCAGTACTTGAAGTCGTTGCCGGCGAGCTCGCGCGCGGCCTCGGCATCGCCGGCGTAGTAGGGCAGCACCTCGTCGCGGAAGTAGAAGCTCATCACGCTGCTCACGGGGCGGCCTTCGGCGCTGGTCACGGTGAGGATCTCGCAGTCCTGGCCGAACTCGCGCTGCAGCGCCTGGAACCAGCGCTTGGGGAGTGCCGGCGTGCCGTGGCGGTGCACGTTGTCGGCGTAGAGCGCGAAGAAGCGCTCGACGCCGTCGTCGATCGTGCCCTGCAGCCCGTTCCTGATGCCCTTGCGCACCATCGCGCGCTGCTTGCGCGGAATGGCCAGCAGGTTGGCCTCCTCCTCGGGCAGGATGGCCTTGCGGAAGGTGACGTAGAGGTCCTGCTTCGGCCAGTCGGCGTGGCGCGGCTGCAGGTTGCGCATCTCGAGGTGCTGCACGCCGAGCCTGCGCGCCAGGCGCTGCGCCTCGTCCTCGAGGGCGGCGGCGGCCTCCTCGTCGTCGGCGACGACGCCGGCGTAGACCGCAAAGGGCAGGCTGACGAGGGCGTGGCCGAAGAGCAGGCTCTTCACCTGCGCCAGCGGCAGCACGCCGACGATGCGTCCGCCGCGCGTGGCGCGCAGGTAGTGCGTGTCGTGGCGGAAGGCCTCGTGCAGCGCACGCTGCCACCCCGCGCGGTGGAAGAAGGTCGCGCCCGGCGCGGCCAGGACGTAGTCGTCCCAGGCCGCGCGGGCCGGGGCGTCGTCGGGAAGGAGTCGCTCGATCTGGGTCACGGCGGAAGCGATGACACCGCAATCAGGTCGCGCTGGCCAGTGCAGGTTGCGCAAAAGGCGCGGCGCGGTCGAGAAAGATGTCGTCCATGCGGCCCCAGCGGAAGTCGGCCAGCAGCCGCTGCAGCTTGCGCTCGTTGGGGGCGAGGTTGACGTAGTGGCGGAAGCGCGTCCTGCCGTCGATGCCGGCGATGCGCGGCTGCCCGGGGTCGATCTCCCAGGGGTGGAAGTAGAAGATGGCGCTCTGGCCTTCGGCGCGGTTGACGCGGCGGATCATCGCGCGCGTGACGGCGTAGGGCAGCAGCCGGAACCAGCCGCCGCCGCTGCTGGGCAGGTTGCGGCCCGCCAGGTGCAGCGTGGTGATCGGCACCTCGAGCAGGCCGCAGTCGGTGCGGTGCGCGAAGCGCGGCGCGTCGGGCATGCCGTAGTGGTCGTGCGCGATCGGGTAGATCGAGGAGCTGTAGCGGTGCCCGGTGCGCGCCAGCGTCTCCAGCGCCCAGAGGTTGCCGTGGCCGATGGAGAAGCTGGGCGCGCGGTAGCCCTTGACGGCGACGCCGCCGGCGTCCTCGAGCACGCCCTTGGCGCGCAGCACGTCCTCGCGGAACGCGCTGCGGTCGAGGTCGCTCGCGCGCTCGTGGCCGTAGCCGTGGCTGGCGAGTTCGTGCCCGCCGGCGACGATGTCGCGCACGAGTCCGGGATAGCGTTCGGCGATCCAGCCGAGGGTGAAGAAGGTGGCCCTGACCTCGCGCTCGGCGAGCATGCCCAGGATGCGCTGCACGTTGCGCTCGACGCGGCACTCGCGCCGCTCCCATTCGCCGCGCGCGATGTAGGGCGCCAGCGCCGAGACCTGGAAGTAGTCCTCGACGTCGATGGTGAGCGCGTTCGTGAGCGCGGCCGCGGGCATGGAAGGCGCTTCCCTCAGGTCGTCGCCGGACGGGCGGACAGCCAGCGCCAGAGATCGGCGGCGATGCGCTCCGCGGCGCGCCCGTCCCAGTTCTCGGGAACGCGGCCGCGCTTGCCGCGGCCGGCGAGGATGTCGGCGACGCCGGCAAGGATCGCCGCGTGATCGCGACCGACCAGCGTGTTCGTGCCCTGCTCGACGGTGATCGGACGCTCGGTGTTCTCGCGCATGGTCAGGCAGGGAACGCCCAGCGCCGTCGTCTCCTCCTGCAGGCCGCCGGAGTCGGTGAGCACGACGGCGGCGCCGCCCATGAGGCCCAGCATCTCGAGGTAGCCCTGCGGCGGCAGCAGCAGCATGCGGTCCGCGTCGATCAGCGCGCCAAGGCCAAAGCGCTCGACGTTGGCGCGCGTGCGCGGGTGCAGTGCAAAGACCAGCGGCAGGCGCTGCGCGACTTCGCGCAGCGTCCGCAGGAGCGCGCGCAGCGTGTCCGCATCGTCGACGTTGGAGGGGCGGTGCAGCGTCACCACGCCGTAGCCGTTCTCGCCCTGCAGCAGCGCCGTGTCGTGGCCGTGCGCGCGCAAGGTGTCGGCCGCGCTGCGCGCCTGCGGGCGCGCCGCCTGCAGCGAGTCGATCATGACGTTGCCGGCGAAGCACACGCGCGCTTCGTCGACGCCCTCGCGCCGCAGGTTGGCCAGGGCGCTGCGCTCGGTGGTGTAGAGGCGGTCGGAGATCTGGTCGGTGAGGACGCGGTTGATCTCCTCGGGCATGCGGCGGTCACCGCTGCGCAGGCCGGCCTCGACGTGCACGACGGGCACGTCCTTCTTCACCGCCACCAGGGCGCAGGCCAGCGTGGAGTTGACGTCGCCCACGACCAGCACGCAGCAGGGCTTGTGCTCGTCGATCGCCGGCTCGATGCGCTTCATGACCTCGGCCGTCTGCACGGCGTGCGTGGCCGAGCCGACCTCGAGATTGAGGTCGGGCCGCGGCAGGCGCAGGTCGGCGAAGAGCTGGTCGCTCATGCTGGCGTCGTAGTGCTGGCCGGTGTGCACGAGCAGGGCCGGGATGGGCGGCTCGTGCGCGGCGAAGGCGCGCAGGATGGGCGCCATCTTCATGAAGTTCGGGCGCGCGCCGACGATGCACATCACCGGTCCGGCCTCGCGTGGGAAAGCGCTCGCGCTCACGTGCCGCCCTCTTCGGAGTTGCCGCGGCGCGCGGCGTTGACCAGCTTCTGCAGCATCGCCAGCGTCTGCACGTTGATGCGCTCCAGGCGCAGCAGGCTGCGCTCGAGGCGCTGGAGCTGGTCGCCGCGCTGGTCGGCCGTGAGGGCGGCCAGCTGCCGATTCATCGTCTCCGCCTCGTGCGGCTCGAGCTTGAGCCGGCTGAGGTCGACGTCGAGTTCGCCGGTGCCGACGGGCTCGTCCGCGCCGGAGGCCGCGCCCACCGCGACGGTGACGCCGTCGGCGCGCCGCGGGACCTGCATCTCCTGCGCGAACTCCTTCGCGACCTCGGCCACGTCCTCGACGGTGAGGTGCGTGCGCCCGCTGAGGAAACCCAGCAGCAGCAGGCGGTCGCAGAAGGAGTTGATGCGCCGCGGGATGCCGCCGCTGGCCTGGTAGATGCCGGCGAAGGCGCCGTCCTCGAAGCTGGGCTTGTCGGTGGCGCCCGCGCACTTCAGCCGGTGCTCGATGTAGGCGCGCGTCTCCTCGGCGTCCAGCGGGCCGATGTGGCAGGTGGCCGCGACGCGCTGGCGGAACTGCTCCATCTCGGGCCGCGCGAGGATCTCGCGGAACTCCGGCTGGCCGATAAGGAAGCTCTGCAGCAGCGCCTGGTTGCCGAACTGGAAGTTGGAGAGCATGCGCAGTTCCTCGACCGCGCGCGGCGAGAGGTTCTGCGCCTCGTCGACGATGAGCAGGCAGCGCTTGCCCTTGCTCGTCTGGCTGATGAGGAAGGCCTCGAGCGTGATCAGCAGCTCGGACTTGGGCACGTCCTTGACGCGGAAGCCGAAGGCCGCGCCGACCATGCGCAGCGTGTCCTCGGCGCCGAGCTGCGTCGTCACGAGGTGGCCGGCGATGACGTTGCTGCCGTGCAGGCCGTCGATGAGCGAGCGCAGCACCGTCGTCTTGCCGGCGCCGATCTCGCCGGTGATGACGATGAAGCCCTCGTTGCGCGAGACGCCGTACTCGAGATAGGCCTTGGCGCGCCGATGCTGCTTGCTGCCGAAGAAGAAGCTCGGGTCGGGGTTGAGCTGGAAGGGCTTGCTCGTGAGCCCGTAGAACGCTTCGTACATGGTCAGAACAGCATGCGCACGCTGCCGATCAGCGCGTTCTCGTCGTAGGGCCGGCTGACGCTGTCGAAGCGCGTGTGGCGAAGCCCGAGCGAGGCGTTCGTCGAAGGGCCGAGCCTCGCGGACCAGGTGGCGTCGATGGTTCGCAGCGTGTTGCCGCCGACGCTGCCGGCGCCGGGCGTGCGCTGTCGGCTGGCGGAGACGACCAGCGAGGCCCCCGGCGTCAGCCGGTAGCTCAGGCTCAGGTTGATGGTGTGCTGCACGATGCGATCGGTGAGGTCGAAGTCGCCGCCGGGGCCCGTGCTGCCCAGGCGCTCTGTCTGCGAGCGCAGGAGAGCAAGCATCACCGTCGTGCGCAGGCCCTGGTAGGCGAACGACGCCGTCTGGTTGCGCTGCACCGTCGGCCCGGTGTTCAGGAATCCGCCGATGGTGACCTGGCCGTTGGGGTCGATGCCGTTGGCGCTGAGGAAGCTGCGCACCATGGCGTCGCGCCGGGCCGGATCGGGCTCGACGGAGGCGAACTGGGCGAAGAAGAGGTCATAGGCGGAGACGATCGCCCGCCCGCCCACGCCGCCGGTCTGGAAGCTGCGCGTATCGGCCAGCGTCCAGATCGTGCGCGCGGTGCGGTGCGAGAACAGCAGCGCGTGCGAACGGCCGAAGAAGCGACGGTCGTAGTCGGCGCGGATCAGGGTGCGCGGCGTCGGTGTCCAGACCCCGCCCAGACCCCAGGTGGTGATGCGCTCGGAGCGGCCGCTGCGGATGTCGTCGACTTCGGTTCCCAGGCGCAGAACGCCCTGCAGGTCGACATCGAAGCGCCAGCTCAGGTTGCCGACGAGCCCACCGTTGTGCGCGCGCGCGGTGCGCGGCGTCTCGTAGATCGCGCGGTGGGCATCGACGCCGAAGCCGAGCTTGCCGCGCTGCCATCCGAACCCGAGCTGGGCGTTGAGCGAGGTGGTGTCGCCGGCGTCACCGGCGCTGTCGCTGCGCGAGTCGTTGTAGGTCACGCGGCCGCGGTAGCTGCCGTTGCCGGGCAGCAGCCCCGAGACGTACGGCGAGAGGCTGTAGGACGTGACCTGCGCCTGGTTGCCGCGCACGAGATTGGCGTCGGGGCTCTGCGTGTCGAACGCGGAGACGACCTGGCGCCCGGCGCTGGCCGTGCCGTCGATGCCCGCACGACCCTCGAGCAGCGAGAAGCGCCCGTTGGCAGCCAGGTTGTGATAGACGGTGTTGAGCGAGGAGTCGCGCGCGTAGGCGACGCCGCTGAGCGAATAGTTCAGCGCGCCCTGCAGCGGCCCGCGCCGCGAGGCCAGGGCGATGCCGGGGCTGATCTCGGCCACCAGGTCGGACTGCGGGCGCGTCGAGCTCAGGTCGCGGTTGTCGGTGGCCGTGAGCGTGACCTTGAGACTCGGCACGACGCTCGGCGCCGAAGTCTGCGCACCCACGCCCGCAGCGGCCAGCGCCGTCAGCGCCGTGAGGCTGCAACCCAGTTGCCGTCGCGCGCCGCGCAAGGGCTTGCGCCCGGTCCGCTTCATCGGGTCTCGGATCCGAGTCAGGCCTTGGGCGCGGGCGTCGCCGCGCCGGCATCCCCGTAGCCGTAGCCGTAGCCATGCCCGTAGCCATAGCCGTACTGCCCATAGCCGTAGCCATAACCGTAGCCGTAGGCGTCCTTGCCGACGGCGCGCGCCTTGTTCAGCAGCATGAGGCGGATCGGGCACGATTCGATCGTCGCCAGCGCGTTCTGCACATCGGCCTGCAGCGTGCGGCCGGCATGCACGACGACGACGATCTGGCCCATGTGCGAGGCGAGCACGCGCGACTCGGTGGTGAGCAGCAGCGGCGGCGAGTCGAAGATGACGATGCGGTCGGAGTAGCGCGTGGCGATGTCGTCCAGCAGCGAGGCCATGGCCTCGGAGGCGAGCAGCTCGGTCGCCTTGGGGTGCGGGGTGCCGCTGGGCAGGATGGTGAGCTTGTCGACGTTGGTGCGCAGCAGCGTGCCGGCGACGTCGGCCTTGCCCTCCAGCACCTCGAGCAGGCCCGGCGCGGGCTCGAGGCCCAGGACCTTGAGGACGGAGGGACGCGCGACGTCGGCATCGACGAGCATCACCGTGTGGTCGAGTTCGGCGGCGATGCTCATCGCCAGGTTGATCGAGGTGAAGCTCTTGCCTTCGCCCGAAAGCGCGCTGGTGACCATGATCAGGTTCGAGTGCCGCACCGCGGCGTCGCCGCGGCTCATCGCGTTCGTGATCAGCGGGCGCTTGATGACGCGGTACTGGTCGGCGATGAAGGAGCGCGGCGCGTTCGGCGTGACGATGCCCTTGGCCATCAACGCGTCGAGGTCGAGCGTGACCATCTTCGACGTCTGCACCGGCGCGGCAGGCTTGGGCGCGGGCGGGTGCGCCGCAGCGCGCGCGCCCGGGGTGGCCACGGACAGGTCGGCCTCGATCTCGGGGACGACGACGCCGGCCTGGCGGAGTTGCTCCAGCCGCTGCGCGGCCTGCTCGATCAAGCTCATGGGGTCACCCGAAGGTCCGAGAGATGAAGGCCATCGCGACCAGGCCGACGATGAACAGGCCCACCAGCCCCGCCGAGGCACCGTAGAACTGCACCAGGTTGCGGCGCTCGGCGCGGCGCTCTTCCTCGCCCAGGGCCATCGAGACGACGCCGAGGATGGGCAGCGAGGTCTTCAGGCGCATGTCCTGCGCATCGGTGAACACCGGACGCAGCTGGCTGGCGACGAAGGCCGCGGCGAGCCCCGCGAGGACCGCGGCGGCGAGCGCCAGCGGCAACAGCAGCAGCCGGTTCGGCCAGACGGGCTTGGGGCTGACGCGCGGCGGATCGATGAGCCGGAAGTCGGCCACGCCGGAGGCGACGTCGAGCTCGCCCGACATCACGGCCGAGGCGCGGCGGGCGACGAGGTCCTCGTAGTTCTTCTTCACCACGGCGTAGTCGCGATTGAGCTGCGCGGCCTCGGCCTCGATCTGCGGTGCGGTCTTCAGCGCGGCATGCGCGGCGTTGTAGCGGTTGGTGAACTCGGCCACGCGTGCCTTCAGCGCCGCCACCTGCACTTCCGAGGCCGCGAGCAGCCGGTTGAGCTCCTGCGCGGCCAGGCTCGCGTTCTGCACCTGCGGGGACGTGGCCGCGGCGTTGGCCAGCGCCGCCTTGCGCAGTTCGGCGACTTCCTTCTTCTTCTGCTCCTCGAGATCCTTGAGCAGCCGCCGCGTGGCGATGATGTCGGGGTGCTGTTCGGTGTAGCGTTGCAGCAGACCGTCGAGGTTGCGCTTGAGCGAGTCGATGCGGGCGTCGATCTCGGGCGTGGCCACCGAGATCGCCGACTCCTGCAGCAGGCTTTGCGTGGCCAGATCGGCGCCCTGCCCCCTCTCGGCCGCGAGCTGGGCCTTGGCCGCGTCGCGCGCGTTCTCGGCCTCGCGCAGCTCGAGCCGGGCCTGGCCCAGCATCTTCGCCACCTCGGCCACGCGTGCCGTCGCATCCTTGCCGTCGGCGCCCTGCAGGTCGAGGTTGCGCATGCGGAATTCCTTCATGCGCGTCTCGGCCTCCTCGAGCTTGGCCTCGTACTGCTTGATCTGCTCGTTGAGGAAGGTCTTGGCGGAATCGGTGTCCTTGCGGCTGGCGCCCAGGCTGCTCTCGACGAAGATCGACACCAGCGACTGGATCACGCGCTTGGCCTTCTCCTGGTCGGAGTCCTTGTACGCCAGCGAGTAGAGGTTGTCGCGGCCGGTGTTGCGGATCTGGATCTCCTTGGTCAGCCGCTCGACCAGCGCCTCCTGCTCGATCTTGGAGCTGGCCTTCAGGTCCATGTCGGCCATGCGGATGAGCTTCTCGACGTTGGGGCGGCTGATCAGCGTGCGGCTGAGCATCTGGATCTGCTGCTCGACGTTGGGCTGCACGGTGAGGCCGGCCATGAGCGGCTTGAGGATCGACTGCGTGTCGACGTAGATGCGCGCCGAGGCCTCGTACTGGTCGGGGATCTTGAAGACGACGACGACACCGACGATGGCCACCACCCAGGACGTGAGCAAGGCCTGCCAGCGGTAGCGCCACATGCCGCGCAGGATGCCCTGCGCCTGGCGGATGAGTTCTTCCATCGCTCTGGCTCTGCGGTGAAGGGGCGCGGCCTCAGAAGAGGCTTTGCGGGATGATGAGGATGTCGCCCGGGCGCATCTCGACGTTGGCGTTCACGTCGCCGCGCTTGATCAGGTCCTCGATGCGCACCGCGTACTGCTTGTTGCCTTCGGCGGTGCGCAGGATCGACGCCTTGTTGCCCGAGGCGAAATCGGTCAGGCCGCCGACGGCGATCATCACGTCGAGCAGCGTCATCTTGTTCTTGTAGGGCAGGAACTGCGGCTTGGCGGCCTCGCCGACGACGCGGATCTGCTCGCTGTAGGGGCCGACGAAGCCGGTCACCATGACCGTCACGACCGGGTCGCGAACGTACTTGCCGAGGATCCTCTCGACCTCGCGCGCGAGCTGCTCGGGCGTCTTGCCCTGGGCCACGAGTTCGTCGACCAGGGGGGCATTGACCTTGCCGTCGGGGCGCACGACGACGGACATCGAGAGCTCCGGATTGCGCCACACGCTCACGTTGAGCCCGTCGCCCGGGCCGATGATGTAGGTGTAGTCGAGCTGCGCGGGCAGCGTCTGCGGAGCGGGCGGGTGGGTCGGGCCACCGGCGCAGCCGACAAGCTGGACGAGCGCGGCCACCAGCAGGCCGCCGAGGCCGGCACGGGCCACGCGCGCCGCGCGAAACGTCTGGAAGAGGCTGTTCACGACAATCATGGGTCCGGTGCGCTGCATGCGGGGAGGCGATCTTCGCACAGCGATCCCCGCAAGATCCGCCCCGGCCGCCGCCTGCAGGCGCAGGCGCAGCGCAATATTCACGCGCTTGCTCGACCGCTCCGGCCGACGCCCCGCGAATGAGGGGGCCGGCCGGCAAGGTAACAGTTCCTTTCGTGCATGAACTTGTAACCAGAACGCGGGGGCGACTTCGCTGCGACCAACACAGTCTGCTATGGTGCATGTCCCCGTGCAGTGCACGCAGCACGCGCGCGGGCGCAGCCGCCGTACCCACGCCCGCCGTCCATCCATGGAGTCCACCGCCCGCCGTTTGCTCGAAGCCGATGCCGGCCTCAGCCGCTTCGGGGAGAGTCGCTTCGGCCCGAGTCGATTCGGCCCGGCGCGAGGCGGCACCTGGCTGGACGACGGTCGGCGCGACGCCAAGGGTCAGCTCACGGGCTGGTACCGGCCGGCCGCGGGCGAGAGCCCGGCCACCGAGCTCACGGTGCGGCGGCCGACGACCGGCGGCGCAACCCTGCCCGCTTCCGGCCTGCGCATCGAGAAGCCGGCGGGACCGAAGGCGCTGAACCTTCCCGGGGGCCGGCACGGCGTGCTGCTCTTTCACGGCCTCTCCAGCACACCGCTCGAGTTGCAGTACCTGGGCCGCGGTCTGCACCGCGCCGGCTATTCGGTGCGCATCGCGGTGATCGAGGGTTATTCGCACGGCCTGCCGTCGCGAACGCCGAGCGGGCATCGCGAGTGGGCCGCCGCCGCGCTGGCGGAGTTCGACCGCATGCGCCAGCAGTGCGACACGCTGGCGGTGGGTGGGCTCTGCATCGGCGCGCTGCTCTCGCTCGCCGTCGCGGCGCAGCGGGGCGACGCGGTGTCGCACATCCTCGCGCTCTCGACGACGCTGCACTACGACGGCTGGGCGGCGCCTCGCACCCGGGTGTTCCTGCCGCTGGCGCGGCTGTTCCCCGTGCTCGGGCGCATTGCCGTGAAGGAGCGCGAGCCCTTCGGCCTCAAGGACGAGCGCCTGCGCGCCTGGGTGGCGGCGCAGATGAAGGAGTCCGGCGGCTCCGACGCCGGTGCCGCGGTACTGCGCGTGCGCGACCTGCTGCAGGCGCAGGACCTGATGGGCCTGGTGCGCCGGGGACTTGCAGCCATCACCGCACCGACGCTGCTGCTGCATGCGCGCGAGGACGAGGCGGCCTCCCCGCGCAGCGCCTTCGAGGTCGCGAGCAGCGTGAGCGCCAAGCGCGTGCACTGCGTGATCCTCAACGACAGCTATCACATGATCAGCATCGACAAGGAAAAGGCGCGCGTACTCAGCGAGATGAAGGATTTTCTTCAAGATTCCGGCGCGGCAGCCGATGCAGCCAGGAAGATGGCAACCACCGTGAAGTACCCAGCCCCGAGGAGCACCGAGCATGTCCGCGCCTGAAATGGATTCCCTGACGCTGATCCGCCAGGTCATCGGCAAGTACAGCGATGCCGCCCCCGAAGCGGTCGTTCCCGAGGCCACGCTGGCCGATCTGGAAGTCGATTCCCTGTCGCTGGCCGAGATGCTGTTCGCGCTCGAGGACACCCTGGGCACGTCCATTGCCGAGCCCACCGAACGGCCCAGGACCGTCGCGGACCTGCAGCGCCTGATCGAGCCCTTCATGAGTCAGCTCGCCGCCAAGGCCGCACAAGACTGAGGCAATGAGTCCGGCTCGTCGACGCGTCGTCGTCACCGGCCTCGGGCTGGTCTCGCCCTGGGGCAACAGCGTCGAGTCCGCGTTCGCGCAGGCGATGGCAGGGCAGAGCGCCATCCGCTGCCACGCCGTGGGTGACGCGCCGCACTCGGTGACCATCGCCAGCGCCGTCTGCAGCGAAGTCGATCCGGCGCCCCTGATCGGCCGCAGCCGCAGCGCCGCGATGGACCGCGTCGGCCAGCTCGCGGTGCAGGCGGCGGGAGCGGCATGGGCCGATGCGGGGCTGGACGTGCTGGGCGAGGAGGCGCGCGAGCGCGTGGCCGTGCTGCTGGGGACCTGCGTCGGCGGCGCGCAGTCGACCGAACGGGGCTACCGCGACCTCTTCGTGCGCAACCGCTCCCGGCTCTCGCCGCTGACGGTCGTGCAATGCATGAACAATGCGCCGGCGTCGCACATCGCGCAGCTCTACGGCCTGGGCGGCGCGTGCCACACCTACTCGGTCGCCTGCGCTTCGGCGGCGGCAGCCATCGCCGACGCCGCCCGGCGCATCCGCGCCGGCGATGGCGACGTGGTCATCACCGGCGGCTCGGAGGCGGCCCTGCCCTACGGCATCGTCAAGGCCTGGCTCTCGATGCAGGTGCTGGCGCCCGCGGCCGACGACGACGCGGCGCGCGCGGCCTGCCGGCCGTTTGCCGCCGACCGCAACGGGCTCGTGCTGGGCGAAGGAGCCGCCGTCTTCACGCTCGAGGAGCGTGAGCACGCACTTGGACGCGGTGCCAGGATCTACGCCGAGTTGGCGGGATCGGGCAGTTCCTGCGACCACGGGCACATCACCGCGCCGCTGGCGGCGGGACAGATGCGCGCGCTGCGCGAGGCCTTGCGCGACGCCTGCGCCGACCCCGACGAGGTTCGCTACGTCAACGCCCACGGCACCGCGACGCCGGAGGGCGACCCGGTGGAGATCGACGCCCTGCGGCAGTTCTTCGGTGCCCAGGCCACCAAGCTGGCGGTGAGCGCGACGAAGTCGATGCACGGCCACCTGATGGGTGCGGCCGGCGCCATCGAAGCGCTGCTCACGGTGATGGCGGTGCACAAGGGCATGATCCCGCCGACGGGGCACCGCGCGGAGATCGATCCCGCCTGCACCGGGGTCGATCACGTGCTGGGCGAGGGGCGCGAGGTCGGCAGACTGCCGCTGGCGCTGTCGAATTCCTTTGCCTTCGGCGGCAGCAACGTCGTGCTGGCGTTTCGCGCGCCCGGCTGAAGGCGCCCCCGGTTCAGAAGTAGAACGCCGCCAGGATCTGCACCAGGCTGCGCCCGGGCTGCGCGCCGTACTCGGTGAGCGCACCGCCGAGGTTGGCCTGCCACTGCAGCGCCAGGTCCACACGCGCGAAGTGGTAGCGCGCCTCGGCCCAGGCGAAGCGGCTGTGGTCGAGCAGGTTGAAGCGCACGAGCGCCGTGAGGTCGAGGTTCTTGACCCCGGCGTCCTTCTGCGTCACGTAGAGCATTGCGGCGCGGCGCGAGGCGATGTCCTGGCGGCGCTGCACTTCGTAGAGGTAGGCGCCCATCGCCTGAAGGCCGTGCTCGGCCAGCGCCGCGCGCCAGTCCGTCTTGTCGAGCGCGAAGCCGTTGTACTCGAGCTCGGCGGTGAGCGACAGGCGGCTCGAGGTCGTGTAGGTCGCGCCGACCACCGCCTGCTGGCGCGTGCGCACGCGCGACCGCGGGCCCAGACTCGCGGCGAGCAGGTCCTGCCCGCGGCCGCCCGACCACTCGACGAAGGCCACCGTCGCGTCGCCCAGCAACGCGGTGCCGCTGGCGCCGAGCTGTGCGCCGACGCCGCGCTCGTGAAAGGCGAAGCCTTGCAGGCTGACACGATCGGTCGCCTGGTGACCCACGGCCAGCAACACGCGGTCGGCGTGGTTGGTCGCGCCCCAATCGGCGCTGAAGGACTCGCGACTGGCGCGCGCGCTCAGCTTGGGGGCCAGCGCCAGGCTCGCGCTGCCGCCCTGCCACAGCCATTGCGCGCGCAGCATCGCCGTGCCCAGACGGTTCTCGCGCAGCGCCAGCGGATCGGCGGTGGTGACGGCGCGCGAGGAGCCGTCGCGGAAGTAGTCGGTGGGGTTGTAGCCGTAGGCCGGCCCGTAGCGGAGATTGACACGGCCCAGGTCGGCGGCGAAGCGTCCGTCCTCCGCCTGCCAGCCGACGAAGGCCTCGCGCAGGCTGTTGAGCGTGGAGCGCTCGCCCGCGTCGACCGGATGCATGTCGTCGAGGCGGTCGGAGAAGAGCGCGCGCCATTGCGGGCCGAGCTTGACGTCCCAGACGAGGTCCAGCGAGGCGCGGCGCACGTCCTCGCTGCCCAGTCCGTAGCGCTGGCCGAGGCGTCCGGCCGTCAGCTCCGCGAAGGCGCGCAGCGCGGGCCGCGCCGCCGGCCCCGCCGGTGCCTGGGCCTCGGGCTCGAGGGCGAGCGCGTCGTCGTCGGAGGCGCCGGCCGGGCCGGCGGCGCCGAGCAGCGCCGCAAGCAGCGACCACAGTGCGCCCGCGCGGGCGGGGGTGCGGATGGAACGCATCGAGTCAATCTCCCTGGAAGCGCGGCAGGTAGTCGCGCTGGAACCACGTCACCGGGATGTTCCGCGCGGCGATGTCGGCCAGGCGCACCAGCGTCACCTGCTGCGGGTTCAGGCCGTCGATGATGACCGTCTCGGTCGGGCGCTGGGCGCCCAGGTGCGGCTGGAAACGGCGGTAATACGCCGTCTTCAGCAGGCGGCCGGAATCGGCCAGGAAGCGCGCCTTGATGGGCCGCTGGTCGCCGGCGTCGATCCAGAGCTCGATCGCCGCGTAGGTGGCGTCGTCGGACGCCGCCGCCAGCAGCAGCTTGCGCGCCTGGCGCGGCTTGCGCTCGCCGTCGGAGACGGTCTCCTCCCCGCCGTCCTCGGCCTTGTAGTCGCGCGCGAAGTTGACGGTGACGACGTCGCCGTTGGAGGCCTCGCCCATGAGCCGCTGCTGCGGCGAGATGCGCACGCTGGACTTGGTGCCGGGGTCGAAGAACCACAGGTCCTTGCCGTTCTTGAGCATGAGCTTGCCGGCGTCGCGCGCGGGCTCGTCGAAGCGCAGCAGCGTGGCGAACTGGCCGCTGTCCTCGAGCGTGCGCGCATAGCTGGTGAGCGTCGTGCTGTCGACCTGGCGGCCCTTCTCGAACTCGGTGACGGTGACGGTGGCGCGAAAGGGCCGCGTCGGGTTGCGGATGGCGTCGCTGGCGGCCAGCAGCGCCTGCGCATCGACGGCCTGCGCCCGCGCGTGCCGCGGCCAGGGCAGGGCCAGCGCCGCCAGGGAACGGAGATGGGAGCGGCGGGAAGGGTTCATCAGGCGTGTCTCAGCGCATCGACGATGGAAAGCCGCGCGGCGCGCCACGCCGGCAGCCAGGCCGAGAGCGTGGCGATGAGGACGAGGCCGATCGCGGTGCCGGCGATCATGCCGTATTCGCTGGAGATGCGGATCGACAGCGGCAGCGGCGTCGACGAGCCCGGCGGCAGCCAGGTCAGGTCCAGCGCGTTGACCAGGGCCGCGAGCGCGAGCGCCGTGGCGACGCCGGTGACCGCACCGACGCAGCCCAGCAGGAAGCCTTCGGTGACGAAGAGGCGGCGGATCCCCGACTGGCGCAGGCCGACCGCACGCACGGTGCCGATCTCGGCGGTGCGCTCCATCACCGCGGCCATCATCGTGTTGCCGACGGTGAACAGCACGATGCCGCCGATGAGCACGAAGATGAAGCCGAAGATGGTGTTGAAGAGCGCGATCGTCTCGTCGAAGAAGGGGTTGAGCTCGCGGAAATCCATCACCGTCAGCGCGTGGCCCGGCAACGTGCGGTCCAGCAGGGCACGCAACTGCCGGGCCACCTGCGGGATGCGCGCCGTGCGCTCGATCTGCACCATGACGGCGGTCGCTCGCGGCGGCCCCTTGCCGTAGACCAGACGCTGCGCCTGGTCCAGCTGCAGCTTGACGGTGACTTCGTCGAGTTCCTTGAAGCCCTGGTCCTCGGCCGCGCGCACCTTCACGGCGGCGACGTTGGGCGAGCCGCGCGGCTGCGTGGCCAGCAGTTCGAGCGACACCCCGTCCGCGGCGGCGCCCGCACCCGGTGCGGCGCCGGCCCCCGGTTCGGCCGCGGCGAGGGCGGCGATGTCGTCGGGCAGGGCCGCGCCCTGATCCGCGGCCTTGCCTTCGTCGGCGGAAGGACGCGGGCAGTCGCTCACCTGCAGGCGCTCGCACAGCAGCAGCACGCGCGCCAGTCCGACGCCGACGATGACCGCGTCGTCGGGCGCGCCGACGAGGGCGTAGGGGCCGTTGATCTCGGGCAGGCCGAACTCGTTCCACTGCCGCATGCGCGCCACGTCGTCGGCCACGTAGCCGACGCCGATCACGGGGCGCGAGACGCCGGCCTCGTAGTTGCCGGCGAGTCCACCGAAGACCAGCGTCGGCGAGACGACCCGCAGCTCGGCCTTCAGCTCCGGGGCGTCCTCGATGGCCTTGACGATCTTCTCGTAGTCGGCGATGCCGTAGGCGGTGGGGTTGCCGCTGCCGAAGAGGTAGAAGTCCTTGTGCTGGATGCGCAGGTGGCCGCCGTTCTGCACGTAGTCGGTCAGTAGCGTGGCACGGATGTCGGCGGCATAGCCGCCGAACAGCAACACCGCGGTGGCGCCGATGGCCAGGGCGAGCAGCGTGGCCAGCGAGCGCCGACGGTTGCGCAGCAGGTTGCGCGCGGCGAGCGAGAGCGTCATCTTCACGGTGCCGGCCGGCCGTCTTCCTGAAGGAAGGCGAAATCGGTGTCTGGAAGCGGGGGCAGGTGCGACAGGCCCTCGCCGACGGCGGCGGCCTCGAACTCCGCAGCGGCCCCAAGGCGCCCGCCCTCCGGCTTGCGCCGCACCGACTGGATGACGCCGTCGCGCATCACGACCAGATCGTCGGCCGCCTCGATGAGGCCGCTGTCGTGCGACGAGAAGATGAAGGAGATCTCGAACTTGCGCTGCATCCAGCGCATCAAGCCGATGATCGCCGCACCGGTCTGGCTGTCGAGGTTGGCGGTGGGCTCGTCGGCGATCACGAGCCTGGGCTTGCGCGCCAGCGCGCGCGCGATGGCCACGCGCTGACGCTGGCCGCCGGAGAGCTGGCCGGGACGGTTGCCGGCGCGATCGGCCAGGCCCACCGCTTCGAGCAGACGCGAGACGCGGCGGCGGCGGCGCTCGGGCTCCATGCCGGCGAGGACGAGCGGGTACTCGACGTTCTCGAACGCCGTGAGCACCGGGATCAGGTTGAAGGACTGGAAGACGAAGCCGATGTTCTCGGCGCGGAAGTCCGCGAGTTCGTCGTCGGTGAGGCTGCCGACGTCGGTGCCGGCGACGACGACCTTCCCCGCGTCCGGCCGGTCCAGGCAGCCGATGAGGTTGAGCAGCGTCGTCTTGCCGCTGCCCGAAGGCCCGAGCAGCACGGTGAAGTAGGCCGGCCGGATCTCGACCTCGATGCCCTGCAGCACGGGCACGGTGACGTCGTCCATGCGATAGGACTTCGTGACCGCGGTGAGAGAGGCGACAAGGTCTCCCATGGGTTCGGGGCGGTTCTCGTCAAGGATTGTTCGCGATGCGGGAGTCTAACGATGGACTCCGGGGCTGCGCCGGAATTGCAGCAGGCAAGACCTGACTCCGTCGACGCAAGCGTGCGTCCGTGGCGGGAGGGGAAAAAAAAGGCCCGACGCGGGGTCGGGCCTTGAAGTCCACCACCCCGGAGCCGGGGCGGGAGCGATCTTCAGCTTGCCTTGCGGCGGCGCGCGGCGCCAAGACCCAGCAGGGCGAGACCGGCGAGCGCGATCGAGCCGGGCTCCGGAACCCGATCGAAAATGAACGCCTGGTTCGCATCAGCCTGGAACAGCGCCTCATCGTCGTTCACGCCGTAGGCAGGAAGCACAGTGCCATCCACCGACACCGGCGGCGTGAAGTTCGTGATCTGGTTGGACGGCCACAGCTGCAGCGTCGAGGTCACGTTGGTGCCGATGATGGCGGGATTGACGTAGGCGCTGTTGGTCATGGTGACCGCCCCAGCCATGTTGATGCTGCCGCTGCCATCGTCAAGACTGAACGTCTGGGGCACCAAAGTGGCCCAGGTCCCCGAGATGATGTTGATGCCATCTCCAAACCCGGTCCAGACGCCTGTCCCCCCATTGTTCAGGTGGGCGTTGCCGGTCGGGTCATAGAAGATGTCGAACAAACCTGAACCCACCGAATACTTGGCTGCGCCAAAGCCTACATCGAAAGCCACGAGCGTGGCCGTCAGGGTGGCCTTGATCGTGTACTCGTACTTCTTCCCCGCGTCCAACGAACCGTTGGGCGTCGAATCCAGTCCAGGAGCAATGATCGATCCGCCCAGGTCGTTAGTCAGGTTGCCGGCCCATGCGACGTAGTTGATTGTGAAATCACACGCACCGCCCGCGCAATTGTTGGCCGCGAACGCGGTCTCGGCGGCGGTCAGCCCGGTCGTCCATGCGGCGCCGCCGGAGGCCCAGTCGAAACCGAAGAAGTTGCCGAGGTTGCCATCGAGGTTGGTGATGGTGCCCGCCGTCGCGGGCAGGCTGAAGGCGGCGGCAGCCGTGAGGGCAATCGCCGCAGAGATCTTGGTCAGTTTCATGTTGCGCTCCTTGGTGGTTGAGCATACAGCGATGCTCTCGCAAACTAAAGTAGCAACCGGTGTGCCAACGAGTACAACTCTTTGATTTTCAATGTTGTTTCGCGGTTGACCAGGACCTTCTCGGTACCGACTGTAAAGTCTACCGACACTTCCAGCCCTCATTTCCCGTCCAACGACGCACGCAGCTCCGACACGGCATCCTGCCCGGCAAAGGCGGCACCCAGAGCCGAGAGCGACTCCAGTTCGGCGCGCGCGGCCGCCTTGTCACCACTCTGGGCAAGAAGACGAGCCAGGTTCAGTCGATACGGGGGCGCCTGTCGCGAGATCGCGACCGCACGGCGCTGCAGCTCGAGGGCCTTGGGCAAGCGATCGTTGGCCGCATACACCTTGCCCGCCGTATCCAGCACCGCGGCACTGGCAGGTGCCAAGGCCATGGCCCGCTCGACGGAGGCGACGGCGTCCGCCGACCCGCGCTCGGCCTGCACCCAGGCCAGGTTGTTCCAGGCCACGGCCGAGCTCCCATTCGCGGCGATCGCCAGCTTGAACAGGCGCTCGGCCTCGGGCAGGCTGCGCCTGCGGATCGCATCCAGTCCGACGTGCTCCAGGAAGCGGCCGTCGCCTGCATGCGAGCGCACGCGCTCCGCCGCGAAGGCCTGCGCAGCGGGCTCCTGACGCGAGGCGCGCAAGGCCTCGTACAGCCGGATCGCGGCCTGGCTCGACGCGTCGGTCTTGCCCAGGCCGGCGCGAAAGGCGGCGATGGCGGCGGACCAGTTGCGCCTTTCGGCGTGGATGTCGCCTTCAACGATGAAGCCATGGGCCAGATCCGGACGCGCGCGCTGGATGTCCCTGGCGATGTCCAGCGCGGGCGCCGGGTTGCGCGTGCGGCGCACGAGCGCGATCAGCCGCTGGTGCAGATCCGGCAACTCCGGCGCGAGTGTCGCCACCTGCCGCAGGCTGCGGGCGGCGCCGACAAGGTCGCCTCGCCGCGCGCGCACGTCCGCCAGCCTCAGGTGCGGCAGAGGGCTTCCGGGCCTCAGGTTGGCGATGCGCCCAAAGACGCTTTGCGCTTGTTGCGTGTCGCCCGCATCGGCGAGCGCGCGACCCAATGCGTCGAGTACGTCCGGCTGATCGGGAAACGCCGCGTCCGCCTGCTGCGCGACTGCCAATGCCTCCTTGGCATCGCCCCGTCGCAACAGGTGTGTGACCAGCGCAATGCGAATCCGCGGCTCGTTGGGCAATGCAGTCACGGCGCGAGTGAGTACTTGCTTGGCTTCATCGGGGGATGTGCCATGCAAAGCCATGAACTCGGCCAGGGTCAGCCATGGCGCCGCGTTGCCCGGGTGCTCGGCCACCAGCTTCTCCAGCCGTTGCCGGGCGTCCGCGATGCGCCCCTCTTCTGCGTCCAGCCGTGCCAGGCTGGCTGCGGCCAGATAGTGCTGGGGCTGGCCACGAAGCACGCGCGTGAACGCCTCACGCGCACCCGCGCCGTCGCCTTTGGCCTGAAGAATCAGGCCGCGGTGCAAGATGACATCGACCCGGTCCGGCTTCTTCTTTTCGAGCCGATCGGCTGCCGCGAGCGCGGAGTCGAACTCGCCGCGACTCATGTACGCGCTGATGAGCGCCTTGTCGGCGACATCCCCGGAGTCGTCGGCGGCGATCCGTTCGAGCGCAGCGAAGGCCTGGGCGGTTTCGCCGCGCAGGAGCCGCGCGAGGGATACCGCCGTCTGCATCGCGGGATCATCCGGACGCCGCGCAAGCGCAGCCTCGAACATGGCCGCCGCTTGCCGATGCTGCCCGAGTTGGAGATAGGCGTCGCCGGCCATCCCCAGAGCCGCAGCCTGCGCATCCGGCCGCTCCACCAGCGGGCGCAAGGTGGCGAGGGTCTTCTCCACCTGCCCCATCTGCAGGTAGGTCTGCGCCAGGAGGAAGCGTGCCGCACCCCCATCCTCGGACATCTGGGCAGCACGCCCAAGCTGCGATTCGGCGTGGCGCAAGGCGCCGCGCCGAAGATCGACTGCGCCGGAGAGGACGAGCAGTTCCTGGTTGTCCGGCGCCAGGCGCAGCAGCTTGTCCAGAACCTCCCTTGCCGCGTCGAATCGGGATTCGAGATACGCGAGCTGCGCAGTCACCAATTGCGTCGCCGGCGCCTCGGGCGCTGTCTTGGCCATCCCCGCCTGGATTTCCCGCAGCTCCGGAATCCTCTGCTGCGCGACATACAGGTTGACCAGCGCAGCGTTGGCCACTGCAGCAAAGCGCGGATCCTTGATCGCCTCCTTGTACGCAGCTTCCGCCCCTGCCGGGTCGTCGCGCATGCGCTCGAGCACCACGCCCTTGACGTGCCAGGCCTCGCCCTGCACGCGTCCGGTGTCGATCGCCTGCTGGAGCAGCCGCAAGGCGCCGTCGGCGTCGCCACGGCCGGCGACGATTCGAGCCTGGGTCACCAGAGCCCAGCCGGCCTTGGGATCTGCCCGGAGTGCCGCAGCCAATGATTCCTCGGCTGCGCTCACGCGCCCGAACCTGAGATGCGCCACCGCCAGTGCCGTGAGTACCTCGGCCTGGGCTTCGGGGTCCTGGTAGTCGGGCTTCGGATAGTCCTTGAGCAGTTCCTGGTAACGGCCGTTCGCCAGCAGGGCGATGGCACGCTTGCCATGCACCCGGTCTTCCCCCACACCCAGCCCGACGACCTTGTCCAGTTCGGTCAGCGCCGGAGCGAACTGACCCTGCTCGATCAGGGCCAGCGCGAGCAGGTAACGCGCCTTGCTGTCGTTGGGCTTCGAGCTGAGCAGCGACTTCGCCTCGATGGTGGCAGTGCGATAGTCGCGCTTGGCCAGGCTGGCCTCGATTCGCGCCATCGGATCGCCCGACGGCTCGTTCCGGCATCCCGTCGCCAGCAGCAGCGTCGATGCCACCAGCACCGCGATCGAGCCGATCGACGTCGCAGAGCGCTCCCGGCGAGTGGAGACCATGCGCTCCCGATTTCGTCCACGTTCGTTCATCTGATCTCCGCTTGAAACGACGATCGGGGTCTGGCGCATCGACGGCCCTTGCGGCGGCGCGGTGCCCGCCGCCTGCCTACTCGCTGACCTGCTGCCGGATCGAGAGTCGACCCATCAGATCGTAAAGCGTCGGCCGGCTCACGCCGAGCAGCTCGGCCGCCTTGACCATGTTGCCTGCCGAGCGCGCGAGCGCGGCGGAAATGACCGTGCGCTCGGCGGTTTCGCGAGCCTGGCGCAGGTCCAGGTTGCCGGCGGCGGAGGCGTCGGCCGCGTCGCCGGTTCCGCCCGACAGGCCAACGTCCTCGGCCGTCACGCGGCTGCCGTCGGCCATGATGGCGGCGCGCTTGACGGCGTTGAGCAGCTGGCGCACGTTGCCGGGCCAGTCATGGCGCTCGATGGCAGCCATCGCCTCCTCGCTGAAGACGAGCGCGCGCCGCTGTTCCTGCGCGAAGCGCTTGAGGAATGCCTGCGCCAGCAGCAGCGCGTCGCCCTGGCGCGCGCGCAGCGGCGGGATCTCGACGACGATCTCGGCCAGGCGGTAGTAGAGGTCCTCGCGGAAGCGCTGCGCCTTGATGAGCGCCTGCAGGTCCTGGTGCGTGGCGCAGACCACGCGCACGTCGACCGGGATTTCCTGCCGGCCGCCGACGCGCTCGATGCGCCGTTCCTGCAGGAAGCGCAGCAGCTTGGCCTGCAGCGGGTGCGGCAGGTCGCCGATCTCGTCGAGCATGAGCGTGCCGCCGTGCGCAGTCTCGATCTTGCCCACGGTGGTCTTGGCCGCGCCGGTGAAGGCGCCCTTCTCGTAGCCGAAGAGCTCGCTCTCCAGCAGCGCCTCGGGGATGGCGGCGCAGTTGATGGCGACGAAGCGCCCGCTGCGCTTGCTCGCCTGGTGCAGGCCCTGCGCCAGCACTTCCTTGCCGGTGCCGCTCTCGCCCAGCAGCATGACGGTGGCGTCGGCGCCGGCGACGCGCTCGATGAGGCGCGAGATCTTCAGCATCTCCGGGTCGCGCGTGATGAGACCGGCGAGCGCGCCGCTGGGCTGCAGTGCCTGCAGGCGGCGGTTCTCGCGCTGCAACTCCCACACGCGGTAGGCGCGCTCGATGGTCAGCGCCAGCAGTTCGGGCTCGAAGGGCTTGGCGAAGAAGTCGTAGGCGCCCTGCGAGACCGCGCGCAGCGCGTTGGCGCGATCGTTCTGGCCGGTGAGGACGATGAGCTTCAGGTCGGCGTCCTGCTCCAGCAGCTGGTCGAGCAGGCGAAAGCCCTCGCTGGTGCCGTCGGCGTCGGGCGGCAGGCCCAGGTCCATGGTCACCACCGCCGGGCGGTGGCGGCGGTAGGCGGCCAGCGCCGATTCGCGGTCGCTGGCGGTGACGCACTCGAACTGGTCGAGCGACCACTTGATCTGCTTCTGCAGCGCGAGGTCGTCCTCGACGATGAGCAGCGGCGGCAGGTCGTTTCCGTTCGTGCTCACGATGCGGATACCGGCAACTCGGTGCTCTGACCGACTTCGAGCAGCGGCAGCAGCACCGTCAGCACGGTGCCTTGCCCCTCGCGGCTGTCGACCTCGATGCTGCCGCCGAGCTCGCGGATGTACTGCGCGCTCTCGTAGCTGCCGATGCCCATGCCGCTGCTGCCCTTGGTGCTGGAAAACGGCTTGAACAGCCGCGTACGGACGAACTCCTCGCTCATGCCTTGCCCGGTGTCACCGATCTCCACGCGCAGCTGGCCGCTGCGGCGCGCCACGTGCACCCATACTCGGCCCGAAGGCGGGGTGGCGTCCAGTGCGTTCTGCACGAGGTGGCCGAGCACGCGCTCCAGGCGCTCCTCGTGGCCGCGCGTGGACAGCGCCTCGGTGACTTCGGTCTCGAGTTCACGCCCGCGCTGGCGCGCCATGGCCTGCAGCTTGCGGACGATGCCGCCGAGCGCGACGCCGCGCGTGCCCCCGGGCGGGGCCACGCCTTCGCGCAGCTGCAGCATCATGCGCCGCATCTTCTCCAGCGAGCTCTCGACGGTGGCCAGCATGTCCTCCTGGAACTCGGGGTTGTCGCGCAGGCGGCGCGCGTTCTTCATCATCAGCGAGAGCTGGGTGACGATGTTCTTCAGGTCGTGCACGACGAAGGCCGACATGCGGTTGAAGGCGTCGAACTTGCGCGCCTCCAGCAGCGCCTCGGTGGCGCGCATCTGCGCGAGGTAGCCCGCGGCCTGGCGGCTGGCGGTCTTGAGCAGGTCGCGCGTCTCCCAGTTCAGCTCCACCGGCGTGCGCGGCGGCGCGAGCACGACGAAGCCCAGCAGCTCCGCGCCCGCGTGCAGCGGCACCACCGCCCAGGCGCGCTCGTCGCCGGCAAGCCACGGCGGCAGCTCCAGTCCCTCGTAGGCCTGCGGCCGGCGCGCGAACTCGAGCAGGTCGACGATCCACGCCTTCTCGTGCAGGAAGCGCACCAGCGAGGCGGCGGCGGGAAGGCGCTCCGCGTTCTCCGGCGCGTTCCAGCGCACCGCCTGGCGATAGGTCTGCTCGTCGTCGTGGCGCGTCCACAGGCTGCCCGCGGGGCATTCGACGATGTTCGCGAGGCCGCGCACGACGCGCACGCCGACCTCGTGCGGCGCGGTGTCGGAGGAGAGCATGGCGGTGAAGGCCAGCCACTCCTCGCGATAGTCGTAGCGGTAGCTGTAGAAGTGCTTGCCGATGAAGACGCGCACGCGCGCGCGCAGCGAGGCCGAGAGCACCAGCATGACCATCGCCACCAGGCCCAGGAAGAGCAGCGCCAGCTGCAGCGCACGCCCCCAGTCGCCGCCGAAGTAGCGCACGTAGTAGCCCACGGCCGAGAGGAAGAGCAGGTAGCCCCCGGCCAGCAGCAGCGAAGTCGAATAGAACACCGCGCGCCGCGAGACCTGGATGCCGCGCACCCAGTCGGCGCGCCGGCGCGCGGCGACGAAGAGCAGTGGCACCGGCGCCAGGTGTGCCAGCGGCCGGATGGCGAGCACGTCGGCATCCAGCCGGCCCAGCAGCGCGCCTTCGGCGAAGAGGTAGAGGTCGAAGGCGAAGATCGCGGCCAGGCCGACGACCACCGGCCGCGCCGCCCAGCGCTGCTCGTCGCCGAGGTTGCGGAAGACCTGTTCGACGAGCAGCAGCCCGAGCACCGGCAGGCCCAGCATGAGCAGCAGGAAGGGGCGCGAGGCGTCGACCTCGTACTGCCCCTGGGCCACGCGCAACGCGAGCACGAGCGCGCCTGCCAGGGCCACGAACACGACCAGCGCCGCCATGCGCTGCGCGAGCGAGCGCGTGGCTGGGGACGCGGGCGCGCTGGGCGCGGTGTCCTCACCGGAGGGCGGCGCCAGCAGCCCGAGCAGCACCGCCAGCCAGGCCAGAGCGCGCAGCATGTCCGCGCCGCCCAGGGCGTAGCTGGAGAGCGTGTAGGCCGAGCGCTGGTCCCAGATCCCGAGCAGCGCCCAGGCGAGGCTGGCGCCGACCGCCAGCAGCACCGTCCACGGCAGGGCCGCGGGCGCCTGCGCGGCGCGGCGGCGATGGATCAGGTAGACCCCCAGCGCCGCGTAGGCGCAGGCGGCCAGCGCGTAGCCGAGCAGCTGCAGCTCGATTCCGGTGTCGTCCATGCCGTGAGGATCGCCGATCCAGCGGCGTGGTCAAGCGCTGCAGCCGGGACGATGCCGGACGTTTTCCCGCCTCAGCGTGCGCCTCGGGCGGTCAAGACGACGAAGACCGTCTCGAAGAGGATGAGGACGTCGAGGAAGAGCGAGTGGTTCTTGACGTAGTAGAGGTCGTACTGCAGCTTTTCCTGCGCGTCCTCGACCGTGGCGCCGTAGGGGTAGCGCACCTGCGCCCAACCGGTGACGCCGGGCTTGACGCTGTGGCGTGCGGCGAAGTACGGGATCTGCGCCGTGAGCTGGTCGACGAAGAAGGGGCGCTCGGGGCGCGGGCCGACCAGACTCATCTCGCCCTTGAGGACGTTGAAGAGCTGCGGCAGCTCGTCGATGCGCAGCTTGCGCATGATCGCGCCCACGCGGGTCACGCGGTTGTCGTTGGCGGCGGCCCAGACCGGCTTGCCGTCCTTCTCCGCGTCATTGCGCATGCTGCGGAACTTGGCGACCTGGAAGCTGCGGCCGTTCTGCCCCACGCGCTCCTGGCGGTAGAGCACGGGGCCGGGGCTCTCGAGCTTGATGAGCAGCGCGGCGAGCGCCATCACCGGCAGCGCCAGCACGATCAGCAGCAAGGCGCACAGGACGTCGAAGAGGCGCTTCATCAGCGTGCGCGCGAAGCCCTGGTTGAAGCCGCTGCCGAAGATCAGCCAGCCGGCGTTGACGTAGTCGATGCGGATCTGGCCGAGCGTCTTCTCGAAGTGCGTGGCGATGTCGTAGACCTTGATGCCGCTGAGCTTGCAGTCCAGCAGTTCGCGCAACGGCATGCTGCCCGAACGGCGCTCGGTGAGCGCGACGACGATCTCGTCGACCTGCAGCCGGCGCGCGGTTTCGGTCAGCGTCTGCCCCGAGGACTCGAGCAGATCCTTTGGCGAGACGGCGACCTGCTTCTCGTTCGGGCCGGCGAGATAGCCGACGATGAACGCGTTCGGGTCGGAGGAGACGAGCGTCGCCCCCACCGTGGCCGCCGCGGGCCCGGCGCCGAAGATCAGGATGCGCGTGCGCGAGAGCGGATCCGCGCCCGAGAGCGTGGCATAGAGCCGGCGCAGCACCACCGCCCCGGCACCGAACACCGCGGCATGGCGGATGGCGCTGCGGTTGATGAGGTCCTGCGGCAGCATGCCGAACACGAACCAGGTCAGCGGCAGCACGATGGCCAGCGCGACGGCGGCGCGCGCCAGCGCCTGCACCGCGGTGAAGTGGCTGCCGCGCTGGTAGAAGCCCGCGCCCGAGTGCGCGATGAACAGGCCCGCGGCCACCGACAGCATCGGTCCTCCGGCACCGCGGACGGCGTCGCCCAGGGGATCGGCGAAGGCCGCGAATACCAGCAGCATCACGAACAGCAGAAAGGCCAGGTCGACCGCAACCCTCAGCACGCTTTGGCGGTAGAAGGAGTGATTGAAGAGGCGGATCATGTGGGGCGCAGTGGGTAGCCGGTCGGAGGGGTGGCGATCCCGAGCCGGAGCAGGGGCGAAGGGGTCGGTGGCCTGGGGGTGGCACGGCGAACAGGCCCCGGTTGCGGACTCCGCCCGAAATGCGGGCATCGGCCTCGTCGCCAGACGTTCCCACTGTAAGGAGCGGGAACAGGGGGCGGCACCCCCGGTCCAGGGGGGACCCGAGCCCGGCATGCGCAGGAGTTGGCAAAACGACGCATTCGATCTTTCCGATCCCCGGGAACCGGGGCGACCACGCCCGATCCGTTTCGGCAGCGGCGCACGATCACTGCAGGCGCAGCGCACGCGACGCGCGCAAGTTCGGTACTGATCCACGACCGCAGGCCCGGCCGCCACGATCACAATCGGCCCGAACCGCGATCCGCAGCACGGCTGCACGAGTCAGGCACGCAAGGGAGCCCACCGATGAGCATGCGCCGCCGCGCCTTCGTTTCCGCCGCGCTGGCATGGCTCGGCGAGACTGCGGCGGGCGCCGGCCTGGTCGAACTGGTGGCCTCGCTCAAGCCTTCGCTGTGCGCGGTCGGAAGCCACAACCCGCTGGACAACCCGCGCTTTCGCTTTCGTGGCAGCGGCTTCTTCGTCGGCGACGGCTCGATCGTGGCCACCTGCTGGCATGTGTTGCCGCAGGCGCTGGCGGACGCCACGCCGGATGCCCTGCCGGACCTGCAGAAGCAGGGACTCACATCGCTTGCAATATTGATTCCATCGGAAAGTGGAACCCTCGAGGTGCGGGAGGCGGAGCTGCTCGCGGCCGATCGGACGCACGACCTCGCCTTGTTGCGCATCAAGGGCCGGCCCGGCGTGCCGGTGCCGCTGGCCGCCGACGACGCAGCGCGCGAGGGCATGGAGGTGGCGCTGATGGGCTTTCCGATCGGCGGCGTGCTCGGCTTCAGGCCGGTCACGCATCGCGGCATGGTGGCCGCGATCGTCGTCAGCGCCCTGCCCACCCCCAGCGCCGCGCGGCTGAGCGAGGCCAACGTGGCGCGGCTGCGCGAAGGCAGCTTCGAGTTGCTGCAGCTCGACGCCACCGCCTACCCCGGCAACAGCGGCGGGCCTCTCTTCGACGTGCAGACGCAGCAGGTGGTCGGCGTCGTCAACATGGTGCTGTTGAAGGGCAACCGCGAGTCGGCGCTCAGCCAGCCCACGGGAATCACCTATGCGGTGCCGGTGCGCTGGCTGCGCTCGCTGTTGGCGCGCAGCTGACGCTGTTGGCGCGCAGCTGACGCCGTTGGCGCGCCGGGATGGCGCCGGTCAGCGCTCGATCCACTGCCGCAACTCGATCGAGTTGCCGTCGGGATCCCGGATCTCGGCGCGCGCGTAGGTCGGGCGCGTGAGCGGGCCCCAGGTGCAGGCCACGCCCTTCCCGGCAAGGGCGGCGAGCGCCGCCTGCAGGTCGTCGACCTCGAGCGCCATCAGCCGCCAGCCCAGGTGCTCGCCCGGCGGACGCGCTGCAGGCTTCGTCTCGGTGTAGGTCATGAGCTCGATCGTCGTTCCGCCGAGGTCCAGGTAGACCAGGTTCAGCCCCGGCACCGCCAGCCGCATGCGCTCGCGAAAGCCCAGAACCTCGGTGTAGAAGCGCACGGCGCGCTCCTCGTCCGTGGTGACGAGCTCGATGTGGTCGATGCGCTTGAACACGTCGATCCTCCTGCTTGCGCTTCAGGCACGCGCCGCCTGCGCCAGCGGCTGCGGCATCGGGCCGGCGAGGTGGGCGTCGTCGGCCCAGCGCTCGATGACCAGCACACCGCCGCGCCAGCGCAGCCGGTTCAGTCCGGTATTGGGGATGTCGCAGCGGCGCGGACCGTCCAGCGGCTGCTGGTGCGCGTTGCGCCAGAGCATGTCGAGCACGCCGCCGTGCGTCACCACGGCCACGCGGCGTCCGGCATGGCGCACGGCGAGCGCCTGCACCGCCGTCGTCACGCGCCGGTAGAAGGCGCGCTGGCTCTCGCCGCCGCCGGGGAGCTCGAAGTCGGCGCGGTGCCGAAGCCACTGCGCCAGCAACTGCGGGTGTTCGCGCTGGATGGTGGGGAAGTCCAGGCCTTCGAGCATGCCGAAGGCCTGCTCGCGCACGCCGGGCTCCACCAGCACCGGCAGGCCCCAGGCGCGGGCCAGCGGTGCGGCCGTCTGGCGTGCGCGTTCGAGGTCGCTGGCCAGCAGCACATCGGCGGCTTCGTCCTGCAGGCGCCGGCCCAGGCGCTCGGCCTGCTCGTGCCCGGTGGCGTTGAGGGGGACGTCGATCTGCCCCTGGAATCGGTGCTGGCGGTTCCAGTCGGTCTCGCCATGGCGGATGAAGATGAACTCGGTGCTCGGACTCGTCATGTCGACTCTCGGGGCCGCCGCGATCCTGCGGCCAAGGGCCGCGCAAGCGCAAACGCCGAGCATACGGCGCAACGCGCGCGGACGCTGCCGATCGGCGATCGGCGACGCCAACGGTTCCGGCCCGCGGTGCGATAATCCGACGATTTTCACCTTGGAGATCGACTCCTTGGACGTCCCCCGAACCCGGTGACCGTCCACCCCGGCCACGGCGCTCGCGGGTGGCGGTCGCGCATTCGAACCACCCCTGCCGCGTGAGAAGGCGCCGCCCGCGACCTCGGGCCGCGCCGTCATTGCCGGAGCCCGCATGCTCAACGTCTTTTCGCTGGTCAACGGCCGGCTCTTCCAGGAGGAAATCGGCGACCCCGAGGTGCTGGCGCGCGTGCAGCCGATCTGGGTCGACCTGGAGGACCCCAGCGCCCAGGAGAAGGACTGGATCGCCGCGCGCTTCGGGCTCACGATCCCGCAGGACGCCGTCGACGAGGACATCGAGGAGTCGGCGCGCTTCTACGAGGAGGACAACGGCGAGCTTCACATCCGCTCGGACTTCCTCATCGAGGGCGACGACCGCACGCCCAGCCGCAACGTGCGCGTGGCCTTCATCCTGCTGGACAACGTGCTGTTCTCGGTCCACGACGAGGACCTGCCCGTGTTCCGCCTGCTGCGCCTGCGCGCGCGGCGCATCCCGGCGCTGATCGAGGACGCCAAGGACGTGCTGCTGAGCCTCTTCGACGCCGACGCCGAGTACTCGGCCGACGCGCTGGAGGGCATCTACGACAGCCTCGACCGCGTCAGCGCCCGCGTGCTGCGCCAGAGCGTCGACGATGCCACCGCGGGCGAGGCGCTGGCCGCGATCGCGCGCGAGGAGGACCTGAACGGCCGCATCCGCCGCAACATGATGGACACGCGGCGAGCGCTCAGCTTCATGATGCGCAGCCGCATGCTCGACGCCGAGCAGTTCGAGCAGGCACGCCAGATCATGCGCGACATCGACTCGCTCGATTCGCACACCACGTTCCTGTTCGACAAGATGAACTTCCTGCTCGACGCCACGGTGGGCTTCGTCAACATCAACCAGAACAAGATCATCAAGATCTTCTCGGTGGCCAGCGTCGCGCTGCTGCCGCCGACGCTGATCGCCAGCATCTACGGCATGAACTTCCGCTTCATGCCCGAGCTCGACAAGCCCTGGGGCTACCCGATGGCGCTGGCGCTGATGCTCTCCTCGGTGATCGCGCCCTTCGTCTACTTCCGCCGCAAGGGCTGGCTCAAGAAGTAGACGCGGGCGACGGGCGGGGCGCCGAAGAAAGGACTGCCGTGCGGCGCCTCCGGATGAACGAGGGAGGGAGGAGGAGGAGGAGAACCACCCGGAGATTCCATCGGCCGTGGCCGACGGACCGCACAGCAGCAAAAAACCGACAACAGGGGCTGTGACCGGGCGCGCCGGGGAAAGTTCCGCGGCTTGGCGTGAACGTCCCGCGCTCAGGCCGCGCGCCGCCCGACGCGGTTGACGAGGGCGATGCCGAAGGACACCGCCGCCAGCGCCGCCAGGAGGCGCGACGTCACGGGCTCGCCCAGCAGGCCGACGCCGGCGAGCAGGCCGAACACGGGCGTGAGCAGCGTGAAGGCGGAGATCCGCGTCGCCGGGTAGTGGCGGATGAGCCAGAACCACATCAGGTAGCTGGCGAAGGTCACAACCACCGCCTGGAAGCCCAGCGCCGACCAGGCCACGGCGCCGACCTGCGACGGCCAGCTCTCGCCGGCCAGCAGCGCCGCCGCGGCAAGCGCAGGGCCCGAGACGGCGAGCTGGTAGAGCAGCGTCTTCTCCGGCGCCGCGAGCGCCAGGCGACTGCCGCGCAGCACCAGCGTCGTCGCGCCCCAGAGCACCGCGGCGGCGATGCCCAACGCGTCGCCCCACCACTGCCGCGAGCCCCGGCTCGCACCCAGCCCTTCGGCGAAGGCCCAGACCACGCCGCCGAAAGCCAGAGCCAGGCCCAGGGCCTGCCCCGGATCGAGGCGCTCGCTGCGGCTGATCAGCGGCATGCCCAAGGCGACGACGAAGGGCGCGAGGTAGATGAAGACGACCATGCGAGACGCCGTCGTGTACTGCAGGCCGACGAACATGCAGCCGAACTCGGCCGCGAACAGCAGCCCGGCGAGCACGCCGCCGCGCAGCGTGCCGTCGCGCACCAGCAGCGGGATTCCGCGCGCGAGCGACCAGCCCCACAACAGCAGCGCGGCGATCGCCGAGCGCAGCGCCGACTGCGTCAGCGGCGGAATCTCGGCCAGCGCCACCTTCATCGCCACCTGGTTGATGCCCCAGAGCGCGCAGCAGGCGAGCAGCAACACGACGGCCAGGCCGTCGAGCCGGTCCTTGCGGTCGTCGCTCATGCCGCGATCATGTCCGAGCCGCGCCCGGGAGCCTCGCGCGTCACGCGCCGAAGATCGCGTTCCACAGCGCGAGCACGGCCGCGCGTTCGCCCGCCAGGCGCTCGGGCTCGAACTGCGTCGGCTGCTCGTCCAGCCGCGCCTGATGCTGCACGCGGCGCAGCTCGCGGTAGGCGTCGGCGGCCGCCGTGCCCACGCCCGGCGGCAGCAGGGCCGCGGCCTCGGCGCGCTGCAGCAGCGCGATGTTGCCGGCGTTGTCCAGCAACTGCGGATGCTGCCCGGCGTGCGCGAGCACGAGGTACTGCACCGTGAACTCGACGTCGAGCATGCCGCCGGCCCCGTGCTTGGCGTCGAAGCGCCCCCCGGGCACCGCGCGCGCGGCGCGCAGCTTCTCGCGCATCGAGCGCACCTCCTCGCGCAGCGCGGCGGCGTCGCGCACGGCGGTCAGCACCGCGCGCCGTGCGGCCTCGAAACGCGGCGCCACGCGCGCGCAGCCGGCGGCGAAGCGGGCGCGTGTGATCGCCTGGTGCTCCCAGGTCCAGGCGGTATTGCTGCCGCGCCCGGCCTGGTAGGCCTCGAAGGCCGAGATCGAGGTCACGAGCAGGCCGGAGCTGCCGTTGGGGCGCAGCGCGGTGTCGATGTCGAAGAGCTCGCCGGCGCCGGTGCGCACCGTCAGCCAGCCGATGAGCTTGCGCACGAAGCCGCCGTAGACTTCCTGCGCGCGATCGAGGTCGGGCTCGTCGCCATCGTCGTAGAGGAAGACGAGGTCGAGGTCGCTGCCGTAGCCGAGCTCCTTGCCGCCGAGCTTGCCGTAGGCGACGACGGCCAGGCCGCAGTCCTCGCGATGGCGCTTGCCGTGCAGGCTCCAGGCCCAGCGCAGCGCGGTATCGAGCACCGCATCGGCCAGCGCCGAAAGCTCGTCGGCGACCTGCTCGACCGTCAGCTTGCCCTCGACGTCGCGCACCAGCGTACGAAAGACCTCGGCGTGGTGCGCGTGGCGCAAGGCGTCCAGCAGCCGCTCCTCGTCGGCCTCGCCGGCACGCGCCCAGGCCGCGCGGCGCTCGTCGAGCTCGCGCACGAAGATCTCGCGGTCCAGGCGCTGGCCCAGCAGCGGCGTGTCGGCGAGCTCGTCGATCACCGCGGGGTGGCGCATCAGGTACTGCATCGGCCAGCGCGCCAGGCCCAGCAGCCGCAGCAGGCGCAGGAAGACGCCGGGCTGCTCCAGCAGCAGCGCGAGGTAGCTCTCGCGCCGCAGCAGCCGCTCCATCCAGTCGACGAAGCGCAGCGCACCCTGGGTGCCGCAGTCGCCGTCGGCCAGCGCCTGCGCCGCGCGTGCGACGAGCCGCCCCATGCGCAGCCGCGTCTCCTCGCGCAGCGCCTGCACGCGCGGCTGCGCGGCGAAGTCGCGCACGCGCTCGGCCAGCGCCGCGGGCAGGCCTTCGTGCAGTGCCGCGCTGTCGATGGCCTGCGGGCCGTTGCCGCAGCTGCGGCAGCCGCCGTCGCGCACCGCGCCGCTGCGTCCTTCGCCGAGCAGCGCATCGAACTCCTCGGCGACGAGCTCGCGCACCTCGCCCAGGCGCTGCAGCAGCAGGCAGGCGTCGGCGCGGCAGGCCAGGCCCAGGCTCGCGCCGATCCACGCGAGGTCGGCGTCGGCCGCCGGCAGCAGGTGCGTCTGCTGGTCGTCGAGATACTGGATGCGGTGTTCGACGCGGCGCAGGAAGTCGTAGGCCCGATCCAGCGCCTGCGCCGTCTCGGGTTTCATCAGCCCGCCGTCGGCCAGGCGCTGCAGCGCGCGCTGCGTGGAGCGCGTGCGCAGCTCGGGGAACTGGCCGCCGCGCACGACCTGCATGAGCTGCACGATGAACTCGATCTCGCGGATGCCGCCGCGCGAGAGCTTGACGTCGTTGGCGCGCTCGGGACGGCCGGCGGCGCGGCGCTGCGCCTCGTCGCGGATCTTGCGATGCAACTGGCGCAGGCCTTCGAAGACACCGTAGTCGAGATAGCGCCGGTAGACGAAGGGCGTGACGAGCTGGCGCAGCGCCTCCGCGCGACCGCCCTGCACCGCCGCGCGCGGCGCGACGACGCGGCTCTTCAACCAGGCGAAGCGCTCCCACTCGCGGCCCTGGGTCTGGAAGTAGGCCTCCAGCATGGGCAGGCTGCACACCGTGGGCCCGGAGTTGCCGTGCGGGCGCAGCGCCAGGTCGACGCGAAAGACGAAGCCGTCCTCGGTCGTCTCGCCGATGAGCGCGTAGAGCCGCCGCGCCACGCCCGCGAAGTACTCGTGCGCGGACACCGGGCGGATGCCGTCGGTGCGGCCCTCGTCCTCGTAGACGTAGACGAGGTCGACGTCCGAGGAGACGTTGAGCTCGCGGCCGCCGAGCTTGCCCATGCCGACGATCCAGAAGTCGATGCGCTGCCCGGCCTCGTCGCGCGGCTCGCCGTGGCGCGCGTCGGCCTCGGCCAGCGCCTGCGCCAGCGCGCGTTCGAGCGCGAAGGCGGCGAAGTCGCTCATGGCGCCGGTGATCTCCGGCATCGGCGCGCCTTCCTCGACGTCCAGCTGCGCCAGGCGCTCGAGCACGAGCTGGCGCGCCACGCGCAGCGCCGCGGGCAGCGTGCGGCCGTGCTGCTGCAGCGCGTCGACGAGGCTGCTCAGGCGCGCCTCGTCGGGCAGGCCCGCGGGCAGCCAGGCGCGCTCGGTGGCGTAGCGGCGCCGCACGCGCTGCACGAAGCGGCTGTGCTCGGCGCGCACCGCTGGCTGCTCATCCATGGCGTAAAGCCCCTCCGTCCCGACCGCCTGCGGCGCAGGCGGCGCGGTGCGCGATTCTGCCCAAGCGCCCACGCGCGACGCGACCCGCTCCAGAATGCCCGTATGAAGATCGCCGCCTTGCAAATGGTCTCGGGCACCGACCGCGACCGCAACCTGGAGGCCGCGCGCGCGCTCATCGCCACGGCCGCCGCCGCCGGTGCGCAGCTGCTCGCCCTGCCCGAGTACTTCTGCCTCATGGGCCGGCGCGACGAGGACAAGCTCGCGCTGGCCGAGACGCCCGGCGACGGGCCGATCCAGCACATGCTGGCGCAGGCCGCGCAAGAGCACGGCCTGTGGCTCGTCGGCGGCACGCTGCCGCTGCGGGGCGCCGGGCGCGAGCGCGTGCGCAACGCCTGCCTCGTCTTCGGGCCCGACGGGAAGCAGGCGGCGCGCTACGACAAGATGCACTTGTTCGCCTTCGACAAGGGCGACGAGCGCTACGACGAGGGGCGCACGCTGGAGGCCGGCGCGCAGCCGGTGGCGCTGCAGGCCGGGGCGCTGCGCGTGGGCCTGTCGATCTGCTACGACCTGCGCTTCCCCGAGCTCTACCGCGCCCTGATGCGCCCGGAGTGCGACCTGCTCGTCGTGCCCGCGGCCTTCACCCACACCACCGGGCAGGCGCACTGGGAGCTGCTGCTGCGCGCGCGCGCCGTCGAGAACCAGTGCTACGTGCTCGCCGCCGCACAGGGCGGGCGCCACGAGAACGGCCGCCGCACCTGGGGCCACAGCATGATCGTCGACCCCTGGGGCGAGGTGCTGGCCTGCTGCGAGGAGGGGCCGGGCATGGCGCTGGCCGAGCTCGACCCCGGGCGCATCGCCGCCGTGCGCGCGCAGCTGCCGGCGCTCGCGCATCGGCGGATGTAGCGGAACGCGTCCGCACGCGTGCTGCCGCCGCGTATCATGCCCCGCGCCCAGGTCCGGGCGCAGCCGATCGGGAGAAGACGATGGCCCTGATGGATTTCATCAAGAAGCAGTTCATCGACATCCTCGAGTGGACCGAGAGCGGCGACGGCACGCTCGCCTGGCGCTACCCGATGGCGGACAACGAGATCCAGTACGGCGGCTCGCTCACCGTGCGCGAAAGCCAGATGGCGGTGTTCGTCAACGAGGGCAAGGTGGCCGACGTCTTCGGCCCGGGCATGTACAAGCTGACGACGCAGACGCTGCCCGTCCTCACCTACCTGAAGAACTGGGACAAGCTCTTCCAGAGCCCCTTCAAGAGCGACGTCTACTTCTTCAGCACGCGCCAGCAGCTGGACCGCAAGTGGGGCACCAGCCAGCCGGTGACCATCCGCGACAAGGACTTCGGCGCCGTGCGCCTGCGCGCCTTCGGCAACTACGCCTGGCGCATCGGCGACGCCAAGCTCTTTCACACCAGCGTCTCGGGCACGCGCGAGCGCTACACGGTGGAGGACATCGACGGCCAGCTGCGCGCGCTCATGCTGCAGCACATCAGCGACGCGGTAGCCGCCAGCGGCGTGCCCTTCCTGGACCTGGCGGCCAACCAGGTCGAGTTCGCGGCGCAGCTCAAGGCCGCCACGAGCGAGGACTTCGCCAAGCTCGGCCTCGTGCTGGAGTCGGTGACGGTGCAGAACCTGAGCCTGCCCGAAGAGCTGCAGAAGGTGCTGGACCAGAAGATCGGCATGGGCATGGTCGGCCCCGACATGGGCAAGTTCATGCAGTACCAGACGGCGCAGGCGATGCCGCAGTTCGCGCAGAACGCCGGCAGCGGCGGCGTGGTCGGCGACGCCATGGGCCTGGGCGCGGGCGTGGCCCTGGGCCAGGTCATGGCGCAGCAGCTGCAGGGCGGGCTCGCGGGTGCCGGACTGAAGCCCGACGAGATCATCGCCACCCTCGAGAGGCTGGGCGAGCTCAAGGCCAAGGGCATCCTGAGCGAGGACGAGTTCGCCGCCAAGAAGGCCGAGCTGCTGAAGAAGCTGGTCTAGCCGCCGCCGCAGACCGGTGAGCTCGCCGCAGCGCGCCTACCGCGCCGCGTGCCCCAACTGCGGCGCGCCGGTCGAGTTCGCCTCCGCCGCCTCGGCCAGCGCGGTGTGCGGCTTCTGCCGCAGCACGCTGCTGCGCGAGGGCGACGCGCTCAGGCGCATCGGCGTCAGCGCCGAGCTCTTCGACGACCACAGCCCGCTGCAGCTGGGCGCGTCCGGCAGCTACCAGGGCCTGGCGTTCACCCTCGTCGGGCGGCTGCAGTACGGCTACGCCGAGGGCAGCTGGAACGAGTGGCACGCGCTCTTCGACGGCGGCCGCAGCGGCTGGCTGAGCGAGGACAACGGCGCCTATGTCTTCGCCTTCGACGCCGCCTGGCCGGGCGACGCGCCGGCGGCGGCCGAGGCCGTGCTGCAGCTGCCGGTGGGGCGGCCGCTCTTCGTCGACGGGCGCGCCTGGACGCTGGCGTCGGTGGTGCGCGCCCACCTCATCGCCGCCGAGGGCGAACTGCCCGCGCCGCCGCGCCTGCAAGGCGAGTTCGTGCTCGCCGAGCTGCGCAGCACGCAGGACGAGGTCGGCAGCCTGGACTACGGCGACGCGGCGCAGCCGGGCTGGTCGATCGGCCGTGCCGTGCGCCTGGCCGAGCTGCAGATGAGCGGTCTGCGCACAGGCCCGAGCGAGAAGCAGCTCGGCGGCCGCAGCGTCGAATGTCCGGGCTGCGGCGCCTCGCTGCCCATCCAGCTCGCGAGCACGCAGACGGTCGCCTGCCCGCAGTGCCATACCGTCACCGACGTCTCGCAGGGCGTGGGCGGCGAGCTCGCGCACTACGCCCAGAACAACGCCGGCGAAGGCGGGCTGATGCCGCTCATCCCGCTCGGGCGCACGGGCCAGCTGGCCCTGGGCAGCGAGGGCGCCGAGCCCTGGCAGGTGGTGGGCTACCTGGAGCGCTGCGACCTGCCCGCTCCCGACGACGACGAGGCGCAGGTGTTCTGGCGCGAGTACCTGCTCTACCACCGCGAGCTGGGTTTTGCCTTCCTCGTCGATTCCGATGAGGACGGCTGGAGCTGGGTGCGCCCCATCACCGGCACGCCCAGCGGCCGCGGCAAACGGGTGAGCTGGCGCGGCAACACCTACGAACACCGTGCCACCTACCGCGCCAAGGTGAGCTGGGTGCTGGGCGAGTTCTACTGGCGCGTGCGCCGCGACGAGGAGGCGCAGGTGAGCGACTACGCCGGCGTCGGCAAGGCCGCCGCCAGTCGCCTCAGCCGCGAGCAGACGGCCGGCGAGGTGGTGTGGTCGGCCGGTCGAACGATCGCCTCGGACGTCGTCGCCAAGGCCTTCGGCGTCGCCGACGCCGGCCTGCTACGCCGCGATGTGACACCCGTTTCCGGAGACGCGGTCGGCAAGGGGCGGCAGATCGTGTTCATCATCGTCGTCCTGCTCATCGTGTTCGCGTTCGAGATGTGCAGCGAGTCGGTCGACGGCATCGGTTCCGGCAGCAGCAGCGGCGGCTCCTACGGCGGCTTTTCCAGCGGCGGCAGCCACAAATAGGGTTCACGACAGGAGGTCAGGCACCATGATGGGAATCGAGTGGCTCAAGCCGGCGGTCTTCTTCGGCTCGATGATCTACGCGCTGATCGGCGTGCTGGTCTTCTGGCTGTGCTTCGTGATCATCGACAAGCTCACGCCCTACGACCTGTGGAGCGAGATCGTCGAGCACAAGAACGTCGCGCTGGCGATCGTGGTGGGCGCGATGTGCATCGCCATCGGGCTCATCATCTCGGCCGCGGTGCAGGGCTGAGGCGCCGCCGTGGACGCCGCCGCGCAAGGCGGCCCGCAGCGGCCGAACGCGCCGCCTGCGCCTGACGCAGCGGACGCAGCAGACGCAAGGATCGCGCCGGCCGAGCTGGCGCTGCTGGCCTCGGTCTTCGTCGTCGCCGCCTGCGGCCTGGTCTACGAGCTCGCGGCCGGCGCGCTCGCCAGCTATCTGCTGGGCGACTCGGTGCTGCAGTTCAGCACCGTCATCGGCTGCTACATGTTCGCGCTGGGCATCGGTTCCTGGGCCAGCCGCTTCGTCGTGCGCCAGCTGGTGGCGCAGTTCCTCGTCGTCGAGCTGCTGGTGGGCCTCATCGGCGGGCTGCTGCCGGCGCTGCTCTTCACCGCGCACAACCTGCTGCCCGCGGGCGCGCTGGCGCCGTTTCGCGTGCTGCTCTACGCGCTCGTGCTGGTGGTGGGGGCGCTGGTGGGCCTCGAGATCCCGCTCGTGATGCGCATCCTCAAGCGCCACTTCAGCGCGCGCTATGCGCTCAAGAACCTGGTCTCGCAGGTGCTGACCTTCGACTACCTGGGCGCGCTGGTGGTGGCGCTGGCCTTCCCGCTGCTGTTCGTGCCGCAACTGGGCCTGGTGCGCACCGGCGTCTTCTTCGGGCTGCTCAACGCGGCGGTGGCGGTGTGGGCGCTCGTCCTCTTTCGCGGCGAGCTGCGCCATTGGCGCGCGCACGCGCTGGCCTGCGCGGCGGTGATGGCCATCCTGGCCGCGGCCATGGCCGGCGGCGGCTGGCTCACGACCTGGGCCGAGGACCGCTTCTACGGCGAGCCCATCGTGCTGCGCGAGAGCAGCGACTACCAGCGCATCGTCGTCACCCACGGCCGCGGCGGCGTGCGCCTCTTCCTCAACGGCAACCTGCAGTTCGATTCACGCGACGAGTACCGCTACCACGAGGCGCTGGTGCACCCGGCGCTGGCCGCGCACGGCGCGCCGCGGCGCGTGCTGGTGCTGGGCGGCGGCGACGGCATGGCCGTGCGCGAGGTGCTGCGCCACCCCGGCGTGCAGCAGGTGACGCTGGTCGAGCTCGACCCGCGCATGACGCAGCTCTTTGCCACGCAGCCCATGCTCACGGCGCTCAACGCCGGGGCGCTGTCCAGCCCCAGGCTGCGCATCGTCAACGACGACGCCTTCGGCTGGCTGGAGCGCAGCGCGGACTTCTTCGACCTCATCGTCATCGACTTCCCCGACCCCAGCAACTTCGCCTTGGGCAAGCTCTACACCACGACCTTCTACGCCCTCGTCGAGCGCCACCTGGCCGCCGGCGGCTACGCCGTCGTGCAGACGACCTCGCCGCTGCTGGCGCGGCGCAGCTTCTGGACCGTCGTCGCCACGCTGGAAGCGGTGGGCCTGCAGACGACGCCGTATCACGCGCACGTGCCGAGCTTCGGCGAGTGGGGCTTCGTCATCGCCGGCCACCGCCCCTACCGCCTGCCGCAGGCGCTGCCGCCGGGACTGCGCTTCCTCACGCTGCAAGGCCTGCCCGCGCTGCTGCAGTTCCCGCCCGACATGGCGCGCCTGCCCATGCCGCCGAACCGGCTCTCCGAGCAGTCGCTCGTGCACACCTTCGAGGCCGAGTGGGGCCAGGTGCATTGAGCCCGCCGCGCCGCTGCTTCCTGCGCGCGGCCGCGGCCTGGCCGCTGGCGGCCTGCACGCCCGCGCCGCCGCCGCTGCCCCCCGGCGGCTGGATCGGCGCGGCGCACGAACGCGGCCACCTGCTGCGCGCCGCGCCCGCGCCCGACGCACGCCGGGCCGTGCCGCGCCGCGCCACGGTGCTGGTGCTGGGCGCCGGCATCGCCGGGCTGGCCGCCGCGCGCGGCTTCCTGCGCGCCGGCGTCGACGACGTGCACGTGCTGGAACTCGAGGACGAGGCCGGCGGCAACAGCCGCGGCCACCGCATGGGCGGCATGGCCTGCCCGCGCGGCGCGCACTACCTGCCGCAGCCGCAGCCGCCGGCCGACGAGGTGCTCGAGTGGCTGCACGAGATCGGCCTGCTGCGCCACGAGGCCGGGCGCAGCGTCGCCGACGAGCGCCACCTCTGCCACGCGCCGCAGGAGCGCCTGTGGTTCGAGGGCGCCTGGCACGAAGGCCTGCTGCCGCCGGCCGACCCGGCCTCGTCCACGCTGGCGCAGTACCGGCGCTTTGCGGCCGCGGTCGCAGCCGCGCCGCGCATGCACATCCCGGCCCATCGCACGCCCTGGTCGGCCGCGCACGAGGCGCTGGACGGACAGCGTTTCGACGACTGGCTGGACGCGCAAGGCTTCGACGACGCGCGGCTGCGCTGGTATCTGGACTACGTCTGCCGCGACGACTACGGCGCCGGCAGCGCCGAGGTCTCGGCCTGGGCCGGCCTGCACTACTTCGCCAGCCGCCACGGCTTTCACGCGCCGGGCGAGGCCGACGCACCCGCCGAGCCCGTCTTCACCTGGCCCGAAGGCAACGCCTGGCTGGTGCGCAAGCTGCTGCCGCCGCTGCAGGATCGCGTACACGGCGCACGCGTCGTGCTGCGCGTGCACGAGGAGCGCCACGGCGTGCAGGTGCTGGCGCGCCACGGGCAGGGGCTCGAAGCCTGGCGCGCCGGCACGGTGGTGCTGGCGCTGCCGCTCTTCGTCGCCGCGCGCGTGCTGCAGGCGCCGCCGGCGGCCCTCGTGCAGGCCGCCGCCGGCACGCGCTACGCGCCCTGGCTGGTCGCCAACCTGCAGCTGGACGCACCGCTGCGCGAGCGCCCGGGCTTTCCGCCCGCCTGGGACAACGTGCCTTTCGGCGGTGCCATGCTCGGCTACGTCGACGCCATGCATCAAAGCCTGCGCCCGCTCGCGCAGGCCACGGTGCTGAGCGTCTACGCCGCGCTGCCCGCCGCGCAGCGGCAGGCGCTGCTCGACGCCGACTGGCGACCCTGGGGCGAGCGCGTGCTCGCCGGTCTCGACGCCGCGCACCCGGACCTGCGCGCGCGCGTGCAGCGCATGGACCTCATGCGTTACGGCCACGCGATGGCGATCCCGCGCCCGGGCCTGCGCGCCAGCGCCGCCGCCCGCGCCGCGCTGCGCGGCGGCCGCGGCCGCGTGCGCTTCGCGCACGCCGACCTCGCCGGCTACTCGATCTTCGAGGAAGCGTTCATCGCCGGCAGCGAAGCGGCCGCCGCACCCTGCCGCTGTGCGTGAGAAGGGGCTGCGTGTCGCTGCCTGGCGACGAGGCGGACGTGGCGTCTTGTGGCAAGCTGGCGCCTTCATTGCGCTTTGGAGCCGAGCTCATGAGTGCCACCCTGGAGTCCCTGCAGGCCCAGATCCTGTGCTTGTCCAAGGCCGATCGTTCGCGCCTGCTGGAGCGATTGATCGCGAGTCTCGAGGTCGATGCCGCCGCGGAAGCACAGTGGGAGCGAGTGGCCGAGGCCAGGGATGAGGAGCTGCGATCCGCAGCCGTGACGCCCGTCACCCTCGAGGACGCCATGGCTCGCCTGCGCGCGAGCTTGCCGGGGTGAATGTCGAGCTTCACCCGGCCTCGGTACACCGCGTGCACGCAGTCGACTGGGTTTCCCGGGCACCGGAGTCGCCCCTTTCCTGCATCCCACACGAGGATCCTTCGCATGCAATACCGTCGTCTTGGCCGTGCCGGCGTGCGCGTGAGCGCGCTTTCGCTGGGCTCCTGGGTCACTTACGCCAACCAGGTCGACGGCAAGGCCGCGGCCGAGATGCTGGCCGCGGCCTATGACGCGGGCATCAACTTCTTCGACAACGCCGAGGTCTATGCCCTCGGACAGAGCGAGCTCATCATGGGCCAGGCGCTGCGGCAGCTCGCCTGGCCGCGGCTGAACTACCTCGTCTCGACCAAGTTCTACTGGGGGCTGGACCGCGAGGGTCGCGGCGCCAACGGCCGCAACACGCTCAACCGCAAGTACCTGATGCAGGCCATCGACGGCAGCCTGCGCCGCTTCGGCCTCGAGCACATCGACCTCGTCTACTGCCATCGCCCCGACGCGCACACGGCGATCGAGGAGACGGTGCACGCGATGAGCGACATGATCACGCAGGGCAAAGCGCTGTACTGGGGCACGAGCGAGTGGGCGGCGGCCGACATCCGCGCCGCCTGGGAGATCGCCGAGCGCCACCACCTGCACAAGCCGGTGATGGAGCAGCCGCAGTACAACCTGCTGCACCGCCGCCGCGTCGAGCAGGAGTACGCGCGGCTGTACGAGGACATCGGCCTGGGCCTGACCACCTGGAGCCCGCTGGCCGGCGGCCTGCTCAGCGGCAAGTACAAGGACGGCGTGCCCGCGGGCAGCCGCGGCACGGTGGCGAGCTACGCCTCGCTGCGCGAGGAGCTCGTCGATCCGGCGAAGAACGCGGCCGTCGCCGCGCTGGCGCCGATCGCCGCCGAGCTCGGCGCGACGACGGCGCAACTGGCCATCGCCTGGGCGGCGAGGAACCCGCGCGTGAGCACCGTCATCACCGGGGCCTCGCGCCTCGAGCAGCTGCAGCAGAACCTGGGCGCGCTCGCCTTACTCGACAAGTTCACGCCCGAGCTGCTGGCGCGCATCGACGCGATCACGAGCCCGCTCGCGGCCTGAGCGGTGGCGCCGGCGGCGCGCGGCCGCGCTGCAGCTGCTGGCGCTCGCTGTGGCCGGGCGCGAACGCGGCCTCCAGCGCCTGCAGCAGCGCCTGCGCGCGCGCGCTGTTGTCGGCGCTGAAGTTGCAGACGTAGACGTCCAGCGTCACCGCGCGCAACTCGGGCCAGGTGTGCAGCGCCAGGTGCGACTCCGCCAGCAGCACGACGCCGGTGACGCCGCCGTCGCCGTCGAAGCGGTGAAAGAGCTCGCCCACGGCGAGCAGTCCGGCCTCGGCCACGGCCTGCAGGCACAGCGCGCGCAGCGCCGGCGGGTCGAAGCAGAGCGCGGCACCGGCGCAGGCGTGGAGATCGGCCGTCAGGTGCAAGCCCTGCATGACGGCGATGATACGAAGCGCGGTCGCGGCCGCGCGGGCGCGCGCTCCTACAATCCGGGCTTCCCCCAAGGCCCGATCGCGCCCTTGCGCGCGCCCTCCCGCATGTCCTCCCCCACGTCCGACGCCGCCGCCACGACGGCCCCGGCGCCCGCCTCGACCCGCGACATGGCCAACGCGATCCGCGCCCTGGCGATGGACGCCGTGCAGCAGGCCAACTCCGGCCACCCGGGCGCGCCCATGGGCATGGCCGAGATGGCGGTGGCGCTGTGGAGCCGCCACCTGCGCCACGACCCGGCCGCTCCGCACTGGGCCGACCGCGACCGCTTCGTGCTCAGCAACGGCCACGCCTCGATGCTCATCTACGCGCTGCTGCACCTGAGCGGCTACGCGCTGCCCCTGGACGAGCTGCGCAACTTCCGACAGCTGCACAGCAAGACGCCGGGCCACCCCGAGGTCGACGTCACCCCCGGCGTGGAGACGACCACCGGACCGCTGGGCCAGGGTCTGGCGAACGCGGTCGGCATGGCGCTGGCCGAGAAGCTGCTCGCGCACGAGTTCAACCGGCCCGGCCACACGGTCGTCGACCATCGCACCTACGTCTTCGTGGGCGACGGCTGCCTGATGGAAGGCGTCAGCCACGAGGCCTGCGCACTTGCCGGCGCGTGGCGGCTGAACAAGCTCGTCGCCCTCTACGACGAGAACGGCATCAGCATCGACGGCGAGGTCGCGCCCTGGTACGTGGACGACGTCGGCAAGCGCTTCGAGGCCTATGGCTGGGAGGTCATCGGCCCGGTCGATGGCCATGACGTCGATGCACTGGACACGGCCATCGCGCAGGCCCGACGCTCGGCGACGAAACCGGTGCTGATCCGCTGCCGCACCACCATCGGCCGGGGTTCGCCGCACCGCGAGGGCACGGCCAAGGCGCATGGCGAACCGCTGGGCGCCGACGAGATCGCCCTCACGCGCGCGGCGCTGGGCTGGAGCGAGCCGCCATTCGTGATCCCGGCGGAGATCTACGCTGCCTGGAACGCGCGCGCCGAAGGTGCCGCCGAGCACGGCGAATGGCAGGCGCGCCTGGACACCTACGCGAATGCCTACCCGGAGCTTGCCGCTGAACTGCAGCGCCGCATGAGGGGCGAGCTGCCCGCGGGCTTCGCGCAGACCGCGGTCGACGCCGTCGTCGCCGCGCACGGCCAGGCGCAGACGCTGGCCACCCGCAAGGCGAGCCAGCTCGTGCTCGAAGTCTTCACCCAGGCCATGCCCGAGCTGCTCGGCGGCTCGGCCGACCTCACCGGCTCCAACCTCACGAACACGAGCGCCACGCCGGCGCTGCGCTTCGACGCCGAGGGCCGCCCCAACGGCGGCCGCCACATCAACTACGGCGTGCGCGAGTTCGGCATGGCCGCGATCATGAACGGCATCGCGCTGCACGGCGGCTTCATCCCCTACGGCGGCACCTTCCTCACCTTCAGCGACTACGCGCGCAACGCCGTGCGCATGGCCGCGCTGATGAAGAAGCGCGTCGTGCACGTCTTCACGCACGACAGCATCGGCCTGGGCGAGGACGGCCCCACGCACCAGAGCGTGGAGCACGCCGCGGCGCTGCGCATGATCCCGGGCCTGGACGTCTGGCGCCCGGCCGACAGCGCCGAGACGGCGATCGCCTGGGCCATCGCCCTGGGCCATGCCAATCGCCCGAGCGCGCTGCTGCTGTCGCGCCAGAACCTGCCCTACGCGCCCAAGGCCGGGCTGGACGAGATCGCCAAGGGCGCCTACGTCCTCTCCGAGCCGGCCGAGGTCGGGCTGAAGAAGAAGGCGCAGGCGGTCATCATCGCCACCGGCTCGGAGGTGCAGCTGGCGCTGCACGCGCAGGCCGAACTGGCGCGGCGCGGTCTTGCGGTGCGCGTGGTGAGCATGCCCAGCACCAGCGTCTTCGAGCGTCAGGACGCAGCCTACAAGAGGCGCGTGCTGCCTGCGCATCTGCCGCGCGTGGCGGTGGAGGCCGGCGTCACCGACTTCTGGTGGAAGTACGGCTGCGCCGCCGTGGTCGGCATCGACCGCTACGGCGAGAGCGCGCCCGCGGCCGCGCTGTTCGAGCATTTCGGCTTCACGGCGAAGAACGTGGCCGACACCGTGCACAAGGTCTTGTCCAAGTAAAGCAAGGAGTTTTCCGTCATGGCGATCAAGGTTGGCATCAATGGCTTCGGGCGCATCGGGCGCATGGTCTTTCGCGCCGCGGTGCAGAACTTCCAGGACATCGAGGTCGTGGCGATCAACGACCTGCTCGAGCCCGACTACCTGGCCTACATGCTGAAGTACGACAGCGTGCACGGCCGCTTCAAGGGCGAAGTCGCGGTCGACGGCAGCACGCTCATCGTCAACGGGCGGCGCATCCGCCTCACCGCCGAGCGCGACCCGGCGGCGCTGAAGTGGGGCGCGGCCGGCGCCGACATCGTGATCGAGTCCACCGGCCTCTTCCTGACCAAGGAGGCGGCGCAGAAGCACCTCGACGCGGGCGCGAAGAAGGTCATCATGAGCGCGCCCTCCAAGGACGACACGCCCATGTTCGTCTACGGCGTCAACCACAAGACCTACGCCGGCCAGGCCATCATCAGCAACGCCAGCTGCACCACCAACTGCCTGGCGCCGGTGGCCAAGGTGCTGCACGACAAGTGGGGCATCAAGCGCGGCCTCATGACCACCGTGCACGCCGCCACCGCGACGCAGAAGACCGTCGACGGCCCGAGCAACAAGGACTGGCGCGGCGGCCGCGGCATCCTCGAGAACATCATCCCGAGCAGCACCGGCGCGGCCAAGGCGGTGGGCGTGGTCATCCCCGAGCTCAACAAGAAGCTCACCGGCATGAGCTTCCGCGTGCCGACGAGCAACGTCTCGGTGGTCGACCTCACCGTCGAGCTGCTGAAGGAGGCCGGCTACGACGAGATCTGCGCCGAGATGAAGGCGCAGAGCCAGGGCGCGCTCCAGGGCATCCTCGCCTACACCGAGGACAAGGTGGTGGCCACCGACTTCCGCGGCGAATCCTGCACCAGCGTCTTCGACGCCGACGCCGGCATCGCGCTGGACAAGACCTTCATCAAGGTCGTCGCCTGGTACGACAACGAGTGGGGCTACTCGAACAAGGTGCTCGAGATGGCGCGCGTGATCGGAGGCTGAGGCCCGCGACGATGACCGACGGCGACGCGCTCTTCGAATCGCGCCTGCACTCGCTGCCCTGCGTCTCGCGCGGCAAGGTGCGCGAGAACTACGCCGTCGGCAGCGACCGCCTGCTGATGGTCGCCAGCGACCGCATCTCGGCCTTCGACGTCGTCATGGGCGAGCCCATCCCGGGCAAGGGCGCGCTGCTCACGCGCATGGCGCTGTTCTGGTTCGCGCGCCTGGCGCACGTGCTGCCCAACCACCTCACCGGCGAGGATCCGCTGGCGGTGGTGGCGCCCGACGAGGCCGAGCAGATCCGCGGCCGCGCCATGCTGGTGAAGCGGCTGCGCCCGCTGCCGATCGAGGCCGTGGTGCGCGGCTACCTCGCCGGCTCGGGCTGGAAGGAGTACCAGACGCACGGCCAGGTCTGCGGCGTGCCGCTGCCGCCCGGGCTCGGGCTCGCCAGCGCGCTGGCGCAGCCGATCTTCACCCCGGCCACCAAGGCCGAGGCCGGTGCGCACGACGAGAACATCAGCTTCGCGCAGGCGGCGGCACTGATCGGCGAGGCGCGCGCCGCGCAGGTGCGCGACATCGCCATCCGCCTCTACACCGAAGCGGCGGCCTACGCACTCGAGCGCGGCATCGTCATCGCCGACACCAAGTTCGAGTTCGGCCTCGACGAAGCCGACCGGCTCGTCCTCATGGACGAGGTGCTCACGCCCGACTCCTCGCGCTTCTGGCCGGTCGACGGGTGGCGCAAGGCGCAGGAGCGGGGCGAGAACCCGCCGAGCTTCGACAAGCAGTACCTGCGCGACTGGCTCGAGCAGGTGCGCATCGACGGCAAGCCCTGGAACAAGACCGCGCCGGCGCCGACGCTGCCGCCCGAGGTCATCGCCGCCACCGCCGAGCGCTACGCGAGTGCGGCGCGGCTGCTCACCGGGGCGTGAAGCTCAGTCCGCGACCAGCGGCGTGAAAAGCGGGTCGCGCAGGCCGCGTGGGCGGTAGGCCGAGACGCGGCGCGCGATCTCGGCGATGTGCGCGGGCGTGGTGCCGCAGCAGCCGCCGGCGAGGTTGAGGAAGCCGGCCTTGGCGAAGTCCTCCATGAGCGCGCCGGTGACCGGCGGCGTCTCGTCGAAGCCGGTCTCGCTCATCGGGTTGGGCAAGCCGGCGTTGGGATAGCAGCTGACGAAGGTGTCGCCGGCCACGCGCGCCAGTTCCTCGATGTAGGGGCGCATCAGCGCCGCGCCGAGGGCACAGTTCAGGCCCACCGCCAGCGGCCGGGCGTGGCGCACGCTGTGCCAGAAGGCCTCGACCGTCTGCCCGGAGAGGATGCGCCCCGAGGCATCGGTCACGGTGCCGGAGATGATCACCGGCAGGCGCTCGCCGCGTTCCTCCATCAGCTCGTCGAGCGCGAAGATCGCGGCCTTGGCGTTGAGCGTGTCGAAGATGGTCTCGACGAGGAAGAGGTCGCAGCCGCCGTCCATCAGCCCTTGCGCCTGTTCGCGGTAGGCGTCGCGCAGCTGGTCGAAGGAGACGTTGCGCGCGCCGGGGTCGTTGACGTCGGGGCTGATGCTGGCCGTGCGCGGCGTGGGGCCGAGCGTGCCGGCGACGAAGCGCGGCTTGTCCGGCGTCGAATGGCGATCCGCCGCGGTACGCGCGATGCGCGCGGCGGCTTCGTTCATCTCGCGCGCCAGGTGCGCGAGGCCGTAGTCCTCCTGCGCGATCGAGGTCGCGCCGAAGGTGTTGGTCTCGACGAGGTCGGCGCCGGCCTTCAGGTATTCCTCGTGGATCGCCGCCACGAGGTCGGGCCGCGTCAGCACGAGCAGGTCGTTGTTGCCCTTGAGGTCCTTCGGATGGCCGGCGAAGCGCGCGCCGCGGAAGTCGGCTTCGCCCAGCTTGTGCTGCTGGATCATGGTTCCCATGGCGCCATCGATGATGACGATGCGCGTGCGCAGCAGCGCCGGCAGCGCGGCAGCGCGCGCGTAGGGGAAGGGTTTCGCCGGCCGTGCGGCGGGAATCGGGGTGTTCGTCGGCGCGTCCATCGGCGCATTGTCGGCCCGCGCCGCCAACCCGCGACGGCGCGAGTCAATGCGCGGGCGGACTCTTGCTCTCGGGCCCGGCGAAGAGATTCTCGGCGGACACTGCCTCGGCCGTGCCTTCGGCACGCACGCGCCTGCGCCGGGCCCGCATCGAGGCGCGGCTGTGCTGCTGCGTGCGCTGGTCGACGAGCATCAGCACCAGCGCCACCGGGACGCCGGCGCCGGCGACCAGCGTGATGATGACCTCGGGCAGGAAGCGTGCATGCGCCGAGACGACCTGGCTCTCGAGGCCGGAGGCGCCGATCACCAGCTCCTGCGCGGCGATGGCACAGGCCCCGAGCACCAGCGCCGCCAGCAGCCGGCGCGAGGGCCGGTCGGCGCGCGAGCCGCGCCGCGCACGCGTCACCAGGTGGCCTGCGAAACCGAGGCCGATCGCGTGCAGCAGCAGCGCGAAGACGAGCGGTTCGGCACGCCAGGTGAGGCCGGGCTCGGCGCCCACCGACCAGATCACGCCCACCTGGACGACCAGGGCGACCGGCGCCGCGATCAGCGCGGCCACCAAGCGGTGCCATCCGACCTGGCGCAAGGTGGCCAGGACGACGATTCCGGCCGTCGCGGCGGCACCCAGCAGCAGCGTGCCGAAGACCTTCACCGGGTGGTAGCCGACGGCGAACACCAGGCCTTGCGCGCCGATGTCGATCACCATCGCGCTCCACAGCGCCGCGGTCAGCGCCGCCGCGCCCAGCAACAGCTCGCGCCACAGGCGCAGCGGGCCCTCGAAGTGCACGCGCCGCAGGTACTCGAAGAAGGTGCGCGCGCCCAGCAACGCGATGCATGCCGAGGCCACCCACAGGAGCACCGAGGAATCACCGACGGATGGCATGAGGCAAGAAGGCTCCTGGCATGGGCGGGTTCGCCGCAGCGTCGGCGAGCGGCGAGGCATGGAGCATATCGGCCTGCCCGGCCGGCGTCAGCCGCCGATCCCGGGGGAATGTGCACTTGCTGACACAAATCCGATGCCGCGACGCTGCCGCACCTCCGGCTTGGCGCGATGCTCGCTCTCGAGCTGCGCGAGGAAGGCGTCGGCGTCGAGCGCCTCGCCGAGGATTTCCACCTGCCGCTGCACCGCGGCGAAGTCGCCGGGCACGAGCTGGTCCAGCGCCTGCAGCCGCTGTCGCTGCTCCTCCGTGAACGCCCCTGCATCGCCGTCCAGCGCCTCCGTGACGAACATGCGCTCCCGCTGCGCGGGGGTGAGAGGCAGGAAGCGGATCTTGAAGGTGAAGCGCCGCAGCGCCGCCTCGTCCAGCTCCTCGAACAGGTTGGTGGTGCAGATGAAGACGCCGGCAAAGCGCTCCATGCCCTGCAGCATCTCGTTGACCTCGGTGACCTCGTAGTTGCGCTCGGCGCGGCGGCGGCTGCGCAGGAAGCTGTCGGCCTCGTCGAGCAGCAGCACCGCCTCCTCGGTGCCCGCCTCCTCGAACATGCGCGCCATGTTCTGCTCGGTCTCGCCGACGAACTTGCTCGCCAGGTCGCTCGCCTGGCGCACCATCAGCGGCCGCTGCAAGGCTTGCGCGATGTGCTCGGCGAGCGCCGTCTTGCCCGTGCCCGGCGCGCCGTGCAGGCACAGCGTGCCGTGGCCGCGCTGGCGCAGGGCCTCGACGATGCGCGGCACGGCAAAACGCGACTCGACGTTGAGCAGCGAGAGGTCGTAGGCGGTGACCACCGGCCGTGCCGCCTTCTCGCGCCCGCCCTCGCCGAGCGCACGGTCGGCGTTCCCGAGCTGGCGCAGGATCAGGCCCTCGACCTGCGCCGGCGGCTTGTCCTCCCCGACCAGGCGCGCAAAGCGCACCGCGGTGCGGATCTGGGCCGGCGTGAGGCCGCGCCGCGCCGCCAGCCGGGCCGGGAACTCGTCGCCCACCGTCACACCCTGCAGCGCGCGCGCCACCAGGCCTTCGCGCGCCCCCGGCGGCGGCGACTTCAGCAGCAGGTGGTACTGGAAGCGGCGCCGGAAGGCCGGGTCGATCTGCTCGATGCGGTTGGTGATCCAGATCACCGGCACCGGATTGGTCTCGAGGATCTGGTTCACCCAGGCCTTGCCGCTGACGCTGGCCGAGGCCGGCGCGTCGCTGCTGTCCAGCCGCGCGATGAGTTGTGCGGCCTCGCTGCTGATGGGCGGGAAGACGTCCTCCACCTCGTCGAAGAGCAGCGCCACGCCGGCGCTGCCCTTCAGGAAGGCCTGGCTGATCTGCAGGCTGCGGTAGCGGTCGCGGCCGGAGAGGCTGTTGCCGTCGCGGTCGGCGTACTCGACCTCGTAGAGCTCGAGGCCCGCGGCCTGTGCACAGACCTTGGCGAGCTCGGTCTTGCCCGTGCCCGGCGGGCCGTAGAGCAGCACGTTGACGCCGGCCTCGCGGCGTGCCGCGGCGCTGTGCAGGAGCTCGGTGAGCACCTGCACGTCCTCGGCGGCGAAGCCGAAGTCGGGCACGCCGAGCTCGCTCTTGGCGGCCGGACGCGTGAACACGGCCATCAGGTCGGCGGGGCCGGCGTACTCGCGCATGAGCACCGGCGGCAGCTGCTCGCTGACCTTCATCAGGTCGGCCAGATCGGTGATGTTCTGCTCCGAGATCAGGTTCTCGACCATGCCGATGCGCTCCAGGCGCGAGCCCGCGCGCAGCGCCTCGCCGACGTCGCGCTCGTCCACGCCGGCCACCGCCGCCAGCGCGGCGTAGGCCTCCTGCGCATTGGCGACCTTGAACTCGACGAGCAGTCCGCGCAGGTCGCGCTGGCAGCGCGCCAGCGTGCCGTAGAGCAGCAGCGCGCGCTCGGCCGGGTTGAGCTGCAGCAGGCCGGCCAGGGCATCGATGTTCTTCTGCACCAGCGCCGACTCCTGTTTCAGCCGCCGTGCCAGCCAGTCGCAGGTGTTGGAGAGCGTGGCCAGCAGGTCCTTGTGCGCGTCCTTCACGTACTCGTCGAGGTAGAAGAAGAGCGAGGCCTCGTCGTAGGGGCCGAGCCAGGCGCCGTAGCGCTCGAGAAAGGCCTCGTCGGAGAGCGCCTCGTGCCCGCGCCAGGGCGGGCTGCCCTTGCAGCGCTTCTTCAGGTAGCCGCGCACGCGCGCCAGCACCGGCAGCGGCCACACCAGGTGCCGCCCCACCAGCGAGAGCAGGCTGCCCCAGTCGCGGCGCAGGTTCAGCCGCGGCCCGTGCTGCTGCGTCAGCGTGAGCACGAAGTGCGAGCACAGCAGGTCCATGAGCGGCGCACCGGAGAGCCCCGGCGAGAGCACGCTGCGCCCGTCGGCCGTGCGCCGCGACGATGCTCTTGCCGTGCCCCGGGTCGTCACAGTGCGCACCGCGCTCACCTCCGTTGCCGTCGCGCCGATCTTGGCGCAGGGCTGCAGCGCCCGCAAGCCCTGCCCGCACCGGCCCCCGCAACGCATCGGGGGCCTGCACGGTGGACAAGGGCTGTCGCATACTGCGTCTTCACCGCGGGAGCGCCGCCGCGCCGACAGGGCATGAACCGTTCCGCCTCCGACCCCGTCCTCGCCGACGAACTGCTGCAGGCCATGGCCGCGCGCGGCGGCACGCGCAGCTATCCGGCGCACGCCGTGCTCGTCAGCGAGCACGACGAGACGGACTCGATCTACATCCTGCTGCGCGGCCGCGTGAAGGTCTACAGCAGCGGCGAGGACGGACGCGAGGTGGTCTACACCACGCTCGGTGCGGGCGAGTACTTCGGCGAGATGACGCTGGACGGCGGCCCGCGCTCGGCCTCGGTGATGACGCTGGAGCCGTGCACCTGCGTCGTCGTCAGCGGCGCCAATGTGCGCGACTTCCTCGCCACGCACCCCGACTTCGCGCTGCACCTGGTGCGCAAGCTGATCGCGCTCGTGCGGCGTTCGACCGACACCGTCAAGCGCCTGGCGCTGGACGACGTCTACACGCGCGTCTCCAAGCTGTTGCGCGAGCTCGCCGAGCCCGACGCGCAGGGCCGTCTGGTGGTCGGCCAGCGACTGACGCAGCAGGACATCGCCGAGCGCGTGGGCTCCTCGCGCGAGATGATCAGCCGCATCTTCAAGCAGCTCACCCTGGGCGGCTACGTCGCCAGCGAGGACCGGCGCATCGTGCTCTTGAAGAAGCTGCCCGCGCGCTGGTAGGCCACGGCGGTCGTGGTGCTGCGTCGCCCCGGCGAGGCTGCGTGCGGGCCGGGTTCTCAGGTCCTGCCGAAGGCGAGGAGCCGCCCGCGCGCATCCAGCAGTTCGAAGGCCCGGCCATGCTGCAGGAGCTGCAGCGTCTGCCCGGCCGCGGCGCGTCCGAGGAAGGTCATCTCCAGGTTGGAGGACTCCAGGCCCCATTCGGCCAGCTCGCGCGCGACCAGGTGGCGCAGGTACATCGGCGCCAGCGCCGCGGCGCGCACCTGCCACCAGCGCATGCCCGCGCGCGGCAGGCGCAGCGGCCCGCCGGCGATGGCCGCGAAGCGGCGCCCGTCGGCCGCCGTCACGAGGAGCCGGCGCTCGCGCACGCCGGCCGCGGCCGCGTCGATCTCGCGTGCGTGCCGGCGCATGCGCGAGACCGCGCGCCGCAGCAGGTCGTCCTCGTCGGCCTGCACCGCGAAGGCCACCGGCAGCGCGCGCACGACGAAGGCGTCCTCGATCTGTGCGAGCAGCGCGCCGCTCTCGTCGGCGATGGCGGTCTGCAGCAGCGCCAGCACCTCGGCCGGACCGATGCGCACCACGCGGGAGACGCGGCAGTCGATGTCCTGCCGCGCCTGCGCCAGGCGCGTCGCATCGGGCGCCAGCATCCGCGCGCGGTGCCGCAGCAGGCGCAGTTTGCGCGCGTTGACGCCCAGGTCGGCGAGCACGCGCGCCTGCAGCAGGTCGATCACGCCCTGCGCGTAGAGAACGGGGTAGTCGATCGCCTGCGCCCCCTCGCGCAGGTCGAAGAGGTCGGCGAAGCGGCGGCGCAGCGCGGTGCTCGGCTGCGTGCGGCTGGCGTAGTGGCCGCAGCGAATCGCCTGCAGGCGATGCGGGCGGCAAAGCGCCGGCAGCAGGCTGCGCCAGCGCTGCAGCCGGTAGCGCAGGCCGTGGTCCGGGTCGGGAAGCGCCAGCCAGCGCGCGCGCGCAGGCCGCGGCCGCGGCGGTTCCGCATCGTCGCGCGGCGCGGCGAGCACGCCGCAGCCATCGCCGATCGCCGGATCGCCCGGGGAGGAAGTTCGTCGCAACAGGGCAGCCATGCGGCCAGTCTGCGGCCACACGCCCGGCGCGCGTCGTGACCGGCGCCACGCGCGGCTTGTGACGAATGCACCTTCGCCGGAGTCCCGGCGTGCGCGCCTCAGCCGAGCAGGTCCTGCGTCTGCGGGTGCCGGCGCATGTAAGCGACGACGTAGCTGCACAGCGGCCGCACGCGCAGGCCCTGGGCGCGCGCCCAGTCGAGCGCGGCCTGCACGAGCGCCGCGGCGATGCCGCGCCCTTCGAGCGCGGAAGGCACCTCGGTGTGCGTGATCAGCACGACGTCGCCCTCCCGGCGATAGACGCAAACGGCCACGCCTTCGGGGTAGGCGGCCTCGAAGCGCGAGGCCTCGACGCGGTGATCGATCGCCACGGCGCCGGGAAGGGCCTCCGTCATCGGTCCTCCTCCGTCATCCGCGACGCCCGTGGCTGCAGCCCGGGCGGGCGGCGCGAGCAGCGCATCGGGCGCATCGGGCGCAATCGGTGCATGGGTCGCGTGGGCGCCAAGCCTTCAGGCCCGATCGACGCGGAACTCGTCCAGCGTGCGTCCGGCCTCGAGTGCGTCGCGCAGCCACTGCGGGCGCTTGCCGCGCCCGGCCCAGGTATTGCCGTTCTCGTCGCGATAGCGCACCAACGGCTTGCCCGCCTTGGCAGGCCGGCCGCGGCGGCCTGGTGGCGAAGCCTCCGCGCCGGCAAGGCCGAGATCCGCGGCCGTGATGCCGTAGAACGCGATCGCCTCGCGGATACGGCCGATGACCTCGTCCACTTCCCGGCGGCGCAGCTTCTCGGCCTGTGCCTGCAGTGCCGCGATCTGGCGCTGCAGCCTTTCGTAGGTTGTTCTTGCCATGGCGTACCAAATAAATGCGCGTGCCCTGGCACCATACCACGCCCGTCACGGTCTCCGCGGTCGTGGGGGTCCGCGCGCGCAGCGGCAAGCGGGCCGCGCCGGTCGCTGCAGAAAAGCAGGCCGCACCGTAGCATCCGCCGTTCGTTCCGAAACGCGAGTCCTCCCGATGAGCCGCACCACCATCTTCCGTGTCGACGTCCAGTGGGGCGATTGCGACCCCGCCGACATCGTCTTCTTTCCCAACTTCCAGCGCTGGATCGACGCCGCCAGCCTGGACTTCTTCCACCAGTGCGGGCTGCCGCGCTGGCGCGATCTCGAGGCCACGCGCGGCATCATCGGCACGCCGATGCTCGAGATCAACACGCGCTTCTACAAGTCGGCCACCTACGGCGACCGCCTGGAGGTGCACACCACCATCGAGCGCTGGGAGCGCAAGGTCTTCGTGCAGTACCACCGCGTCGTGCGCGAGAAGACGCTGCTGTGCGACGGCCGCGCCACGCGGGCCTTCGTGCAACGCATCGACGGACGCTTGCAGGCGATGGAGATCCCGGCCGACATCAAGGCCATGTGCAGTTGAGGCGGACGGTCGCGAACGGCCGTTGAGCGCGCGCGCCGGGTGCGCCGGCCGCGGGCGCTAAAGTGTCGACCCGCTGTCCATGGTCATGAGCGAGCGCCCGCCCCCTTCCGTCGCCGACCGCGCCGCACGACAGGCCGAGGTCGTCACCGCGCTGCAGCCGCTGCTGCCGGCGCACGCGCTGCTGTGGCAGCACGAGGACACCACGCCCTACGAGTGCGACGGCCTCACCGCCTACCGCGAGCGCCCGCTCGTGGTCGCACTGCCCGAGACCGAGGCGCAGGTGGGCGCGGTGCTCGCCGCCTGCCACCGCCTGCGCGTGCCGGTGGTGGCGCGCGGCGCCGGCACCGGCCTGTCGGGCGGTGCGATGCCGCACGCGATGGGCGTCACGCTCGCGCTGGCCAAGTTCAACCGCATCCTGAAGGTGGATGCGCTGGCACGCACCGCAGTCGTGCAGTGCGGCGTGCGCAACCTGGCGATCAGCGAGGCCGCGGCGGCTCACGGCCTGTACTACGCACCCGACCCGAGCAGCCAGATCGCCTGCACCATCGGCGGCAACGTGGCCGAGAACTCCGGCGGCGTGCACTGCCTGAAGTACGGTCTCACCGTGCACAACGTGCTGCGCGTGCGCGGCTTCACCGCCGAGGGCGAGGCGATCGAGTTCGGCTCGCAGGCGCTGGACGCGCCGGGCCTGGACCTGCTGCCGGCGGTCATCGGCAGCGAAGGGATGCTGGCCGTCGTCACCGAGGTGACGGTGCGGCTGGTGCCCAGGCCGCAGCTCGCGCGCTGCATCATGGCCAGCTTCGACGACGTGCGCAAGGCCGGCGACGCGGTGGCGGCCGTCATCGCCGCGGGCATCATCCCCGCGGGGCTGGAGATGATGGACAAGCCGATGACGGCGGCCGTCGAGGACTTCGTGCACGCCGGCTACGACCTCGACGCCGCGGCCATCCTGCTGTGCGAGAGCGACGGCACGCCCGACGAAGTGGCCGAGGAGATCGCGCGCATGCTCGACGTGCTGGCCGGCGCCGGCGCCACGCGCATGGAGGTCAGCAAGGACGAGGCGCAGCGCCTGACCTTCTGGAGCGGACGCAAGAACGCCTTTCCCGCCAGCGGGCGCATCAGCCCGGACTACATGTGCATGGACTCGACCATCCCGCGCAAGCGCCTGGCCGACATCCTGCTGGCGATCCAGCAGATGGAGCAAACCTACGGCCTGCGCTGCTGCAACGTCTTTCATGCCGGCGACGGCAACCTGCACCCGCTCATCCTCTTCGACGCCAACGACCCGGATCAGCTGGCGCGCTGCGAGCGCTTCGGTGCCGACATCCTCGAGACCAGCGTGCGCCTGGGCGGCACCATCACCGGCGAGCACGGCGTGGGCGTGGAGAAGCTGGCCAGCATGTGCGTGCAGTTCAGCCCCGCGGAGCGGGCGCAGATGGAAGCGCTGAAAGCCGCCTTCGACCCCGTGGGCCTGCTCAACCCCGGCAAGGTGATCCCCACGCTGCATCGCTGTGCCGAATACGGAAAGATGCACGTGAAGAAGGGCTTGCTGCCCTTCCCCGAGCTGGAGCGGTTCTGATGACCGATGCCGCACTCGACCGGCTGATCGACCGGATCCACAGCGCCCGCGCGGCCAAGGGCGCGCTCGATATCCGCGGCGGCGGTACCAAGGCCTTCTATGGCCAGGCACCGCAGGGCGAGGCGCTGGAAGTGAAGCCGCTGGCCGGCATCAGCAGCTATGAACCCAGCGAGCTGGTCGTCACCGTGCGTGCCGGCACGCCGCTGGCCGAGCTGGAAGCCGCCCTCGCCGAGCAGGGGCAATGGTTGCCGTTCGAGCCCCCGCATTTCGAACCCGGCAGCACCGTCGGCGGCATGGTCGCTGCGGGCCTGGCCGGGCCCGGGCGCGCCGTCGCCGGCGGCGTGCGCGACTACGTCCTCGGCGCCAGTCTGATCAACGGCCGCGGCGAGCTGCTCGTCTTCGGCGGGCAGGTGATGAAGAACGTCGCCGGCTACGACGTCTCGCGCCTGCTCGCGGGTTCGATGGGCGTGCTGGGCGTGATCGCGGAAGTCTCGCTCAAGGTCTTGCCGCGGCCCGTGGCCAGCACCACGCTGCGCTTCGAGCTCGACCAGGCGGCGGCGCTCCTGAAGCTCAACCAATGGGGCGGGCAGCCGCTGCCGCTGTCGGCCAGCGCCTGGTGGGACGGCATGCTCGTGCTGCGCCTTGCCGGCGCGCGCGCCGCCGTCGATGCGGCCTGCAAGGCGCTCGGCGGCGAACTCGTCGAGCCCACGCTTGCCGCGGATTTCTGGGCCGGGCTGCGCGACCAGCGCGACGAGTTCTTCGCCGGCGCGCGCAAGGCGGTGGAGGGCGGGGCGACGCTGTGGCGGCTCTCGGTGCCGCAGACGGTGCCGCCGCTGGCGCTCTCGGGCGAACAGCTGATCGAATGGGGCGGCGCGCAGCGCTGGCTGTGCACCAGCGCCCCGGCCGCGCCGCTGCGCGAGGCCGCGGCCGCCGTCGGCGGGCACGCCGTGCTCTTTCGCGGCGCCGACAAGAGCGCAGGCGTGTTCGCCGAGCTGCCGCCGGCGCAGGAGCGCATCCAGCGCCAGCTCAAGGCCGCCTTCGACCCCGAGGGCGTGTTCAACCGCGGGCGCATGTATCCGTGGCTGTGAACCCAGACGTCGGCGCCGGCGGCGTCTGATCCAATCCCCCTGTCATGCAAACCCATCTGGCACCCGAGTTCAAGGGCACGCGCGTCGGCGACGAGGCCGAAGCCATCCTGCGCAAGTGCGTGCACTGCGGCTTCTGCACCGCGACCTGCCCGACCTACCAGCTCCTGGGCGACGAACTCGACGGCCCACGCGGGCGCATCTACCTGATGAAACAGCTGCTCGAAGGCGCCGAGGTCACGCGCAAGACGCAGCAGCACCTGGACCGCTGCCTGACCTGCCTGAACTGCGAGACCACCTGTCCGAGCGGCGTTGAGTACGGTCACCTGCTGGAGATCGGCCGCGGCATCGTCGAGCAGCGCGTGCCGCGCCCCGCGTCCGAGCGCGCGGTGCGCGGGCTGCTGAAGAGCGGCCTGACTTCGCCCGCCTTTGCCCCGGCGATGGCACTGGGCCGCGCCGTGCGGCCGCTGCTGCCCGCGGTGCTGAAGGACAAGCTGCCGCCGCGCCCGGCCAAGCGCGCCCGGATGTGGCCCACGCGCAGCCACGCGCGCAAGGTGCTGCTTCTGCTGGGCTGCGTGCAACCGGCGATGATGCCGGGGATCAACAGCGCCACCGCGCGCGTGCTCGACGCCGCCGGCATCCAGACGCTGGTGGCCGACGAGGCCGGCTGCTGTGGCGCCATCCGCACGCATCTCGGCGACGTTGCCGGCGGTCTGGCCGACATGCGGCGCAACATCGACGCCTGGTGGCCGCTGGTCGAAGGCCTCACCGGCCTGGGCCGGGTCGAGGCCATCGTGATGAACGCCAGCGGCTGCGGCGTCACGGTCAAGGACTACGGCCACGCCCTCGCGCACGACCCCGACTACGCCGGGAAGGCGCGCCGCGTGAGCGCGCTCACGAAGGACTTGTGCGAACTGCTGCCCGAGCTCGTTGCGGCGCTGCGCCCACGGCTTCGCCGGCACGGCCCCGCGGCGCCGGCACGGCTGGCCTTTCACCCGCCGTGCACGCTGCAGCACGGGCAGAAGTTGCGCGGTCTGGTCGAGCGTCACCTCGGCGAGCTCGGCTTCGACGTGCGGCTCGCGCCCAGCGACAGTCACCTCTGCTGCGGCAGCGCCGGCACCTACAGCGTGCTGCAGCCGGAGCTGTCGCATCGGCTTCGTGACCGCAAGCTGCAGGCGCTGGCGGCGGTCGGCGCCCCGCTCATCGTCTCCGCCAACATCGGCTGCATCCAGCACCTGCAGACCGGAACGAAGACGCCGGTGCGGCACTGGATCGAGGTGCTGGACGAAGCCCTGGCCTGAGCGTCGCGCCGCGCCGCGGCTATGGCAGAGTCCGCGCCAGGACTGATCCGCACCCGACGAAAGGCCTGCCGCCATGCCCCGCGATCACCTGCTGGCCCTGGACCAGGGCACTTCGAGCTCGCGCGCCATCGTCTTTCACCGCGACGGCCGCATCGTCGCCCTGGCACAGCGCGAGTTCCGCCAGCACTACCCGCAGCCCGGCTGGGTCGAACACGACGCCGAGGAGATCTGGACGACGCAGCTCGCGGTGGCGCAGGAGGCGCTCGCGGCCTCCGGACTGCAGGCGCGCGACATCGCCGCCATCGGCATCACCAACCAGCGCGAGACGACGCTGCTGTGGAACCGCCGCAGCGGCCGCCCCATCCACCACGCCATCGTCTGGCAGGACCGCCGCACCGAGCCGCTGTGCGCGCAGCTGCGCGCGCAGCCGGAGGTCGTCGACCAGGTGCGCCGCGCCACCGGGCTGGTGATCGACCCCTACTTCAGCGGCAGCAAGATCCGCTGGCTGCTGGACCACGTCGACGGCGCGCATCTCGCCGCCGCGCGCGGCGAACTCGCCTTCGGCACCATCGACAGCTGGCTGCTCCACAAGCTGACCGGCGGCGGCGTGCATGCCACCGACGTGAGCAACGCCGCGCGCACCCTGCTCTTCGACATCCGCCACAACCGCTGGAGCCAATCGCTGCTGGCCGCACTGCACGTGCCCGAAAGCCTGCTGCCGACGGTGCATCCCTCGAGCCACCTCTACGGCGAGACCGATGCCGCGCTCTTCGGCGCGCCGATCCCGATCGCCGGCATCGCCGGTGACCAGCAATCGGCTCTCTTCGGCCAGGCCTGCTTCCGCGCGGGGCTGGCGAAGAACACCTACGGCACCGGCTGCTTCCTGCTCATGCACACCGGCGCGCAGCTCCAGCACTCGACGCATGGCCTGGTCAGCACCGCGGCGGCGCAGACCTCCGCCGCACGCGAGTACGCGCTCGAAGGGAGCGTCTTCATCGGCGGCGCGGCGGTGCAATGGCTGCGCGACGGCCTGGGGGCCATCACCCGCAGCGGCGACGTGCAGCGCCTGGCCGAAAGCGTTCCCGACGCCGGCGGCGTGATGTTCGTCCCCGCCTTCACGGGCCTCGGCGCGCCCTACTGGCAACCCGACGCGCGCGGCGCGATCGTCGGCCTCACGCGCGGCAGCACGGTGGCGCACATCGCGCGCGCGACGCTCGAGAGCATCGCCTTCCAGAGCGCCGCACTGCTGCAGGCGATGGCGTCGGACGTCGCCGCGGACGGTGCGTCCGCGGTCACCGAGCTGCGCGTCGACGGCGGCGCCAGCGTCAACGACCTGCTGATGCAGTTCCAGGCCGACCTGCTGGGCATCCCCGTGGTGCGGCCGCAGATCACCGAGACCACGGCGCTCGGTGCAGCCTACCTCGCCGGGCTGGCGACCGGCGTCTACGCCTCGCGCGAGGAACTGGCCGCGCAGTGGCGCGCCGAGCGGCGCTTCCACCCGACGATGCCGCGCGCGCGCGCCGCCGAGCTGATGGCGCGGTGGGAGCACGCGGTGCGGCAGACGGTTGCGGCGTGAGCTTCAGGACTTCCGGAGCTCAGGCGGCGCCGGGCTTGGTGGTAACCTACGTGTTACCAATAGCCATGCTGGATATCCGCGAGTACCTCGATGAAGACGGCGCCAGTCCGTTTGCGGATTGGTTCACCGGCCTGGACCCCATCGCGGCGGCCAAGATCACCGTCGTGCTGGCGCGTATCGGGCAGGGCAAGCTCTCCAACGTCAAAGGCGTTGGCGCGGGGGTGCTCGAGTACCGGCTGGACTACGGGCCCGGCTACCGGGTGTATTTCGGACGTGACGGCGACGTGCTGATCATTCTGCTGGCCGGTGGCACCAAGAAGCGGCAGCAGCGAGACATCGAGGCCGCGCAGGCCCGCTGGGCGGCCTACAAGCGGCGCAAACGATTGGTGAGGTGAACCATGCCCCTAACCCGTGATTTCAAGGCCACGATCCTGGCGCGCGTCCAGGCCGATCCGAAGTTCCGCGATGCCCTGCTGAAGGAAGGCATCGAAACCATGCTGGCCGGCGACGTGGACACCGGCAAGTCGATCCTGCGCGACTACATCAAGGCGACTGTCGGCTTCGAGCAGCTCGGGGCCGAGACCGGCGCGTCGCCCAAGAGCCTGATACGCATGTTCGGCCCCAGCGGCAATCCGCAGGCGCGCAACCTGTTCGCGGTCATCAGCCACCTGCAGCGGCATGCCGGGCTGACGCTCCACGTCACCGCCCGCGCCCAATGAGCGGGGAGAAGAGTTCCTGGAGGAGACAACAGGGCAAGGTCAGACCACTTGACGAACCCACTTCGTCCGACGATCCCTTGCTTCAAGAGGTCGAAGAGACGGCCCTGCCTACCCGACAGCATCTGATGCGCGAGCGGGGCGCCACGTTGCTTGCGGCCTAGCCGCTCACCGCCGTGCCCCGCGGCCGAAAACTCTGCGCGCTGGCCATCGGCCAGTAGAGGCGGAAGACGTTGTGCGGCCAGTCGCCGCGGCCCTCGATTGCGGCCAACAGCTCCCCGGGCTGCAGCAGCGGCAGCCGGTTGGCGAGCAGGCGCACGTCGCCGTCGCCGACGCGGCGCACGATGTGCGCGGGCGTGATCTCGCGCGGGTGCTGCAGGCCCGCGGCCTGCACCAGCTCCTGCAGCGCGTGCAAGGTGTTGCGATGAAAGCGCCACACGCGCTCGATCTTCTCGTCAACCACCAGCGCCTGCTGGCGGCGCGGGTCCTGCGTCGTGATGCCGGTGGGGCAGCTGCCGGTGTGGCAGGCCTGGGCCTGGATGCAGCCGAGCGCGAACATGAAGCCGCGCGCGGCATTGCACCAGTCCGCGCCCAGCGCCAGCAGGCGCGCGATGTCGAAGGCGCCGACGACCTTGCCCGCCGCGCCGATGCGGATGCGCGGGCGCAGGTTCAGGCCCACCAGCGTGTTGCGCACCAGCAGCAGCCCCTCCTGCAGCGGCGCGCCGACGTGGTCGGTGAACTCCAGCGGCGCTGCGCCCGTGCCGCCCTCGGCACCATCGACGACGATGAAGTCCGGCAGCAGCCCGGTCTGCAGCATCGCCTTGCAGATCGCGAACCATTCCCAGGGATGGCCGATGCAGAGCTTGAAGCCGGTGGGCTTGCCGCCGGAGAGCCGGCGCAGGCGATCGATGAACTCGAGCATCTGCACCGGCGTCTCGAAGGCCGAGTGACGCGCCGGGCTGATGCAGTCCACGCCCTCGGGCACGCCGCGCGCGGCGGCGATCTCGGCGCTCACCTTGGGCCCGGGAAGCACGCCGCCGTGGCCGGGCTTGGCGCCCTGGCTGAGCTTGAGCTCGATCATCTTCACCTGCGCCTGCGTGGCGTTGGCGATGAAGCGCTCCTCGCTGAAACGGCCTTCCTCGTCGCGGCAACCGAAGTAGCCCGAGCCGATCTCCCAGATCAGGTCGCCGCCGTGCACGCGGTGGTGCGCGCTGATCGAGCCCTCGCCGGTGTCGTGCGCGAAACCGCCCTTCTTCGCGCCGCCGTTGAGCGCCAGCACCGCGTGCGCGGAGAGCGCGCCGAAGCTCATCGCCGAGATGTTGAAGACGCTGGCCGCGTAGGGCTGCGTGCAGCCGTTGGCGGCCGCGCCGATGTCGACGCGAAAGTCATGGCCCGACAGCTGCGTGGGCGCGATCGAATGGTTGATCCACTCGTAGCCCAGCGCCTGCACCTCGAGCTGCGTGCCGAAGGGCCGCTTGTCCGAATCGCCCTTGGCGCGCTGGTAGACCAGGCTGCGCTGCTGGCGCGAGAAGGGTGCGGCCTCGCGGTCGCTCTCGATGAAGTACTGGCGGATCTCCGGGCGGATGAACTCGAGCAGGTAGCGCACATGCCCGTCGAGCCGAGTCGGGATCGCGTCGGCGCAGTGTCTGCGCAGAGCGCATGCGCGTGGCTATACTTGCGGCCACAGCGCCGATTTGCTCCGGATTGCGGGCGCTCAACAAATGCCGCTAAAGAGGGTTGCCGACCCGGCCCCACCTCTTCGCAGTGGCGCCGGGTTTTTCGCTCCATGGCCAGCCTCGGTCCCGTCAGCGCCCAGTTCATGCGTTTCGAGCAGCCGCTGCCGCTGCAGAGCGGCACCGTGCTGCCCGACTACACGCTCGCCTACGAGACCTACGGCACGCTGAATGCCACGCGCAGCAACGCGGTGCTCGTGTGCCACGCGCTCAACGCCGGGCACCACGTGGCGGGCATCGACGACAAGGGTTCGGCCGGCTGGTGGGACAACCTCGTGGGCCCCGGCAAGCCGCTGGATACCGACCGCTTCTTCGTCATCGGCATCAACAACCCGGGCTCTTGCTTCGGCTCCACCGGGCCCATGCACCTCAATCCCGCCACGGGACGCGCCTGGGGCGCGGATTTCCCGGTCGTCACGGTCGAGGACTGGGTCGATGCGCAGGCACGGCTGGTCGAGCGTCTGGGCATCACGCAGCTCGCCGCCGTGCTCGGCGGCAGCCTGGGGGGAATGCAGGCGCTGGCCTGGACGCTGCGCTATCCCGATCGCGTGCGCCACTGCATCGCGGTGGCCACCGCGCCCAACCTCTCGGCGCAGAACATCGCCTTCAACGAAGTCGCGCGGCGCGCCATCGTCACCGACCCGGAGTTCCACGGCGGGCACTTCTACGAGCACGGCGTCGTGCCGCGGCGGGGCCTGCGCGTGGCGCGCATGATCGGGCACATCACCTACCTCTCGGACGACGCGATGGAAGCCAAGTTCGGCCGCGAGATGCGCGAGGCCGAACGCCACTGGAGCACGCAGGACATCGAGTTCCAGATCGAGAGCTACCTGCGCCACCAGGGCGACAAGTTCAGCGACTACTTCGACGCCAACACCTACCTGCTCATCACGCGCGCGCTCGACTACTTCGACCCCGCGCGCGAGCACGGCGGCGACCTGGCGCGCGCCTTCGCGGTGGCGCGCGGGAAGCGCTTCCTGCTCGTGAGCTTCACCACCGACTGGCGTTTTGCGCCCGCGCGCAGCCGCGAGATCGTCAAGGCGCTGGTGGACAACCGCATCGACGTGAGCTACGCCGAGATCGACGCACCGCACGGGCACGATGCCTTCCTCCTCGACGACGAACGCTACCACCGCGTGATGCGCGCCTACTTCGAGCGCGTGGGGCAGGGCTGCGATGTCTGAGCGCCGCGAGCTCGAGGTCGTCGCCGAGCTCGTGCCGCGAGGCGCGCGCGTGCTCGACCTCGGCTGCGGCAACGGCGAGCTGCTCGAATACCTGCAGCGCGAGCGCGGCTGCAGCGGCTACGGCATCGAGATCGACGACGCCAACGTGCACGCCTGCGTGCAGCGCGGCGTCAACGTCATCCAGCTCAACCTCGACGAAGGCCTGGCGCTGTTCGACGACGCCAGCTTCGACGTCGTGCTGCAGCTGCAGACGCTGCAGCACCTGCGCAACGCCGCGCACATGCTGCGCGAGACCGCGCGCGTGGGGCGCATCGGCATCGTCAGCTTCCCCAACTTCGCGCACTGGCCCAACCGGCTGCGCGTGGTCTCGGGACGCATGCCGGTGACCAAGGCGCTGCCCTACGAGTGGTACGACACGCCCAACATCCGCGTCGGCACCTATGCCGACTTCGAGGTGCTGGCGGGAAAGAGCGGACTGCGCGTGACCGACAGCTTCGGCCTGCAGGGCGGGCGCGTGCGGCGGCGCTGGCCCAACCTGCTGGCCAGCGTCGCGGTGTTCCGTTTCGAGCGCGGCTGAAGCCCGTCGCCCGGGCGGCGCTATAAAGCGGCATGCGTGACCTGCTGCAGCGCCGCCTGGGCGCGTTCGAGGTGCTGGCGCACGAGGACGCGCCGCAGACGCCCGTGCACCGCGCCGCGGTGGCGCTCGTCGTCGTCGAGGAGGGCCACGGCGTCGAAGCCTGCGGCATCGCGCGGCTCACGCGCTGGAGCGCCGAGCCGGCGTTGCTGCTGACGCTGCGCGCCAAGGGGCTGCGCCGGCATGCGGGCCAATGGGCCCTGCCCGGCGGACGCATCGACGACCACGAGACGCCGGAGCAGACGGCGCTGCGCGAGTTGCGCGAGGAGGTCGGGCTGGCGCTGGGCGGCGACGCCGTGCTCGGGCGGCTGGACGACTATGTCACGCGCTCGGGCTACGCCATCACGCCGATCGTCGTCTGGGGCGGCCGCCGTGCGCGCGCCCTGCGGCCCAATCCGCAGGAAGTCGCCAGCGTGCATCGCATCCCGATGACCGAACTGATGCGCGCGGACGCACCCATCGTCGATCGCATCCCGGAGACTCCCAGGCCGGTGCTCGGCATGCCGCTGGGCAGAAGCTGGATCGCCGCACCCACCGCGGCCTTCCTCTACCAGTTCCGTGAAGTCTGCATCGCCGGGCGCACCACGCGCGTGGCGCACTTCGACCAACCCTTCTTCGCCTGGAAGTGAGCGCAGCGAGATGAGCGCCCCGGAGCACGTGATCGCCGCGGACGGCCTGGCGCTGCCGCTGCGCCGCTGGCCGCTCAAGGGCGCGCGCGGGCATGTCCTGATCGTGCACGGTCTGGGCGAACACAGCGGGCGCTACGAGACGCTCGCGCGCGAGCTGCTCGCGGCCGGGTTTGCCGTCAGCAGCTGGGACCAGCGCGGTCACGGACGCACCGCCGGCAGGCGTGGCGTGATCCCGCAGGAGGACAGCCTGTGCCGCGACCTGGCAGCCGTGCTCGATGCGCTCGGCGGCGCCGGCCAGCCGCCGACGGTGCTGCTGGGGCACAGCATGGGCGGACTCGTCGCCGCGCGCTTCGTCGCCGAGGCGCTGCAGCCGCAGCCCGCGGCGTGGAGCCGGCCGCTCGCGCGGCTCGTACTCTCCTCGCCGGCGCTGGCGGCCGATCTCTCGCGCTGGCAGAAGCTGCAGCTGGCGCTGATGAATGCGATCGCACCCTCGCTGCCCTTGCCCAACGGGCTCGACCCGGCTTGGATCTCGCGCGACGCCGCGGTGGTGCAGGCCTACAAGGCCGATCCGCTGGTGCACGGCCGCATCTGCGCGCGGCTGGCGCGCTTCATCATCGACGGCGGCGAGTGCGTACGCGCCCTCGCCCCGCGCTGGACGACGCCGACGCTGCTGCTGTGGGCCGGTGCCGACCGCTGTGTCGCCCCTGCGGGCAGCGCCGCCTTTGCCGCGGCGGCACCGGCGGCGGTGCTGCAGCACCAGGCGTTCCCCGGGCTGGCGCACGAGATCTTCAACGAGCCCGAGCGCGCGCAGGTGCTGCAGCGTCTGTTGCCGTTCCTGCAGGCGGACTGACGGCGCCCGCCGCCCTCACGCGGCGACGCGCAGCGAGCTCACCATCGGCGGCAGCACGGCCACGAGGCGCACCAGTTCCCGGATGCTCTGCGCGCCGGTCTTGGCGCGGATGGAGCCGATCTGCGTGCGCACGGTGGCCAGACCGACGCCGTGCTGCGCGGCCACGGCGCGCGGATCGAGGCCCTGGCACAGCGCCTCCAGAACGCGCGCCTCGGCGGCAGTCAAGCCATGGCTGCGCGCGAAGCACTGCACCGACAGGCGCTCGCAGACGCGCTTCTTGCCCAGCAGCAGCAGCGTCGCCTGCGGCAGCGCGCCCAGGCGTGCGGCGAGCGGCACGACGGCGATCGACACCGCCTGCGGCGCACCCAGCATGAGCAGCCGCCGCAGACCGCGGCCGGCCGCCTGCATAGCCTCCAGCAGCAGCGTCGCGTCGGCGGGGCGCCGCGCCAGCAGCTCGTTGCCGCGCAGCAGCAGCGGGTGCTCCGCGTCGAGTTCGGCGCGCGCGGCGTGGTTGGCGTGCAGCACCTTGCCGGCTTCGCCCAGCAGCAGCATGCCGTAGTCGATCTCGTCGAGCATCAAGGCCAGCCACGGCGTTTCCGCCGCGCCCGCCGGGACCGGCGCGCGTCGCTCCGGGCCGCGGTAGACCGCTTGCAGCGGCGGGTATCGCAGCGAGGCTTCCAGCGCGACGAAGGGCCGGAGACGATCAGGAAGGTTCAACATCGCTCGGTCTCCTCCTGGGCCGGCGATGCCGGGACGGAATCGTTCAAGCCCACCGCATCAGACTAGCCTTGGCGCCACGGGTCCGGCGGGCACTCGTGCGCAGCATGGCGGTGAAGGATTTACAAGGGCGAATCCCGGCGGCGAACATGCCGGGCGTGGGGCTGACGCCGCGCGGGCAGGCACTCGCGCCTGTGGGCTCACCACCACCAGAACAGCCAGCCCCAGGCGCTGGCTATCCAGGCCAGCGCCAGCACCAGCGGCACGCTGCCCAGCGCGGCGCGCCGCGCCCCCACCTGCCAGCGCTGCAGGATGCGCCAGCCCAGCCACAGCGACCACGCCGAGGCCGCCAGCAGCAGCAGCAGCCGCAGCGTGTTCACCCAGGGCAGCACGATGCCCTCGCCGCGCAGCAGCGTGAGCGTGATCGTCGACAGGCCGAGGAAGACGCCGACCCCGGCCAGCGGGATGAGCGCCTGCGCCAGGTGGTGCAGGCGCTGGCGGCACCAGGGGCCGGCGGCGCGCACCGCCAGCGCCAGCAGCGCCAGCGTGAGCCCGCCCCAGACGAGCGCGGTGGCGCCGATGTAGGCCAGGAGCAGCGCGCCGTCGAGCCAGTTCAGCACGTCGTTCTGCTCGGGGTAGTGCGTGAGCAGCCACCAGGGCGCGTTCCCGGCCAGGGGCCAGTAGATGTCGCGTTCGACGAGCCAGGTGACCAGACCCTGGCGCAGGGCGACGAACCAGGGGCTGGCGCTCCAGTGGAAGGCGCCGATGGCCACGCCGAGCAGGCCGAAGACGATGAGCGCGGTCTGCCAGGTGTTGGCCTCGCTGGCGCCCAGCTCCACCACCTCGTGCGCGGGCGAGCGCCACTGCAGTGCGATGGCGTCGTGGTGCCCGCTGCAGCGTCCGCACATGTGGCAGCCGCTGGCGCCCTGCATGGAGCGCAGCGGCTGCATCGGCGCGCAGTCCACGGCGCGCTTGCTGATGCGGATCGGCGCCCCCGGCTCCGCGCTCAGCGAACGTCGCCAGGCGAGGTCGTCGACGCGGTAGTGCATGGGCGCGAGCTTGGAGAGCAGCCCGAAGACGCCGTTCACCGGGCACAGGTAGCGGCACCAGGCGCGCTTGCCGCGGGTGTAGAAGTAGCCCACGACGAGTGCCGCCACGGTGCTGCCGCCCAGCACCAGCAGCGCCGCCTTCGGGTACTGGTAGACGCTCACCATCTGCCCGTAGACGGTGGTGCAGACGAAGGCCGTGAACGGCCAGCCACCCCAGCGCATCCAGCGCGGCACGGCCCGCCCCTGCCCGTGCTTGGACGCCCATTCGGTGAGCGTGCCCTCCGGGCACAGGACGCCGCACCACAGGCGCCCGAAGAGCAGCATGCTCAGCAGCACGAAGGGCCACCACAGGCCCCAGAAGACGAACTCGGCGAACAGCGTGAGGTTGTTCCAGAGGTGCGCCGTGCGCTCGGGCAAGGGCAGCAGCGCCGGCACCAGCAGCAGCACCGCGTAGACGATCACCACCAGCCATTGCAGCTTGCGCACGAGGCCGGCGTGCGTGCGCAGCCACTCGCCGGCCGCCGCCAGCCAGGCGCCGCGGCGCGTGCGCTGCGCCGGGGCCGGCAGACCGCGCGCCAGCGTCATCGCCGCGCCCCGTGCGCCGGGCGGCGCATGAGCCAGACCACCACCGCCCAGTAGGCCAGCAGCACCAGCACCGTCATGAGCGAGGGCTGGGCGCGATAGCCGGTGAGGGCCGCCAACAGGCCGCCGGTGCGCGTCATGTCGTCGAGCAGCGCGCTCGTGTCCCAGAGGCCGTCGCGCAGCGGCGGCAGCCACTCCAGGGCCTGCATCTGCTCCACCGCGGTGACCAGCAGCGCGCCCGCCAGCAGCAGCAGCATGATCTCGGTGACGCGGAAGAAGAGCTGCCAGCTCAGCACCTTGCCGCCCAGCTGCAGCAGCCAGAAGGTGAGCAGCGCCAGCGCCAGGCCGACGAGCGCGGCCAGGCCCATCCACGGCAGCTCCGCGGCCGGCGCGGCGGCCAGCGTGCCGTAGAGGAAGACGACCGCCTCGCTGCCCTCGCGCGCGATCGCCAGCGCCGCCAGCACCGCCACGCCCCACCAGTTGCGTTCTTCCGCGCGCTGCGACAGGCCCTGCTCGAGGTCGCGCTTGAGCGTGCGCCCGTGCGCGCGCATCCACAGCACCATCTGCACGATGAGCACGGCCGCCAGCAGCACCATCGCCGTCTGGAACTGCTCCTGGAAGTCGAGCAGCAGCTCGTGCGCGGAGTAGATGCCGAAGGCGAGCGCAGCGGCCAGCAGCAGCCCGCCGATCACGCCGCCCCAGAGCCAGCGCCGCCCGCCCGCGGCCTGCGGCGTGCGCGCCAGCCAGGCATGCAGGATGCCGACGACGAGCAAGGCCTCGACGCTCTCGCGCCAGATGATGAACGTCACCTGCCCCATGTCGTACCGCGCGCCGACGCCCTGCCGGCCGTCGCGCGCGCTCCTTCCTATTTGATGACGAACTCCCCGCGCGTGGTCTCCATGTGGAACTCGTCGAAGAAGGGATAGGTGCCGGGCGACTTGCCCGGCAGCACCCGCGTGCGCGTGCTGCCCGGGGCGACCACCAGCTCCAGCCCGAGCGGCAGGCTCTCGAACTCGGCCGGCGTCTTGCCCTTGTTGACGACCTCGACGCGAAAGCGCTTGCGCGCCGGCAGCTCGATGCGGCGCGTGCTGATCTTGCCGTCCTCGAGCTCCACGCGCACCGTGGGCACGTCGTCGGCCCGGGCCGGCAGCGCAGCAGCGAGCGCAAGCATCGCCGCCGCGCGCACCAGGCCTCGCATCGCGTCGCGGCGCTCGAGGCCGCGCGACGGAGCGCCGGGTGTCATGGGCTCAGTACCCGCCCTTCTTGCCGGTGCCGGCGAACGTGAACTCATAGCGCGCCTCGAAGGGCTTGAACCACGGCGCCACACCGGTCTCCTTGTCCACGTGGCGGCCGAAATGCGCATGCGGACCGCCCGCCGGCGGCTGCACCGTCAGCGTCAGCGTGTACTTGCCCGGGCCCATGAGCTTGACGTTGTCGCCATAGTGCGGGCCGTCGCTGGCCACCATCGGCATCAACTGCCCTTGCAGCACCTTGGGGTCGCCGGCCTTCACCAGCTTGTAGTGCACGATCAGGTGCGGCACCCAATCGCCTTCGCCGAAACCGTTGGTGTTGCCCTGCACGGCGCGGATGTCGGCCTCGAGATGGATGTCCGACTTGCTCGCCTCGCGCATCATTCCCGCGGGCTCCATCTCGATGGGCTGCAGGTAGACCGCCGCGACCTCCAGGCCGCCCTCGACGTGCGGCTTGCCGATCGGGATCTCCGCCGCCTGCGCCAGCATCGTCACGCCCGCCGCCAGCACGGCGCAGGCCCGGCCCCATTTCGACTCGATGATCTTCATCCGAACCCCTGAATGCTAATGCGAACTGTTCGCAATCGGTAGTTTAGTCCAGACGGAGAGGGATCGGCACCGAGGGGAACCGACGTCGCGCGCTCAATCGCCGGGCCCGCCTCTGAGCCATTCGCGCGGGGACACGCCGACCTTGGCCGCGAAGGCACGCGACAGCGCCGACGGGTTCGCGTAGCCGAGATCGGCGGCCAGGGCCTTGATCGACCGCCCCTCGCGCAGTTGCCGCTGGGCCAGCGCGATGCGCCAGTCGCCCAGGTAGTCCGCGGGCGCCTGGCCCACCACCTCGCGGAAGCGGACGGCGAACGCCGTCCGGGACATGCCGGCACGCTCTGCCATGCGCGCGAGCGGCCAGGACTCGCCCGGGGCCTCGTGCATGGCGGTCAGCGCCCGCGCCAGGCGCGGGTCGGACAGCCCGCTGATGACGCCCGCGCGCACGCCCGCCTCCTGCGGATGGTCGAGCAGCCAGCGCACGAGCTGGATCACGACCACCTCGAACAGCCGATCGGCCAGCAGGCGCTGGCCGCAGCGCACGCGATCGGTTTCGGCGAAGAGCAACTCCAGAGCCATGTCGAGCCCCGACACCCGGGCCAGCGGGAGCGCGATCAAGGACGGCAGCGCCCGCGCCAGCGGGTTGCACGTGCCGCCTTCGAAGATCAGCTGCGCGCAGGTGAAGTCGGCGCCCTCGGCGGGCGGGTTGTGGAAGCGGTGCGTGAGGGGACGCGGGTACAGCAGCAGCGTCGGCTCGTCGAAGGCCATCGATTCCGGCACGTCGCGCGCGCCCGGATGGCTGACGCGCAGCCGGCCGCGTCGCAGCAGGTGCAGGTAGCCGTGCCCCTCGCAGGCGTCGAAATGGCTGAGCCCGCAGAGGGTCCCGGAATGGTGCAGCCGGGCCCGCACCCGGAAGCGCTCGAGCATGCCGGAGAGTCGGTCGAGAGGGGGAAGGGCTTGCATTGGAACGATAAGGTATCGATATCGAACGATAGGTGATCCATCGTACTCCACGGTCCCTGACACTCGCCACATCCACCACTCAGCGGAAAGGGCCGTTATGAAGGCTTTGGCATTGCCCCTCCTCCTCGCTTCGATCCTGTCGAGCCCTGCAGGCGCGGCGTCGGCCCACGATGGGGGCCACAAGGGCGGCATCGCCAGCCCGGCCGCCCAGGGCGTGAAGGCACCCTTCGACATCGTGCACACGAGGATCTCGACCGAGGGCAGGATCGCGACCTTCGGCATGACCGTCTCCGGCGAGGCCGGTGCGACGCGTCCGGCGAAGTCCGGCAAGCTCGCGGGGAGCACGGTCTTCTCGTACGTCTGGCCCACGAGCCTGGACCCGTCGACGGTCGGCTTCGAAGCCAAGGCCGGCATCCTGGCCTTCGCCGTGACCTCCCACCCCGACTTCGACGACACCCCCCTGTTCGACGAGAACGGCGACGGCAGGCCCGACAACGACGGCGACGTCTGGCACTCGCACTGGGTCGTGCTGCAGCCCGACGCGGCCTGCGGCCGGGATGCGCTGAAGGTGGTGGACATCCCCGAGGGCGCCAAGCCCCGCCTGCCCAAGACCTGGCCGGGCCTGCCCATCCTGATCGACAGCCCCGGCTGGGCGCCGACCTTCCAGCGCGGCACCGTCGAGGTGCGGGTGCCCTTCGACGACATCGGCGTCGTCGAGGGGGGTGCCTTCGACGGCGTGACCGCGGCGCTGCGCGTCAACGCCAGCGTGCACAGCCCGCTGCTGTGCGTCGCCGACGTCTTCAAGGTCGCGTCGGGCGAGCTCTCGCTGCCCGGCAAGGTCGAGCGCCGGCGCCCGAAGGACGCGGCGCGCTAGCGCCACCTCCAGCGCTGGCGCCGGAACCTGGGCTAGAGCTTCATCTCCAGCCGCAAGCCCCAGGTGACCTCGCCCGGCATGAGCGTCGTCGCCTGCGTGCGCAGCAGGCCCTGGTCGACCGCGGCGCGCGAGCGGTGGTCGACGGGCGCGGCGTTGTTGGCCAGCAGGCGCAGCTGCAGCGTGGGGTCGAACACCCACAGCGCGTAGACGTCGAACTGGCGCTTGCGCCCGGCCTCGCGCGACTGCACGTCCGAGACCCGGGTGCGGTAGCCGGGCGTCAGGTTCAGGCTGCCGCCCAGCGTCAGCGGCGTGCCGCGCAGGCGGTAGTCGGCACCGAGGTTGAGCACGGCCCAGGGCTGCTCGTCGAGCCGGTTGTCGGGCCCCGGCACGTCGTGCACGCGCGAGCGGTACAGGCTCAGGTTGTTGCGCAGCTCCACCGGTGGCGCGCCGTCGATGAGCTGGTCGAGGCGAAACTTCGCCTCCAGCTCCACGCCTTGCGTGGTCGCGCGCCCGACGTTCTTCGGCCGCGACACCCAGCGCGGCACCGGGCTCCAGGCGACGGACTCGAGCGTGGTCGTGCTGCGGATGGTGTCGCGGATGCGGCGCACGAAGAGGTTCGCACTCAGGACGCCGCCCTGCGGCAGGTAGCGCTCGAAGGCGAGGTCGATGCCGGTGGCGAGTTCGGGCCGCAGGTCGGGGTTGCCGGCACGGTCGGGCTGCGTCGCGGTGTTGGCGGCGTCGCTGGGCCAGCGGCTGTTCAGCAGCGGGCGTGCCACCAGATTGTTCAGCGACGGCGCCTTGTAGCTGCGCGTGAGGCTCATGCGGATCTGGTCGCGCGCCTTGGGGTCGGGCTTCCAGACGGCGTGCAGCAGCGGCGTCAGCACGCGGCTGCGGTTGTCCGGTCGCGCGCCGCCCGCGGCCGCGTCGCCGCGCGTGCGGATCTCCTCCCAGCGCAAACCCGCGTGCGCGGCCCAGTTCGGGTTGAGCGCCCACTCGTCCTGCGCATACAACGCCAGGCGCCGGCTGCTGGCCTGCAGGTCGCCCTCGAAGTCGGCCAGCGGGTCGCTGTTGTCCTGCTCGGTCACGCGCGTCTCGCTGCGCCGAAGATGCTCGAACTCGGCCCCGGTGACGAGGCTGTGGTCGCCATCCAGCAGCCGCGAGACCTTGGTGTTGAGGAGCGCGCTGCGCTCGCTCGTGCGGCTGCGGTCGTGCACCGTGCGCAGCAGCGCATCGCCGGCGTCGAACTCCTGCCGCAGGCTCGCCGAGCGGCCGCGCGCGGCGTGCGTGCCGCCGTTCAGCTCGACGCGCCAGCCCTCGCCCAGCGTCTGCCGCCACTGCAGGTTCAGCCGCCCGACCGTGAAACCGCTGTCGCGTTCGACTTCGGCATGGTCGTAGAGCGCGGGCGTGGCGCCCAGCGGCTGCTGCAGCGCAAGGCGCTCGGTGCCCTCGCGCCGGCTGTGGAACAGCAGCGGCATCAGCAGCAGCGAGCCGCTCTCGCCCAGGCGCCACTGCAGGCGCGAGCTCAGGTTCAAGCCCTGACGGCGGCCTTCGTCGGCGCTCTTCTCCTCCTGCGCACGCAGGAGCTGCCCGCTGCCGAGGTCGGTCTCGGTGGTGAGCGTGGTGTCCTCGCTCCGGCGACGGCCGTTGAACGCCGAGGCCGAAACCGTGTAGGTGAGATCGCCGACGCTGTCGTTGCGCGTCCAGCCGAAGTGCTCCGAGCGCAGCCCGGCCTCCTGCGTGATCGCCAGGCGCAAGTCGTTGATGCGGCGCTTGAAACCCTCGCGGGTGACGATGTTGAGGGTGCCGGCGATGGCGCGCGCGCCGGTCTCGGCGGTGGGTGCGCGCAGGATCTCGATGCGCTCGATCTGCTCGGGCGTCAGCGACTCCAGGCTGAAGCCCGGCGGCACGCGCTGGCCGTCGATCAGCAACTGCGTATAGCCCCCGCCCATGCCGCGCAGGCGCGGGCCGCCGCCGCGGCCGGGGGCGCCGGGGACGGTGACGCCCGGCAGGCGCTTGAGCACCTCGCCGACGGTGGCATCGCCGAAGCGCTCGATCTCCTCGCGCCCGATGACGATCTTCGCCGCGGTGGCTTGCCGCCGCTGCTCGGTATCGCTGCCGCGCGTGCCGGTGATCTCGATCTGCTGCACCGGCGCGGAGGCCGCCGCGGCGGCGCCCTCTGCCGCCCGCGCTTGCGCTTGCGCCTGCACGACCGCGGGCGCGAACGTGAATGCCGCGGCCAGGGCCAGCAGGCGAGCGCGGGTGCGGCCCGGGGTGGACGCACGCCGACGACGAAGGGCGGAAATCGGCTTCTGCACGGGGCGCGATTGTGACGGCGCCGCCGCTCCCGCCGCTGCGGGCCGCACCCGCGTCAACCCGGGCGGCTTGAGCGGCGTCCAGCGCGCGCAGCACCCATCACCAGCAGCAACCCGCCCAGCATCGATGCCGCACCGGCGGGCTCGGGCACCGGCGTCACGGCCGAAAGCGACACCGCGCCGAGTTGCACCGCAGCGCCGGCGCTGCGGGTGTCGTCGCCAAGGAACAGGAAGTTGCGCAGGTCGTAGGGCATGCCGAAGCCGCTGTAGTCCTCGAGCAGCCCGTCCAGCAGCGCGTGGCCGTCGGCTCGCAGCGAGAAGCGGCCGGCCTGCACCGACAGGCTGTAGTCGTGCCAGGTGGTGGTGTCCAGTGCCGCCGAGGCACCCTTGACGAAGGCGCCGCCGTCATAGTCGTAGACCCAGACCTGGTCTTTCCAGAAGCCGATCTCGAACGACTGCGACGGCACACTGCCAACGGCGATCAGCACGAAGCCGGCACGGTCGGCGCTGGCATGCGACTCGTCGAGCACGCGCAGCCCGAAGTCCAGCCGGTAGCCGGCCTCGGCGTCCAGCACCTGGTCCAAGCGCGAGAAGCCGGCCTGCGCGCCGTTGCCCGCGCCCAGCGTGTCGAGCGCCAGCACGCCGTCACCCACCTGGGCCGAACACTGCGGCTGCGAGCACAGGCTCAACCAGCCCTGCGCCGAAGGCAGCATGCCCGCAGTCGGGTCGTACAAGGACAGGGCCTGCGCGGCGCCGCCGGCCAGGACCAGCGCCAGCGCCCCGATCACACGGGTCGCGAGGCTCGGGTTTCGCGTCGTTCGCAGCATCGCATGCCTCTCTTCCTTCAAGTCGTGGCGCCGTCGGCCCGGTAGCCGCGCGGAATGGCCGCCAGCAGCCCTCGCGTGTACGCCTGCTGCGGCGCGGCCAGGATCTGCGCGGCGCTGGCCTGCTCGACCACGACGCCGTCCTTCATCACCAGCACCTCGTCGCTGATGAAGCGCACCACCGCCAGGTCGTGGCTGATGAAGACGTAGGCCAGGCCGAGCTCGTCCTGCAGGTCCTTCAGCAGGTTGAGAACCTGCGCCTGCACACTCACGTCGAGCGCGCTCACCGCCTCGTCGAGCACCAGCACCTCGGGCTCGAGCGTGAGGCAGCGCGCGATCGCCACGCGCTGGCGCTGGCCGCCCGAGAACTCGTGCGGGTACTTGCCGAAGGCGCGGCCGTCGAGCCCGACCTTCTTCAGCAGCGCGCGTGCGCGCTGCTCGCGCTCGGCGGTGCCGGCACCGATGCCGTGGATCGTCATCGGCTCCAGCAGCGTCTGCCCGATCGTGAAGCGCGGGTTCAGGCTGGCATAGGGGTTCTGGAAGACGATCTGGATGCGCCGGCGCATCGCCAGGCGCTCGCGGTCGGAGAGCGCGAGCAGGTTGCGGCCATCGAAGATGACCTCGCCGCGCGTCGGTTCGTGCAGGCGCAGCAGGGTGAGGCCCATGGTCGTCTTGCCCGAGCCCGATTCGCCGACGACGCCCAGCGTATGCCCGCGGCGCAGCCGGAAGCTCACGTCCTGCACGGCCTTGAACTCCCGGCGGCCGAACAGGCCCTGGCGCAGCCGGAAGCTCTTGGCCAGCGACCTCACCTCCAGCACCACCGGCGCATCGGGATCCTTCGCGGCGGCAGCGGTCCCGTCGCCCGCCGGGCCCGCCGCACCCGTCACCCCCTGCGCGGCGATGTGCTCGTCGATCACCATCAGGCGCCGCGGGTTGCCGCGAAGGCTGGGGCGGCAGGCGAGCAGCGCCTTGGTGTACGCGTCTTGCGGCTGCTCGAAGATCCGCGCCGCCGCGCCTTCCTCGCGCACCTGGCCGTGGCGCATGACGACGACGCGGTCGGCGATCTCCCCCACCAGCGCCAGGTCATGGCTGATGAAGAGCAGGCTCATGCGGTGCTCGGCCTTCAGCCGCGCCAGCAGCTCGATGATCTGGCGCTGGATGGTCACGTCCAGCGCCGTCGTCGGTTCGTCGGCGATGAGCAGCCGGGGCTCGCAGGCCAGCGCCATCGCGATCATCACGCGCTGCTGCTGGCCACCCGAGAGCTCGTGCGGGTAGCCCGCCAGGCGCCGCGTCGGCTCGGGGATGCCGACCTCGGCGAGCAGTTCACCGGCGCGCCGCGCCGCCTGGCGCGCCGACAACCCCAGGTGCTTGCGCAAGGGCTCGGCGAGCTGACGCCCGACCGTGAACACCGGGTTGAGCGAACTCATCGGATCCTGGAAGACGCAGGCGATCTCCTTGCCGCGCAGCGCCTGCAGTTCGCGCAGCGAAGCCTGCAGCAGCTCGCGCCCCTGCCAGCGGATGCGCCCGCTGCGCTCGGCGTTCTCGGGCAGCAGGTTCAGCACCGACATCGCGGTGACGCTCTTGCCCGAGCCGGATTCGCCGACCAGGGCGACCGTGGTGTTCTCGGGCACGTCGAAGGACACACCTTGCACCGCGGCGGCGCGCCGGCCCTGGCCCATGCGGAAGGCCACGCACAGGTCCTGGATGCTCAGCAGGGGTGCCGCTGCCGCGCTCACGCCAACCCCTTCAGCTTCGGATCGAGCGCGTCGCGCAGTGCGTCGGTGGCGAGCGAGAAGGCGGTGACGAAGACCGCCATGAAGAGCGTCGCCGTCGCCAGCTGCCACCAGTAGCCGAGGATCAGCTCGTTCTGCGCCTCGGCCAGCATCGTTCCCCACGAGACCTGGTCGACGCGAACGCCCAGGCCGAGGTAGGAGAGGATCACCTCGGCCTTGATGAAGCCCACCGCGAGCAGGCTCATGCGCACGAGGATGACGTGGCTGACGTTGGGAAGGATGTGGCGGAACATGCGGCTGGCGGCACTGGCGCCGATGGCCTCGGCGCTGCGCACGTATTCACGCGTCGAATGCTTGATGAACTCGGCGCGCACCTGGCGGTACATGCCGGTCCAGCCGGTGAACGTGAGGATCACGACGACGCCCTCGACGCCGCGACCCACCACCGCGGCGAAGGCGAAGATGAGCAGGATGTTGGGGATGCTCTCGAAGACGTTGTAGACCCACTCCAGCAGATCCCCCACGCGGCCGCCGAAGAAGCCCGCAAGCGCCCCCAGCATGGTGCCGATGAAGGTCGCGCCCAGCGCCGCGGCGACGCCGACGAAGACCGAGATCTCGGTGCCCTTGATCGCCTTGGCGAGCACGTCGCGACCGAGGCGGTCGCCGCCGAAAGGCAGCGTCTCCCGCTTCGGCTGCTCCTGCGTGCGGTACTGCCGCGCGCGCTCCTCCCACTCCCGGTAGCGCGGCGCCAGCGGGTCGATGTCCGAGAGATCGACGTCCGGGCCCTGCGGCGACTCGATGCCGCCGTCGCCCGCGGCGGCCGCGCGTGCGCCCAGCAGCGTCGGCGGCGCGTTCGGCACGCCGACCTCGTCCTGCCAGTCGCGCGCCACCAGGCCGGCGGCCGCGGCGGCGATCAGCAGCACGAAGGCGAGCACGACGACCATCGAGCCCAGGCCGACGCGATCGCCCTTGAAGCGTCGCCACGCGGCGTGCCAGACGCCTTCGGAGACCGCTGCCGCGCCCTCGTCCGCCGCCGCGGTAAGCACCGCACTCACTTCAGCACCACGCGCGGGTCGGCGAGCCTGAAGGCGAGGTCGGTCGCCAGGTTGATCACCATCGTCAGCATCGCGAGGTACACCGTCACCGCCTGGATCACGGGGAAGTCGCTGCGGTTGACGGCCAGCAGCACCTCGCGCCCGAGACCCGGGATGGAGAAGAAGACCTCGATCAGGAAGCTGCCGACGAAGATGCCCGGCAGTTGCAGCCCGACATTGGCGAGGATGGGGATGAGCGCGTTGCGCAGCACGTGGCGGAACAGCACCACGCCCTCGGTCATGCCCTTGGCGCGCGCGGTGCGCACGTAGTCCTGGCCGAGCTCGTCGAGAAAGAAGCTGCGGTACAGGCGCGTCTGCGGCGCGATGCCCACCATCACCGCCAGCAGCACCGGCAGCGGCGCGTAGACGAGCAGGTTGGTGCCCACATGCTCGCTCCAACCCTGCACCGGAAACCAGCCGAGCTGGAAGGCGAACACGTACTGGCCGACGATGATGTAGACGAGGAAGCTGACCGACAGCGCCACCGTCGTGATCACCATCACCGCGCGGTCCGTGAGGCTGCCGCGGCGGTGGGCGACCGCCATCGCGATCGGCAGCGCCACCAGCGTGTCGAGCACGAGGATGGGCAGCATCACCGTCAGCGTCGCCGGCAGCCGCGTGGCGAAGAGCTGCGACACGGCCTCGTTCGTCGCCCAGCTGCGGCCCCAGTCGAAACCGACGACCTGCTTGACGAAGATCCACAGCTGCACCCAGACGGGCTCGTTCAACCCGAGCTGCTCGCGGATCGCGTCGACCTGCTCCGGACTCGCGTTGAGGCCGCCCAGCACCTCGGCCGGATCGCCGCCGAAGGCCTTGAAGAGGAAGAACACCAGCAGCACGACCCCCGCCAGGGTGGGGATCATCTGCCACAGGCGGCGGACCAGGTAAGCGGCCATCGTGCGCGTCGACGAAGCATTCCCGCCGGCGCGGGGCCGGCGCAGGCAGGTTCTCGGGATGGACGAGTGTAGGTTGACCTCCCGGCACCACCGCGCCGGGGTTTCCCCCTGCGGCCCGCCGCCTAAACTCGGGCCGGAGCCGCACCGGCTGCGGTGCGGCACACGCGCAGGTTCGCCGCATCGCCATGCCCAGATCGACCCCGCCTCGTCCGCGCCGCCGCGCCGTGCTCGGCGCTGCCGCGCTCGTTGCCGCGACGCCGCTGCGCTCGGCCCTGCCCGGCGACGGCCCCAGGGTGCTGCGCTACGCCTTCCCCATCGCCGAGTCGAGCTTCGATCCGGCCTACGTCACCGACCTCTATTCGCGCACCATCCTCGAGGGCATCTTCGACGCGCCGCTGGAGTTCGAGTACCTCGCGCAGCCCATCCGCATGCGCCCGAACACCGCGGCGGCGCTGCCGGAGATCGGCGACGACTTCCGCAGCTTCACCTTCCGCATCAAGCCCGGCATCTTCTTCGCCGACGACCCGGCCTTCGGCGGCAAGCGGCGCGAGCTGACCGCGCACGACTACGTCTACAGCCTCAAGCGCCACTACGACCCGCGCTGGAAGAGCGGCAACCTCTACATCCTCGAGAACGACAGGATCCTCGGTCTCTCGGAGCTGCGGCGCGAGTGCATCGAGCGCAAGATCCCCTTCGACTACGAACGCGAGGTCGAGGGCCTGCGCGCGCTCGACCGCTACACCTTCCGCGTGCGCCTGGCCGAGCCCAAGCCGCGCTTCGTCTACAACTTCACCGACGCCTCCTTCCTCGGCGCGGTGGCGCGCGAGGTGGTCGAGCACTACGGCGACAAGATCGGCGAGCACCCGGTGGGCACCGGGCCCTTCTTGATCAAGTCGTGGAAGCGCAGCGCGCGCATCGTGCTGGCGCGCAACCCCAACTACCGCGATCGGCGCTACGACGAGCACCCGCCCGCCTCCGACGCGCGCCTGCAGGCCGTGGCGCAGCAGCTCCGGGGGCGGCGCCTGCCGCTCGTCGACGAGGTGCACATCGCCGTCATCGAGGAGGCGCAGCCGCGCTGGCT